>VFSW01005135.1_pt1 | contig 19419 bp, 15 predicted proteins | sample 5358111 | NCBI WGS metagenome assembly VFSW01 (sample SAMN11554181, study PRJNA540505) | mine drainage metagenome | isolation source: sediment from site ElyBrook_90M | place: USA: Ely Copper Mine, Vershire, VT | collected 2017 | reverse complement strand
AGGGCAGCCACGGGCTCGGTCTCATGCAGCGATTGCCAGAGGCGTTTCGCGCCCGAGCGGGCCAGCGTATGTTCGATAACGAGGGAGCCTTGCAGACGTACCACCTCTTCGGCGGTATACGGGCGCTTCACGCCTGTCCAACGGAGATCGCTCTCCCATTGGTGCTTGAGGGCGGTTGCGCGCTCGGATGCATTCACTCGTGGTGTCCTCCAAAAACGTTGGTTCTAAAAATGGATGGGTCTGGCTCAACCATTGGACCGGGGCATTGGCATGCTTGACGGCAATCAATGGATGGCATACAACACTTATACAAAAGTCGTGCCGTGTATGTCAATATGGTTCAATAGTAAATTTAATGAGCTTGCCCACGGCATGCATTAGAAACGACCCGCAGGTGAAAGGTTTCCCTGCGGGTCGTTGTGTCGATTGCGGCGAGCGCTTGGTGCTTACGCCAGGGTGGGCAATGGGAGTGATGGGCGGCGACTGAGATCGGGGACGAGCGGCACTGCGCGTTCGAGTGCGGAGTCCATGAGTCGCAATCCGAAATCGAGTTGCGGATCGCGATTGGCCCGGTAATCTTGCGGTGCGATGTCGATATCGTAATCCGGATCCGTTCCGTAGTTCTCGACTTTCCAACCGACATCGGCGAACCAAAACGAAAATTCCGGCTGCGTGGTGATCGTGCCGTCGACGAGACGATGATACGGATTGATCCCGATTACGCCGCCCCACGTGCGTTTGCCGATCAGCGGACCAAGCTCGTAGAGTTTAAAGCAATGGCTGAAGATATCGCCATCGGATCCGGCAAATTGATTGGTAAGCGCAATGATCGGGCCACCGACGGATTCCGGCGGATAGGGCAACGGTTTGCCGTAACGCGGAACATCGTACCCGACGCGCTTGCGAGCGAGCTTCTCTAGTAGCAACGGCGAGACGTGACCGCCGCGGTTGTACCGAACGTCGACAATCACACCGCGATAATCGAATTCGTTCAAAAAGCCGCGATGAAACTCCGAGAATCCCCATGGGCCCATATCGGGAATATGAATATATCCGACACGGCCTGCAGAATGTTCGTGGACGTAGGCGCGATTGGCCTCAACCCAAGCGCGGTAGCGAAGCATCGTTTCGCTTTCGAGCGCTTTGACCAACACGGTTCGCTCGTCATTCTTGCGATTGCGAATCGTCAGGGCGATATCGCGATCCGCGGCGTTGACGAGTGCGACTGCTGCCGAATACTCCGGCGTCAGGCGTTTGCCACCGATGGCCAGGATGCAATCGCCCTCGCGAATATCGAGACCCGGTTGGGCCAGCGGCGAATCGATTTCGCGGTTCCACGAATCGCCTCGGAAAATCCGTTCGATGAGATAACTTCCGTCAGCTTGCGGCGTCAGATCGGCGCCGAGAAAGCCGCGTTGGTACTGCGGTGGAATACGATAGTCGCCACCGTATTCGTAGGCATGCGAGGTCCCTAACTCGCCTTGCATCTCCCAGATGAGATCGGAAAGTTCACCGCGGGTACGAATACGCGGGAGCAGTGCGGCGTAGCGATCGTAGACGCGATCCCAATCGATGTCGCTCATATCTTCAACCCAGAATTGTTCCGTTTGCAGGCGCCATGCTTCGCGGTAAATTTGCGACCACTCTTGCCGCGGTTGAATTTCAACATTGATGCGATCCAAATCCAGCCAGCCGGATTTGCGGCCCGGTTCCATTGACGGTTTCGGTTCGTCGCCATCTTCGGGCAGATCCATTTGCGCATCGATGACACGCATGCGATCGCCCGACGTGTAGACCAACGTATGCAAATCCGATCCGAGGCGAATATCCGTGACATCGTGCGCAAGTGCGCCGCAACGTTGTGCTTCGAAATCATAGGCGAGAAGCGTCCCGTAGCCGTTTTCATCGTCCCAGGATTTGCCCTCGGGTTTAATGCCTCGCACCTCAAAGCGCGTGAAGAGAACGCGATTTTTCGTCGCGACGAGTTGCCCGTAGTCGCCTTCATCAACGGGAAAGCCGAGAATACGCCCCGAGATACCATCAAAATCGATGGTCAGATCTTCCGTTTTGTTGCCCTTTTTCTCCCCATCGTCATCGTGCTTATGTTCGTGTTCGCGATGGATCGGCTTGGGTTCGGGAACGAACGGCGAGCGAACGTCACGGCGTAGAGTTGCCAAGAAGGGGCGCTGCGCTTGCGGAAAACTCAAATCGAATTGCAGCGCATCGTAGACCGGATTGAAATCACGGGTCGATAGAAAGTACAGATACTCCCCATTGGGATCCCACGTTGGCGCGCGATCGACGCGCAATGCTCCTGTGATATCGTGAATTTTCCCCGATTTGATTTTCGCGACGCGAACGATCGACGTTTCGTTCGCCGGCCACCACACGTACGCGATAAATCGGCCATCCGGGGAAATGGCAAGATCGGTAATGCGATGCGCTGGGCTACGATCGATAACGCGGACTTTCCCATCCTCGAGATCGACAACGCAAAGTTCGTGGCGATGATTGGCAAAAGCGACGAGTTCGGCACGAGGCGAGACGCAAAGTTCCGTCACGCGGCCGATATCGCTCGCGCAGATGTACGTTGGTTCACCTTGCGTTTCGCCATCGAAAATGGCGAGTTGTTCGAAGCCGTTGCGATCGGTCACGCAAAGAAAGCGCTTCCCATCCGGGAGCCATTCGGCCAAGCGATGCCGATGTAAACTCGTACTTCCGTGATGAATGACCGCGCCGTCAAAGAGCGGCATCGTAAACGGCTGCCCGCGCATAACGAGCGCAAGTCGCGTTCCATCGGGATGTACTGCGACGTGCTCGAGCATATGCCCGTCGCTTTCGAAGCGCCGCGCCGTCTGCGGAACGGCCGATGGTGCATGAATATCGATGCGAGTGGCAACATCCGTTGCGACATCGTAGAGCACAATGTCGCCGCCGCATGAGTAGACGATACGCGTTCCATCGGTGGAAGCGAAGCGGGCAAAATATTCACCTTCATGGGTGTGTCGTCGAATATCTTGCCCATCGTACGTTGTGGAGTAGATGTTGCCGATGCCTTCGTGATCGGCATTGAAATAGAGACGTTCGCCGATGAGCATCGGTGTGACCGGATTGCCGTCGGGAAGTGCGACGCGTTCAAAATCACCCACTCCGCGAGCATCCACCCAGATCTCGCCGGACGTTCCCCCGCGATAGCGTTTCCAACGTGCCGGATCCGATGCGTTACGTCCAAGCGCCGTTGCGCCGTCAGGGCCATGCGAGATCGACAGGAGATGGCCGAGATTGAGCGCGCGCGGTTCACCACCGTCACGAGGAACGGCGTAGGCAAAGAGTTCGCGTTCGTACCAGCCATGGAGTCCCGTCGGAGCATTTGCGCTGACGTAGACTTCGCTGCCGTCCGCGTTCCAACCGAGGCAGGTCGCAGCCGTCGATCCGAGGTGGGTCAAGCGCTTGGGAACGCCGCCGGCCTTTGGCATGACGTAGAGTTCGGGATTGCCATCGTCGGTGGAAATGAACGCGACAGAACGGGCATCGGGTGAGAGTTTCGGGCTGGTGCAGGTCCCAAAGCTAAACGTCAGCCGCGTTGCGGCACCCCCTGAGGTGCCGACGCTCCAAAGATCATCCTCGCAGGCGAAGACGATGCGGTCCTGCGCCACGGTCGGCTGACGATAATACCCGAGATCATTCATAGGGGCCCCCGTTCGTCGTGGTGGGCACCGCGTCCGCCGCTCCCCGGGCTTAGGCGTGCGTCATGACCGCGTGAAGGGCCTTATAGATGCGCCCTTGGTTTTCCAACTGAACCAAAAATGGAACGAGCGTCGGAGTTGCCGAGATCGGCTCACCGGCAATGACCGTCGATCCGGGGGTAAAGGGTGTGGCACTCATACCAGCCACCGAGCGGAAGATCAACTCGGCGTGGAGGGCGTTGGCCCAGCCGAAATCCGCACGCGTGAATTTACAATAGCCGTTATCGTAAAACGATTCGAGGATGAGCCCGCTTTCGCTATCCGTCTCGGCGAGTTCGGACAGCGATTCATCGACTTCCAACGACGACGTTGCGGTGAGGGCTCGGCCGATAATGCCGAGCGGCCAGATCCAATCCGGAGGCGTATGCGGGCTGCCCAATCCCATGGCAAATTTTCCGCTGTAATAATACGGATTTGCGACGCTCAGAATCCGCGAACGGGTCGCAAGATAGGTGGGATCATAGGCCGAGCACCAACCGATGTAGGGCAGCGTTGTGAGATTCGGGATATTTGCGTCGTCGATGAAGCGGTAATTGCCATACCCGTCGGTTTCGTAGGCGTAGATACGGTGCGTTGCATCCGTATAGACGGTTGCATATTGGAGGATCCCGTATTCGACATCGACGGCGAGCGCTGCGGCATCGTTGGCTAGCGCGGCATCATGGTAGTTGTCGCGGGCCATAATGGAAAGATCGCCGAGTGCAACGATGGCAAACATATTTTGTGGAATGTTGAAGCGATACCGCACCGGATCATCGGACGGCCGAAATGCCGACCAGATCAATCCGGTATACGGATTAAACGTATCGACGCTCGTCGTCGTGTGCGGCCAACGGTAGCGACTGCATGTTGCATGGCGCTGCTCGCACCGATACGTGGCGACGATTCTGCGAAACGCTTCGTGCAGCTTCGGCGTGAAAATCGAGACATCGTCGGTTTGACGATGATAGACCCAGGCGAGAATGACCGGCCAAGCCAGCGAATCGATCTCCCATTTTCGTTCCCACACCGTATTTTGCGCGGTAAAGGCATTCGCGTAGGGATCGATCGTAATATCGGTTGCTTCGCGTGCGATCACTCCGCGAAATTGCCGTGCAAGCCCCGGTTCGAGTTCCGAGAAACGGACATACGGGAGCGTTTGCGACGCTGCATCACGTAACCACATCGCGGGAATATCGCCGGTTTGCACGTAGGTCGTGCCGTCTGGCTGGACAAAAAAATCGCTATCGAGCGTATGGAACAGCGAGCGCGCCTCGATCGGCCGAACGCGATGCCCGGTCAGGGGAACATCGAGTGTTTGTGCGTTGACGGGTAGGCTCATGCATGCGAGCAGTAGTCCGAGAAGAGCTATTAGACGCACGCGCGCTCGTTTCGCTCCGACGCGGAAAACATATCGACGATGCTGTGCATGAGCGGGACGAGATCGACGCCGTCGGCGTTACTAAGAATGCTAACGGCAAGGCCGTCACTCGGCACGAGAGCATCGTCGGCGGAAAATCCATCGACGTTTCCTTTGTGCTCGGCTATGGAAGCTCCCGACCATTCACGGATGAAAAAACCAAAGCCGTAATTACTCGGGGTGCCGCTGCGAAGCGGCTGATTCGTCACCATGGCATCGAATTGTTTTGCGGGGAGAACATCTCCACGACACAACGCCGTCAACCACCGGTTAAGATCAATGGCGTTGGATTCGAGGGCGCCGGCCGAGGACAGGATAGAAAATTCGTGAGCTCTGGGTCGCATGGGTTCCCATCGTTCGGCGTTCCAGCGGTATCCTGTCGCGCGATTCACGGCGTCCCGATCGAATCGCGTATGCGTGGATTGCAGGTGAAACTGCAACGCAAGGGCAGCGATGCTGGATTGCCACGGCGCTGCAGTGAGTTTTTCGAGCATCTGCCCCAGGACAACGTAATTCGCGTTGCTATACTCCCACGATGTTCCCGGTGCAAAATGCAACGGTGCGGTTTCCCAGTTCGAACTCGCATCGGAGGAGCCGAGTCCGCTTTGCTGTGCGAGCAGATCGCGCACGGTGATCTCATCGGCCCAGGGATATTGCGGCAACCATGTCGAGACCGGCGTGCGTAGCGGGATTGCATGGCGTGCTGTTTGCCGGAGGACTTCGGCCGCGATCATCTGCTTGAGGAGCGATCCGACGGGATAGACGGTATACGCATTCGGAGGTGAGTCATTATCGAGATCACGCCGGCCGTAGCCGCGCGCATACAGCAGTTTGCCATTGCGGCTCACCGCAAGCGATAGCCCGGGAATATGTTCGCGCTGCATCACGAACGAAACGACGGAATCGACGGAAGCGCCCTGTTGCGGTGTGATCGCCAAGAGCATCAGCAACGGTGCCGCAAGCCACATGGCCGGGAGGTGCGCCATCCACCTGACCACAATCCTTGCGGACCGTGTGCCCTCAGGTTGATTTCGATACTATCGCCCATGATTTCGATGCGCGTACGCAACGCGGTTTAGCGCGCGCTATTTCCCTGGCCGAATCCGGCCGGGCAGCTCCGTTAATCGCCCGCGTCTATCCGCAGACTGGGCGAGCAATGACGGTCGGACTCACCGGCCCCCCCGGCGTTGGGAAATCGACCCTCTCCTCGGCCCTCGTGCGTAAGGCGCGGCCCCTCGGCAAGAGCGTTGGAGTGATCTCCGTCGATCCATCGTCGCCGTTTTCGCATGGGGCGCTTCTCGGCGATCGCATCCGGCTGACCGAGCACTTCGTCGATGCCGACGTTTTCATTCGCTCGATGGCTTCGCGCGGTCATTTGGGCGGATTGGCTGGGGCGACGGCCGATGCCGTCACGCTCATGGATGCGTATGGCTTAGATGTCATTCTGATCGAAACGGTTGGCGTCGGCCAAAGTGAGATCGAGATCGCCGAGCTGGCCCAGACCACGTTGGTGGCGCTTCAGCCCGGAAGCGGCGATTCGGTGCAGGTCCTCAAGGCGGGCATTATGGAGATTGCCGACATCTTCATTATCAACAAGGCCGACCATCCGATGGCCAATCAACTGCGCCGAGAGATTCGCTCGATGATGGAGATTCTGCAGTTTTCCGGCTGGGTTCCCGAGGTGGTCTCAACGCAGGCCACGACCGGCGTCGGCATCGACGAGCTTTGGGCCGCGATCGAAAAGCATATCGCCTGGCTCAAAACGACAGGGAAGATGCATGAAAAACGCCAGGAAGCGTTCGAGCATCAGGTCCGTCAGTTGGCCCTTGGAAATATCGCGTTGCGGCTCGAGGACCGGGTCAAGGCTGAATCCCATGGGGCCGGCGATCCCTATGCGGCGGCCGAACGGGTCTTGGCCACCTTCAACGTTTCGCTGTAAGCCTTTAGCCGTTTGGGAACTTGTTGTCGTCCCGTAGAATAGGAGCCGAACTATGGCCAAGATGATGGATCGAGCAAGCGGCTCCGGGATTCCCGTGACGCCCGAGTACCTCGAACAACAGCGATTGTGGGAAGCGGCGAGCGCCAAAGGCAAGCCGCGTACGGGCCCGGGGTCCGGAGCAACCGATCGAACGCTTTCGGATGTTCCGTTGAAAACCGTGTACGGACCCGAGGATATCCAGCATATGGATCTTGCCCGGGATCAGGCGATGCCGGGGCAGTTTCCCTACACGCGAGGCATCCATCCCAATGGATACCGCGATCGCCTTTGGACGATGCGTCAGTTCGCGGGCTTCGGGAGCGCAAAGCAAACCAACGAACGGTATCATTTCTTGCTCTCGCAGGGCCAGATGGGCCTTTCGGTCGCCTTCGATATGCCGACGCTGATGGGCTACGATTCGGATGCGCCGCAAGCACGCGGCGAAGTTGGAAAATGCGGCGTGGCCATCGATACGCTTGCCGATATGGAAACGCTCTTCGAGGGCATCGATATGGGCGCGATCACCACATCGATGACGATTAACGGCCCGGCGTGTATCGCGGTTGCGCAATATATCGCGGCCGCTGAAAAGAAAGGCATTCCGCGAGCCAAGCTCGGTGGCACGATTCAGGCCGATATTCTCAAGGAGTATATCGCGCAAAAAGAATGGATCTTCCCGCCGCGCCCGCACATGCGCGTGATCGTCGACATGATCGAATTCTGCACGGCGCAAATGCCGAAATGGAACACGATCTCCGTCTCGGGCTATCATATTCGCGAGGCCGGTTCGACCGCCGCGCAAGAACTTGCATTTACGCTGGCCGATGGATTCGCGTATGTCGAAGCCTGCATGAAGCACGGCATGGATGTCGATGCGTTTGCTCCGCGGCTGTCCTATTTCTTTAATTCGCACGTCGATTTCTTTGAAGAAATTGCCAAATTCCGCGCCGCACGGCGCATTTACGCGCGCCATATGCGCGATAAATACGGCGCCAAAGATCCCAAATCGTGGCAACTGCGCTTCCACACGCAGACGGCCGGATGTTCTGCGACGGCGCAACAACCGGAAAATAACATCGTTCGCGTGGCCTATGAAGCGATGGCCGCCGTCCTCGGCGGTACGCAGTCGCTGCATACCAACTCAATGGATGAAGTGCTCGCACTGCCGAGCGAAAAATCGGTCGAAATCGCGCTACGCACCCAGCAAGTGCTCGCCTTTGAAACCAACGTCACCAACGTGGTCGATCCGCTCGGTGGTTCGTATTACGTCGAAGCTTTGACGGACGAAATGGAACGCCAAGCCGAAGCGTACTTTGCACAGATCGAAGAATACGGCGGCGTCGTCGAAGCGATCGAAGCGGGATTCTTCCAAAAAGAAATTGCCGAGGCATCGTATCGGTATCAGCGTTCGGTCGAGAGCAAAGATCGCGTCATCGTTGGCGTGAATCATTTCACGCGCGAAGAGAACACCGACGATCTCGAACTCTTGCGCATCACGGAAGAAACGGCGCGCGAGCAATCGTCACGCGTCGCCGAAATTCGGGCGACACGCGATGCAGCGGCCGTTGCTTCTACGCTCGCGCGCTTAAAGGTGGCCTGCGGCGATCCCAAAGACAATCTCATGCCGCATCTGATCGATTGCGTCAACGCGTATTGTACCGAAGGTGAAATCGTTGAAGCGATGGTCTCTGTCTACGGGCGTTATATCGAGCGGAGCGTCTTCTAACATGCCGATGCAGCGCTTTATCACCGATACGGAACGCCTGCGCGCCGAAGCGACGCTGCGGGAAGTCAAAGCGAAATTCGAGGAAGCGTTGCGCCTTTGGCGTCGACGCGGGGAGAAAAAACATGGCTGATCGTCCATTGCGCGTCGTCGTCGCCAAAGCCGGCCTCGACGGCCACGACCGGGGTGCAAAGGTGATCGCGCGAGCCTTGCGTGATGCCGGAATGGAAGTCATCTACACTGGGCTCTTTCAAACACCGGAACAGATCGTGCAGACGGCCATTCAAGAGGATGCCGATGGCATTGGGCTCTCGATCCTCTCGGGAGCGCACATGACGCTTTTTCCACTGATCGTCGAACAACTCAAAGCGCAAGGCGCCGATGATATCGTCTTTTTCGGTGGCGGCACGATTCCGCCCGATGACGTGATCGCCCTCAAGGCAGCCGGCGTGAAGGCGATTTTTACTCCGGGTGCGCCGTTGCAAGATATTATTGATTTCGTTAATGCCGAATGCGGCAAGAAGGTTCGTACTTGACCGTAAGAACGCGTGTTGCGCCATCGCCAACCGGTGATCCGCATGTTGGAACTGCCTACGTCGCCCTCATCAATTTCCTGTTTGCTAAAAAGCATGGCGGGAAATTTTTATTGCGCATCGAGGATACCGATCAAGCGCGCAGTACGCGCGAATCCGAGCACGCGATTTTGGAATCGCTGCGCTGGCTTGGTCTCTCGTGGGATGAAGGCCCGGATATCGGCGGACCACACGGCCCGTATCGTCAAAGCGAACGCAGTGCCATTTACACGAAATACATCGATGAACTGTTGGCAGCAGGCAACGCGTTTGAATGCTTTTGTTCGCCGGAACGCTTGGAAGAGATGCGCGTCGCGCAACGGGCGGCCAAACAACCGTCGCGGTACGATGGCCTCTGCGCCGGTCTGAGTGCGGAAGAGAAGCAGATCCATAAAACGCAGGGCGATCCGTTCGTGGTGCGTCTGAAGGTTCCGGGCGATGGCGTCTGCGTCGTGCAGGACGAACGCCGCGGAGCCATCGAGATCGAATGGAAATCCGTCGATATGCAAGTCCTGATGAAATCGGATGGCTTGCCGACGTATCATTTGGCCAACGTCGTCGACGATCACCTCATGGAGATCACGCATGTGATTCGCGGTGAGGAGTGGGTCTCGTCGGCCCCCAAACATCTGCTGCTCTATTCGTATTTCGGGTGGGAAGCGCCCAAGCTCATTCACTTGCCGCTGCTGCGCAATCCCGATAAGAGCAAACTCAGTAAACGCAAGAATCCGACGGGTATTCTTTTCTATCAACGCATGGGCTATCTGCCGGAAGCGCTGATGAATTTCTTGGGGTTGCTCGCATCGAGCCACGGTGAGGGCGATGAAATGATGTCGCTCGATACGCTGTGCGAGCGGTTCGATTTAGCGCACATTTCGATGGGCGGCCCGGTGTTCGATGTGGCCAAATTAGATTGGCTCAACGGGCGTTATCTGCGCGACGGCCTCAGCGGCGCGGAGTTTCTCGGACGTATCGGCCAATGGGGCTTTACCCCCGCACGCATCGAACGCATCGCCGCGCTTGCCCAACCTCGTGTCGAGCGACTCTCGGATCTTGGGCCCTTACTCGCATTCTTTTTTGCCGGACGCTTGGCCGTGACGGCGGAAGATTTGCGCGCCGGAAAATTAGCCGATCTTGAGATGCGTCAGGCGTTTGCTCTGGCTCAAATGGAGTTTGATGCCTTGGCCGGCTGGACAATTGCCGCCATCGATGCGGGATTAAAACGCATTGCCGGCGCACTCGGCAAAAAATTGCGCGATGTCATGCGTCCATTCTATGTGGCGATTACGGGAAGCCCGACATCGGTGCCGCTCTACGACGCCATGGAGATTCTCGGGCGAGATATCGTGCGCGAACGGCTTCGCATGGCGCTTGAGCTGTTAGGCAAACCATCGGCAAAGGAACTCGAAGAGTGGCGCAAACTTCTGCCCGATGAGGCACAAGCCGAGGTCGTCGTATGAAGACGCGCGCGATACTGCTCGCTGCGGGAAAAGGGACGCGCATGAAATCGACGCTCCCGAAAGTCTTGCATTCCTTGTGTGGCCGCCCGCTGTTGTGGTACGTGGTCACGGCGCTGCGGCAGGCCGGAATCGATGAAATCATCGTCGTTACCAATGCCGAGTTGCAAGGCAAGCTCGATGCGTTCGATGTACGCACGGTCGTGCAAGAGGAACAACTCGGCACCGGCCACGCGGTAAAAATTGCGCTCGAGGCAATGGATGATCGCGCCGATGGGCAGATCGTCGTCGCCTCGGGCGATATGCCATTGGTTCCTGGAGCGCTCTACGCCGAAGCGCTTGCCGCTCTCGTCCGCGATGTCGCTATGGTCCTCGTGACGGCGAAAATGCCTATGCCGTCGAATTTCGGCCGCATCATTCGCAACGACGACGCCATCGAGCAGATCGTTGAAGTTCGCGATGCAAATCCGGAGCAATTGGCGGTCGATGAGATGAACGCGGGGGTTTACGCCTTTGCCGAATCCGAGTTGCGCCGCGTTGTCGGACAACTCACCAATAGCAACGCGCAAGGTGAATATTATCTCACCGATGCCGTCGCACATTTCGTGCGCGATCGCAAAACGGTGTTGCCCTTGCTCGTCGACGATCATCGGCATGTCTTAGGGATCAACGATCGCGCCGAATTGGCGAATGCCCACGCGCAGCTCAATGCTCGTTTGTGCCATTCGCATATGCTTGCCGGCGTCACGATCATCGATCCGCTCACGACGTATCTCGAACCGGAATTACAGATCGGGGCCGATACGGTGATTTACCCGAATACGCAGATTGGGCGATTGAGTGAAATCGGTCGTGGGTGCGTCGTCGGCCCGAATTCGCGGATATCCGCGAGCGTGCTCGACGATGACGTTCACGTGCGCGAATCGGTTATTTTCGATAGTCATGTCGGATCGGGGACGACGATTGGGCCGTTTGCTCATATTCGCGGCGGCGCAGATCTCGGCCAGAATGTTCGCGTCGGCAATTTCGTCGAGATCAAGAAATCGAGCTTGGCCAAGGGCGCCAAGGCGAGTCACTTGAGTTATCTCGGCGATGCGACGATCGGTGAAGACACCAACATCGGCGCGGGAACGATCACCTGTAATTACGACGGGCAGAACAAGCACGAAACGATCATCGGCAAGAATGTTCGCATAGGCTCGAACACCTCGATCATCGCTCCGCGGACCATCGGCGATAATGCCCTCACCGGAGCGAGTTCCGTCGTCACCCACGATATCGCGCCCGGAGAGCGCGTCGCCGGCAACCCAGCCCGCCCCTTAGGAACGCGTCGGCCAAACTAACAACGGGGGAAGTCAGGCATGCGAAATTCTCGCTATCGTGCGATGCTGGCGCTTCTTTTTATTGTCATTGCCTGCACGTCGTGTTCGAGGACGAAAGTGCACGGAACTCCGACTCCCGTTCCGATTTCTGCCACGCAACTTGAGCATAATCTGCGGTCGTGGCCGATTCAAGCCGTTCTACCATTGAACGATGATACCAGCAGCACTTGGGGTAAGCTCGGTCGTGATTTGCAGCGCCACGGGTTGCTTGTTGAAGAAAATCTTCATGAGAGTCATACCGTTAAACGGCGTTTTCGCCTAACGTTCGCCGGTCGCCGCTATCTGCAAGGGCATCATTGGAAGCCAACGTTGTGGGGGTACGTAATTCCCGTTGGAGCGTTTCGCATTGATCGAATTACGTCAGCGGATAAAAGTCACGGGCTATACACGAAAAATGGCTCCGAATATTCGATTTCCGCTGACTATCATATTCAGCTCAATCAGAAAGTTGTTCACGATCTCAAACGCTTGGCACCGCTCGAGTATTGGCGGACTGATTTGATAGGCGATATGGGCCGCTTTGATTTGGCGAAGGCCACGGACGTTTGCAGTTGGACGTTTCTCTATTCGAGGTCTGAAGCGTCCCCAGTGATCACGAAAAAAGGATATCCACTATCGTATTATCATTCGTGTAAACCGCTAGCCACGCTACGTCGCTAACTCTTCGAGGGCGGCGAGGGTTTGGCGAACGTCTTCGTCGGTGGTGCGTTGGTTGACGATGCAAACGCGAATTGCGCGATGGGAGTTCACCGTGGTTGACGATACGACGGCCCTGCCGCTTTCTTGGACAGCGATGACGAGACTATCATTGAACGTATCGAGTTCGGCTTCGTTCATCCCGGGCGGGCGATAGCGAAAACAGACGACGTTGGTTTGAACGGGAGCCAGCAGTTCGAAGCGTTCGTGCCGATCGATGAGATCACCGAGCATGGCTGCTTGGCGAACGTTGGTTTCGATGGCTTGCCCGATACGTTGGGCACCATGTTCTTGAAGCGTGAACCAGATTTTGAGTGCGCGGAATCCGCGTGAGAGATCGATGCCGTAGTCGGTAAACCATGGCGTGGCACTGGCGAGGCCTCGTTCCATCCGCGTGATGTAGGGGCCGTCCGATGCAAATGCGGCGCGATGCAGTTCTCCGTCTCGAACGATCACACAGCCCGCATCGTACGGAACGTGTAGCCACTTGTGAAAATCAAAGGCGAGCGAATCGGCGCGTTCCAAACCGCTGAGCATCGGGCGCAACGTCGGTGCTAAAACGCCCGGCGCACCGAACGCGCCATCGACATGGAACCAGAGTTTTTCGCGTTGCGCGATCTCGGCGAGTGCATCGAGTGGATCGATAGCGCCGACATCAACCGTGCCCGCATTACCGACGACGAGAAAGGGCTCAAGGCCATTGGCTCGATCTCGTGCAATGGCCGCCGAGAGCGCCTCGGGATCGACGCGATGACGCGCATCCACCGGGAGAATGTGTAAGGCATGAGCGCCTAAGCCGGCAATTTCAAAGGCTTTGCGCACGCAACCGTGGGTCGAACTCGATGCGTAGCCCACTAGTCGCTTCGAGCTTCCTTGCAGGCCGATTTCTCGCGCGTTGGCGCCGAGTGCGCGCGTGCGAGCGCAAACGACGGCGATGAGGTTTGCTGCCGACGTTCCAACGGTGAGCACGCCACTTGCCGTCTTTGGAAACCCAAAGAGATCGCGGAACCATGCGATGACGGCGCGCTCGACGTAAATCGCGACGTGATTGCGGCCGCCGACATTGGGATTCATGGTTGCAGCGAGAAGTTCGGCTAACGCTCCGGTCGGCGTTCCCGTTCCTTGAACCCAACCGAAGAAACGCGGTGAAATATTGCCGCTCGAAAACGGAAGAATCTCACGTACGAAACGATCGTAGACGTCGCCAAGTGGCGTTGGTTCGAGCGGCATCGTTTGCGCAAGCGACGCCTGAATCTCTTCGGGAACGGGCTGCCAGACGGGGCGCTCACGGACATCGCGTTGATAATCGATGGCGTCATCGAGCGCGCGATGGGCGAGTTCGCGGAATTGCTCCCAATCTTTAGGATCGAGCACGAAGTCGATCCATGAGGCGTTCTAATGCGGCGTAGATGGCACTTGCATAGGGAACGTGATAGCCGAAGACGCCATCGGCACCGAGATGGTGCACGATCATCGCCGGATCCGCTTCAAATACCAGCAGGCGCCCATCCGGTAGGATCGAGCAATCGACACCGACGTATTCAAAATCCGTGCGCCGTGCAATCGCGCGTAAGGCATCGCATGCAGTCGTTCCCATGGTGCTGGGAAGGTCAGCCAAGAAGCGCTGTTCTTCCTCTCGCATCCAAAGATGATCGCGCATCGGAGCGTTATAATAGTGAATCATCCATTTATCCGAAATCGCCAAGTGGAACGGGTAGGGCTCGCCGTCCACGCAGATGACGCGATATTTTCGGTAATAGCCGTCAGCGTTTTTATAGTCGATAAAAGGCGCGACATAATAATATTCTGCGGTGATGCGTTCTAGGTACGCGCGAACGTGTTCCTCGCGCTCCTCTCCGGCAGGGAAGCGCTCGAGGCCGAGACCGGCGTGCGAATCGACGGGGCGAATAAGCAGCGTCTCCTTGTGCGCGCGTACTTCTGCCAAGAGTTCGTCGCGAGAACAGCGGCGCGTTGGCGCCAGGGCGAGTTCGGAACACGTGCTTAACGTCTCGAGAATGCCGGTGCGACTGGTTTGAAGGATCCGTTGCGGACGATTGATACACGGTATTCCGAGTTGTGCAACGAGCGCATCGGCCTGCCCCAACAGCGGCGTCGATGCATCGGATTCTCCGATGGCACAAAAGACGAGATCGGCAGCTGGAATCGGGGGAAGCAATCCATCATCGGTGAGGTAGAGCTTGTGCACGGTGGTCGTCGAGAAATCGATGAGAAAATCGACGGGTACGTTGGCTTTCCAATCGCCGGGAGCGAGCAGAATGAGCACTCGGCGCTGCTCGTGCGGTGCGCGAATCGTGAAAAGACGCTGCCGGGCAAGGATTTCCATCTGGTGGGCTAATGCCGCCGGAATATTTTGCAACGCTTGCTCGATATCGTAAAGCGCAAATCGCGCGCTTAAAAGTTCGGGATTTACTTCGATCGCGCGTAAAAAATGGGGCCGCGCAGCATCGAAATCGCCGCGCTTAATGGCAATCGTTCCCAGGCCCTCGTGCGCATCCGTCCAGAGAGGATCTTCGGCGACCGCTGTAAGGAACTGCTCGTGCGCGGCTCCGCTATCGCCGTTTTGCAGATACAGAATACCGAGCGTGGTGCGCTCCCGCGGCGCTTTCTCGCGAGTCGCAATGATTCGTTGCAAAGCAATGATGCGATCGTCGGCATCGTTGGTCCGATTCATCGTGATTGGGGGACTCTCTGGCAATATGAAGGTCGCATCGCTCCTTTCGGTGATTGGGGAATCGCGTCGCGCCAACCTCTCGCGAGATATCCATTGTGCATCGCTTGAGATTGTCGCGGCAGCTCGGGATTCGAGTCTCGCCGTACTCGCTGCTCTCGGCACGACGGGGTTTTCCCTCTGCAAAGCGTGCGATGCAATGGTCGTCTTTGTGCCCGATGGCGATGAACTCACCTGTGTCTATAATGCGGGAGATCGGGGTGCGTACTTTATCGGAATGCGGGTGAGTCGACTTTCGTCTCTGAGTGCCGTTGCGCGTGCAGCACGCTCGGGATCGCGTGTCGTTGCCGACGAACGCGAAGCTCGGCTCATTCCCGGGGATCGTTGCGGGATTGCCCTGCCGATGTGCGATGCCGCCGGACGAGTCCATGGCGTCGTGTACTGGTCCACAACCCGGGAATCGTTGGAGGCGGTCGATCTTTTGGCAGATAGCGTCGATCTAGCCGCTATGGCCTATATCTTGGCCTGCGAACGTGAATCGGACCGCAGTAGCGCGACCTTCGATGCGCTGACGGGGTTGCATGCACCTCGCGCATTTCGTGCGGTACTCAGCGAAACGATTGCAAAGCGATTGGAATCCAGCGCACCGCTGTCGTTGTGGTTTATCGATACCGATCACTTTAAATCGGTCAACGACCAATTCGGCCACGCCGTCGGCGACAGCGTACTCCAACATATCGCCTCGCTTTTGCAGGCATCGTTAACGTCCCCACACGATGTTGCCGCTCGCAACGGCGGCGACGAGTTCTGCGCCCTCCTTTGGAAAACGCATAAGAGCCAGGCGTTTTTTCGAGCCGAGGAATTTTGCCGGGCCGTTCGAGCCCACGATTTTTTGACCGGCATTGCGATGACCGTCTCGATCGGCGTTGCCACTTTCCCGGACGACGCGGCCAGTGCGAGCGAATTGCTGGAAGCGGCCGATGCCGCAATGTACCACAGTAAACGGCAGGGCCGAGATCGCGTCTCCTTTCGGACCGACACGGGAAGCTACCAAACGGTGACCGAGATGCCAAGCATGCGATAGTTCCGTGCGAGCCGAAGAGATGAGGTGTGACTCGCCGCTTGCCCTGGATCATCGGACTATGCTGCTTCGTCCTGCTCACTGCGTTGAGCGGGCGGATGGCCTATGCGACAGGAGGTACGACAAATGCGTTGGATCGACGCGTCGATGCGTTAGATGCGCGCGCTTTGCTGCGTTTATCGGCCGATCACCTGATCGATCCGCAACGCCAGGAAGCCGCACAAAAGCGGGAAGCCCTGATTCTTCCGGGGAGAATCGCGGTCTATCTCTTCGCCGCCCTTGCCCTCGCATGGTTTTGGAGATCGGGAACTGCCGCTCGGTTGCGGGACCGTATTCGTCGAAATGTTCGTCGCGAATGGATCGTACGAATGATCTTCTCTGCGGCTGCGGCAGGCATTGTGCGTATCGCGGAATTACCCGTTCAGTTCTATTTATATCGCGTCGATCGCAGCATGGATTTACTCTCGCAATTGACGACGCCGTGGTTTTTCCACTGGGTCCTCGTGACGTGCGCGTGGATGCTCGTCGCAGCCTTTTCGGTGACGGCGATTCTGTGGCTTGCCGATCGGTCGCATGTGTGGTATATCCCGGCACTCCTTGGCGTTGTCGCCGTCATCGTGCTTGCGTCCCTCGCTTCCGGATACGATACGCGAACCATGACGCAGGATCATGGAGAACTCCCGTTTACCATCGGATTGGGGCCCACGCTTCATGTCGTCATTCCTCCGGCGTTCACGCGCGCGGCGACGCCGGCGGAATACCGCTTCGCCACTACGCGCATAACGATCGAGCGAGCGTTACATCAGCCGGCGCACCGTCTGGTGCTGCTCATTCTGTTGGTTCTGATTGCTATGAGTGCGTCCGTCGGTATTGCCGATCGCATTGCCTTTCGCCGTGATGATGATCCGCTGACGCGCGTCGTCGTCGCTGCGGCGGTGCTCGCGTTATTGGCCCTTCCTGCGCATATGATCGCAGCAAATTATGCGCGGGCGGACACGTTACGCGTGGATGCCTTAGCGGAACGCCAATCGGGAAATGTCGCCGAAGCCGTACGCGCTTTGGTACGCGAGGCGGATCGCGGCTTAGAGCCGCTTTCCGTCTCGACATTTGAGGCGATCTTCGGCGATGACGATCCGCCGATCGCCGAACGCATCGCCACCGTGCGCAATGCGGCTGCGCAATAGCTCGGCTTAATTCAACGCCGCTCGCACGGTCTGGATGAATTGGGCCGCTTCCTTCATGCCCGGAAATCCATGCTCCGCCTTGGCGCGGTTATCCGCGTTTGCATAGAATGATTGCAGGGACGCTTCCAGACCTGGATCGCGTTGCGTAAATCCGGCAATCAATGCATCCCAGCGAGCGAGGAATGCGACCGCTTGCGGTGAGCGTGGATCCATTTCCGCTGCATCGGAGATATCCCGGAATAATGTCGCCCATTCTTGGGATATCTTGGCCTGTTCGTCGGGCGCGAGGGTGCGAGCTTTGAGTTCGGCGAGTTGTTCCGCGCTGAAATGGGGCGTAAAATCGAAATCGTTCATGGTGTTCATAGCCTCGATGATGCGAACGAACGTCGCCCATTGATTCGGTCGTCCATCGCGGACTTCCGAATACGCATGACGGAGTGCGGTAAGTGCCTTCTCGACATGCGCCTTTCGCGATTCCAGAAGCTCTATGTGATGCTTCAGGGCCCCCTCAAGCTCATAATCCGGCGCGTCGAGTGTTGCGCGGATTTTTTCGAGATCGAAGCCAAGCGATTTGAGCGTTACGATGTGTTGCAACCGAATGATGTCCGCATCGGTGTAGAGGCGGTATCCGGATTCACTCCGTTGCGTCGGGCTGAAGAGCCCAACGTGGTCATAGTGATGCAACGTTCGTACGGTTACGCCGGCACGTTTGGCGAATTCCCCAATGCGATACGTTTCGTTCATAGTTATGTAGGTGAGCTCGGTGGCTCGTCCCTATCGTGAGGCCTGACGTAGCGTGAGGGTCAAGCCCCCCAAAAAACTATTCGTCTAGCCAAAAAATAGCGACGAGGCCTGGGCCGCCGTTCGAGGCGATCGATGGGCCGGCTTCATGAATCGCGAGCGAGCGCGGAACGACTTTTAATTTTTTGCGCAATTCGGTGTCGACGTGATCGGCGAGCGATTGATCGTGAGCATGCACGATCGTGATGCGTGCGCGCTCGGGATGTTCGAGCTTGCGAATCATGATATCGACGATCATCTCGCGCGCGAGTTCAAAACTCTTGACGGTCGTTTCGCCTTCGAGGCCGCCTGTTTTATCGAGGCGAACGATGGGATACAAATGCATCATCGTTCCTAAAATCATCTGTGCTTTGCTGATGCGCCCGCTTTTTGCAAGGAAACGAAGATCGGGGTACGTGGCATAGCCATGTTGCGAAGCGATCCAGCGATTCATCGTATCGAGAATTTCTTGTGCGCTTCGCCCTTCGCGGACTAATTTTGCAGCACCGGTGACGATCAGTCCAACACCTCCTGAAAGCGTTTTTGTATCGACGACGTGTACTTTGCCCGGAAACTTTGCCGCCGCCGCCGTTGCGTGCTCGTACGTCTTTGAGAGCTTCGCGGAAACGAGAGGTGCGATGACCTCGCGGCCAGCGTCGACGTGACGTTTAAACGCCGCCTCGAAATCGCTTTCTGGCGGCGGTGCGGTGACGGGTAATTCTCCGTTGGGAG
>VFSW01005134.1_pt1 | contig 19419 bp, 12 predicted proteins | sample 5358111 | NCBI WGS metagenome assembly VFSW01 (sample SAMN11554181, study PRJNA540505) | mine drainage metagenome | isolation source: sediment from site ElyBrook_90M | place: USA: Ely Copper Mine, Vershire, VT | collected 2017 | reverse complement strand
TCAGCCAACCTCCGCAGCGCGTTCCTGGCATCCAAGCTCGCGATCCCGCACTTGGCGCGGGGGGGCGGCGGGTCGATTGTGGTGGTGGGGTCGGTGCAGTCGGTGACCGCGCAGCGCAATTCAATGGCGTACGTGGTGAGCAAGCACGCGCTGCTGGGACTGGCGCGGTCGATGGCCATCGATTTCGCGGCGGACAACATCCGGGTGAACTGCGTATGTCCGGGCGCGATCGACACGCCGATGCTACGCTGGGCGGCCTCGCTGGACGGCGATCCGGAGCGCGTGCTGGAGGCGTGCCGCAAGCTGTCGGTGTTCGGGCGGATGGGGCGGGCGGAGGAGATCGCGCGGGTGATCGCGTTTCTGTCCAGCGACCTTGCTTCGTTCATCCCCGGGGCGGCGATCATGGCAGACGGCGCCCTGATGACGGCCACGGGCGGGATGGCCAACCAGGAAGCGGGCACGGGCGGGGGATCGCGCTAGCCGCCGGCTTCGTGTACACTGGTTGCAAAGCCGCCACCGCGCCTGTTTCGGCAAAATCGACGAACAAGGAGAAACGCCGTGGCGCAAACCACACAAGAGACCGCCAGCATCGGGCAAGCCGTGACCATCAAAGGTGAGGTATTCAGCGACCAGGACCTGTATGTGGATGGCACGCTGGAAGGAAAGATCGAGTTGCCCGCGCACAAACTCACGGTAGGCCCGCATGGAACGGTGAAGACAGCGGTGATCCAGGCCGGAGCCGTGGAGATTCACGGCACGGTGCAGGGTGACGTGATCGCGCGGGACAAGGTAGAGATCCGCAAGGACGCGACACTGACGGGGAACATCAAGACGGCCCGCATAGTAATCGAGGAGGGCGCCTACTTCAAGGGCGGCGTGGATATCGCGCGGCCGGAGGGCGCTTCGGGCGCGGTTACTCGGCCTTAGAGTAATAGTAAGTGTACTTACTATAGAGTTCGGAGGCGCGGGCGCCGTTGGCGACGATGCCGAGGACGTTGTTTTCGCAGAGCGACTGCATGGCGCGGAGCACGTTGTCGTAAGTGGTGGAACCGATCTTGACCACCAGGATCGTGCCGTCGGCGAGGGTGGAGAGCAGGTTGGCGTCGGCCGAGAAGAGCAGGGGCGGGGTGTCGAAGATGGCCCAATTGAAGAGCTTGGGCAGCTCCGCGAACAAGGTCTTGGCCTGCCGGGTATTGAGCAACTCGAGCGGGTTCTTGACCGGGGAACCGGCGGGCAGGATGTAGAGGTTCATGCCGGCGATACGGCGCATGGCGGTGGAAATGGGCACCTCGCCGGTGAGGTAATCGGTCAGGCCGGGGGCGCGATCCACCTGGAAGAGATTGTGAATGAGGGGGCGGCGCAAGTCGAAGTCGCCCAGCAGGACCAGGTTTTCGGTGAGGTGCGACTCGGCCAGGGCCAGGTTGACGGCGGTAAAGGTCTTGCCTTCGGCGGGCGAAGGGCTGCTGATGACGATGGTGTGGAGGGGCTGGAGGGTCTGGAGGTGATTGAGGCGGGTGCGCAGGGTGCGGAACTCCTCGGCGGGGGTTTCGTGGGAGCGCAGCAGATCGAGGAGGTGCGACTCGGGGGCGGGCTGAAAGGCGACTTCGACGACGTTCTGAAGGATGCCGGCATGGATGCCGGCGGAGAGGGGTTCCTCGGCGGAGGCGCGGGGTGCGCCGTTTTCGGGCGGGTGCGCGGGCGCCGGATGCGGCTCGGCGGCCTGGTTGCCGTTCTCCAAACTCAGGACACCGGCCTGTTCGGCCCGGCGCAACGCATTATGTACTCGGCTCATGTTTTGTCTCCCGCAAAGCGGCTCGGCCTGCCCGGCTAGGTCTTTCCGAAATAGTAGAAATACATGGAGCTGCTGATGGCGATGGTGCCGACGATGACGGCAGTCGACCAGCCCAGCCAGAAGAGGCGCCGTTTGCGGCGCACCAGGAGGGCGTTCTCGAGCAGCGGAATGCTGCTCAACACCGGCAGGTTGGTATAGGCGCGCACGTCCTTGAGGTTCTTCAGGGACGTATCTTTCATCTCCTTGACGCCGGCCATGAAGACGCCCAGGAACAGTCCCATGCTGGTGCCGGCGGCGGCAATCAGGAGGCGGTTGGGCTCGGCGGCCTGCTCGGGCAGGGAAGCCGGGTCCAGGGTCTCCAGGTTCTCGCCGGCTTTACGCTCTTCCAGGTTGCTGGCGGTTTCGGAGATCTCCTGGCGTTTCGACATTTCATCGTAGTTGGCCTTGGCGAGCTGGTAATCCCGCTGCAAGGCGGCGTAGCGCTGCTCATTGATGGGGCTGGCCTCGATTTTGGCCTGGAAGGCGGCGATGGCGGCCTGCAACTCCTTCTGCCGTTTGGCGCGCTGTTCCATCTCCATGTTGCGCGCCTGGATCTGGGCCCGGACATTGGCCATGGACATCTTGAGGCTTTCCAGGGACTGGGCGACCTGCGGATTGGTGACCATCTTGGCCGGCGTGGTCTTGGCCGCGTTGCTGGTTTCTTCCTTTTCGAGATCGTCGCGCTGCTTCTTGAGGACGGCGAGCTGGGCTTCGGCCTTGCGTATATCGGGATGGTCTTCCCGGTAAGTCTGGCGCAGCGCGGAGATCTGGGTGTCGAACTCCATGATCCTGTTGTTCAACTGAATGAGCCGCTCGTTTTTGACCTGCTCCCGGCCGGAGGCCTGCTCCAGGTTCTGGCTGAGGAAAGCGGCCTGGTGCTGGAGGTTCTGGAACTGGGTTTCGAGCATCATCTTATCCTGCGCGTCGCGATTGATGCTTTCGTTGACGGACTGCAACTGCATCTCGAGGGTGTTGACGGCCTGCAGATTGGCCTGCAACTGCTCGGGAAGGCGGCCGGCGTTTTCGAGCTTGAACTTAGTCATTTCCTGGTCGAGGTTGTCGATATTGGTTTTGGCGATTTTGAGCTGATCGCTCAGGAACTGGGTGGTGGTATTGGCCTGCTGGCGAAGCTGGTTGTTGGTTTCCTCGGTGAACTTGGAGACCAGCTCGCGCACCACGGCCTGGGCCTTGTAGCGGTCGGTGTAAGAGAAGCTGATGGCGAAGGCCGAGGCGAAGCGCTGCTGGGGCGCGCCGGCGGCGCTGGAATCGAGGAGGGTAATCTTGATGGCCTTGCGCATCTGCTCGATGACATCTTCCATGGGCTTGCGCTGGCGCTCCTTGGGGTAGAGGTTGAGGGCGGGGCGCTGGATCAACTCCTGCAGGGAGGTGCGGCTTTCGATCTGCTGCTGCATGGCCAGGAGCCGTTCGGCCATTTGGGTACTGATGTTGCTGGGCACCAGGCGCTCGGAGATCTGCTGCGGGGTGATGCGCATGACCGCCGTGGAAACGAAAGTATCGGGCCACAGGAAGGCGACCACCACGGCGATCACCAGGCCGGCGAAAGTGGGACCGACAATCCAGGAACGATAGCGCCGCAGGATATCGATGTAATCCTCGATATCCGGAGGGCGGCGGGAGATGCTGACGTATCCTTGTTGCTGGGGTACCATAAGTCTCTTCAGTCTCTTTCCAAAATCGGCGTTTGGCCGTCGTCTCTATACGGAGCGCATCAGGGCACAATGATCTGGTCGCCGGGCTTCACCAGGATATTCTGCTCCATCTTCTTACCCTTGGTTACCTCGTGGTAGTTGAATTTGAGGCGCTGGGCGCCGCGCAGGATGATGATCTTCTTGGTGTTGGCGAATTCGCGGAAGCCGCCGGCATTGACCAGGGCTTCCAGAACGGTGGTGTCGATGACCAAGGGGTAAGATCCTGGCTTATTCACCTCGCCCTGGATGTAATACTTCTTGCTGTTGACTCTTTCCACTCCGACGGTGACCTCGGGATGGACCATGACCTTTTGCAGGCCGGCGGCGATGTTTTCACTGAGTTTTTCGGGTGTGAGACCGCCGGCCTGAATTTCGCCGATCAGGGGCACGGAGATCTTGCCATCCGGGCGGACGATGAACTGGCCGGAGTTTTCGGGTTCGCGCCAGACGCGGATGGAGATGACGTCTTCGGCGCCGATGATATAGGCTTTCGGGTCGACGGGCGCACCGGGGGTGACGGCCGTGGCGGGGGCGGCGGCCTGGGCTGCGGCAGGGGCAGTTGGCACAGGCTGCTGAGCGGTCAGGATACAGCCGAAGGTGAGGGCCAGGAGGGCAGGCACACGGATGAGGTCGCGCATTCGCACTCTTTGAGTTTACAGCAATCGATGGACCAGGGGAACAGGCGAAAGCCCGCCCTGGCTGGGTACTGGAATACCAGCGCGGCGGGGTCCGGGATGCCCAAAAATATCGTTGGAACAAACCCACGAACAGAGCCAATTTTCAATATTGTATTTAGAATGAGCATTTTGTGAGACGCGATGGCAATTCTTAAAAAATTAGTTGACAGTCTTCGCGGTTTGGGGTACAACAGAATCAGAGGCAACTATTAATTCATTAAGAGGAAGATGAAAATGGCCAGGAGACAGTCGCTGACGCTTACCGAGGCGGAACTGCCGATTATGGAAATTCTTTGGGAAAAGGGTTCGGCGGCGGTGACGGAGGTGGTGGGGAAGCTGGGCGACGGGACGGCGGCGTACAACACGGTCTTGACGACGATGCGGATTCTGGAGCGAAAGGGCTATGTTCGGCATACCAAAGAAGGCCGCGCGTTCGTCTATCATCCTGTAGTGGCACGCGGCGAGGCCAGCCGCAAGGCGGTACGGAACCTGGTGAAGCGATTCTTCCAGGATTCTCCGGAACTGCTGATTCTAAACTTATTGGAAGACGAGCAGTTGGATGATGCGGAACTCGGCCGGTTGAAGAAGCTGATTGCGGGCGAGGGAGGGGGGACACAGTGAGCGGGATGGAATGGGCAAATCTGGCGGCCGCCGCGGCGGTATCGGGCGCGGCGAACAGCTTGTGGCTGGGGTTGCCGCTGGCCGGGCTGGCGGCGGGCATGCTGCGGCTATTGCCGCGTGCAAATCCTGCCACGCGATACGCAGTTTGGTTCACCGCTTTAGTCCTAGTACTAGCGGCTCCGGCCCTGTTTCTGATTCCGAGGCCGGCGCCCGGGGGCGCGGCGATGGCGGCGGCGGCGACGCAGTGGAGCGTGCCGGTGACGGCGCGGTGGCCGCTCTACGCGATGCTGGTGTGGGTGGCGATCGCGGGCGCGCTGCTGGCGCGTATCGCGCTTAGCCTGGCGCACATCCAGGGCTTGAAGCGGCGGGCCACGCGGCTCGGAAAGCGGGACGACATCCTGGTGCTGGCCTCGGCGGAAGTGCAGGTTCCGATGGCGGCGGGTTTCTGGCGGCGCGCCATTGTTTTCCCGCAGTCGATGATCGGGGAGTTGAGCGCCGCGGAATTCGAGCAGGTGCTGTGTCATGAACTGGCGCATCTGCGGCGCTGGGACGACTGGACGCAACTGGCGCAGGAGACGGGGCGGGCGGTGTTCTTCTTCCATCCGGCGGTGCACTGGATCGGGCGGCGGCTGGCGATCGAGCGGGAGATGGCGTGCGACGACTGGGTGGTGGCGGCAACCGGGCAGGCGCGTCCCTACGCGTCGTGCCTGACGCACCTGCACGAGCTCATACGGCGGCCGAAGGGGCGCGCGGCGCAACTGGCGCCGGGGGCGGCGACGCGCAGCCGGGGGCAGATAGTGGTGCGGGTGGAAGCGCTTCTAAAGCCGGGACGGACGGGATCGCCGCGCCTGTCGCGGGCGGGGTGGGCGGCGGCCTGCGTGCTGGCGGCGGCGGCCCTGACGGCGGCGGTGCGGACCAAGCCGCCGGTGGGCGTGCAGGAGCTGCCGGTCGCCCGGATGGCCATGGCGCGGCTGGCTCCGCCGCCGGCGCCGGCCATCTCACGGGCGCCGCGCTGGACCGCGGCGGCGCGGCGCATGGCCGCTCCGGCGGAGGCTTCCTATGTGCTGGCGCGCGCCTGGCGGGTGGACTTACAGCCGACTTACATGGTGATTACCGTGGTGTTTTTTGAGCCGCCTCCGCGCACGGCGTGGAACGGTATCTAGACAGATTCAGGCAACACACTCTCTCAACAAAAGGACAATCAGATGAAAGTAAATAGAAGCTACGTTACCCTTGCGTCCGTACTCATGGGCGCAGGGATTTTGACCGCGAACTTAGCGAGCCACACGGGAATCGCGCACGCGGCATCCGCGGGACCGGCGGCGCTGACCATTCCCAGCGCGGTTCAGCTCTCCAACTCGTTCACCAGGATCGCCAAGGAGGCGGAGCCTTCGGTGGTCCAGATCGTGAGCACCATTCAGGAAAAGCGCACGCCGGTGCGCGGGATGTTCCAGGGGAACCCGTTTGGCGGGGACAATCCCTTCGGCGGCGAGAATCCGTTTGAAGGCGGACCGCAGCAGCCGCGGCGGGCGATGGGGCTGGGCTCCGGTTTCGTGGTGGACGCCAGCGGGTATCTGCTGACGAACAACCACGTGGTGGAGAACGCCACGCGCATTCAAGTGAAGCTGCCGGGCGACCAGACGGAGTATCCGGCCAAGCTGATCGGGACGGACGCGGAGCTGGACCTGGCGGTATTGAAGATCGACGCGGGCAAGGCCCTGCATCCGCTGCGGATGGGCAACTCGGACGCCATGGAGACGGGCGACTGGGCGGTGGCCATCGGGTCGCCGTTCGGGCTGGACCAGACCATGACGGCGGGCATCATCAGCGCCAAGGGGCGGGACTTGGGCGAGCCGGGCCATCAAATGCAGCGCTTTCTGCAGACGGACGCGGCCATCAACCGCGGCAACAGCGGGGGTCCGCTGCTGAACATCAACGGGGAAGTGATCGGCATCAACACCATGATCGTCAGCGGCAGTGGTAATTTCGAAGGCATCGGTTTCGCGCTGCCGATCAACCTGGCGGTGAACTCGTACAACCAGATTGTGAAGAACGGCAAAGTGTCGCGGGGGGCCATCGGGATTCAGTTTGCGCGGGAGGAGAACGCGGCGCTGCTGAAGGCGTATGGCGCGTCGAGCGGCGTGTTCGTACAGCAGGTGACGCCGGGCGGGCCGGCGGCCAAGGCGGGGCTGGCGGCGGCGGACATTATTGTAGGCGTCAACGGGCAGCCGGTGAAGGACGGCGAGCAGTTAGTGGGGATGATTGCGGGCGCGCAGCCGGGGGCTACGGCCACGCTGCGGGTGCTGCGGGACGGCAAGACGCTGGAGGTTCCGGTGCAGATCGGCGACCGCGCGGCGATCGTAGCCGGGAAGGAAGAGGGCGGCGGCGATTCGCCTGAAGGGGCGGGCGAAGCCACCACGCCGCGGCTGGGCGTATCGGCGCAGAACCTGACGCCATCGGACCGCGAACAGATGGGCCTGCGGGCCGGCGGTGTGGTGGTGACGGCGGTAGAGCCGGGATCGTTCGCCGAGGACATCGGGCTGGCCAAGGGCGACGTGATCGTGGAGATCAACCGGCGGCCGGTGACGTCAGCCGCGGATGTGCGGAGCGTCATGCAAGCGGCCAAGCCGGGAGAGGCGATGGCGTTCAAGCTGATGCGCAATGGCGGCGGGCAGTGGACCACTTTGTTCGCCGCGGGCAGTCTGCCGGTGAAGTAAGCGGAAGGAGCGCGCCCCTGGGCGGGGCGCGCTCAGCTTTCGGCTTTCAGCTATCGCCTTTCAGCCTCTCAGCCTGACTTCTTTCCCACTTTGTCCGGCGGACGGCGGCGCCGTACAAGCGCATCCGCCGGCTGGAATTCCCGGAGCGGCGCGCCGTCCCCAACCGCGACGGAGTTTCGGGAAGAGGACTTCCCGGACCTGGACGCCTGACCCAGGCCGGGCTACGCGGACGTGCCGCTTCCCGGCGCCGGGCCGGTAGTTTCCCGGATCACCAGGTGCGTGGCCACCACGTGGTCCACGCGGCGGTGCGGTTCCGCCTGGCCGTCAATATCGCGCAGCAACGCCCGCAGAGCGGACTCGGCCAACTCGCCGCGCGACAGGCGCACGGTGGTCAGGGGCGGTTCGGTAAACTCCGCCAGGCGGATGTCGTCGAAACCCACGATGGACATGTCCCGCGGCACGGCCAGGCCCGCGCGCCGGACCGCGCGCATGACGCCGATGGCGGTCAGGTCGTTGGAGGCCAGCAAGGCCGTGGGCGCGCATTTGGACCCGAGCATGCGGGTCATGGCCGCCAGGCCGCCATCCACGGTGTGGTCGCCGGCTTCCACCAGGCGACTGTCCTTGTCGATGCCGTGCGCGCCGAGCGAGCGGAGAAAGGCCGACCGCCGGATGCGCGCGGACTTCAGGGTCAGCGGGCCGCTGATGAAGCCGATGCGCCGGTGCCCCAGGGAAAGCAGGTGCTCCATGGCCTCGTTGACGCCCATCACGTAGTCCACCTTGATGTTGCTGATTCCCGCGCCGGGCGTGCCAACGTCCAGGAACACCATGGGCACGTTGCGCCGCGCCAGTTGGTCGGTCAGGTGCTTATCCATCTCCGAAGTCATGATGGCCACGCCTTCGACCTTGCGCTCCAGCATGCGGCGGACGCACAGCGCCATGCGCGCCGAATCGTAGTTGGTGGAGCTCACCAGGATTTCGTAGCCATTCAGGATGGCCATGTCTTCGAACCCTTTGATCAGCTCCGGGAAGAAAGGGTTGGTGATGTCCGATACAATCAGCCCGAGAATGCGGCTGCGTCCGGAGACCAGGGAGCGGGCCTGGCTGTTGGGATAATAGCGCAGCTCCTCGATGGCTTTCCACACACGCTCGGCGGTCTTGGGGTCCACCACCTGAGGGTTGTTGACGGTGCGGGAAACCGTGGCCGTGGAGACACGGGCGCGCCGCGCGACCTCCGCAATCTTCATGCCCGTCTGCCTTCGCGGGCGCCTGTCGTTTCCGCCGCTCTCGTGTTTCCCAACACCGAACACTAGCCATACCACGCGCGCGGCTGCATGACAAGTTCCAGTAGCATCATACGGCCTCGGCGGGGGGGGGCGCGGATGCGCGGAACCCCTTGCCGGCCGCGCCGCCGGACTAATGAAAAAATATTAGCGAAAAGTCTTGACACGGCGGACGCCCCCGCATAATATCAGTGTAAACGTTTGCACAGTCTCGGGCAGGACGCAAGCGCGTATGCGATGCAATCGTTTTCATCGCCGCAAGGCGAAACATTTTGGGGAGGTTACTTTTATGCCACGTTACGCATACTGGCTGGTACTGGCAGCTCTGTTGCTGTGCGCAACGGCCGCCTGGGGCCAAAGCCAAAACGGCAGCTTGACGGGTCAGGTAACGGATAAGACGGGAGCGGCCGTACCCAACGCCACCGTCACCATCACATCCACGGAGCGTAATATTCCACAAACGGCTACTTCGGACAACGAGGGCCGTTATTCTTTTCCCAACAACCCGCCGGGCACGTACACTTTGAAGGTGGACGCCAGCGGCTTTAAGAGCTACATCAAGACCGGGATCGAGATCGCGGTCAGCCAGTCCGTCCGCGCGGATGCGCAACTCGAGGTTGGCGACGCCTCCACCAAGGTGGAGGTCACCGCGGAGGCCGCGCAGTTGAACTTCGACAACGGCGCCAAGCAGGAAGGCGTTGCCCCCTCGATCATCAACGACCTGCCCCTGCTGGTGTCCGCCGGCACACCCAGGAATTCCCTGCAGTTTGCGACCTTTCTGCCGGGCGTGAACACCGGCACCAGCGTGCAGGCGTTCAATGCCCGCATCAATGGCGGCCTGAAGATGGGCGACGAAGCGGTGATGGACGGCGTCAGCATGCAGGAAGGCACCATGTCGCAGAGCGGCATCGTCTCGTTCTTCGACTTCGCGCAGACGCCGGACATGGTGCAGGAAGTCCGGCTGATGACCTCCAGCTACGAGCCGGAATACGGCACCACCACGGGCGGGGTCATGATCGTCGCCACCAAGAGCGGCACCGACCAGCTTCACGCGGGCGTATTTGAATACCTCCGCAACCGGGACTTCAACGCGCTGCAGTTCACCAACAATCGCGGGCCGGGCGACCAGCGCCCCAAGGACAACGAAAACGAATACGGCTTCTTTGGCGGCCTGCCCGTCAAGCTGAAGTTCCTGCCCTTCGTGTGGGGGCCGAAACACAAGACCTATTTCTTCAACGACACGGAGTTCCTGCGGTCTTTGGGCGGCGCCAGCCGGGCTCTGCTTTCGATACCGTCCGTACAGGACCGGACCGGGAATTTCTCGGATTGGAGCACGCCCGTCTACGACCCCAAGACGGAGTCGGTGAACAACGGCGTGATCACGCGCACGCCCTACCCGAACAACCAAGTTCCCGTCAGCGAGCAAAGCGCGCTGGCGCTGCAGTGGATGAAGTACTTGCCGACCCCCACCAGCGGGGGCCCGTTCAACAACTTCCTGGCGCCGCCGGTTTCCGATGGGATTCTGTCGAATCTCAACGAATACCTGTTCCGGGTGGATCATTACTACGGCGACAAGGACCACTTCTTCGTGACCATCTGGCGGCAGTCGACCCTGCCGATTCCGCAGTGCCAGTTGCCGGTGCAGTTGTGCACGGCGAGTCCGGCGGATCCCGAGGACGCCTGGGTGAACCGCTTCAACTGGGACCATATCTTCAGTCCCTCGCTGTTGAGCCACTTCGCCTACGGCTACCTGAACCGCAACGAGGGCTACGGCTCGGTGCCGGCGCAGAATCCGGCGCTGCTGCCGCAGATCCCCAACGCGGCGGCCTACCTGGCGTCGCCCGCGGCCAACTTCAGCGGGAACGGCGTCTCCAACTGGGCAAGCTGGGGCAACACCCAGGGCTTCGGACCGTTGAACAAGACCACGCGGCCGAGCCACATCGCCAACGAGATGATCTCCCTGGTGCACGGCGCGCATACCATCAAATTCGGCGGCGAGTACCGGCACCTGCAGCAGGTCTTCCGGCAGAACAACAACCAGTCGGGAACGCTGAACTTCAGCGCCCTCTCGACCGGGATACCCGGCCTCGACAGCGGCAACCCGGTGGCCAGCATGCTGGTGGGCGCGGTCGACAACGGGAACCTGAATGTATTGAACATCAACAAGTACGGCGCCATGCAACACGCCTATAACTTCCACATCGGCGACACCTGGAAAGTGACTCCCAAGCTGACTCTCAATTACGGGCTGCGTTGGGATCGGTTCTCGCCCACGTGGGAGACCAGCAATTACATGTCGTTCTTCAGCTTCACTTCCAACCCCTTCGCGGGGGGCCTGCCGGGCAGCGTGGTTTACGCAGGCAACAAGTGGGGCGCGGCCAGCGCGGGCGTGCAGTACCCGGAGACGTTGTGGAACGGAGGCTTCGCGCCGCGCATCGGCGTGGCTTACGCCTTAAACGACAAGACCGTGATTCGCGCGGGCTACGGCATGTTTTACACCCAGGCATTCTATCCGGGGTGGGGCGGCGGCATGTCGCTCGACGGCTTCAACCCGGCGGTGGCCTTCAACAGTTCGCTGGGCGGCTACGACCCGGCGTTCTACATGGACTCCGGATTCCCGGCCTACAGCAAGGCGGAGAATATCAGCCTGGGGGCCGACAACGGCAAGAACGGCCCGAACTACCGCCCGGCCTATGCCAACCACCTTTCGTACACCCAGCAGTGGAACCTGACCGTGGAGCACCGCTTCGGCGAAAAGAACTTCGCCAGCGTGGCCTACGTGGCCAGCAAGGGCACGCACTTGCCCTCCACGCTGCAGCCGCTCAACGTTTTGAACCCGTCGCTGCTCTCCATGGGGAACGAACTGAACGCCGCGTTCACTCCGTCCACCACCTCGCTCTACGGCGTCAGCCAGCCCTATAACGGCTGGGCGCAGCAGTTGCTGAGCGGCAGTTGCGCTCCCACGGTGGCGCAAGCCTTGATGCCGTTCCCGCAATACTGCGGCGGGCTCTTCGGCGAGAACGAGAACGAAGGGACCTCGCATTACAACTCCTTCCAGGCCAAGTACGGCAGGAATCTCTCCACCGGCTTGTATCTCGAAGGGAATTACACTTACTCGCGCCTGACCACGGACTCGGCATCCACCACCCAATCCGGAGCGGCCGGCTACGGCGGTGTCGGGGCGGTGATCAACCCGTACCAGGGTTACCGCAACATGTCGCTGTCGCCGGACGACATTCCCAACATGGTGTCGATCATGGCGGTCTACGACGTGCCCTTCGGCAAGGGCAAGCAGTTCTTCAACTCCGGCAACGTGATATCGCGCGCGCTGGGCGGTTGGACCCTGGCCTCCACCATGAAGTTCACCTCCGGCATGCCGCTGTATTTCCGCAATTCCTCGGTGTGCGCGCTTCCCTCGCAGTTCCAGGCGGCGTGCATTCCGGCGATTACCGGAAATGTGCTGGCCCAATCGTGGGGCGGCATCAACGTCAACAAACCCATGTTTAACGCCTCCGCCTTCACCCCGGCGTCGCAATTCAACGGGTTCTACCTGGGCACCGGCCCGCGGGTGAGCGACGTGCGCGGATCGCCCTACCGGGACGTGAACCTGTCGCTGGCGCGCATCTTCACGGTGAAGGAGCGGCTGAAAGTGGAAGTACGCGCGGAAGCTTTCAACGCGTTCAACAACCACTATTTCACCTGCGACGGCCAGGCCTTCGGCGATTGCATTCCGTTCAACAACGATCCCTCCAGCTCCAGTTTCGGAGTCTGGAACGGGACGGTCAGCCAGCCGCGAAACATCCAGTTGGTGGGCCGGGTTACGTTCTGAGCATGGCGTAGTTTGCAGTGGAGCAGGCCGTCCCCATCAGGCGGCCTGCTTTTTTTTTTGCCGCGCCCTACTGATCCCCTTCCGGGCTCTTCTTCCTCTCGTAGGGCTTCTTCAGATACCCGGCGGCAACTTCCTGCGCGCCCTGGGTATTGTCCTTGGTGCGCACCGCCAGGTTGTACTCGTTGACCGCGCGGTCGCGCTGCCCGGTGATATCGAAGATCATGCCCAGGTGGATATGCGCCCACACCGCGGTCCACTTGGGCTCCAGGCTGCCGTTGAGGGCCTCGCGAAACTCGTTGGCGGCCGACTGGAAATTGTTCTGGCGGAAGAACACTTCGGCGATGCGGTAGTGCGCCAGCGAGCTGTTGCGGTTGTTTTCCAGCGCCTTCTGGTATTCCTTCAGCGCGTCGGCGAATTCGCTGACCTCCATGAACTGCTCGCCGCGCCGGATGGCCACCGCCGTGCGCACCTGGTTATTGAAACGCAGCACGCGCTGGTCCGGATCGATGATCACGGTGCGCGGCTTGCCGAAGGTGTCCACGCTGAACTCGGATGAGGTGCCCACCACTTCCACGCGTTTTACCTCGGGATTGCCTTCGGTCTCGATCTTCAGGTCCACGGGCATGCGGAAGGTATCCAGATCCTGGGCCACTTTGCCGGTGATGCGGAACCCTTTCTGCGTGCGGAAGATGGTGTAGTCCAGCTTGAATTCGGGGGCGCCGCTCGATTCGATCCACTGGATGAAGAAGTAGCCCAGGTCCTGTTTGGAAACGTCCTCGGCCACCTTCTTAAAATCCTCGGTGGAGGCGGATTTCCAACTGAAGCGGGCGGTGTATTCCTTGAGGGTGGCGAAGAAGTTCTGGTCGCCGATGACATAGCGGAGCATGTGCAGGACGGCCGCGCCTTTGCTGCCGGTGAGGGCCCACAACTCGGGAGAGTAGTCCTCCAGGCGGGCGGCCTGGATCACCGGGACGTTATCGACGGTGAGGGCTTCCACGGCGTCGTCGCGGAAAGCCTGCTCCAGCGCGCCGGCGCCGGCGGTGTGCTCGGTCCACAGCAACTCGGCATAGGCGGCGGCGCCGTTGGTGAGCCACAGATGATTGCGGGTGACGGGGGAAACCAGGTCCTCAAACCACTGGTGGGCGATCTGGTTGGCCAGCAGGTGCGTGCCGACCTGCTTGCCGATGGCCGACGGACTCAGGAAGAGCAACCCGGGCGCGGCGTAGCCGTTGGGCGCGCCGTCCTCGGTTTCCATCACGGCCAGGTTGGCGCTGGGCGGCAGGCCGAAGGTGCTGGTGAAATAGGTCATCATCTGGCCGATCTGGTCGCCGTACTGCTGCGCCATGGGCTTTTCCTCGCCGCGAAAGAAGAGCGTGGTGAGCACGCCCTCGGAAGAAACCTTGGCTCCGGGTTCCCTGACCACGGCAATGCTACCGGGAAACGAAGGCTGGGTGAACTGGAAGTTATAGACCATGTTGTCGCCGGAGGCCTGGTGCGTGTCGAGGCCGGAGCCTAGCACCTGGTATCCGGCGGGAACCGTGATATGCAGGTCGGCGCTGAAGCGGTCCGTGGAATAGCCGTTGACCGGGAACCAGCGGGCGGGGTACAGCAGGAAGGCGTAATCGGCGCGGATGGCGGCGAATTTGACGCCGTACACCGGGGAATCCTCGTTGCCGCTGAGCCGGCCGTCGTAGGTGAACTTGAGCGTGACCGGCTGGTTTCTTTCGAGCGGCGGATCGAAGGTGAGGCGTTCGGTGAAGTCCTGCCGGTTATGAGTGGAGGGGACCGCTTTGCCCTTGGCGTCCACAATCCTGGAAACGGCCAGGGCGTTATTCAGCTCGAAGGTGGCGGAGGAGACATTATTATCCAGCGGGACCAGGCGCACTTCGGCCGTAGCGCTGAGGGACTGTGTGGCGGGCCGCACTTCGGCATCGATGGTGTAATGCTCGACGCGGATACGGGCGCGGCGCTCCTGCGCCTGGGTGGCCGAGGCTGCCAGGAGCAGGGCGAGGCCGATGGGGAGACTACGAAACATGAGCGGGTTGTCCTTCCATGAGATCTTGAATGATGGCGGCGGCGCGGGACATGGGCCGGCCGGCCGCGGAGAGCGTGGCGGCCACCGCGGCGAGGTCCGCGCGCATGCGCTGGCGGGCGCTTTCGTCGTCCAGCAGACGCCGTGCTTCGGCGGCCAGCGCCGGGCCGGTGCAAGCGGATTGCATCAGTTCGGGGACCACGGCGCGACCGGCGATGAGGTTGACCATAGAATAAAACGGCACGCGCACCAGCATGCGGCCCAGCAGCCAGCTTGCGGCGGTAACTTTATAAAACGCGACCATGGGTGTGCCCAGCAGAGCGGCTTCCACGGTGACCGTGCCGCTGGCCGCCAGCGCCAGGCCGGAGTGCGCCAGCGCGTCCCAGTTTTCCCCGTCCACGACCTGGATGGGAGCGCCGCCGATGCGTTCCCGAAAGAAGTCCACCCCCGCCGTAGCCGCGGCCGGCAAAATAAAGCTGGCGGCCTGCTCGCGATACAACCGCCCGACGGCATCCAGCAAAGGCGGCAGGTGCCGGGCGGCCTCACCGCGCCGGCTCCCAGGCATCACCGATATTAAAGGACGGCCCGCCGGCAGTCTGTGTTTCCGAAAAAACTCGGCCCGCGAAAGGCTCGGCCGCGCCAGGCCGGCCAGCGGGTGGCCGATGTACGTGGCCGGCATCCCGTGGCCGCGGAAGAACCGCTCTTCAAAAGGAAAGATGCACAACAGGTGGCGGAGGGTGCGGCGCATTTGCCTCAGGCGGCCCTTGCGCCACGCCCAGACCTGCGGCGCGACCAGGTAGACCACGGGGACCCCCTGGCGGTGCAGACGGCCGGCCAGGCGCAGGTGGAAATCCGGGGAATCGGTGAGGATGGCCAGGTCGGGCTGGGTGCGGCGGGCGGCGGCCAGGAGCCTGCGGTATTCGCCGTAGATGCGCGGGATATGGGCGGCCACTTCCAGCAGGCCGACAACCGCCAGGCTGGCGGCATCGACCACGGTTTCGACGCCGGTGGCGCGCATGCGCGGGCCGGTGCAACCGAAAAAGCGGGCGTCCGGCCAGAGCCGGCGAACCTCGTCCACCAGCAGAGCGGCGTAGAGGTCGCCGGAGGCTTCACCGGCCGATACCAGGATGTTGCGGGGCACCTAAGGCCAGTCTAGCGCGGAAGCCTGGCGGGAGCGCGCGATCACTGCCGGCAGCCGCGCGGCGGTCCGGATCCCGCACCAATCTTTCTCGCTATGACGACGTCTTGTACGCCGTCCGAAATCGTGCGATACGCAAGTCTGCAAAGGCCCCTGGTCGCCTGCGGTCCGGCCGATCAGGCCACCCCGATGCCCTGGTTCGGCGGCAAGAAGCTGATCAATGCAATTTGCCTGATTGGTGGCCTCATCGCCCAACACACCATTCCCGTTACTGGGTACTGCCGCACCGTCCGGCGGGCTTATTGCGCCAGCGCTTCCACGGGCTGCTGGACGGGCTGCTTGTGTTTGCACTCGGGGTTGGGGCATTGCAGCACGGCGCCGGCCTTGAGCCACTTCTCGACCATGTAGGGGCCGCCGCAGGCGGGGCATTTCTCCTCGACGGGCTTGCCCCAGGTGACGAAGTTGCAATCCGGCCAGCGGTTGCAGCCGTAGAAGGTCTTGCCGCGTTTGGAGCGGCGCTCGACCACTTCGCCCTCGCTGCAGTCGGGGCACTTCATGCCGATGGTTTTCTGCTTGACGTGCTTGCAGGCGGGATAATTGCCGCAGGCGGTGAACTCGCCGAAGCGGCCGGTCTTGAGCACCATGTTGCTGCCGCACACCGGGCATTTTTCGTCGAGCTGCACGTCGGGCTTTTTCTGGGCGCCGCCGATGGGCTTGGTGGTTTTGCAGTCGGGGTAGCCGGTGCAGGCGAAGAAGGTGCCGAAGCGGCCCTTCTTGAGGACCATGGGGCGGCCGCAGTTTTCGCAGTATTCCTCGTCGCCCTGCTCGGCGAGGTCCACTTTGTCGACGTCGGGCAGGTCCACGGCGAGTTCGCGCGTGTAAGTGCAGTCGGGGTAACCGGTGCAGGCGATGAAGCTGCCGTGGCGGCCCCACTTGATGACCAGGGGCTTGCCGCACTTTTCGCAGTTCAAGCCGGTGGGGCGCTCCATGCGCTTGATGTCGGTCATGTGCTGTTCGGCGTGTTTGAGGTCCTTGTCGAACCTTTCGTAGAACTCGCCGATGGCCTCGCGCCAGGGGATTTGACCTTCTTCAATCTGGTCGAGCTCCTCCTCCATGCGGGCGGTGTACTTGACGTCGAAGATGTCGTCGAAGCTTTCGATGAGCAGGCCGGTGACGACCTTGCCGAGCTCGGTGGGGGTGAAGCGGCCGCCTTCCTTGGTGACATACTCGCGCTCGAGGATGGTGGAGAGGATGGAGGCGTAGGTGGAAGGGCGGCCGACGCCGTCGGATTCGAGTTTCTTGACCAGGGTGGCTTCGTTGTAGCGCGGGGGCGGTTCGGTGAAGTGCTGTTCGGGAAGGATGCGGCGGAACTTAAGGATCTCGCCTTCGGTCACGGCGGGGAGCTTGTGCTTGAGCTCTTCGTCCTCTTCGTCGGACTGGTCCTTGCCCTCTTCGTAGACCTTGAGGAAGCCGCCGAATTTGAGCAGCGAGCCGGTGGCGCGGAAGAGGTACTCGCTGGAATCGCGGCCGCGGGCGGCGATGTCGATGGTGGTCTGGTCGAAGACGGCGGGGGTCATCTGGGAGGCCAGGAAGCGGTTCCAGACGAGGCGGTAGAGTTTGAGTTCGTCCTCGGCGAGGTAGCGGGCGATGTCGTCGGGGCTGTGCTCCATGGAGGTGGGGCGGATGGCCTCGTGGGCATCCTGGGCCTCCTTCTTGGAGCGGTAGAGGTTGGGGGTATCGGGGAGGTACTCGGGTCCGAACTTGACGGCGACGTAGGCGCGGGCTTCATCGAGGGCCTCGGCGGAGACGCGGGTGGAATCGGTGCGCATGTAGGTGATGAGGCCGACGGCGCCCTCTTTGCCGAGGTCGATGCCTTCGTAGAGGCGCTGGGCCAGCATCATGGTGCGCTTGACGGAGAAGCGCAGCTTGCGGGAGGATTCCTGCTGGAGGGTGGAGGTGATGAAGGGGGCCACGGGATTGCGGCGTTTTTCGCGGTTGGCGACGGACTTGACGATGTAATCGGCGCCATCGAGCTGGGCGAGGACGAAATCGGTGGCCTCGCGGCTGGCGAGTTCCGGGGTTTGATCGTTCTTGCGGATGAGGCGGGCGGTGAGGTGGGGCGGTTTGCGGGCGGCGAGATCGGCGTCGATGGTCCAGTATTCGTCTTTGACGAAGGCCGCGATTTCACTTTCCCGATCGACGATGACGCGCAGGGCGACGGTCTGGACGCGGCCGGCGGAGAGGCCACGGCGGACCTTATCCCAGAGCAGGGGCGAGATCTTGTAGCCGACCAGGCGGTCGAGCACGCGGCGGGCCTGCTGGGCGTCCACCAGTTTCTCGTCGACCATGCCGGGCTTGAGGAAGGCCTTCTGGATGGCGTTGCGGGTGATCTCGTTGAACATCACGCGGTAAATATGCGGTTCGCCCTCCTTCTTGCCTTTCAATTCCTCCTGCAGGTGAGAGCAGATGGCCTCGCCCTCGCGGTCGGGGTCGGCGGCCAGGTAGATGGCTTCCACGTTTTTGGCAGCCTGTTTGAGCTCGCCGATGAGCTTGCGTTTGCCTTCGATGATTTCGTAGCGGGGTTGGAAGCCGTGGTCGATATCGACGGCCAGATCTTTCTTGGGAAGGTCTTTGATGTGGCCGAGGGAGGCCTTGACGATGTATTGTTTTCCCAGGTATTTGTTGATGGTTTTCGCCTTGGCCGGCGACTCCACAATTACAAGTGCTTTCGGCATATCAGACTTCGTTTGACGTTTTGATCAGAGTTACCCAGAGACTACCACACTTTCACGAAGTTCTTCCCGGGGAGCTGCTTGACGAGGCCCAGCATTTCCAGCTCGAAGAGCGCGGCTATGAGTTCGGAGGCCGAGGTATCCTCAACAATCTGAAGGAGATTATCAAGATGCATAGGGGTATCGACGGTCAGTGTGGCTATGAGCCTGCGCCCGATTTCGGGTAAGGAGCCCTCCTGGAGGGATGCCTGGGAGGGGGCCGCGGATGCATCGGCGGAGCCGAGGAGGCGGGCGCGGCCGCGCTCGATCAGCAGGCGGCGGGCCTCGGGAGGGAGGTCCACGATGACGTCGTTCCAGTCCTGAACGAGCTTGGCGCCCTGTTTTATCAGCAAGTTAGGTCCCCAGCTCGCCTTGGAGGTGATATTGCCGGGGACGGCGAAGACCTCGCGGCCCTGGTCGAGGGCGAGTTTGGCGGTGATGGCCGAGCCGCTGTATTGGGCGCCTTCGACGACCAGGACGCCGATGCCGAGGCCGCTGATGATGCGGTTGCGGATGGGGAAGTTCTGGGGAAAGGCGACGGCGCCCATGGGGAACTCGGAGAGGATGAGGCCGCGGGCGGCGAGGGTGGCGGCGAGTTTGCGGTTTTCGGAGGGATAGACGACATCGACGCCGCAGCCGAGGACGGCGACGGTATCGCCGCCGGCGGCGAGAGCGCCCTGGTGGGCGGCGGTGTCGACGCCGCGGGCCATGCCGCTGACGATGGTGAGGCCGGCGCGGGCGAGGTCGGCGGCCAGGTGTTCGGCGGCGGCGATGCCGTAGGGGGTAGGACGGCGGGTGCCTACAACGGCGAAAT
>VFSW01005133.1_pt1 | contig 19421 bp, 11 predicted proteins | sample 5358111 | NCBI WGS metagenome assembly VFSW01 (sample SAMN11554181, study PRJNA540505) | mine drainage metagenome | isolation source: sediment from site ElyBrook_90M | place: USA: Ely Copper Mine, Vershire, VT | collected 2017 | reverse complement strand
TGTTCCCCGAAGACCGCTGATCGTCAGCGGCGGAAAAGAACTCACGAAAAAAACATTTGATGAAACAATGAAATGAAAGACTATTAATCACAATATGAACCAAATTAGATCACACGCGCAGCGCCTGTCCCAAGCCGCCGCCTTTTTGTTCGCGGCCACCGCCATCACTGGTTTCGCCCAGACGAACGCGCAGGTGCCGGTCATCCAAGTGCAGGCCGACAAGGTCACGGCCAAAATGCCGCCGACGTTTTACGGTCTGATGACCGAAGAGATCAATTATTCCTACGAAGGCGGGCTTTACGGCCAGCTTATCCGCAACTGCACGTTTAAGGAGGACGCCATCCAGCCGAACATCAGGGCGAACGCGTATGATCCGGCGAAATACTATCCAGCCAGCTATCCAGCGGGCAGAGCGCCGAGATTCTGGAGCAGCGTCGGCGGGGCGGCTCTGGTGCTCGACGCTGGCACGCCATTGAACGACGCGCTGAACGTGAGCCTCAAGCTCGACGCTTCGTCGGCGTCAAAAACTTCCCCGGCGGGCCTTGCCAACGGCGGCTACTACGGCATTCCCGTGCGGCCGAAGACCACTTACAAAGTTTCCTTCTTCGCCAAAGCAGCACCCGGATTCACCGGCCCGCTAATGGCCAGCATCGTGAGCACGAATGGACAAGTTCTTGCGAGCGCAGCTATTTCCGGTGTCACCGGCGAATGGCAGAAGTTTGAAGCGACGCTCAAGACGAAGGGCGTGAAGCCGTCGAAGGACAACATTTTCAAACTCACCACCACCGCGCCCGGAACAATCTGGTTGCAGGAGGTTTCGCTGTTTCCGCCGACTTACAAAAATCGCCCGAACGGCGACCGCGTGGACATTTCAAAATTGCTTACCGACGCGCAGCCGAAGTTTCTGCGTTTCCCCGGCGGCAATTATGTCGAGGGCGGCGATTTCGTCAACCGGTTTAACTGGAAGCAAATGGTCGGCCCGGTGGAGCAGCGTCCCGGCCATCGCAGTTGCTGGGGCTATTGGTCCACGGACGGTTTCGGTCTGCCGGAATTTCTGGGCTGGTGCCAGGACGTCGGCATGGAGCCGGTAATGGCGGTATTTGCCGGCTACACGCTAAACCACGATCACGTCACCAACAGCGCGGCGTTGGAGCCTTACGTCCAGGAGGCGCTGGAGGAAATTGAATATGTCACCGGCGACGCCTCCACGAAATGGGGCGCGCAACGCATCAAGGACGGTTATCCGAACCCGTTTCCGCTGCATTATGTCGAAATTGGCAATGAAGATTTCTTTGACCGCTCCGGCAGCTACGAATGGCGGTTCGCGCAATTTTACGACGCCATCAAAGCCAAATATCCGCAGCTCAAAATCATTTCAACCACAGCGGTCAAGAGCCGCACGGCGGATTTGAATGACGAACATTACTATGAATCCGAAGAAGCGATGGAGGGGCAGTCCTTCATGTATGACACCCGCGACCGCAGCAACCCAACCAAAATCTTCGTCGGCGAATGGGCCACCCGCGTCGGCTCGCCCACGCCCAACATGGCCGGTGCGCTCGGTGACGCCGCTTGGATGTGCTGCCTGGAACGCAACTCTGACATCGTTTTGATGCACTGCTTCGCGCCCTTGTTTGTCAACGTGAGCCAGCTCAACGGCAATAATCGTTCGATGCAGTGGGCAAGCGACCTGATCGGTTACGACGCGCTGACGAGCTACGGATCGCCGTCGTATTACGTGCAGAAAATTTTCAGCCTGAACCACGGCGATGAGGTGCTGGCCACCTCGTCGCAGAATCTGCCGGTCAGGACGGCGCCAGCGGGACGCGGCGGCGGGACACGGCAAATCAAGTCGTTGTTTTATTCCGCCACCCGCGACAGTGTGAGCGGCAAGATTACCTTGAAAATCGTCAACAGCGCGGACACGCCGCAACCGGTCACGATTGACATCGGCGGTGTGAAATCCGTCGCCACCAAGGGCACGGCCACCGTGCTCAAGGCCGCGAACCGCACTGAGACCAACTCGATCAAGGATCCGCAGCACTTAGTTCCAGTGAACGAAAAAATCAAGGGTCTCGGTGCCAGTTTCACGCGCACGTTCCCGCCTTGTTCCGTCACGATATTGGAACTGAACGCGAAGTGATTTAGCAGGGCAGCCGTCCTGTCGGCACACGCCGCTTGCGACGTTCCGGGGGGCGTGCCGCGGCAACGAATGCCGCGGCGCACGCAGAAGAGCTTGGAGCATGTTTGGCTATGATGCGGCAGTTGTTGGTTTTTGCCAGCAAGACGCAAGAAATGCAGACGACATTCAACATAGTGACCGAACGGACTAATACGACGAATATGAAGAAATACACACTTTACCTGCTGGCTTTAAGCTTTGTGGGATTGTTTTTGGCGAACCAGTCGTTTGCCACGAATCCTCTCATAATGGATCAATTCACGGCCGATCCGACCGCCAGGGTGTTTGAGGGGAAAGTTTATGTTTATCCTTCACATGATATTCCCGCCAGTCCGGGCCGGGGGCGAACCAACTGGTTTGTCATGGAAGATTATCACGTGTTTTCTTCCGAAAATCTGACGGATTGGACCGACCACGGAGCCATCTTGAACCAGACCAATGTTCCCTGGCTAAAACGGACCTCGTTTGACATGTGGGCGCCGGACTGCGTTTTCAAAAACGGAAAATATTATTTCTATTTTCCCGTCGGGGGCAGAATCGGGGTTGCCGTGGCGGACAAACCCTACGGTCCGTTCAAGCCGGAGGAAAAACCAATCGCGGGCGCGAACGGAATTGATCCCGGCCTGCTCATTGACAAGGATGGGAGCGCCTACATGTTTTGGGCGAGGGGCAGAATCTCCGTAGCCAAGCTGAAAGACAATATGGTGGAGCTTGATTCGCCGCCGCAGGTGATCACTAATCTTCCCCCAAGAGGACTCATAGAGGGTCCGTTCCCGTTTGAGCGAAACGGCATTTACTATCTGACTTATCCGCACGTGCAGAATAAGATCGAGCGGCTTGAATATGCCATGAGCACCAACCCGCTGGGACCTTACAAGCAGGCAGGAGTGATCTTGGATGAAGCTGATAGCGGTTGCTGGACCGTTCACCAATCCATCGTTGAATATAAAGGACAGTGGTATCTATTTTACCACGACAAGGATTTGTCACCGAACTTTGACAAGAACCGTTCCATCCGCGCAGAGTATTTGTCTTTCAACGATGACGGAACCATTAAGAAGGCCGTTCGCACCTTGCGCGGCGTTGGAATAGTGGATGCCAGAAGCAAAATCCAAATTGACCGGTATAGCGCCATCAGCAAGGAGGGTGTGGCGGTTTCATTCCTCGAGGCGACGAATCCATTTGCAGGGTGGAAAATCTCGCTTAATGGAAAGAACACCTGGGTTCGATTTGACCGCGTTGATTTCGGAGAGAATGGATTGAAATCAGTGAATGTCCGGTCCGCCTCATCCACTGGAGGATTGATTGAAATCCGCCTGGATAAGGCGGATGGCCCGCTGCTTGCACAAGTTGAAATTGGAAAAAGCGCTGATTGGAAAATCATAAACGCAAAACTTCAAAGTATTCCGACCGGCATCCGCGACCTTTTTGTCATTCAGAATGCAAACAATGATGTTGATCTGGATTGGATCGGTTTTGAGTGAGCAACGCCGTTTTTGTTATCTCCTCCTCAGTGAATCATTTCAACACCCGATAGAATGTTGAAGGCGTGCTCCCGGTCATCGGCAATATGACCTGCCAGTTGCTGCCGACAATTTGCGGCGCGGGCAAAGCGACATTCAGCCAATTTCCCTCCATCAGGTTCGTGCTGGACTGCAATGTGTAACCCGCCGAAGCCAGCGGCCAGGATAAGGTTAAGTTCGCTCCCGTGATGGCCATGCTCATCTGCGGGCTGTTCGTGCTCAACAGTTGGCCGGTTCCCAGCGCGGCGGTTGCGGCCATCTCAGTCGAAGACAAAGCGGTGTCGTAAATGCGGAACTCGTCAATCGCGCCGTCGAGATAAGGATCAGGATACTGCGACCGGCCAAGGAAGTTGTTGGCGGTGCCGCCTAGGCTCGATGGCCGAAGCGTCATCGCATTGTTGGTTCCCACCGGGAGGCCATTCAAATACAAAATGCCAGTGTTCCCGTTGAGCGTCACCGCGACCTGATACCACGCCCCCGTGCTCATCGTGGAAGTGCAGTTGATCTGTTGTTCGCTGCCGCCGCCGTTGGTGGTGATGGCGAAACGCACATGGCCATCGGCCCCATTTTGCGGAGTAAGAAACAGGTTGGTCGTGGTGCCGCTGCCGAAATCGAAAATCCGGTTCCAGTTGGCCGTCGAATTGAGCCGCACCCACGCGATGATGGTGAAGTTGCTTAAGGTTCCGACAATTCCCGCCGGCAGTTGCACGTATTGCGACGAAGCGGATGCCAATGTCAACTGGCCGCTGGTGAAGGTGCCGCCGCCGGGCAGCGTGCCATTCCAGATCGGCCCGCCCACTGAGTCGGCGACGCTGTTGCCGCTCGTCTCGCTGAAACTATACCGATGCACCAACGATCCCAACGCGGGCGACACCGTAGCCGCTGCCGCTTGGGCGCTGTTCGAGGTCGCGCTGCCGGAAATAACCGCGCAGACCACATAGTAATACATCGTGCCGCCAGCCAATCCGCCGTCCTGATAGTTCGTCGAGGTCACGCCGCTGGAAATGAGGGTGTATGGCCCGCCGTCGGCCAGCGAACGTTTCACGTTGTAACTGGTCGCATTGGTGAAAGAGTTCCAGACCAGGCTGATTTGGCTGGTTGAGACCGCCACGGCAGACAACCCAGTTGGCGCCGGGTTTTGCGATACCGGCCAGCCTGGTGCCGTCACGGTGTCGAAGGTGGCCATGCACAAGGACGAATTATTATGGCTGGTGACCGCCAAACCGACGTATGCGGTGGACGACATGGTGAACGTCGCCGTTCCTTGCTGGGTCCACGTCACGCCATCCGGGGAACGGTATCCGGTGAACGTGCTTCCACTGCGCACCAGTTTGACCCAGTAAGGCGCGTTCAACCCGGACGTGGCGCTGTTGCCGGTGCTATTGCCGGTGCTCGAACGCGTTTGCCAGGTCACGCCGTTGCCCGGAGTCACCGCGATGAAGGCGTTGACCGAGTTGGCGTTCAAGCTTTCGCGGATCATGACACCGGCCTTGGACCAGGCATCAATGTTTTGCACGGTGGTGACGCGGGCGAAGATCGTGCAGTTTCCGCTGACAGGCACATAGGCAAAGCGGAACGCGTCGGAAGTGCCCCAAATATCTGATCCGCTGCCGGTCACGGAAAACACGCCGGTGCTGTAAGTATAAGCCGCACTGCCCGCAGCCCCCACAGATCCCACGTCCTGGGTTGCCCAAGGGAAAGGCACTGGCGCGGTCGCTTCCAGGCTGTTGATGCTTTCCACTCCGCCGGCAACCGCACTTACCACGTAGTAGTAAACCGTCCCGGCATTCACGGTATCGGTGTAGTTTGTGGTCGTGATACTGGTGGCGATGGTTGTGTAAGGCCCGCCACTGGTGGTCGTGCGTTTGACGTTGTAACTCGTCGCTCCCGCCACCGCGTTCCAAGTCAGGCTGTTTTGCGTGGCGGAAATAGCCGTGACGCTCAAGCCGATGGGAAATGCCGGAGCGGATGGAACGACAATCGCCCATTGCTGCGCGGCGGCTCCGGTGTAGATGCCATCATATAGAATGTTTGTGCCGTTGGCTGTCGCAAAAGAAGTGCCGCCGCCGGCGGAAAAGAAACGGTAGTAGCCGCCGCCAGTCGGCTGCATCAGGAAACATGAGCTTCCGCTGGCGGCCCACCCCCACGGCGAAAGATGCAACGGAGATCCCGAATCCCAGCTATTCCCGCCGGCTGCGGGACTAACCTGATAATTGCCACCACCGATGTGCCGAAGGTTCCATTGCTGCTTGGTCGAACTGGACGGAGTGGCGGTTACGATAACATTGTTGGCATTCAAATCCAAGGCCAAACCGTTGGCGGCGTTCACGAACTTATAAGTCCCGTTGGCAATGAGGCCGCTGGTCGCCGGGGAAAGTTCGATCCAGTTCAAATTGAATCCGCCAGCCAGGACATTGATATGCAGCTTCTGCCGGCCCGGAGCCAGAAAGACGCTGTTGGTAACCGTTCGCCATGCTTGAGCGCCGCCGGTGTTCGGCAATGTCCATGGGCCGGTCAAGTCCACTCCGTTTGTGGTCAGGGTGTTGTCATCCGCCAGCACCTGAACGCTTCCTGAGCTTGTGCCGGCCATACGCAGGCGAAGATAATAAGTGCCTGCCTCGGGGATCTTCATGGTATATTCCAGCCAGTCGCCGGCGGCAGTCCAACCAACGTCATACCCTCCGCCGGTGTCCGCAGTGGCCTCGATGCCCACCGTTTCGCTCGTGCGGTATTGTCCTCCGGGGTTGCTGCTATTCGTGTTGAAGTAGGCAATGCCTTTGCCGCCGTTATCAAAATTCTCAGCCTCGATGTGCAGCGTGCCGCTCAGAATGTTGTTGTTATAGTCGTGAGCGGTCCAAGGATAGCCGCCGTTACCATAAACGCTGCGAATTACCGGAAAAGTTCCGTAGTCGGGGGTCCAAGACAATCCAGAGTTCACCACCCGGTTGAGGTAAGCATCTGGCCGTGTGACATCATCGGAAACGCCCGTGGGCGGGATATACTGGAAGGTCAGCCAGGACACGCCAAGGCGTTCCAGATTAGCCACCATTTCGAAATCAAGACCGCCGGAACCGCCACCCCAGGTGCCGGCGGAGAACTCGGTCATGAAACACGGGTAACCCGCGCTGAGAATATTTGACACGGCGATTGTGGTGTCCCCAGCGCCCGCGTAGCCATGAAAACCCATCGCAGTATTGGTCCAAACCGCGTTCGGGTTTCCGAAGACAGTTTGGTTGAAAGCATGAATGTCCGTCAGGGCAGCACTCGCTCCTCCTGTGCCGCCCAATACCGCATAAGTAAAGAGCAACACCGGCGTGTCAGGCGCATACTGACGGATCGTCCGGTAAGCGGCAACCTCCATGTCAAGCGCCCCGGGCGGAGTGGCGTTCGCCGCCGAATAAGGCGGCCCCCAGGCAACCGGTTCATTCTGAATTTCAAAGAGCACATGGGGCTCGTTCGCGTAACGCGCCGCATATAATTTCCAGAAATTTGTGATATATGCCCGATTGTAGTTGCCGTTGGCTGCGCCATTGCCGATGGTAATCACCAGATAAAGGCCCAGATCCCGCGTGCTCTGCACAATGCTATCAATCCGGTTGGTCGCGTAGCCCGGCGCGGTGCTGCCATTGGTTGGATAACTCGGGTCGAAGGACTCGCCATAAAGATGCACGGCGTTAAATCCAAGAGCCTTCATCTTCGCAATCTGGTCGTAGGTGGTTGCCCCGGTCCATTCCGTGGAGGTGTAAGGCCCGCGCAAGGGCTGTCCATTATCGGCCACGAAGGTCGTGCGCGTTGCGTTGAGGTGCGGGCGGCCGCGCTGACCGCCGGCTCGGGGATCCACGGGACCGGTTTGGTCGAGGCCCAGAAAAGGGATGACGTATCGCGCATCAAGATTCGCGTCCGTGCCGTGCGGGCCGTTTATCTCTGACCAGGCGTCGAGAACCGTGGCACCATTGGTGTCCCGCCAGATTAGATGCGTCCACTGGTTCGTGATATTGGGAAGTGTCACCGTGAGGGTTGAGGTCGGATTGGTGCTTAAACCCAGGACATTGCCCCATTGCATGATGGATTCCACCTGGTTGCTGTAATTGATGATGGTATCCGCCGTGCCATGCCAAAGCTGGACGCGGGGTCGCGGCCCCGAATATCCTGGGTAGCAGGCGCGAACGATGCTTCCCCATTCCTGCGCGGTATATGCCACTGGAGTCCACGCGCCTCCAACCGCCTGGCCCGAGAACGAGGCGCCGGCTTTGAAAATATCAGGATACACCGCGAGCAACGCTTCGGTCATCTCGCCGCCGCAGGAGGTTCCGGTCACATAAACACGATTCGAGTTCGCTCCATACGTGTTTATCGCATACTTCACCATCTGGGCGATCCCTTGGGTCTGACCACCGCCGTCGTGCGTGAGGGTAGCCGCCGAATTCACGTCCCAACAGTCGGGGTTTTGCGGAACGACCATGATGAAACCATACTGATCCGCCGCCGCCACAATGCCGCCATTTTGCGCTTCGGCAAAAACGCCAGCAGCTCCTCCGCCCCAATAATGCAAGAGAACCAGAATCGGAGGATTCGGAGCCACTTTGTCCGGCACATAGATATACATGCTGAGATTGGTCGGCACGCCGCTGGCACCCCAATTGGGGACCAACTGGAGCGAAGCCGCCTTCGTTGGCAATACCGAAAAAAGGCCGAGACCGGCGGCTAGCAGAAAACAGACACGCCTGAGTTTTGTGTTCATGTGAAATTTTGTTGCGTTCGGATTGACGGGGCAAGTTTTCAGAAGGAGGTTGTTTCGGCAGGCGATAGAAATCTGCGGGTTATGAAGAATTAAGTTTTACATTCTTGCCAGTCGCGAACAGCGAGCTAGAGCCGTGAATCTAACATAGCTGCGTGATTTTACAAGTTCAGTTCGCCTTGCCGATGACTCCCGCAAAGCCGCCGGCAGGCATGAGTGAAAGCGCGGTCACGGCTTTGGCTCCGCGGCGCGACTGGTTTCGACGATGGCCAGATAATCGGGTGAATCCATTTTGCCCGCGATACTGCGCAGCATCCATTTTCCTTTGCCCTGGAATTTCATAGACACTTGCAGATGCGTCGCGCCATCTTTGGATTCGAGTCCCAGCAGTGAATTCGTCAACACGACTCATGGCCGTCCGAGACGATCACGATCATTCCGCCATCCGGCAAAGCAATGCGTTTCTCGGCCGCAGGTGCGCCCAAGGCGGAAAGCACCAGGCACAACAGCATGGACGACAGGAGTGCTGGGATTCCTATCATGTCGGAGCGGATCGTTTAACTATTTCAGTTGAAACTCGTATATGTTGATGCTGAACTGCGGGATTATAACCGCACTCGGAACCGAATCAACGGGTGAACTGCTGATGCGCGGATTTTGGCCATTACTTTCATTGGACGCGAGCCGCCATAGCGTGCCTTTGCCAGACAAGTCGGCGCCGGCAATGTTGAGTTTGAGCGGTTGTTCCCCATCGGTCGGATTCAAGATGGCCACCGTGAGGGCGCGATGGTCTTCGGTCCACGCGGCGACCACGTCGAGCGGGAAGGTGTCGCTGCCGGCATTGACCACGGGCTGCTCGCCGCCGGGCGGATCGGTGGGTTTGGGTTGCGGTGAGTTGCCGGAAACCTCCACGGGGATGGCGCCAAAGTGGGCGCGATATATTTTGAAGACGAGGCCGTTTGCATTCAACGAGGCGTTTGTTGCATCGCGGGAAAGGAGCGACGTGGCGAAAGTATAAGCCGCCATTTGAAAGATGTCCGAGTGCCGGAACATTTCATGAAACGCCCACGCGAAGGCTGGGTAAGTCGGATAATGGCCGCCCATGTAGGCCCATTCGTCAATATTCAGCGGCTTCGGATGAGTGACGAGCTGCGGGAATAATTTTTCGTATTCCTTGTATTCCTCGTATTTGAGACGGAGGTGATTAGCCGGACGGCGCATCCAGTCGGTGATTGGTTCGTTCGGATCATTGGGCACCTGCTTGCCCTCGGCAAGGCTGAAGTGGGTGGCGCCATAGTTATAGTAATGATCGCTCATCAGGTCGAAGTTATTGAAGCAATTCGAGAACAGCATTCCGCTCCAGTCGCCGGGCGACAGGAAAGGCGGAACGAGATTCGTGCCCAGGCTCAACGCTTCTTTGGAACCGGTCATGGTGTCGGGCATGGCCCCGCTGGAGATCAATTTGATGGCCGGATCCACCCTTTTCATCGCCTTGGCAAACTGGTTGTGCTTATACGCAAACTGGTTGGGTTTCTTGGCGCCATATTGGTAGGTAATCCCCCACATCTCATTGCCAATGCCCCAGAACTTCACGTTGTAAGGTTCCGGATGACCGTTGGCCGCGCGCTGTTTGCCCATCGTCGTGGAGATGTCGCCGTTGCAGTATTCGACGTATTCAGCGGCGGACCAGTCATCGCCGGTGCCGGCATTGACCGTGATATACGGCTCAACTCCGAGAAGTTTGCACAACGCCATGAACTCGTCCGTGCCGATGTCATTCGGTTGCAGCGCCCGCCAAACCGGGTCATAGACGGGCGGACGTTTGTCCGGATCGCCAATCGCATAGTGCCATTCGTGGGCGGAAACGAAATTGCCGCCGGGGAAACGATAAACGCCGGAGCGAAGACTCTTGAGCGCGGCGATGACATCGGGTTTGAAACCTTCGAGATTTTCGGCGGGCATGAGTGAAACCGCCCCGATGTGAAACGAGCCCGTGCCGGTGCCAACGATTTCAAATTGCGCCGCGCCGGAATGTTCGGCCTTGAATGAGAAAGTCACTTTCTTGTAGTTGTAATCCGCGCTCAAATCGCCGAGTGGAACCGCCTGGCTCACCGCGTCGGCGTTGGTGCCCCAGACGATGTTGATGGAAACTTTCGCGCTTGGATCACCGGCCAACTGAATGCGACCATTGTAGCTGACTCCCTGGATGAAATTAACGCCGGTCTGACGAATGCCGCGAATTTCATCGCCTGCCAGCTTAATCAACGGCGTATGGTCGCCAACGAAAGGATTACTGGTGTCCATCACGACGGAATCAATCGGGCCGATTGGATTCCATCGTCCCGGCCCGACATTGCGGCGGCGGCCCGGGCCGAAACCACCGGGTCCGCGCTGGCTGACATTGGGATCTTCCGCCGGTTTGAGCATCACGTCGTAATAAAACTTGCGGTCATCGAGCATCTCGCACCACAGACCGCTGTAAATGAGGCTGCCGCCGTGTTCGATAAATTGACCGTAAACATAGGGCGAAATGGGCGGCCCCGTCTTCGAGGCGTCCACGGTCGCAACGACCGGCTGGCCGGGAGCTGGCGACTGCGCCGTGGCGGCCATCGCGGTTAATAGGAATAATGCTGACCATGCTTTTTGCAGGATTGAATTTGGCATGATTTGTTTTTGGTCGTTTGTGACTAGCTTGCCGTCGAAGAAATTCCAGAACTCGCATTCCTTCTTAAAGCCAGTTCGTCGGCCATCTGGAGGGTGAGGCGTTTGTTGATCTGGTAGGCGGCCAACAAGACGGCGCAGAGGGCAAACAGGAGGCCGACGACGAGGCCGGCGCACGCGCGATACCCCTGCACGGCGACCGCCGCGTCCGGCAGCTTGGTGTCGTAATGAAACAGCCCGGCCATGATCCAGAGGAAGGAAGCCGAGCCGAGCGCCAGCCCGGATTTCAGCGCGAACCCAATCGAGGCGAACACCATGCCGGTGAAGCGATGGCCGGTTTTCCATTCCGAATAATCCGCCACGTCCGCGTAAATCGCCCAGATCAAGGGAATGGTCGGCGCATAGACCAGCGCGATCGCCGCCGTCAGCGCCACCATGCCCCAGACGTTGCTGGGCGACAGCCAATAGAACGCCAGCGACCCGGCGCTCGCCAGCGCGAACCCGGTGGTGGCCACCGCCTTCTTGCCGAATTTCCTCGCCAGCGGCGGCGAGAGCAAAATCACGATGATGGTGATGCCGGTGCCCAGCATGTTGATGAGGCTGTTGGCCACGTCAGCCACGTTGGAGTTCGCCAGGTTGGCCCGGTCGCCGTGGACGATGTAGCCCAGCGTTTCCATAAGGCCGGAGGCCGGGGCTCCCGCCGGGACCACCAACCCAAGCTGTTGCACCCAGTCATACAGCGCCGCCTTGTCGGCGTAATGATGATAATAATTGTAAAGCGCGCCGCCGCGAAACGAGAGGATGCAGAAATGCACCAGGGTCATGCAGAACATGACCTTCCACGGATTGTTCTTGAGCAGATTGAGAAAGTCCTGTTTCGGCGAGGTTTTTTCCCGGGAGACGGGCTGGATGCGCTCTTTCGTGGTCGAGAAGGTGATTAAAAAAAGCACGAGGCACAGCCCCGCCCAGATTGTCATTGTCATCTGCCAGCCGTATTGCTGGTCGGCGATGTCAATTGTCCCGCCCGCCGCGTGTTTCCGCGCCAGTTTGGCCACGAGCGGCAGGGTGAACCCGCCCACGATGAACTGCGCCGCGTTCACCGCGATGAAGCGGAACGAGTTTAATTTCGCCCGCTCGTTCACATCGCCCGTCATCACGCCGCCCAGCGCCGCGTAAGGCATGTTGTTCATCGAATAGATCGTCATCAACATCGTGTTGGTGATCACGGCGTAGGCGATCATGGCACCCATGCTCCAGCCGGTGGGCGTGGTGTAGGCCAGGATCATAATGACAAACCACGGCACGGCGGTGAACAATATCCACGGGCGGAACTTGCCCCAGCGCGTTTTCGTGCGGTCGGCGAGGATGCCGACGATCGGATCGGCGACGGCGTCCCACAAGCGCGGGAACAGCAGAATCATCCCGGCGGCGCTGGCGGTCAGGCCGAAGACGTCCGTGTAAAAGTTCGTCTGGAACAGAATCATCGTCATGAAGACGAAGTTCGCGGCGGAGTCGGCCGCGCTGTAACCGGCCTTCTCGAAGAACGAAAGCTTCTGTTGGAAATGCGTCTCGGCCATGTGGATTTTGGGTATGAACTATTTTGTCACTGTCAGAATCTGCGGTTGCAGATCCGTGATCGCTGCACGGTTTCGGCGCCGGCCCGCTTGCCTGTGTTCGTCGCGTCCACGAGAATCTGCGTCGCGCCATTTACACTGATCTGCTTTTTCGTCAACCGCAGATTTTTGATTTCAGAGCTGGAGCAACTTAGCCCGGAGCCAAAAGCGATCAGCGGCGAAACATCGCCGCCAAGATAGCGGGCAATCTGCCACGAATGGGATTGGGGCAGAGATGCATTTCTTCCAGAACTCATTTAATTGTGCGTTGGTCGTGACTTTCTGCGAGTGAATTCATGAATGCTACAGTAGGCAAAGCGGCGCGCCCAATATGACGTTTGACAGATAGCAGGATTTGCGCGCACGATCTATTGGCCGCCGCTTCAAAGCTTGCAGTTATGAAGAAGGGGTAGTCATATCGCGTCGCCCGGAAGATTGGGAGGTAAAGTATTTAGCCGCCGCTTCGGTCCGGCAACGAACATGCAGCTTCTCGTAGATGTGTGACAGGTGTATCCGCACCGTCCCTGAAGTGATGTGTAATTGGCTGCCGATTTCCTTGTTTGCGCGTCCTTTTGCGACCAGGGCTAAGATCTCCATTTCACGGGGTGAAAGCTGCCCCGTCTCCGACGGGCCGGCCGGCCCCTCCAAGAATGAGCGGACCACCATGCGGGCGACCTGACTGGTCATGGGTGCGCCTCCCGCGCGAACTTCAGCAATCGCGGTCAAAATTTCTTTTTCATCAGCGCGCTTGAGCACGTAGCCACAAGCGCCAGCCTTGAGCGCCTGGAAAATCGTTTGAATATCCTTGTAAACCGTCAACATGATTACTTGTATCTTCGGCATCTTCTCTCGAAGGCAGGCGGTGCAGGCAATGCCTGATTCCCCTGGCAAATGGATATCCATCAGCACCACGTGTGGCCGTTGAACCGGGATTTTTTCCAAAGCCTCCTCGGCGGATTCACAGGTGCAAACACACCGATAACCAGGGGTGTTTGCGATCAATTCCGACAGATACTGGCGCAACGTGGGGTTGTCTTCAACGATAGCAACTTTCGTTGTTATAGGATCATCACTGGGTGATTCAGCAGCCATACTCCGGTTTAGTCGTCGTCATAAAAGCATCATCAATCATTTGCACTCTATGACATTTTCTCCTTGAATCGTATATGCTAAACGTCATATCAGGCTGGCTCACCCGCAGGCATCATTTTCGTTCGTGGTGAAAGACGTAATCCAATCGTAACAATCGTCCCCTTTCCAAGCGAAGACTCGATGCCATATCGTCCGCCGAGTTTGGAGAGTCTTAGCGGGAGGTTTTTTAAGCCGTTACCCCGATGCTTTGTTTTTGTATCATAGCCTTTTCCATTGTCTGAAACCACAATTTCAAGCTGGTCTTTGGCAACGGCCATTCGAAACTCCACCTCCGTAGCCTGGGCATGGCGTTCGACATTATTCAAGGTCTCTTTGACCGCCAAGAGTAAGCCATGTCGCAACCGGCCATCCAACACGATCGGTGGCAATTCGACGGGGATATCGAAGCGACAGGTGATTCCGGAATGAGATAGATATTCACTGGCAAAGTCGCTCAAATAATCCGCCACGGACTCAAGGGAATTATCCTTGGGATCCACCGCCCACACAATGTTATCCAGTGCGGTCACCAGTCCGCGCGCCTTGGCGGCAATGGAACGAAACAAAGCCGTCAACTCATCCAGAGTATCCGATCGTTGCCCCTTGCTGGCCAGCACACTGATTTCGGTGAGGCTGGAACCCAGGTCGTCGTGCAGATCCCGAGCAATGCGCGAACGTTCAATTTCCAAGGCCCGCTCTCGTTCAATAACTTCACGCTCGCGGATTTCCTGTTGAAGTTGTCGCGTGCGCTGTTCCACCAGCCGTTGTAACTGTGAAATCCAAACCGCCGCCAGAGCAAGACCGATCAGCAACAATCCCACCATGACCAGTAATCGCCTGGGCGTCCATGCGGAGGGTTGTGACAACACTGTCAACTGTGAGAGAGAACTCAAAAGCAACTCGAATCCGCTTGGGTTGCCGCCCTCCGACCAGGTCATCTCTTTTCCAACGTAAACACCGGTCAGCATCAACCGACTTCCGATCCGTAGTGAAACGGGTTCCTTTGTGTCCGGCAACCGGGCCAGAAACAAATGCCCGCGGGCATTCATCTCCAGGACGCGCGAATCCGGTTCGGAATGCATTCCCATCAGCGTCGCCGAAATTCGCACCAACATCGAATCAACTTGATTTTGCTTCAATTCGCTTCCGTTCAACATCAGCGGCGCGGGCTCAACGGTCTGGCCGGTTTTGCGAAGGATGGCCTCCCGCAACAGGGGCGCGGAGCCGCTGATGTCGGGATAACCAACCACTTCAACCTCCTCTCCAAACCGCACATTGGCGGCTTCGACTGGTGAAACCCGGATGCCACGCATTTTATCTGTGAGGAAAACGCGTTTTGCATCAGCGTAAATCACCGTTCCGCGCATTTTCACCCGCTGAAAGGGCGTGGCGCGGGAGTCGAATTGATACAGTTCGCGCCAAGTCTTCAAAGAAACGTCGAACGGATCGCGCGGTGCCGGGACATCAACGTCAATATCCACATTGCGCATCAACAGGTGGCCAACCTGAACCGTGCGGTTGGTGTTCCATGCCGCGAAGAGCACACCGCGAAGACGAACCACCGCTTTCTCGAAGGCTTTCAATTGCGACTCGGAATAAGGCTGAACTTCAACCTGAAGTTCTCCTTCGGGGAGAAGGAGAGCCAGGCTGTTACTATGAACCGCCATGACTAGGCCTTGAAGTTCAACCCATTGAATATCCATGCGGCCGTTAATTAACTCATTCCAGGTGGGACGCGCCGGCGGAGGCATTTGTCCCTTGCCCAAGACAACTAAGTCCTTGGCCACAACAATCGGAGCAAAATCACCCGAGGCGGTGTAACCAACCACCTCGCAAAACTGGCCCACTGCGGTTGGTGACTTAATGGAAGAGGATAGCCGGACGAAGATACCCCGAGTTTCATCCTGAACAGACATGTAGCGAAATACCGGAGGCGAGATGCTTGTGACGACACCCTTAATCCTGACAGGCAGATGGCGGTTTGCCTCTTCATTAGAAAGGCTCTGAATCTTCTCAACGGTTACAAGCGTGGGTGCGGCGCCTGGAGCGGTTATTGCCCCTGAAGAGTCCTCCTGAATCGTAATGTCATCAGAGCTCGTCACTGACAGTTCGCCGAGCACCCGATCCCGGTTCGGGTCCAATACAGCTCGACCAATTCCGCTGACACGGATCCGGGAATTCAAGAGTCGCATAGGATCCAGTTCCTTGTCATCTGCCACCGTGACCCAAATGGAATCCGGCTGGGATTGAAGCTCGAAACGCAATCCCCGTCCAGATCTGGAAACGAAAACCACCCGGCCTTCGACCCTCATCCATTCGGGCGCTTCGGAATCAGCCATGGATGCACGCAAGGTCGTGACGATTGGAGGCGGAACGTCTTCATGGCCAATCGTTGTCAATGGAACACCAGGCGCGTCTAAAAAAAGCAAGCTTCCGTCGTCAGAATCCAAGTTAAATGTATATGTTCCTTTCACGGGAGCCGAGAAAAATCCTTTAAAACGAATTCCGAGCAGTTCTTTTTGTGGCCCAAAGTCCGGGCTGAAGTTGGTTGTTGTCATTGTTTTAACTGGCTCGAGCAGCGCGAAATCCGGCACATTCAACCAAACGCCCTCATAACAGGTCGCATTCACCCCGGCAACCAGATTGGATCCGAGCATGGCGCCGCCGCTGGGCCTGACCAAAAAACGACTGGCCGACTGAACCGAGCGGTCGGGCAACGAACAGGACAATTCCAAACCGTGAGCAGCGTAAAGATTAAAATAGTCCAATTGAAAAGGGTGGAGGCCCTTGGCGAGACTTACTTCTGCCGTGACCCTTTGGAGCGCATGTGTGCCATCGTTATCAAGGTCCGGCACCTTGGTCATCTCGATTCCTATTTCCCGGCCTCGCAGAAGGCAGCGCCGGCCTTCGATGTGGATGACGTCACCGGCCGCAATGGCAATGCTGCGAGACCCCAATTCCAAAATCTCACTTCCGGTTTTATCCTTTACCGCAATCACCCCGATCTCCGCCCGGCTCGTCGAGCAGACGAGCACATCCAAGCGGACATCGGCGATAATTCGCGAAGCGGAGTCGTGCAGCTTGGATAACTGCAAAAGATTTGTAATCAGCAGTGACGACCCGGAGGATCGCTCTGACGGGCTGGCTGGCTGCGCCCGAATGCCGGGAACAAACCTGGAAACGGAGAAAAATCCGACCGCGACTACAATACAGAGCCTGGCTAGGGCAAGGGATGAATTTGCGCGGCGCATCAGTTCGAGTTTAAGCTGGAATGAATCGGGACGGCAATGTTTTAATGCCGCCCCGTCCCAGCGAACCCTTTTTTGGTCTAACTTAACACCTTAAGCGGAATTGTATCCGTATTTTTTAATCCCAGGTTTTTCACGTTGCGAAAAAGCCGCCGGAACGGTTTCCCGCGCCGGCGGCTGATTTCGGTTTTTAGTTTTGACTAAGTCGCCATGATGGAGACGGGATCGCTCCAGGCGCTTTGGCCGGTGCTGCCGCCCAGCGCGCAGAACTGGATCGTGTAAACGATGCCGGGCGTCGTTGGTTTCAACACCATCAGCCGCGCGCCGTTGAACGTGCCCATGTCAATCCAGGTCTTGCCGCTGTCCGTGCTGCCGCGCACCTTGTAATTGCGCGCGTTGAGCACCGCCTGGCCGCGCACCGTCAACTGGCCGCTCACGTCATTCAGCAGGGCGATGATGCCGGGTTTGTCCAGAGGTCCGGAGGTGCGGTTGGTGCTGTTCACTTCAAAGCCCGAAGTCAGCAGGGTGTCCAGATCATGCCGGGCCAATCCCTGGCAGTAGAGGGCGATTTTCACCAGTGAATCCGTCAGCACCAGCTTCGCGGCTTTTTTCGCGCGCGTCCGGTCCACGCCGCCCTTGCGCGACTCGGTGATGGTGGTTTGAAACGCCTGCCGCTGCGTTTCCACTTCCGTCAGCGGCACCGGCAGCATGTTGAAGACCGGATGGTTGGGCAGCGCGTCCTCCACATCCAGGGTCAGGTGATTCACGTCGTCGTCGGGGTCGCGCGTGAATCCCATGTAAATGCGAAAACTTTTGACGGGGGTATTGGCCATAATATGCTCTGCTTTCTCTTAACCGATGGTTTTTGTTATGAAGCTTCTGTAGGGGGCCGCACGGTCTCACGGAAGTTTCGACGGGGAACTTCTTAGCATGGCCAATGCCAGCCAAATCAGGCGGCGTTATGCCGACTGACAGCGCTATTGCTGTTAAAGACTAACTAATAACAGATGTCAAACGCACTTTTCAATCGAGCACAAATCCAACCGTTGCCGGCACTCCCGGGCGGATTTGCGGCTGGAAAAGAAAATAAGCGGCAGCCCGCGCCAAAATAGTTCCGCTGCCGGCATTGTCCTGGTGGTTGACACGGCTGTAATGAAACAAGGCAGTTCACAAACCTGTAATACGACATTGCAGGCAAGCTTGATGACGAAACAGGCAAGTATTGTGACGATACAAACAAGTTCGATGGTAAAGCAGGCAAGCAATGCGGCGTTGCAGATTAGTTCGCTGATGGAACTGACAAGCAACCCGGCGCTGCAACCAAGCTTGCTGACGGAGCTGGCAGGCAACATGCCGATACGGGTTGGCACGTTGCCGCTGCCGGCAAGCATGGCGGCGATGCAGACAAGCTCGCTTACGAACCAGTCCAGCACCGCGACGATGCTGGTTTGTTCGCTGCCGCAACTGGCAAGTAATGGAACGCAGATGGCCTGCAATGCGGCGTTGCAGACAAGATCGCTGATGCGGCAGACTTGTAAAACGGCACGCTGGGACGCAAAACGGGCAAATCTTACGGGCCGGGAATGAACCGCTCTTTTCTGGCCGGTCAAGGGATCAGGTTTAAAGCTCCTTCACCAGATCACGCACCCGGATGCCAAGCGCCTTGGCAATGCGCACCAAAGCATGAACACTCACCGCTTGTTCTCCCCGTTCAATCTGGCCAAAATACACTGGGTGCAAATCCGCTTTTTCAGCCAGCTTTTCCTGACTCAAGCCGACACCTTTGCGGTATTTGCGTATTGTTTCCCCAATAATCCGTTGGTGTGGCAGATGTTTCGGCACGCTTTATACGCAACCAAGAAGCCGCCGAAATGAACACATTGTATAACCTTTTATTTTTCCTCTTGACTTTTCCGGTGGAAACTTTAGAATGGCTCCTTAATTTTGGGAAATTCTGGTTGAAACCTTATGAAAAAACTGGCAATGGCAACGGCGATGACCCTTCTGGCTTCATGGGTCATCGGGAACAAGCTTTATGCGCAAACCCTGTCGCCCGGCGGCGGCAATGACGCTTTCACGGGCATCAATCTGACCGCCACCCCGGTTAAAGCGGGCGTGCTTTCATTGATCGGCCCGGATATTTCGGAACTCAGTTCGTTGTCGGACGCGCAACTGGCCGCCTTTGTGGGCGCGCTGGACGCCATGCCCACAATTCCGGCGAGATCATTGCCACACAAAGGCCTGGTGGGAGCCTTCTGGTCGCTGCAATTTCCGAAAATGCCGCCGCTGCCGGGGGACACCATCGGCTCCGCCGTCTGGCCATTG
>VFSW01005132.1_pt1 | contig 19423 bp, 18 predicted proteins | sample 5358111 | NCBI WGS metagenome assembly VFSW01 (sample SAMN11554181, study PRJNA540505) | mine drainage metagenome | isolation source: sediment from site ElyBrook_90M | place: USA: Ely Copper Mine, Vershire, VT | collected 2017 | reverse complement strand
AGATAAGTATCAATGGATAGCTCCAACAGAGATAAGGGTCATGCTTATCATAAAGCCAGAAAGAGTGATAACGCCACAATAGTGATTCTATGATAAACTTTACGAAACAAGAAGCCGAATTTCTCAACAAACAGGAGGTGGCTCGGGTCGCGACAGTATCCGAGAAGGGCTGGCCCCAGGTTACTCCGGTAGTCTTCACGTTTTACAATAACTGCATACTGTTCAGCTCCGATTATACCTCGAAGAAATTCAGGAACATCAAGAGGAATAGCAAAGTGGGGATCGCAATAGACAAGTATGCGAGGCAGCCAATTAGCGTTATAGTTCAGGGCAAAGCCGAAATAATAGAGCGTGGGGCCGAATTCGCCAGACTCGAAAAAGTGTTCGAACAAAGACATTCGTACTATAAAGCAAATCCGATCAAAGAAGGATACGCACCTATAATACTGGTAAAACCAGTTAGGAAGTTCAGCTCATTTTAGCCAAACTCCGCCCTCCTTATAGGTAAACTGCAATTCTGGGAATCTTGCAAATAAATTTTCGTCCCACCTTACCTTCAATGTTACGTAGTCTTCGATGCCCGTTCCATAATATCTATCGACCGCAGTGTGCAGGTGGGGATATTCTGTGAACCCCGTGTTTCCGCTTTCTGCTATTACCTCTCCTTTTTTAACTCTGTCATCTATTCGCACGGAAATCGAACCATTTCTGTTATGTTCGTACTCTGTACATTCGTAGGTACCCTCTACGGTCTCGTGTTCTATAACCACAAAATTTCCATCCCACCAGTTCTTTGTCTCTATACCGTGTTTACTGCTACCATCTCTAACAAGTTTGACCTGTCCTTCCTTCATCGCATATACCGGAGTTCCTTCAGGAACGTAGAAATCAATACAGTGTGCCTGGTTGCCCTGATGCGCGGGTGAAACTCCGTGCGATCCAAAAAATTTAATCTTTTCCCACTCCAAAGGAAGCCCATAAGTATTCGAAGACCAGTCCTTAGTTCTAATCGTGCTTACCAGCCCTTCATCCAATACGTTCTTACTCTTGCTAAGAAATTCGTCAGAAATTGGCAGCCTGTTAGCAGTTCTTATCATAAGAGTGATGTGTTTTCTGCACTTAAATAGATTTATGTTAAAAAAGAGGGGTGGCGTATTTTGGACCAAAATTACTCTGCGTTTCTTGAAATAAGTAACTGTGCCTAAATCATAACGTGATCGCGATATCCGTTCCGGGTATCTGTAAGCTTCCACTGCCTTTTGTTATCTTCTTGATATTCATAGCCCCCTTCACATCTTCGGCCAGGTCTCCGAGATCCTTGTCGATCACCAATTCCTTTAGCTCTGCATTTAGTGCCATTTTATTGTTATGTTTCCATTGCCTGATAAACTCTATTACTTTCTGAACAAGATCGCCTTCTTCCAAGCTTTTATTATCGATCCACTTCTCGTCAAATGTAGGCCAAGTCGATGTGTGAATTGATTCCGCCTTATCCAGTTTTCCTTTAAACAGGTTTTGGTATATCTCCTCAGTTATGAAGGGCATGAAAGGGGCGAAAAGCTTGATGGTTAGCAAGAAAACATGGCCGAGTGTAGCATTTGCAGAGGAGTCCTTTCCGTATATCCTGTATTTGATAAATTCGAGGTAATTGTCGCTGAAAAACCAGAAGAATTCTTCTGCAACGCGCTTAGCACCCGCATAATTATAGTTATCAAAGTATTCGGTTGCCTCCTTTAACGCGAGCAAAGATCTTGCAGTTATCCACTTATCTATCTCTTTTGGTTGGCCGCCTCCAAACTCACGACAGTTTTGATCTATGAATTTTGCAACATTCCACATTTTGTTGGCAATCCTCTGCCCGCTTTTGATGTCCTTCTCCTGGAAGGTAGCATCCTCTCCAAGAACCGATGTGGCTGCCCAGTACCTCACCGCATCCGCGCTGTATTTTTGTATTGCATCTTCGGCCGCAACTATGTTGCCAAGGGACTTGCTCATTTTTCTTCCCTGTGGATCTAATCCAAACCCCGAAATCATCGCGTCGCTCCAGGGAAGTTCCTTTGTGTGCAGATAACATTTGAGTACTGTAGTGAAGAGCCAACGATGTACAATATCGTGTGCCTGTGGCCTCATCGACATAGGATACACGTTCCTCATGTATTTTCCATCCAGTGCCCACCTGCAGTTAATCAACGGAGTCAATGAAGATGTAGCCCATGTATCCATGACATCAGACTCTGGTACAAATTCGGTTGAGCCGCATTTTTTGCATGTAGCCTTCGGTGTAAAGCTTAATGGATTGACGGGCAACATTGTCTTGTCTGCGATTAAAGGCTCGTCGCACTTTTTACAATACCATACTGGCAGTGGAATGCCATAGAAACGCTGTCTTGATATGTTCCAATCCCACTGAGATCCTTCGACCCAGTTGTTGTATCGCTGGTGCATGTGTTCTGGATGCCACTTCAGCCGATTGCCCAGCTCTAGCAACTTTCCTTTCAGGTCAAGATAGCGGATGTACCACTGCTTTTTCATTACAAACTCAATTTCTGTTTTACATCTCTCGTGAACGTTTACCGTGTGCGTTATCTCTTGCTCCTTTACTATATGACCTCCTTTTCTAAGGTCATCTACTATCGCCTCCCTTGCATCTTTGGTTTTCATTCCATTGTACTTTCCCAGAAGCATTCGCCCTTCTTCATCTATTGCTATTTTCAAATCGAGCCCATATGCCATATACCAATCAAGGTCTGTCTGATCTCCAAACGTACAACACATGACTACCCCTGTGCCCTTGCTCGGTTCGACTTTGACATCCCCGTATACCCTTACCTCATTCTCGAACAACGGCACTCTGACTTTCTTCCCGATAAGCTTCGAATTCTTCTCATCTTTTGGATTAACGAAAATTGCAACGCACGCAGAAAGTAGCTCTGGCCTTGTGGTTGCGATCAAGACATTGTCAGAGAACTGAATGTAATAGAACATTGATTTCTCTTCCTTATCCTCGAGTTCCATCTGCGAGACTGCAGTTTTCTCTTTTGGGCACCAGAGCGTCGGGGTTTCTTTCCGGTACACTCTTCCCATGCTGTAAAGGTCTGCGAAAGAAAGCTGCGATGCTTTTCTCGCATCTTCACCTATTGTTGTGTATAGCAGTGACCAGTCTATCGAGAGGCCGTAGCTAATCCATATCTGCTGATACTTTTCCTCATATTTTTTGACCGTGTTGTGCACCAACTCGATGAACTTTTCGCGGCCCACGTATTCCGCGGTAACGTTGTTCTCCTTTTCTACCAACAGTTCTGTCGCTAGTCCATTATCGTCTAGGCCAAAAGGATAAAAGACACAGAAGCCATTCATTCTCTTATATCGCGCTATGAAATCGGGGTGCGAATATGAGTAAAGATGTCCAGTGTGAAGGTCCCCTGATACGGTAGGAGGCGGCGTGTCTATTGAAAATACTTTGATGGCCTCTGGATCGAACTCATAAACCCTACTTTTTTTCCAGAGCGCGGCTAGCCGTTTCTCTGTTTCTTTGGCATCGTATTTATCTAGCATTCTCTGCCCTGGAGCAAGTAACAATACTGCTACTTCTAACGTTATAAACCTTAAAGTCCTAATATCAATATGGCAAAAACAACCTGCCTATTCTGCAACATAGCAGATGGCAAGATACCTGCTTACAAGATATACGAAGACAAGAAGCACGTAGCCTTCCTTGACATCTTCCCAAATGTAGAAGGTCAAGCACTTCTCATACCTAAAAGACACACGGTGAGCCTGTTCTCAGATGTGAACGACAAAAACATTGCCGAGTTCATAGTGACTTCGAAGAAGGTTGCAAACTTGATCAGGAATCGGCTTAAGGTTGGACGTGTGCACCTGGTTCTGGAGGGAACTGGAGTTAATCATCTTCACGCGAAGCTATATCCCACTTCTGGCCTAAACAGCAAGGCATTCAAGGAAATTATCGCAAGCGAGCGCGTTTACTTCAAGAAGTATCCTGGATACGTGACCACAATACTCGGTCCCAGGGCCAGCGCTTCTGCCTTGGAAAGGGTTCAGAAGAAATTCAGGCACTAGCGGTTGATGAACGAATGCAGGGTAAGCAAGCATCTGGTCCAGGAAGATTCAGGCGCGTTATAGAAGATTTCAAATGCTTCAATTGCGATAAGGTTGTAAAAGGTAAAGGCTACACTGACCATTGTCCCGAATGCCTTTGGAGCCTGCATGTTGATAATTTTCCAGGTGATAGAGCATCAGATTGCAGAGGAAGAATGAAACCTATCGGCGCAGAATACAAAGGCGGCAGCTACGTAATCAGATACTTGTGCTTGAAATGCAGAATGCACAAGAACTTCAAAGCGGCAGAGAACGATAATGAAGAATTTCTTGTAAAGCTTCTATAATAGCATGCTACTTATCAGTTTGTCAGCCTGGCCGGTAGCGACGCAGCACGTTTTGTCAGCGCCGCCGTAATACACAAGCAGCAGATTGCTGCGAAGCACAGCTCCTGTTGGGAAAACTACATTCGGTACCACTCCGGTACTTTCATAATCTTTTTCAGGCGCAAGTATCGGTAAAGGAGTCCTTCCAAGAACCTTTCTCGGATCTTTCAAATCAAGTAGCAGCGCGCCAGCCCTGTACACCATTTTCTCGTCAACTCCGTGATACAGCATGAGCCATCCCGATGGTGTCTTTATCGGAGGGGTTCCTGAGCCGACGTAGTTCTTGTCCCACTGAAACTCCGGCCTTATTGCAACGCGGTCTTCTAAGTTCTTCATGTACTCGGCCCAGTAGCTCTTACTCTTAAGCTGTTCGAAGCTATCAAAATATGCTATCTGGATGTTCGGTTTTATTCTGTGAAACATCACCATCTTGTTGTTTATCTTTTCCGGAAAAAGCACGCAGTCTTTGTCATCACAATCCGGGCCGATGATCCCGTGTTTCTCAAATGTTTCAAAGTTGCTTGTCGAGCCTAAGGATATTCGCGTCCCGATGTGCGAGTAAGAGGTATATGTGAAATACACTTTTCCGTTGACAATGGTTAAGCGGGGATCCTCGCATCCGAATTCCTCAAACTCAGAGGAAGGTTCTACCACAGGGTTCTCGCTACGGTAAGATATGTTGATCCCATCTTCGGAGCGCGCGTATCCGAGCCTAGAAACTCCCTTTGAATCTATAGCTCTATAAAGAATGTGTATCGACCCGTAAGCTTCAATCGCTGCTGGATTGAAGGTCCCCCTCGCTTCCCATTCGCATCCGATTCTGGGGGATATCCAAGGATTATTATCTATTCTAACAAGTTCAAAGTCTGGGGATTTGTCATCAGCCAATGTGACTCCTCACATCAGTGGGGCGTATATGGCAAGCCCGTTGCCCGGAGAGTAAAAGTACCCTCCTATTAACATCAGTGCGGCGACAAGCCCCACTAATGCAAGACCGGGATCCCTCGACTCGATAATCGAATTTTCCGCCTTGACCAGTGTATTAGGAATAACGGTTTTCATTACTTCCAGATATCTCTCTGCTACTTTTGGCCATGTGGAATTCTTGCCATAACCTCTCATCCTACGTTCAAATTTATGCCGGACCTCATCATTGAACATGATTTTAACGCTGCTTGCAATTGATTGAGGAGTTGGATCACAGATAAGTCCACGTCCATCACCAAGGACTTTCTTTGCATGTACATACCCCGTTGAGATTGTTGCATTGCCATTTCCAACAGCATCTGCCAAGGTACCGCTGCTAATTTGATCTGAGTCCCTGTAAGTTGTAAGTATCACATCGCTAGCCTGATAGTATATCTTTTTTTCACTTTCTGTCAGCCACTTATCAACAAATTTAACATTTTCTTCCAATCCGTACTTGAGTATCTTTTCTTTAAGCTCGTTCCTGAAAGCTACCTCGTGAGGATCTGACATTGGAGGCCACAGCTTGCCTGCTATAAGATGCAGGATTTTAGGATTCGATTCGACAAGCTCTGGCATCGCATCAAGAACCAGATCTATGCCCTTGTAGCGCATTACAAAACCGATGTTCGATATGACAAACCTGCCAGAAAGTCCCAACGCTTCCTTGGCTTTTTCCTTGTCTGCCTGAATTGGCTCATCATGGCCATGTGGTATTACTACGAAGTTGTTCGCATGCATCCCATAATTTCTAGCCATTTGAATTGCAGCTTCGCTTATAACCACTACGGCTGCACTTTTTTCTGAAATCATTTGAACAGTTTCCCTTTCAACATCGCTAAAGTTATTAGTCATTGTGTGAAGCGTTGTGACAAGTGGTTTGTTCAGTTGGTTGACAAAATCTCTCATATAGCTTCCACGTTCGCCTCCATACATGCCAAACTCGTACTGCAGGCTTACAACCTGTGCATCAGACTCGTTTGCATGTTCGGCAGCCTTAAGATAGTCTGCCTTCACATTCCTTTTTATAACAAAAATAACTTCATTGCCATGCTTTGGATTATTAATGCAATCTGGATTATTACCCTCTACTGGGATGACCCGATGCACTACTGAGGGATTAAGCTGTTGCATGTTTCTTGTTAGGTACTCCGTGAATCTAGAGACACCACATTCCTCTTTCCAAGTGCTAATATGTATGATTGAGTACAAAAAATCACAAATCTAAGTGTAGTCGTCTACATATTTAAATATAATTGTTAAATTCAGATCTCGGCGAGACCAAGAAAATTAATCAGCTGTAACTTTTGTTCTCCTTTGCACAGTTTCTGTGTCTGTGTTTACCGTTCTCGCAACCGCTTTGAACAAGTCTATGTGCGCCTGTGCCACCTTTTCCCACGTTGAATTTTCACTATATTCACGCATTTTGTTCTCGTAACCTCGCCTTACCTTATCATCAAACATGACCTCGATATTTTTTGCTACAGAATGGGGATTTAGCCCTACAAGTAGACCACGCCCATCGGCAAGTAGTTCTTCAGCGTGCGTATACCTGCTTGATACTATTGCTTTACCCATTCCAGCTGCTTCGGCCAAAGATCCGCTGCTCGTCTGGTCCAGACCTGTATAGAGCGTCAACACCACGTGAGCTGCAGCATAGTATGTCAGCTTCTCCTCCTCGCTAAGCCACTTGTTGTCAAACCTCACGTAATCTTCGAGTCCTAGTTTATGCACAAGTTTTTCTAGCTTCTTTCTGTATGCCTTCTCCCACGGCGGTGCTGTTGGAGAGGTTTCTCCTGCCATTAAATACAACATATTCGGGTTCTTTTTTATAAGTTCTGGCAGCGTTTTGATGAAAAGGCGCATCCCTTTCGAGGGCCTCACGAAACCTATGTTTGCAATCACAAACCGACCTTCAAGTCCCAAATCCTTTCTTGCCTCATCCCCATCTATATTTCGCATCTTATAGTGGCCATGAGGTATAACTGTAATCTTTTTTGGATCAATTCCTTGCTTTTCAACAATCGGAATGGAACCCCTGGCCATCATTATGATTGCCTGGCTTTTCTCAGAAATGGCTTTAACAATAGACTTTTCCTCTTCTGTCAGCCTCTTCCTAGCAGTGTGCATTGTTGTGATGAGCGGCTTTTCAAGCCGGTTGATGAGGTCTATGATGTATTTGCCGTCCGTGCCTCCGAACAATCCAAATTCATGTTCAAGGTTGACGACTGCTATATCTGATCTGTTCACGTATTCAGCAGCACGAGAATAGTCTTCAAGATCCTGCTTTCTTATTCTGAATACAACCTCTTTCCCCGGGGTTTCGCAGTTTCCCACCGCAATAATCTGCTGCTGAATTGAGCTGTCGACTTGCTTTACGCTATTAAGTACATGCTCGGTAAAACGCGCAATCCCGCATTCCGTGTGCCAACTGCTTATATACGCGATAGGGTCCAAGAAATCATAGAACTATGGCATTTGTGATTATTTAACGTATGCATTATTTTCATATCATGCATCGTAACTGTACGCTATAAGAAATTGATATTCCAATATTCCTGTATTGGTTTTTGTATGCAAAGCATTAGGGATCTCGCGGCAGTTTACGAAGGATTTAAGCTTTACAACGCTGGCTTCCCCAACACCGCAGCTTTAGCGGGTTACCCAAGAAATTTTGCCAGAGATGGCATAATATCAGCTATGTTGTTACAAAACATGAAAATGCTCAAAGGCCAGCTCGAGTTTTGCTCTTTCAAGCAGGGGAAGAGAAAAAATCCAGTGACCGGAGAAGAACCTGGAAAGATATTCCACGAATACCCATCGGTTTCGCTCCGTGGCTTGGAAACAGGATTTGCTGCCTGCGATACTACTGCTCTTTATCTGGTAGGCCATTACGTATTCAAGACAACAACCAATAGCAACGAGCTAGTTTACAAGTATGAACTAAATATCGAGAAAGCTATGGCGTATATCTTGTCCCATTTAAGAGGCGGTCTGTTCTTCGAGGATCCGAAACTCTGCGGCGCAAAGAAATTCGCCCTGCATGTAACATATTGGAAAGACTCGGCTTTGCCTGGTAGGGAAAATGGGCTTCCAAGATATCCAATTTCGTACGTCCTGGCCCATATACAAAATATGGCAGGGCTGCGAGCCGCCGATTTCCTTCTAGGAGAAAAAGGGCTATACAAAGAAGCGGCACACATGCGAGAAGCGATAATGGCAAAATTTTACGATAAGAAAAACAAAGGACTACTCTTAGCAAGAGATAAGGAAGGAGTGATCAGCGCCGTTAGCTCTGACTGGCTACACATGCTATTCTATCTTGAACCTGGAGATATCCCTGCGGGAAAACTAGCGGGAATCATAGATGGCACCACAGACCTTGAAACAAACCTAGGCTATAGAACCCTGTCTGAAAAATCTGGTAAGGGCATGAAGGACAAATACCATGTCAACACCGTATGGCCGTTCGAGCAGGCCATAATAAACTCCGGGGCAAGAAAACACATGAAATGGGCTCAAAAAGAGGATGAGAAATCCCTTGCACAAAAACTGTCGCATGTTGTCGAAGTTAGCGGGAGAATGTCCAAGTACCTTGACACCGCAACAGAGCAGTTTGTTATCAAAAACGGCAAGATGAAGAAAGCAGGCTGCGATCCCCAGCTCTGGAGCCTTGCAGCGCAAGAATACTTCAAAAATCCAAGGATAATGCTGCAGATTCCTACGGCATAGCCTAAGCTACGCATACGTTTTTCAGGGATGGGGCTTCTTACGCCTCCTGCGCCATTTTCATTACTGCATCCCTTGAGACGTCTTGGTTGTGCATGCGCTTTGCATGCTGCTGTACCATGGACACAAGCTCGTCCTCCCGTTCAGATCTCACCCTAAACTTGCACGGTGCCGCGCAAGTAACTTCTTTTGCCATAACACCCCAGATTATGCTTAAGCTCTACAGCTTAAAAAGGTTATTACCGACACAGAACCGAAATATTTAGCTAGCGTTATATTGATGCAATTCGAATAATCATGGATGGTGCTGTGATCGTCAAACGCAAAGGTGGATACTACGTATTATCCGAGGGAAAAAGAAAGAACCTAGGCGGACCGTACAAAACCTTAGCACAAGCAAAAAGAGAGAACTAAAGTTGTTTTTCAGTAGGGGACTAGTTTACCTTTTTCGAGCCGCAGCTTCGAGCGGAAATTTTAAGTTCTGTCTTTCCCCATAAAAAATAGTCGATTTGCATTTTTCGCATTCATACCTTTCACTTCCGCTCATGTACGTCCCCGTCACCCCTTGTGCTTCGTTATAGAGGTGTTTGTGCGGCGTTTCGGTCTTGCAAGTTTCACAGAGTATCAAAATTTGTTTTGTTTTCTGTGCTTGATTGTTACTCATTTTATCATTTCAACCTGTTGCTTCCGCTTATTTAAATATATCTTGAGTTTTCGAAAATTGTTCCGCTATCTTTTCTCTTTGATTTATCGAATTGGCCGGACTCAACGCCACTCGGTTTTCCTAAGCCCCAGGAGGGATTTGAACCCCCGACTTACTGCTTACGAAGCAGTCACTCTGCCACTGAGTTACTGGGGCACGCTTACCTATACTGGTGCGTTACCTATAAATAAATATGATAGAGTAAATACATAGCTAAAAAATGAGATTTCATGGATGACACTTCAACTCAACCCACATCAGAAACATCCGGCAGCGAACCCCAGCAGTCAGAGCAGACTCCTTCAGCGCAGGCCCCGCCGAAATCCTATCCTAGGTCCAAGGCGCGCATAAAGATGCCAGAGCCAAAATTCATCGCTGCGGCAGCGGCATTGCTCGTGATGCTCGCTGTCATAGTCATCTTCGCTCCGAAGCTGGGAGGCCTGTTTAAGCCAACCACTACGGTTTCCACCACGGTCCAGCAGATAAACCTGACCAAACTGAGCAGCTGCACAACAATAAGCAAGCCAGGAACGTATTACTTCACCAGTGACGTAAACACCAGCATTCAAAGCGGCGCTTGCCTAAAGATCACTTCCAATAACGTCAAAATATCCGGCAATGGACACACCATAGGCGGCAACGGGCCGTACGCGGGAGTGCCGCCTTTCTCCTATGGCATATCACTGCAGGGAGTTTCAAACGTAACCGTGCAAAACCTCCAGGTTTCAAAATTCTCCTATGACATATACCTAAACAACACGAAACAGTCAACAATAGAGTTCAGCAACTTCACCAAAGCCACACTGGCTGATATCTACTTTGTCAATTCCTCAAACAACACAGTGATGCAGGATTTTGTATCGCAATCGCAGAGCTCCCAGGGCGGCATATACTTGAAGAGCGGGGGTTCGAACAAATTCATAAACAACACAGTGGTTCATAACGCATACTACGGTATCAAAATAAACTCAACCGGCAACAGATTCACGCAGGAGACCTTCGCCAACAACCCTGCGGATCTTGTGTGCAATGCGACCTCGGCTTTCAAGCGCACAAATTCCTTTAATAGTTCTAAATGCGCGATCAACGACTACTGCGAATTTGCATCTTGTAGTACAAATGTGCCATTCAACCTCACCTCCCTAAAGCTCGTGCCTGGAAACATATTCACCTGCGGGGCAATATTCACGCCCGGGAACTATTCGTTGGCAAAAAGCATCAGCGCTTCAGCTTTTGTAAACGTTTCAAATCCACTGGCAAAGGGCGCTTGCATACAGATACTCGCGCCCAACGTAAATTTCAACTGCAGGGGCAATCAGATCAATGGTTCGGCTTACGGAATTTACACGAGTTCCGCTACGAATGCGAACATCACCAACTGCAACCTCTACAAGAACAAATATGGCATCTACTTTTCCAGTACCTTCAACCCTCGAGTATTCAACTCTACGATGAGCAACAACACCTACGGCATATACCTGACCAATGTGACCAGCGGCAAGCTCTCTAACACAATTCTTGTGAACAACACGTACGGCGTGTTTCTCAACTCTACCCAAGGATTATTGGTAAACAAAATAAACGCGTATTCGAATACCTACGGGGTGTTCACCTATAGTGCCGGCAGCGTCGTTTTCAATGGCGGCAGCGCCTTTAACAACACAAAGAACGATTTCTACTGTTCTGGCATATCGTACAATTCTACAACAGACCTTGCCCAGGGCTTCTCCTGCGGCGTTACTGACTGCAACTGGGCATCGACCTCGTGCAAGCAGACAGTGGCTCCAAGTCTGGCATCCTACGCGGTAAACAATTGCGGCTCCATAACCCACTCGGGGAACTTCACCCTTAGGCAGAACATTATCGCGCAGGGATCGTGCTTCAAGATACAAGCTAGCAACGTGATCTTCAACTGCAATTACCATACGATGGCGGGCGTGTCTACGGGCAATGCCTTTGCCTTATCTAACGTCGCAAACGTGAGCATAGTAAACTGCAACATGGTAAACTTTGGAACAGGGGTCAACGTGACCAATACAAAACAGCTGGTGCTTGGATCCGTGACAATAAGAAACGTGTCACAAGGTGTGATCTTAGCAAACGTGTCCGGTAGCGTCCTTTCTAACGTCAACGTGTACATATCTGCCGTTTCGGGCTTTTCATTCACCAAACTAAGCTCGAGTACTATAGCAAACGATTCGGCAACGAACGGATCAAGTACCTCAAGCGGTTTCGTGTTTGCAAATTCGACCCGCGACCAGATAGTCTTCGACCAAGCCAACTCAAACCCAATTTACGGCTTCAAGTTCATGAACTCGTTTAACAACAGCATACACAACAACACTGCTTTGAACAATGTAGCCCAGGATTACGTATGTGCGGGTTCATCGGTAGGGTTGTACTCAAACCCAATAGCCACAAACTATGGCATAACCAAGAGCGCATGCAACTGGATGGTGGAGATAAGCACGCTCATCCCGGGACCCGCGTGCACATCGATACTGGCCCCGACGCAGCTGGTCTTCAACAGGGATTTGCTGTTCAACCTCGGCAGCACCTGCTTCGGCATTTACACTGAAGCTAACAACAATGTCACCGCAAACGGCACGACAATAAACTGCAACGGACATATTGTCTACTCTACTGTGGGCGGCACCTTCGTAAACATACAGAATGCTACAAACGTCAAGATCAGCAACTGCATAATACTCAACTTTTCCACAGCGGTGCAGAGCAACAGCATTTACACAAGTGTGTACAACAACACCATCTCCAACACAGGCAACGCGATCTTGCTGACCGGGGGCAGGTATGCCAGTATCTATAGGAACCTCATAAACAACGGCACCAACGGCATCATTGCTTACAACACAGGATCGGCAAGCGTGTACAACAACAGGTTCAACAACACCAAGCTGGTCGGCATAGCGTTATTCAATAGTACATCGGGAAGCATAATCAACAACACCGCAAGCGGCAACAAGGTCGGACTGTACTTCCAGGATACTAACCTTACCAGCATAAAGAACAACCAGCTCCTGGGTTCTTCGCTGAGCGGTATAGAGTGCGTTGGTGCTTCCACAAACTCCTCGAGCAAGAACTTCGACTACGGCGGGAACATCTGCTCGAAGAACACAGCATGCAGATGGGTAACCGCATCGCCGTCGTGCAAGTCAAGCTGAACTTATCCTCGAGCACAGACTAGCCAATAAGTTTTTTATATCCTAGCGAACTTAGCTTTTCCTCAATCTCGCTATACTTTTTGCCGCAGAGCATTCCGCCTGCTAGAAATTCTTCATCAGTAACATCCCTCAGGCAAAAATCAGGTGGCGTAAATGTCTTTATCTGTTTTTCATCTTCAAACTCAAAATCAGCCAAAACCAGGCCCCTCAAATCTCCTTGAAATAAGCCTATCTGGGCTTCGATGCCTTCTTTTTTATAGAAGTATCTGATTTTATGAAGCCTTTTCCCCTCAATTTTTGCGAGGCTTTCGAACTCATCTTGCATTATTGCAACAGTTTCTTCGTTCATGATTGCAGGATTCTTACTGTCGGGTTCTTTTTTAGTTATCTCAAAACGATCTCCGTTCTTTCTTATTCTCAATGTAGGGTGCTCGCGACTCTTTGGAACGTAAATATCGATTACCTCTTTGCTCTTGTAGCCATTCAGGTCTGGCATATACTTGACCAAAAAAGTTAATTCTAATTATCGCATACAATTCTATCTATATTGAGCATTACTGTTTATATACCTAAAATGATAACTGGGTTGCATGACACAGCTAACTTCTGCAGATGTAACAAACGTTCTAAAGAACACGGTAGACCCTGAGATAGGAATAAACATAGTAGACCTTGGGCTTATTTATGAGATAAAGATAGACTCGAGCAACAACATAACCTTGAAGCTGACCATGACGAGCCCGATGTGCCCCGTTACCAGCATAATAATGGCCGATGTGCAATTGCGGCTTGAGAACCTTCCTGGTGTAGGGAAGATCGACCTCGACCTGGTCTGGGAACCAGCGTGGAGCCCGGAAATGATAAGCGAAGAGTACAGAGTAGCGATGGGCGCCTAGCGATCTGATTCTATGCCAAAGGCTCGCTCTTCAACAAAATCAGATAAAAATTCAGTCCAGTTCCTTCTTTGAGAAGAAGAAGTTTATCTCTTCCTGGGCTTCCTCCTTGTTTCCCGATGCGTGTATGATTGTCTTGCTGGCTCTTTTTTCTTTTCCAGCTATGTATATAGTATCAGCAGAGTAGTCCCCCCTGATTGTTCCCGGAATGGCCTGCGCCACGTCCGTCGGTCCGGCCAGTTTTCTAAGAACCCTTATTGCATCGATCCCCTCAAGAACCATAATAACTGAGGGTCCGGATGAAATGTAATCGAGCAACCACTTTCTTACCAGCTTTCCATATTCGAACTCGCTTTTATCGAGCTTTTCTCCCCGGAGCGCCAATGCTTCGGTGTTCTTTTTCCCAAGCATCGTTATCCACTCTTTGCTCTTCGGATAGAATGCATCAACCTTCTTTTTGTCAAGCCATTCCATGTGCATTGCAACCATGTTCATCTCGACATTCTCGAATCTTTTTATTATAGCCCCAATGAGTCCTCGCCTCACGGCATCCGCCTTTATGATTACAAGTGTCCTTTCCATTTCACCACTCCTCGTAGAAGATATTTTCCGTGTCCCTCCTGTAACTGAATATCTCCTTTTCGCTGAACCATATACTTATTTCCTTCTTTGCCTCATCAACGCTGCCGCTTCCGTGTATTACATTTACTATAGGCCTGTTTGTAAAGTTCCCAAGAGCGACGTCATCTATCGAAAAATCTCCCCTTATAGTTCCCGCTGTAGCCTTTATTGGATCAGTTTCACCCATCAATCTTCGCACATGGTCTACCGCTCGGTTGCCTTCCCAAACCATCGCGATAACTTTTCCGGAAGTCATGAACCTTAGGATCCACGATTTAACCTGTTTTCCTATTTGAATAGGATCAGCAGTGCCAAACTTCTGTTTAGGATCCATCCCCATCGCCTTAAAAGTGTTCGTGCTCCTTTCGCCAACTTTCCTGTACCACTCATCTGTGTCCGGATAGTTCTTCGCGACCATTTCAATAGAAGGTTTGATTAGTTTTAGGGCCACGAGCTTCAAGCCGCTCCTTTCAAGTCTGGATATAACCTCGCCAACCAGTTTTCTTTTCACGCCATCCGTTTTGACCAAAACAAAAGTTCTCTCCATTCTAACCAATTCCTACAAATGCAACCTAAGAATTCTTATAGATTAACGTGCTTATTACTATAAACCTTGTTCTCCGGTGATGTTCATGATAAGGCAGCCAATAATTTGCGTGATGGGCCACGTAGATCACGGAAAAACATCACTACTCGACCGAATCAGGAGTAGCACTATAGCTAGCAGAGAAGCTGGAGGCATCACGCAGCACATTGGGGCCAGCGAGGTGCCGCTTGGAGTTATAGAAGAAGTTGCGGGTCCTGTGCTCAAGCAGTTTGGGGCAAAGATAACTATTCCAGGACTTCTTTTTATCGATACCCCTGGCCATGCAGCGTTTACAAACCTGAGAAGGAGGGGAGGCTCAGTTTCAGACCTTGCGATTCTGGTAGTAGATATTACAAAGAATTTCGAGCCGCAGACCTACGAGGCAATTGACATACTCAAGGAGTACAAGACGCCTTTCATTGTTGCCGCAAATAAGATCGACCTATTAACCGGCTGGCACGCTCAGAAGACGAATAGCTTTGCCGAGTCGATATCGAAGCAGGAGAGGAACGTTCAAGACGCGCTCGAAGCTAAAATATACGAGCTGGTAGGCAAGCTGAGCGAAGTGGGTTTCAGCAGCGAAAGGTTCGATAGAATCAAGGACTTCAGGAAAGAGGTAGCGATATTACCTGTAAGTGCAAAAACAAGCGAGGGCATTGCCGAGTTGCTTGTATTCACTGCCGGGATAGCGCAAAAGTTCCTCGAGGCAAGGCTGAACATAGAGGTCATCGGACCCGGAAAGGGCAGCATTCTTGAGAAGAAGGAGGAGAAAGGCCTCGGCACTACTATAGATGTCATACTTTACAACGGAACCCTAAAAGTGAACGATACCGTCGCCTTCGCTAGCACTAAAGGAGTTCAGAAAGGAAAGATCAGAGCGTTGCTCAAGCCGAAGCCTCTGCAGGAGATGCGAGAATCGAGCAGCAAATACTACTATGTTGATTCTGTTGCTGCAGCCTCTGGAGTTAAAATAAGCGGCGTGGGTTTCGAAGATGCGCTCCCCGGCTCCCTGATCATGTCAACCGAAGACAAGAACTATGAAACGGAAATAGCTTCAGAAATCAAAGATGTTTTCGCGACAGAAAGGACCGGAATAGTACTCAAGGCAGATACAATAGGAACTCTTGAGGCGCTTTCCAAGCTTTTGAGCAACGAAGGAGTGAAGATAAACAAAAAAGGAATAGGGAACGTAGGGAAACGCGACGTGCTCGACGCATTCGGTATGCGTGCAATCGACCCCTACAGCGCTGTCGTTCTTGCTTTTAATGTCGCTTCGGATCCAGACGCGCAAGCAGAGGCCGAGGCCGCAAACGTGAAAATAATCAACGAGAACATAATCTACAAAATAATAGACGACTACAAAGACTGGCTTGCAAGCCAGAAGAAGAAGGAAAGGGAAGACGCTTCAAAGTCGATAACCTTCCCCTGCATAGTGAAGGTGCTGCCAAACACGGCTTTCAGGATTTCGCATCCTGCGATATTCGGTGTTGACGTTGTCTCCGGCAGGCTGAAGTCCTCGGTTCTTCTGATGGACCAGCACGGCAACTCTGTAGGCAGGGTAAAGGAGTTGCAAAATAACGGCATGAATGTGCAGGAAGCAAAGAAGGGGGAAAGCGTTGCCGTATCGATGGATGGGGTAACCTTTGGCCGGCAGGTGAAGGATAACGACGTGCTCTACGCCCATATAAACGACGAGGAGGAGCAGCTTCTCAGGTCAAAGTTCTCCTACCTGCTCAACGATGAAGAGAGAGATCTACTTGACGAGATATCTGGGATAAAGAGAAGCAATAGCGGGTGAACCACAGTCTACTTCTGCAGCAGCTCAAGTGGCCACTTGATTGTCTTGTACTCCTTGTCTGTGTTCAGGCTCCTTATTGGAAGATCTCCGAGCAGCACCTTGTCGACAACTCCGTAAACGCTCTTCGGCTTTTCCGGTCGCATGTCCTCTTTGTAGTATTTCCAGAACCTTTCCGTCGCAGTCTCCAGGTTATCGAACACGCCTATGCTGAAGTGATCGTGGCTTCCTACCAGCTGGTTGACAATTATGTACCTGCTCACCAGCGAGTACTCGTCGTCAGACTTGAAGAAGTCCCTGGTCGATTTTGCGTCCTCCTCGAACCTGCTAGAAATTATATACTTGCCGAAGATTGTCATCAGTGTGAGGTCCTCGACCTTTTTCATAACTAGCGTAAATCTTTTTATGTAGCCGAGCTCGACGAGCTTCTTGAAATAATAGGATATCTTGTTGAAGTGCATGCCCGTCTGCTTCGAGAGCTCCTGGAACGAGGCGCGCGCATTCTTGTTGAGCAGCATGAGCAGGGTCTTGTACTTCGGCGGCAGGTTCAGCCTCTCTATAAGCTCGTTTCTAACTGGGTAGAAGCCCAGCTGCCTGAGAGCAACTTCTGAAGGGTTCCACGATACGCCGTAGTCTGCAAGGAATATCTGCATGCCCTTGTCCCAGTGCACGTAGTCATCTCTAGACTGCGCGTTAGCATATACAAACATATCGTATGTGCCCTTAATCGTGACCACTACCTGTGGCATATAGAACTTGGAGAAGACTTCCTTCAGGTAGGCGTCGGTAGGTCTCTTCCTAAACTTTACCATTATTATGTGCGGGTTTACTATGCCCAGTTTGTCCTCGTTTAGCTCGACTGTGTACCTTATCTCGAACTCTTTTTCTAGTCTGTTGAGCCTCTCCTTTGCGGTCTTCCTTGACAGCCCTAGGTTCCTTGCTAGGTCTGAGATCGTTATCCTCGAGTTCTCAGAGAGCATGCGCATCATCTTTCTTGATACTAGGTTGTACTTGTCGTTGAACCCGCTCTTGAACTCTCGGCCTTCCTTTGGCATGAAACTGATACGTAGAGCACCTTTTTTAACCTATTGCAAATTAACAAAAACCTTTGTAATATTGTTGTTTTTTGTGCCATTTTATAAGGGGGCTTGCCCAAGTACTACTGAGAACGATGAAGATTAAAACGCGCGGCTATGCGTACATGGTCGCCTCGCTGATGATGGGGGCAATGCTTCCAGTTGTGTTAGCGTTCGCCACGAACGTAAACATCTTCGAGTTCTTCATGCTTAGCTACCTAATAGCGATACCTTTCGCGCTGCTGCTCGTGCTCGCTACAAAAAAGCAGAAGGTCTTTCTGGCTAACCTGACAGACCCGAGAAAGCTCGCGATAATTACGCTCACGGGCGTGCTCACCTACGTTTCAATAGAGTCTGGCCTGCTCTACGCAGAGAGGTTCATCAGCGCCGCGCTCTCCACCGTCGTATTCAGAACCTCGCCGCTGTTGATGCTGCTCCTGCTGCCAACGGTGCTGAAGGAAAAGCTGAGCAAGAGCCAGCTTGCCGCACTGGGTCTGGCCTTCATCGGCATCTTCATCGCGCTGGGCGGTGGTCAACCCAGCAGCATATTCAGCAACGCAGATCTGCCAATAATCCTGATGCTTCTTGTCGCCGCGCTCGCCTACGCGCTCGGTGCCGTGCTGATAAAGAAGTACGTATTCGATATGGAGAGCAACATGCTCATTTTTAACATCACACTTTTCTGCCTCTTCGCAGTCCTCTATGCGGCAATGGGCATGAACGCACCGCCTCTGCAGCTGCCGCAGATAGGCGCCCTTCTCTTCGTAGCAATATTCAGCAACGTCTTGAGCCTCTACATGTACTTCACTTCGCTTAGGATTCTCAAAACCACGTTCGTCACCAACTTCTTCATGCTATCGCCGTTCGTGACGCTGCTCTTTGCAAGCTTTTTGCTCGGAGAGACGATCCAACCTTATTATATCCTAATAGCAGTGCTTGTCGCCGTTGGCCTGGTGATCCAGAGATTCGACAAGATAGGCGGCACGTTTTTGTTCAAGAAGAACAGCAAGGCTGAGAGGTTCACAATATTCTATGTAACCGGCGCATTTGTTAACACTGGAGAAGTCAAGATAAGCAAAGCCATACAGAGTGGCGGCAGGGTACTGGCTCTGAAGCTAGACCGCAATCAGAAGGGCAGGCTCGATGGGCTCATCGCCAGCGGCGAGCACGCGGATGTGTTCACCGATAGCCACAAGGGCATAGTGAACGAGTCAGATTTCGTCAAGGAGATACTCGGTGCAGGAGAAGAGGACATGGTAGTCATGAAGGCGGGTAACTCTGATGACGGCGAAACTTTCTTCGAAGCACTTTCGACTAGCATGGATGCTCCAGACGACGCAAAATTCTTCAAGTAGCATAATAACAAAAACATATGTAGAAAATGTGTAATTTAGAAGCGTATTTAAATATGGAAGTGCATACTATAT
>VFSW01005131.1_pt1 | contig 19423 bp, 19 predicted proteins | sample 5358111 | NCBI WGS metagenome assembly VFSW01 (sample SAMN11554181, study PRJNA540505) | mine drainage metagenome | isolation source: sediment from site ElyBrook_90M | place: USA: Ely Copper Mine, Vershire, VT | collected 2017 | reverse complement strand
TACCCGCCAGCGGCACAGCCCGGATACCCGCCAGCGGCACAGCCCGGATACCCGCCAGCGGCACAGCCCGGATACCCGCCAGCGGCACAGCCCCCGGTTCCTCCTGGTCCATACGCACCGCCAGCCGCTGGCGATATCGTTTTCTAGGCCAGGATCGTGATTCTTCGCCAGTACCAGGTCGACGCCCTCGAGGACGTTCGTCAGGCGATGCTCGCCGGGCATCGTCGGATCGTCCTCGTGGCGCCGACCGGTGCCGGGAAGACCACGATCGCGGCGGAAGCCATCAAACGAGCAACAGCTCGAGGCCAGTATGTGATCTTCCTGGCCCACCGCCAGGAGCTCATCGATCAGGCCTCGAGCCGGCTCGATGACCTCGGAATCCCTCACGGAATCATCAAGGGTCAGAACCACCCGCGGTGGGCGCCCCATCTCAAAGTCCAGGTCGCATCGGTTCCAACCGTCGCTCGCCGAAAGATGCGGTTCCCTAAAGGGCTGATCTTCGTGGATGAGTGCCATAGGACCAATTCCAGGTCTTACCTCGACGTGCTCGAGCTCTCGCCGGAGTCCTTCGTCATCGGCCTGACGGCGACGCCGGTCCGGACCGACGGTAAGGGCCTGGGCGACGTGTATTCCCACCTAGTCGAGGTCGCGACGCCGGCCGAGCTCATCGAGCAAAAATTCCTGCTTAAACCCCGAATCTTCGCTCCCGAGCGCCCGGATCTCGATGGAATCAAGACCTCACGCGGCGACTGGGATACTCACGAGCTCGAGCTCGCGATGGATCAAACAAAGCTCATCGGAAATATCGTTGAGCATTGGGGCCGACTCATCGGTCGTGGGCGCAGGACAGTCCTATTCGCCACCTCGGTCGCGCACTCGAACCACCTGGTCAATGCTCTCGAGGGCGCAGGCGCCAGAATCGCGCACCTCGACGCCAAGACTCCGGGCGACGACCGGAAAGACATCCTCGAGGACCTGGCCGCCGGAGAGCTCGATATCGTGTCGAACGTCGGCATCCTCACCGAGGGCTGGGACCTCCCGCTTCTCGGAGCGGCGATCTTAGCCCGACCCACCCAGAGCCTAAGCCTCTATCTTCAAATGGTTGGCCGCATCATGCGAACCGACCCGGGCAAGGTCGACGCGATCCTGCTCGACCACGCCGGCAACGTCTATCGGCACGGTTTCCCATGGGATCCCCGCACCTGGTCGCTCGATCGCACCCGAGAAAAAGCCCAAGGCGAGGCTCCGGTCAAGACCTGTCTCCAATGCTATGCCGTGGTGCCGGCTGGGTGCGCGGTCTGCCCAGAATGCGGCGCTGGGTTCGCTCCTGCCGGGCGCGAGGAACCGACCGAGGAGCCCGGAGACCTGATCGAGGTCAACGACGATATGCGCGAGGAGCTTGGAATCTCGAGGCCAGAGCCTCGAGCGCGCACCGTCTCCGGGCAATCGATCTCCGTCAAAATCCTCGAACAGCGTCAGGCCTACCGGCAGTGGGCGGCGGAAGCCGCGACGAATGGTTGGAGTCAGCACTATGCCGGCTCGAGATTTCAGCAACGGTATGGGTTCTGGCCCAGCAGACAGATTACTGAAGGCGGCAGCCTGACTGCTGCCAAAACGAAAGCGAGACGCGCATGAATACCCCGATTTACCGGGCAGTGGTTGATAAACCTCCACCATTCGATCCCAAGGCCAAGTGTCGGAAGTGTGGCTTCACTCAAACCGTGGCCAGATATTGCGGGTCGAGGCCGAAAGATGCGGTTTCCTGCTTGCTCGAACGCGAGCATCTGCACCGGCAATGCTTGCGCTGCAGCTTTATCTGGGAGGAATCCTGCCTCGATACGCCTGTCATCGAAGAGCTCGAGCGGATGCTGAAAGGTGGCCGGCGATGACCTGGCTCTCCTTCCTTACTGGGCTGATCGTCGGATCGACTTCGGCGACTGTCGTACTCTGCGCCATCGTCGCACACTCTCGGGCCGAACAGCCGACCGTCGATTCCTGCCCTCATGGTTATACCGGGCACTGGTCGGATGACTGCCCGGTCTGCCGTCATTAGGACGCTTACGAATGCCTGAAATCACGCCTGAATACTCGCCAGCATCGCAGCTATCGCCTGATGCCAAGCGCAAGAACCTCGCTTACATGCGCCTCGAGCGCGAGGACCTCGACCGATCCATCTCGATAACCGAGGCCGAGTTGGCAGAGGTCGCACCTCTACCATGATCCCTGACAAAACCAAGCGAACCCGACGAGCTCCGGTTCGCGAATCCACCATCATCCAGGCGATCCTCAACGCCCTGGTCGGCCGCACCGATATCCGGATCTGGCGCCAGAACACCGGAGCCGCCCGGCGAAAGTCCGGGGCCCTGGTTCGCTTCGGAGTGCCTGGACAAGCGGACCTGTCGGGCATCCTCGACGGTGGGCGACGTCTCGAGATCGAGGTCAAGACCGCAATCGGTCGCCAGTCCGACCAGCAACAAGCCTTCGCAGCCATGATCCGCGAATACGGCGGAGTTTACATTCTCGCACGATCGCCCGAAGACGTCCTTCAAGTCCTAGACCAGGAGATTCGACCTTGAACCACACTGCGCCTTCCATACCATTCGGCCCCGTGCGCGAGCTCGAGCGCAAGGAGATCCTGTATCTGCCTGGCAGCGAGCCCGGCGCCGTCTACGCCCTGGTCGGCGGCCGCATCACACTTTCCCGAATCCTTCCAGATGGTCGAGAATTCGACATCCCAGTGACCGCTGCCGGTTGCCTGTTCGGTGACCTCGAGGTCATTCTCGGAATCCCAAGGAGGCTCCAGGCGATCGCCGGCGGCTCCGGTGCGACCATCAGGCAGATGGAGCGCCGCGTCTTCATGACCGCGATCGAGACCGCTCCGGCTCGAGAGCGCCTGCTCTTGGACCTGGCAACCAAGTCGATGCAAATGATGGAGCTGGCCGCTGATCTCGCTCATCTCCCGGCTATCGACCGCGTAAAGAGGTCTCTCGGCCGCCTGTCTGGCGATGGGGGGCGATTCCAGACGACGCATGAGGCCATTGCAAAAATGTCCGGAATATCGCGAGAGACCGCTACCAGGGCGCTCTGTAGGCTCGATGATCTCGGCATCATCGGCAGAGAAGGCCAGCGGATCACGATCCTCAAACCTGACATGCTGCAGGCTTTGTCATGATGCCAGAACTCCTGCCAGATCTCCGATACACCCGGCACTTCATCGCGGCATTGACCGGCTCTTCGTCGACGATGCTCTGCTTCCAGACGCTCGACGACCAGGCCATGAGCAGCGCTGCGAATAACGGCGATCGAGGCCGTGCGCGCTCGGAGCTCGTGCAAACCATCTGGGGCTCGTTCGACGACGGCGAGACACCAGAGCTCCTGGCCGACTTTAACCGACGCGGATCCGGGATCTATGTGACCGTCAACCAGCTCAACGATGGACGTCCACAGCTCGATAATGGCGAGGTCGTCCAACGCAAGGCCCAGAACGTCACGGCGATCCGGTCGCTATTCGTCGATTGCGATGGCGTCGAGCCTGACCTTTCCTCGGTTCCCGAACCGTCCATCACGGTGCGATCGGCCCGTGGCGCTCACCATTACTGGCTTGTGCGAGATTGCGCCATTACGGATTTCAAGGCCGCTCAACAACACCTCGCGAGGACGTTCGGAACCGACATCGCGGTTAACGATCCCTGCCGCGTGATGCGCTTACCAGGCTACTGGCATCGCAAGAGAGAGCCGGTTATGGTGACGATGACCTTCCGAGAAACTCTCCCAGTTCCCATGTCGACGGCGCAGGTTTTCGCGACCATTGGCGGCTTGGTTTCTCCCGATCGCCCCGCGCCCGATCGCCGAACTCATGAACCCAACGCGCGACAACCGGGCCCGGTCTCGATCCTCCGATCGGGTGACGGAGGTCTCGAGAACTTCCGCAAGTGGGCGCAATCCGTCGATACATCCGAGAGCGGCGCGAATTCACGCGGCGGTCGCAATAAGGCCTCTTACGATATCTCAACTGAAGGCCTCGGGCGCGGTATCGATCCCGCTGACGTGCTCCAGGTCGTGCTCTCCTACTGCTCGCGTTCGGGCTTGGCCGCTCACGAAGGCGAGTCCACCTGGCGCTCGGCCTGCCAGCGTCACGCGGAATCGCCGTTCCGCGGAAACGCGCCGGCGCCTACCGGCCGCGGCGTGATCCGTCACCCTGGCGGCGTCATCGAGATCGAGCGTCCAGCCTGGGCAATGGAGACCACCGCCGCCCAGGTGCCGGACGCTCGCTCGGATCTCCCCGAGCTCGCCGAGGGCGATTTCTTTCCAACCGACACGGGAAGCGCCGATCGCTTCGCGGCGACCTTCGAGGATGCCCTCTTGCACTCGCCCGGTGAGGGCTGGATGGTCTGGGATGGGAAGCGCTGGGAGATCAACCCAAAGAAAGCTCACCGAAGATCACACCTCTTCGTGGAAGCGATGCTCCTCAAGGCGAAGCAGGCTTTTCAAGAGGCCGCGGTCGTCAAGAAGGAGGCCGACGCTGCGATGAACGCCGCACAATCGGTCATCGGACCGGCATCGGTCGCGGCTCAAAAGCAATGGAATGACCTCAAGGAAAAAGAGGAAGAATTGACATCCAGAGCCAAGCGCATCGCCAAGAATGCCGAATCCTTGAACCGCGCTCATGGACCGTCGGATCTGCTCAAGCTGGCCGAGTCACAGCCGGTTTTCTGCGTCAGGGAAAGTGAGCTGGACGCCGATCCCTTCCTGCTCAACGTCGGAAATGGGATCGTCGACCTTCGACTCCGGATGCTTGCGCCTCATGACCCTGAAAAAAAGATCACGCGGCTCATTACGGTCGATTATGACCCTGCCGCAAAATGCGACCGCTGGAATACCTTCATGGCTGACATCATGCTCGATAACCTGGACGCCGTGACCTTCTTGCAGCGTGCCCTCGGCTACAGCCTGACCGGCAGCACACGAGAGCAGGTTTTCTTTCTGTGCATCGGCGGGGGCGCCAACGGGAAATCGACCATGCTCGAGGTCATCAAGCATGTGCTCGGGCCCTATGCCAACGCCGTGGAACACACCACGATCCTTGATCAGAATCGCTCTGGCTCCGCGCCGTCTGCGGACGTAGCGCGCCTGCGAGCAGCTCGCTTCGTGACCATCAATGAGATGCCAGAAGGTAAACGCATGGACGTCAACCGCATCAAAGACTGGACAGGCGGAGATACGATCGTTGCGCGCCACCTCTACCGGGAAGGGTTCGAATTTCAACCTGCCTTCAAAATGTGGATCAGAGCAAACAGCGAGCCTCCGTTCCGGGAGACCGATGAAGGAACTTGGCGCCGCGTGCGCGTCATCCCGTTCCAGCGGAACTACCTGGGTAGCGACAAGAACGTCCGACTCAAGGAAGAGCTCATCGAGGAGGCACCTGGCATCCTGCGATGGCTCGTCGACGGCGCAGCCGACTGGTTCATGAACGGGCTCGAGATGCCGCAGATGGTCGCAGATGCAACCAGTAAGTACCGGAACGCCCTCGACACCCTACAGCACTTCATCGACGAGGCGATCGTTCGACATCCCGACAAGGAGATCAGATCGTTGGCGCTCTATGAGTGCTACTCCAAGTGGTGCGAGTGCAACGGCGAACGACCGATGACGCAAACCTCCTTCTCGACCAAGATGACCCGCAAGGGGTTTGAGAATAAACACTTCAATCGTGGGCGAATGTGGATCGGAATCGACATACGGCAAGATTCCTGATTATCCGTATCACGAAAATTAGAGCCCTTCTCGTCTTGAGAGGGGCTCTAATTTATGCACTGGTTTATGCACTGGTTCTGTTGTGATATTTCAATATATTTCGCAATGTGTCGGTATATTTCGAGATCCATGCCAGGTGTGACGGGTTCGTGCCAGGTTTAGACCCTAACCTGGCATGGCTGTATTGGGCTTTATCACTCGATCCTGGCGATAGCATGCCAGGTGTGACGGGTTTTTCTCCTAAAACCCATCATGAGAAAAAAGTATCAGACCAAAAACATGTAGAGACTTCTGGAAATGGCCTCAACCCGTCACACCTGGCATGGATCTCGAATTCTCCTCTCAAAATGTGATCGATGCACACGTGGGCGAATGTGGATCGGAATCGACATACGGCAAGATTCCTGATTATCCGTATCACGAAAATTAGAGCCCTTCTCGTCTTGAGAGGGGCTCTAATTTATGCACTGGTTTATGCACTGGTTCTGTTGTGATATTTCAATATATTTCGCAATGTGTCGGTATATTTCGAGATCCATGCCAGGTGTGACGGGTTCGTGCCAGGTTTAGACCCTAACCTGGCATGGCTGTATTGGGCTTTATCACTCGATCCTGGCGATAGCATGCCAGGTGTGACGGGTTTTTCTCCTAAAACCCATCATGAGAAAAAAGTATCAGACCAAAAACATGTAGAGACTTCTGGAAATGGCCTCAACCCGTCACACCTGGCATGGATCTCGAATTCTCCTCTCAAAATGTGATCGATGCACATTACCTGGGATCTGCGGCCTGATACTCTGAACCTGACAAGCCCAGAGCTTGGCTGCATCACGGAATTCTGCCCTGCTGCTCGTGGATAAAGACCGCTTGAGCGCAATGCCCAGCGAAGCTATCTCCAAAAGAAGATTGATTGACAGGGGATCCGTGCGTGGATAGGTACGACCGGCACCAGTGATGGTGCCGGTCTCCTTTTAGGGATTCGGTTATCGAGGGTTGTGGAATGGCAAAGACTCGACGCTCCAAGCGTGCTGGCCGCTTCAGGGATGCCAGAGAGGGCTATACCGGCGACGGCCGCAATATGCGAGTACTGACACGGGCGCACTATGGACCCGGTCTCCTTGCCGGCACACCTGACGGACCGGTGATGGTCCATAGCGACCTGTCACGTTTGGATAGGGTCTGTCCTCGAGCCGTTGCTAAGTACGAGCTGGTTCCACCACCACCCAGGGCTATTGTGTGGCCGCCTCGCTGATCGGACAGCCGTGCGCCCACGACTGGCACCGCGAAGGACCAGCCAAGGGCTACGAGCGCTGCCAGCGCTGCGGCGAATGGCGGATGGTGGTGGAAGCCAAGAGCCGAGGGGCAGTTCCACCGGCCCCGCATCGACAGTCGAAACCTTGACCGAACGAGGTCGAGGGTCCTTCCGACAGGCAGACTTCCGCGGGCGTTTGCGGGCGCGTGCTTTACCTAGCGCCAGCGCCGCCATGAGGGTTAATAATCGTGCCTACACAAGCCCAGTTCGCGAAGCACTTCGGAATCAGTACTCCGGCGGTCAACGACCTGATCGCCCGAGGCATCGTTCCGAAGGACGTCCAAATCGAGGATGGCTGCCGAGCCTACACGAAGCACCTGCGCGAGCAGGCAGCAGGTCGAGGGGGCGGCGAGCCGGCCAAGGAACTCGAGTCTGAAAAGACCAGGCTCACGAAGGCGCAGGCCGACAAGACCGAGCTCGAGGTCGAGGTCCTGAAGGGTAGGTTAATCCCGGTCGAGCAGTACGACCAGGAGCTCGGCGACATGGTGATGGCGGCCAGGGCGAAATTCCTTTCATTCCACGGGAAGGCTGCCCCGTTGGTGATGGCGGCCGATAACCTACAGGACGCCGAGCGGATCCTCAAGGACCTGGTTTATGAGGCTCTCGACGAGCTGGCGAAAGATGGAGATGACGACATCCAGGCGAGCGCATCGAAAACTGTGGCGGTCGCCTCCGAAGCAGACGGTCAGCCAATGGGCCGACGCAAACCTGAAGTTAAGCCCCGAGGACAGCGCCGAGCCCGGCCAGTACAGTAGCGACCGGGCCCCGTATCAGCGGGGCATACTCGACGCATTCAGCGATCCCAAGATCGAGCGGGTTGTCGTCAAGTCGAGCGCCCAGGTAGGTAAGACCCTCATCGCCAAGGCCGTCCTCGGCTACTACATCCATCAGGACCCGGCACCAATCCTGGTCATTCAGCCGACGGTCGAGATGGCCGAGACCTTCTCAAAAGACCGGCTGGCCCCGATGATCCGGGATACGCCCGTCCTGAAGGGAAAAATCGCTGACCCGCGATCGAGAGACTCGGGCAACACGACGCTCCATAAGCGGTTCCCCGGTGGACACTTGACCCTGGCGGGTGCCAACTCGCCAGCGGGATTAGCGAGCCGACCGATCCGGATCGTCCTTTTCGATGAGGTTGATCGCTTTCCACCGTCGGCCGGGACCGAGGGCGATCCCGTTGCGCTCGGTGAGAAGCGTACATCGACGTTCTGGAACCGGAAAAAAGGTCTCTTTTCGACACCGACAAAGGCTGGGATCTCGCGGATCGAACGGGCCTTCCTCGAGTCAGATCAGCGCTCGTACCACGTACCTTGCCCCCATTGCAGTCACTTCCACGTCTTAATCTGGGACAACGTTCGATATCCAGAAGGACACCCGGAGGCTGCCAGGATGGCATGCCCGGAATGCGGCGTCCTGTTCGGGGATGCGGACAAGCCTCGGATGTTGCGGCTCGGCCAATGGGTAGCCGCGCAACCTACGCGCAAGACTGCCGGATTTTACCTGAATGAGCTTTACAGCCCGTGGCGGAAGTTCGCCGACGTGGCCGCGGACTACGAATCTGCCAAGGACAAACCAGAACTCCTGAAGACCTGGTGGAACACTTCCCTCGGCTTGCCCTACGAGGAGCCGAGCGAGGCTCCCGAATGGCAACGGCTGTACGACAAGCGCGAGAAGTACCCGTCGAACCGAGTCCCGCTCGAGGTCGGAATCCTCACCGCTGGTGTAGACGTTCAAGGCGATCGCCTCGAGCTCGAGATCGTCGGGTGGGCACCCGGCAAGCGCTCCTACCAGATCGATTACCGGGTGCTCCTGGGCGACACCTCAAAGGTGGGATCTGACGGGCCGTGGGCCGAGCTCGCAAAGATCATCCACACCGAACAGTGGGACCACGAATCCGGCGCGATGTTGCCCCTCCGAACGGTTGCGATCGACTCGGGATACCGCACGACGACGGTTTATGATTTCTGCCGGCAGTTCCACCCGACCAGGGTAGCGCCGATCAAGGGTCGCGACGACCAGGCGACGGTAATCTCGAACCCCAAGACAATCGACCGACGCCGAGATGGTCGCCCGATCAAGGGAATCAAGCTCTTCAACGTCGGATCCAGCGTCATCAAGCAGGAGTTTTACGGCTGGCTGCGGCTCGATCTGGCCGAGGATGGTACAGCGCCCCCCGGATACTGTCATTTTAACGAGGATCGAGATCAGCAGTGGTTCAAGGAGCTCACGTCCGAGCGTATCCAGGTCAAACTGGTACGGGGATTCCCTCGCGAGGTTTGGATCAAAAACCCGAATCTGCGAAACGAGCCCCTCGACTGCCGGGTTTACGCCCGGGCCGCGGCCGCAATCGCAGGAATCGATCGCTGGCGCGATCGGGAATGGCAGGCGATCGCCTCGCAACACGGCGTGGTAGCCAAACCGAAGACTGGACCGGCCAAAACCGATCAGGAAGACCGTGAAACCGGCGCCAAGGAACGCCAGGATAGCCAACATCAACCATCCACCAACCCAAATCCATCCCCTGATCCCCGAACCAGGCCAGTGAGGCTACCTCGAAAGAAAAGCCGCACAGGATTCTGGGAATGAGCCTCGGCCATATCGGTCGGGGCTTATTTTATGGCTTACACGACTGCCCAGCTCTTTGCGATCGAATCTGCGATCGCCCAGGGCGTGCTTTCGGTCCACTACCCGGACGGAATGAGCAAGACGTACCGGACGTTGGCCGAGATGCAGGAAATCCGGCGCCAGATGCGCCAGGAGCTCGGCGTTCAGGCGCCTACCTATGGCCGGAAATTTGCCCAGTTCAATGATGGCCTCATCCCCCGGGAAGGTATCGGGTACTGGTAGGTGGGCGAGGTCAAGCTCGACTGGTTCACCCGCGGCCTGATGGCGCTTGCGCCGAGGATGGCGCTTACCCGGGTGCGTCACCAGCTCGCTACCAAGATGGTCGCCAAGACCCTGCGTGGATACGACGCAGCATCAAGCGGACGTCGCACGGCCGGCTGGCGGACACCGGCCACGAGCAGCAACGCTGAAAACTCCCCGAATCTTTCGCGGCTTCGATTCATCGGCCGTGACCTAGAGCGCAACAACCCGTGGGCCGTAAAGGCTCTCTACACGATCTGCTCGAACGTCGTGGGCGAGGGGATCCTGGTCAAGGCCGTGAACGGCAATACTGTCCAGCGGGCCCGGGCCGAGAAGCTCTGGAAGCAGTGGGCCGAATCGACGGCCTGTGATTTTGACGGGATTCGGAACTTCTACAGCATCCAGGACCTGGTGATGAGGACGGTGGCCCGCGACGGGGAATGTCTCGTGCGATTCCGACGCAACCCGGATATGCCGAACGTTCCGCTACAGCTCCAGGTCCTCGAGCCCGATTACCTTGACCCCTACCGCATCATCAACCCGGACACCGGGAACCGCGTGATCGACGGTGTCGAGGTAGATATGCAAGGCCGGAGAGTAGCTTACTGGCTCTATCCGCATCATCCCGGAGACACACGTACGGTTCTGTGGTTCAACGCCCTGGTCTCGCACCGGGTCCCGATGGGAGAGGTTGCGCACGTCTTCCGACAGGACCGGCCCGGGCAGCTCCGCGCCGTGTCATGGTTCGCCCCGGTTGCGATGACACTTCGGGATCTCGGTGATTACGAGAGCGCCGAGCTCGTGCGACAGAAGATCGCCGCGTGCTTCACGGCATTCGTAACCGATATCAATGCCGGCGATGATATCACGACCGACATGAGCCAGGACCCGCTTTCCGAGGTTCTCGAGAAGGTCGAGCCGGGAATCGTTGAATACCTGCCGCCGGGAAAGGACGTCAAGTTTGCCCAGCCGCCCACGACGAATGGATTCAGTGACTTCACTCGGACCCAGCTCCGTAAGGTGGCCGCCGGTGTGGGGCTCACCTACGAGTCCCTGACCGGCGACATGAGCCAAACGAATTTCTCCAGCGCTCGGATGGGCTGGATCGAGATGGGGCGCAATGTCGAATCTTGGCGGTGGCGGCTCCTGATCCCGATGCTTTGCATCCCAGTCTGGGAGCACTTCATCCAGGCCGCCAGTGTGGCCGGGCCGAGCCTCAAGGGGATTGACTCGTACTGGACGGCGCCGCGCCGCGAGACGATTGACCCGCTTAAGGAGACCGAGGCCTCGATGCGCCGTATGCGGGCCGGGATCCAGTCTTGGTCCGAAACAGCACGTGAGAACGGTTATGACCCCGAGGCCCTGGCCGCCGAGATGGCCGAGGACATCCAGCGGTTTGACAGGTACGGCCTGGTCCTCGACTGCGATCCGCGTAAGACCACGCTCCAGGGCCTCCCGCGCGTCAGGGAGACGGTGACCGATAAGGAGAGCCTGCCACCGGATGATCTAGGAGACGACAATGCCAGCAACCCCGCTAACTAACGTCCCGGTCCTCAAGGAGCGCGATCGTGCCTGGGATGCGTCCGGGGCCGATAGTCGCGTGCGCGAGTGGGCCTCGATCGACGGCAGCGGCGACAAGGACAAGATCGACTGGGACAAGTATCGCGAGGCGCATTTCTGGTACGACGAGAAGAACGCCGAGAGCTTCGGTGGATACAAGCTTCCATTCGCCGACATCGTCGCGGGCGGTCTCCAGGCGATCCCTCGGGGGATTTTTGGATGCGCGGGGGCGATCCAAGGTGGTCGCGGCGGCGTCGATATTCCAGATGCCGACGAGGCTGCGGTTAAAGAGCACATTGAGCACTACTACGGCGAGATGGCCAAGCTCTTCGACGACAAGACGATCGTCTGCCCGTGGATGGGATCTCGATCGCTCGATCGCCAGACCCTTAAGAGTCCGATGCTTCAGGTCAGGGCCGAAACTCGGCCTGGATCGTACAACGCCGACAAGCGCACCATCGATATCGTTTGGACGACAGGGGCCAGCGGCGAGCGTGAGGATCCCGAGACTGGTGAAAAGTGGCTCGAGGAACTCGAAGTATCTTCACGGGCTGTCCGGCTTGGTCGCCTGAATAGTGGCGCCCCCCTGCTAGCTACCCACAATTCCTTTGATTTGAGCGGCCAGATCGGCGTGGTCGAGCGGGCGTCGATCAAGGACGGGAAGGGACACGCCACTGTGCGTTTTAGCTCCCGATCCGACGTCACCTCGATCGCCAAGGACGTGGCCGACGGGATCATCCGTAATGTCAGTGTCGGATACCGCGTCTTCAAGTGGGAGAGGTCGCAGGGGCCCGACGACAAGATTCCCACCCTTCGAGCAGTGGACTGGGAGCCCCTCGAGCTCTCGCTCGTGCCCGTTCCTTTCGATGCCGGTGCGCAGGTGCGCGCTGGTGAACCCAGGGCCCTCTTCGAGGCCCAAATCGTGACCCGCAACCGCGATAGCGGCACTCAAGAGGAGATGACTACCATGCCGACCGAAAAGACCGAGGACGAAGCCCTCAGCCAGGCCCGTGCCGCTGCTAAGGACGGCGATTCCGAGCGCGGTAAGCGTACCAAGCGTAAAGGTCGCGCGTCCTCGAAGGACGAAGAGGATGAGGAAGGCGACGACGACGGAGATGAACCCGACGGCGACGAAGAAGACGGCGACGGCGAGGACGACGACTCCGACGAGGATTCAGAAGATACCCGCAACAAGCGCAAGAAGCGTACGACCAAGCGCAAGAGCCGATCGCTGCTCATTCTTGAGGCCGTCCGAACGGCCAAGCTCCCCCAGACGTTTGCCGAGGATCTTATTGGCCGCGGTATGACGGTCAGCCAGGCTCGCGGGGCGATCATTCGCGCCTGGGCCGAGGAGGATAATGTGCCTACAGCTTCCGGCGTGCGTGTCACGCGTGACGAGGGTCAGCATCGCCGTCGTGCGATGGAGGATGCGCTCCACCTGCGAGCCAACCCGGCTACTGCGAAGGAGATGAAGTCAGAGCAAGTCGAGGCGGCCCGAGAGTATCGGGGGATGCGGCTGCTCGAGATGGCCAGATCCTACCTGGAGGGCACAGGCGTCAACGTGCGGGGAATGTCCCCGTCTGAGATCGCTGGTGTTGCTCTGGGACTCACCCGTGCCGAGGGTGCTGGTGCGTCCACCTCGGACTTCCCGAACCTACTCATGAACGTCGCACATAAGACGCTGCGCCAGGCCTACCAGATCGCCCCCCAAACCTGGAGGCCGATCTCTCGGCAAGTCTTGGCGGCCGATTTCAAGCCGATGTACCGTATCCAGCTCGGTGGCGTCCCGATTCTGCAGGAGGTCCAGGAGGGCGGCGAAGTTACTCGCGGGCAGGTCAGCGATCACCAGGAGAACTACAGCGTCAAGGAGTACGGCAAGATCATCGTGATCACCCGCAAGGCGATCATCAACGACGATCTCGACGGCTTCGCCCGCTTGCCGATGTTGCTCGGCCGTCAGGCGGCAAACCTGGAATCGAACCTGGTCTGGGGCGTTATCACGGGCAATGCCGCGATGGCAGACACCTACAATCTGTTCAGCGCCAATCACAGCAACATCATTGCCTCGGGGTCCGGCGCGGCGCCCAGTATCGCCGAGTTCTCGACGATGAAGCAAAAAATGCGCTTGCAAAAAGACCTCGACGGTTCGACGCTGCTGAACCTCGAGCCGAAGTTCGTTGCAGCACCGGCGGCACTCGAGACCACGATCGATCAGCTCGTCACCGAGACGCGGCTGTACGCGAACAACGTCTCGACTCTCAACCCGTTCATGAGCCGGCTGGTGCCGATCATCGAGCCCCGTCTCGATGCAGTCAGCGAGACGGGCTACTACATGTTTGCGGATCCTGGCCAGGTGGACGTGCTCGAGGTTGCCTACCTTGACGGCAACGAGGGCGTTTATCTCGAGTCCCGTATTGGCTTTGAGGTTGAGGGCTTGGAGCTCAAGGCGCGTCTGGACTTCGGTGTCGCGCCGATCGACTTCCGCGGCATGGTGTTCAACTACGGCGCGTAGTCGCACCCATCGGTTGACGCTTCCGGGGCGTCCTAGCGCCGCCCCTTTCGTGGAGATTTTAAATGCAGAACTTCGTTCAGTGGGGCGACACCATCACGGTAACCGCCCCGGCCGCCGGTACTATCGGCGGCACTCCGCTCCAGGTGGGTCGGTTCGTCGGTATCCCAGTCGATACCGTGGCGTCTGGTGTGCAGGTCTCGATGACGATCAAAGGCGTCTTCACTTGCAACAAGGCCGCCGTCGCGATCAGCGAGGGAGACCCGCTGTACTGGGACGCCACGGCCGGCAACTTCACCAACGTCTACGCGCCGGGTAAGCTCCGGGCCGGGACTGCGGTCACCACACAGCTCGCCGGAGACGCCACCGTCCAGATCAAGCTGGCCGGTCAAGCGCAGGAGTCCGACAAGTTCGTCTCGGCCACCGAGACGGGAACGGGTGTCCAGCAGTCGATCCCCCACGGCCTGGGCGTCATTCCCAGCCAGGTGATGCTCGCCCTGGTCGGCGGTCCGGCCGCGTACACCCAGCCGTCGCTGACGCAGTCCCTGGCAGCTGACGCAACGAACGTATACATCACGGCCACGACCGGCTGGGAGTACCAGGTCTTCGCCTGGGCCTAGCCCTGATCCCCACTCGGGTCCTCGGCTTTTCGCCGGGGACCTTTTTGTATGGGCAACTCGTATACCACCCAGGCATCGGTACTGGCCGAAACGACGAACGATATCCCGGCATCCGCGCAGGCCTTGATCCCCGGCTGGATTCAAGACGAGAGCCGGACCGTGGATACCTGGCTCCTCAACTACTCGGTACCCTTCAACGACATCGTCACCGGAGTACCGCCGACGCCGTCTATCATCGAGCGTGCTACCAGGTACCTGGTCCTCGATCGGCTCTTCCGGAACGTGGGCTTGCTTCGATACGATGAGGCCGGGCGCGTGGTCGATTCCTTCCGGGTTAACGGCGAGCGTATTCTGTACCAGCTCCAGTGTGGCGAGATTGTGATTTCCGCCGCCGAGCTCCCGGCTCCGTTGTCCTGATGGACGTCAGTTTCACCGTCGATGACTCGGGCGCCCAGGCCGAGATCCAAGGCCTCGAAAACTCGCTATCCGATGTCCGGCGCCCGCTCGGCTACTTTGGTCGCTACATGGTCAACCAGATCATGCGCCAGATCAAGCAGTCAACGGTGTCGAGCGGCGGTCAGTCCCGTGGCACATCGTGGACGCCCTACAAGCCGTACTACACGCGCCGTGACGGGACGGTTGTCCCGGCGTGGGGCGGGATCGCGAAGATCCACGGCCAGGGAGACGTCAAAGGACGCAAGCGTCACAACCAGACGAGGATCTCGGCGAACGATCGGTTCTTCGCTGGCGTCAAAAGCCCCGGCTCCCTGGTTCGCCGACGGATTACCGTCGGGCCCAACGATGCCACCCTCACGTTTCGCACTACTGCAGCCCTCTCGACGGCCCAGAACGCGATGCGGCCGTTCCTGTTTTTCCAGTCCGGCAAGGATCTGGGCGTGATGCAACGAATCTTCCAGCGCTGGTTCGATCGCCAGCTCAACAGGTAGGAAAAATGCTCGATCTCTGTTGCGGCATCGGATGCTTGATTTTGGCGTTCGTAGTTCTTAGTTGCAGCGGCCGCTAGATGCCGGTACCCACTGTCGATTTCCTGAACGATGCCGTGGACGCGGTTGTCACCGCGCTGCAGCAGAGCGTCGATTTCATGTCGCCGAATGCCCCGGTTCAGCCGAATGGAGCGACTCCGATCGCGCATGGAACCGGTGTCGTGATGATCGTCGAGGACAACCTTCCGGACACGACCGAGATCCCGTCCTACAGGCTCCCGCATTGCAGCGTCTTCTACTCGAGCGATGAGGAGCTCCACGAAGAGGATAGCGCCGGCGATAGCGAGATCGCGATCGAGATCGGTATCCGGCTCTACAACCGTGGGGCAGATAGGCGCACCGTACAGCGAACGCTCCTGCAGGCCGCAGCCGCAGTCGAGCGAGTCGTCAAGCTCCAGATGAACGCGAACGGGACCAATTTCGATAGCTACGCATCGAACGCCCGGTATCACGGCGGTACGGCGATCGACACCGAGGAAAAGTCAGGCTACGGCGCGATGCAGCTTGTTCGGCTCGAGCTCTGGGTCACGCTTTCAGACTACTAGGAGGACCGATGGAAGATACCGACAAGACCACCGCCCCAGCATCGCCGGCCGACGTAAGTTCGACGTTTGCAACGTCAGTGGTTGCTCCCCCCGTGCCGGCGCCAGCTCCTGTTGTATCGAAGGCCTCGGCTCCCCCACCGGCGGCTATCCGGATAACCGAGCCCGGCCGGGGACCCGAGGCGTTCCCGTCGGACGACCCGCGGGCCGGAGCTTACCAGCCCGGCATGGTTTACCTTATCCCCGACCAGGTCTCGGCGGACAAGGCTGCGGCCTTGGTGGCCGGATGCGGTTACGAATACTGCGATCGGCCGAAGGCCTGATCGATAGGAGGAACGCCACATGGCAGTAGGAACAAAGAATCGCCTGGCATTCTCGAGCGTCGAGGCGTCGTTTGGGACGGCTCCAGTGATTACCGGTGCGAAGGCATGGCCATTCAAGGCACAGCGGCCGGTTATCAAACCGGTTTTCATTTCAGACGACGGTAGTTTGACCGGCCAAATGGAAGTAGGTCGAGAAAAGGTCGTTTCCGCGCTTACGTCGTCCTGGAGTGTCGAGTACGACTTTCGGCTCGATTGCCTCGGATTCTTTCTCTTCTGGCTCCTGGGAGCCGACGCCGTCACGGGGGTTGGCCCCTATACCCACACATTAACGACCGTTCAAACCGACATCGCCTCGCGCACGCTTTTCTGGACGGATGCCAACACGACCGCCGGAGACGTCGAGCAATTCCCCGGATGTAAGCCCACGAAACTTTCCATTACAGGAAAAGGCGGAGGTGCTATGTCACTCAAAGTCGATGGAATCGGATCGGGGGCGCACGCCCAAGTTGCTAACTCGATGATCGCCAATAACATCGACGTCATTAACCCATTCTCGAATATATCCGCATACAACGTCGGTAGCACTCTCGATCTGGTTGGATTTACCGCTCCGACTGGCGGCACGAATTACCTTAGCCAGCTTGATGATTTCGAAATCGACATCGAGCGGCTCTTTGAACCAAATAACGAGCATGTAGCGGGTCAGCTTACGCTCGCAGATCTTGAGACCATCGGAATCAAGATCAGTGGCAAGGGCACTCAACTATGGAATGAAAACGCGTTGTCTGGCTTGATGCAGATCATTGAGGCAGGCTCCAAGGAGACGCTCTGGTGGAAGATGGTTAACGGAACTTACTCGGCCGTGATAGCGTTTCCCCGTGTGTACTTCGATGACACCACCGTTCAGGGACAGCGCAACAAACTCAAGAAGCCGTTCACATTCGAGGCTAAATATGACGATACTGCGGCCTTGGCGATTAAGGCACAGGTTATCAACAATACATCTGGATACTCATAGAGATCCGTGTCGCTATAGACCGGACGGATTGCTCCGTCCGGTCTATGTTCTAGGTGCAGATGACATATCAGGAGGTTTCAAGCACATGGCATTCGTTCTAGGTAAGAAGCGCATCCATAGGTTTCGGATCGACCCGGTCGGAATCACGCTCTGTCTTCGGGAATTCACCGGAGACGAGCGAAACGAATTCGAGAAGGATTTCAGGGCTATCGTTAACCCGCCCAAGGGCAAGCGGGATGAGGGGGCTTACGACAGCCTCCTGCGAAAGGTCGCCGAGCTCCTGGTCGTTGACTGGGAAGGCGTCGAGGACGAGCACGGTAAACCCGTGTCGCTGAACGATGAAACGAAGGCCGGGTTCTTCAAGGACGAGGAGACCGCCAAGTTCTGGCGCCTGGCGATTCGAGGTTATCTTTTTCCCAGCGTCACCGCCGAAGAGTGACATCCCGCTCGGGTCTACGCTCGGAGCGACCGAACTCCGCGAGGCAGTTCACCTCTATTACGACCGGCAGAAGGTCGTTACCCAGCAGAAACTCGGCTGTGAGACCTGCATCTTCGGGGAAGCCGAGCGCGAGGCTGGGCGCAGGTGGGGCAAGCGCCAGGAGCGCGAATACTGCCACGGTGGCAAGCGCCAGGAGAAGAAGGGACCCCGCGACGGATGCGCGGTAATCTGGCCGGTCTGGGGCGCTGTTGGATATTTCGATGAGATGCTGGCCCTCATCGAGCGGGGAATGCCGGCACCACCTCACTGGTCGATTGAGGACTGGCGCCTGGCTGGCAGAATAGGGCGCGAGCTCGAGCTTTTGCGGCTCGAGGAACCAAGAGAGGAATAGCGTGGGAGAAGCAGCAGTAACGCTGGTAGCGCGGGTCAACCTGGCCGACGCACCGGCCCAGCTCAAGGCCTTGAAGGACCAGGTCCTCGAGATCGGGGATGCTTCGCTCACGGCTGGCGAGCAGCAGGCGATCGCCGCGGCTCGAACGGCCACGCAGCTCGATCGGCTGATTGAGCGTCACAACAAGGAGGCCGCCGCCCTCGGTGGGTTGCAATCCAAGATCGAGGGCACGACCACCGCATACGGTCGCCTAACCGATCGCGTGGCGGCTTGGCTGGCCGGGGATGAAGACAAGAAGACCGACCAGTGGGCGACGGCCCTGGGGCGTGTCGGCGAAGCCGCATCCGGCGCGAGCGGAATGATGGGTATGTTCAGCTCCCAGTTAATCGGTGCCGGGGGCATCGTGGCTGGTGGCTTCCTGGCCGCGCAGGCCATTGAGCGGCTATCCGGAACGCTGCACGCGGCGGTTGCCGCTGGCGCTTCCGAGGAAGCCAAGCTTGTTGGTATGCAGGCCACAATCCGGGGTCTTGGTCGCGATACAGCGGAGGCTACCGACATCGTCAAACAGTATGCCGGAGCCTATACGACCGAGGGAGGGATTGCAGATGCGGTAACGAACCTATCCGTGATGAACCTAACCTGGGGTCAGCAGCGTCGGATCATCGACGATACGACCAAGCTGGCCGTAATGCGCAGCGACGACGTGACAGAGGCGCTAGGCCGCGTATCGGAAGCGATCGAGACCCAGGAGACCCGATCGCTCAAGCGGATGGGGATCGTGGTCGATTCCGCGCAGGCTGAGAAAGACTACGCCGAGCGGCTCGGGATCACAGGTCGTGCCCTCGACGAGCAAGAAAAGAAATTTGCATTTGCCGATGAGGCCTTAAAGAAGATGGAGGACGTCGTCAAGAAGGCTCCGGATGATCATACGACCCTCGCTAATCAGCTCAACATCGAGAACACAGCATGGGTGAAGCTTTTGGACTCCATTGGGCGAGGAGAAGGCGTTCTCGGGCGTACAGCATCGGCCTGGAGCCAGTTTAAGACGGCCGTCTATAAATTCGTGACCCCAGGCAACTCATT
>VFSW01005130.1_pt1 | contig 19424 bp, 18 predicted proteins | sample 5358111 | NCBI WGS metagenome assembly VFSW01 (sample SAMN11554181, study PRJNA540505) | mine drainage metagenome | isolation source: sediment from site ElyBrook_90M | place: USA: Ely Copper Mine, Vershire, VT | collected 2017 | reverse complement strand
CGTCTCCGACCCAGCCCGCCTCACCCAGGCTGCGGCCGAAATCGACGCCGCCCAGGACGAAGTCGACAAGCTCTACGCCCGCTGGGCCGAACTCGAAGCCAAACGCGCGTAGCGGATTACAGTAAAACGATGGATCAAAAAGCGAAAGCAGAACGATTCCGCCAGTTGCATTCCGGCCCGGAAATCCTGGTGCTCCCCAACGCCTGGGACGCCATCAGCGCGCGCATTGTCGAAGCCGAAGGATTCCCCGCCGTCGCCACCGGCAGCGCGGGTATCGCGGCGGTGCTCGGGTATCCCGACGGCCAGCGTATCCCGCGCGCGGAGATGATGTTCCTCGTCGGGAAAATGGTGCAAGCCGTCAACGTGCCGGTGACCGCGGATGTCGAAGCCGGTTATGACGACCCGGTGCGGACGGCTCTCGACGTCATCGCGTGCGGGGCCGTCGGGATGAATCTCGAAGACATGGCCGACCACGAATTGCTGCCGCTCGACAGGCAACTCGACACCATCCGCGCGGTGAAAGCCGCCGCCGTCCCGCTCGTGCTGAACGCCCGCACCGATATCTTCCTCGCCCACCACGGCGACCCTGCGACGCGCTTCGCCCGCGCCGTGGAACGCCTGAACGCGTTTCACGACGCGGGCGCCGATTGCCTGTTCGCCCCCGGCGTGATCGATGCCGAAACCATCGGCCGCCTGGTTGCCGCGGTCAAAGGGCCTCTGAACATCCTCGCGGGAGCAGGCGCGCCTTCGATTCCCGAGTTGCAGCGCCTCGGAGTCAGGCGCGCCAGTCTCGGGTCGGGTCCATCGCGTGTCGCGCTGGGTGCACTGCGGCGCTTTGCCCGCCAGATTCGCAATGAAGGAACGCTGACGCCGCTTGCGACCGATGCCATCCCCTATGCCGAAATTCAGAAGCTGCTCTCTCCTCGATGAAGCTTTCCGACTTCGCCTACGAGTTACCCGAAGAACTGATCGCCCAGGAACCGCCCGCCGCACGCGATGGCGCGCGCATGATGGTGGTTCATCGCGCCGAGCAGCGGTTTGAAGACCGCTATTTTCGCGAGTTCCCATCCTTCCTGCGCGAAGGCGATTGCCTGGTCCTCAACGATTCGCGCGTGCTGCCTTCGCGGCTGTTCGCAGGCAAGGCGGAGGTCATGCTGCTTGAACCGGTTTCGGCCAATGCGCGCGAGTGGCGGGCGCTGGTTCGCCCCGGCCGCAAACTGCGCGTCGGCAGCGCAGTGCGTTTCGACGACCGCTTCGCCGCGGAGATCGTCGCGCACGGCGAGCGCGGCGAGCGCACGGTCAGATTCCTTGGCGATGAAGATGTCTACGCCGCCATCGATCGTCTGGGCCACATGCCCCTCCCGCCCTACATCAAGCGCGAAGACCGAGCGTCCGACCGCGACCGCTACCAGACCGTCTTCGCGCGCGAGCGCGGTTCGGTAGCCGCGCCTACAGCCGGATTGCATTTCACGGGCGAGATTCTCGACCGTGCGCGCGGCGCCGGCGCGCACATTGCGCGGGTAACGTTGCATGTCGGGCTCGGAACATTCCAGCCCATCGACCGCGAGGACTTCGAAAATCACCAGCTGCATTTCGAGCGCTACTCGATACCCGAAGACTCCTGGCGCGAGATCGAATCGGCGCAGCGCGTGGTCGCCGTGGGCACTACCAGCGTCCGCACGCTGGAATCCGGTGAACGCAGCGGCTCGACGAATCTCTTCATCTACCCCGGCTACCGATTTCGAAGGGTGGGCGCGATGCTCACGAACTTCCACCTCCCGCGCACCAGCCTGCTGCTCCTGGTCTGCGCGCTCGCGGGCACGGAACTCACGCTGGCGGCCTACCGCCATGCGGTCGCGGAAAAGTACCGGTTCTTCTCCTATGGCGACTGCATGTTGATCCTGTAAAATGAAAGTTCCACTAACATGACGCTCGACGAACTCGATCGCGAATACGCGCCGCTCCGGGAACAGGCATCTGCCGTGCGGAGTTATCTTTGACGCCGCCAGAAAGAAGAAAGAACTAGCCTCCACCGACGAGCAGATCTCCGCGCCCGACTTCTGGTCCCAGCCAGAAGTCAGCCAGAAGGTCATGCAGGTTCGCAAACGCCTCGAAGAGGCCATCGCGAGCGACGCGCAGATCGCCGGCATGACCGACGATATCGACACCCTTTTCGAACTCGCCCGCGAAGGCGAAGCCGTCAGCGGCGATATCGAGCGCGAGATGAAGCGCTACGCCGAAGTGCTCGCGAAACTTGAAACCGGCATGCTGCTCTCCGGCGAGAACGATGCGCGCGACGCCATTGTCACCATCCACCCCGGCGCGGGCGGCACCGAATCGCAGGACTGGGCCGAGATGCTGCTGCGCATGTATCTGCGCTGGGCCGAGCGCAACAACCTGGGCACGGTGATGACGGACCGGCTCGAAGGCGAAGGCGCGGGCATCAAGTCCGCCACCTTTGAAGTCAACGGCCCGAATGCTTACGGCATGTTGCAGTCCGAAATCGGCGTGCATCGCCTGGTGCGTATCTCTCCGTTCGACGCCAATGCGCGGCGCCATACTTCGTTTGCGTCCGTGTTCGTCTTCCCTCAGATCGATGACGAGATCAAGATCGACATCAAGCTGGAAGACCTCCGCATCGACACCTTCCGCGCCGGCGGCGCGGGCGGCCAGCACGTCAATATGACGGATTCGGCCGTGCGCATTACGCACTTCCCAACCGGTATTGTGGTGCAGTGCCAGAACGAACGCTCGCAACACAAAAACCGCGACACCGCGATGAAGCAGCTGCGGGCCCGCATGTACGAGCACGAACTGGAGAAGAAGCGGGAAGAGACGCGCAAGACCGAGGCGACGAAGCTCGAAATCAACTTCGGCAGCCAGATCCGGAGCTACGTGCTGGCGCCTTACCGGATGATCAAGGATCACCGGACCAAACTCTCGGTGGGCGACGTGGACCGCGTGCTGGATGGCGATCTCGAGCCGCTCATCCACGCTTATCTCGTGTGGCGCAAAACCGGTAGAATCGCCGGCGACGCGGCCGATTTGCCGGAGTGAACGACATAGAAAAGGCCGCGGCCTTACTACGCGCCGGGCGTCTGGTGGTCTTCCCCACCGAAACCGTCTACGGCCTGGGCGCGAATGCGCTCGACGAAGCGGCCGTGCGTCGCATCTTCGAAGCCAAAGGCCGCCCCTTGTCGAGCCCTCTGATCGTCCATGTCGCCAACATCGACATGGCCCGTGAACTGGCGCGCGAATGGCCGGAACAGGCCGAAATCCTGGCCCGCCGCTTCTGGCCCGGACCGTTGACGCTCGTCGTTCCCAAGGGGGCGCACGGCGCATCCCGTGGCGCTGGCGTTGCTCGAAGCGGCGCGGATCCCCATTGCCGCGCCCAGCGCCAATCGCTTCACGGAACTCTCCCCCACCGCCGCCGGACATGTCCCGAGAGACCTCGCCGATATGATCCTCGACGGAGGACCCTGCACGGTCGGCATCGAGAGCACCGTGATTACGCTCGCCGGACCAACCCCGCGCATTCTGCGTCCGGGTATGGTGACGCGGACGCAGATCGAGCAGCTCATCGGACCCGTCGAAACGGGCGGCGGCGCGGAATCTCCCGGGCAGCATCCGCGCCATTACAGTCCACGCACGCCGGTCGTGCTGGGCACCACAACTCCGGACATGGGCCGCGGGGCGCGCCTCGATCTCGCCGCCATGCCGCGCGATGCCGGTGCCTACGCCGAACGCCTCTACCGCGTTCTCCACGATCTGGACCGCGAGGGCTACGACTGGATCTGGATCGAACTCCCGCCCGATACGCCGGAGTGGGCGGGCATCCGCGACCGCCTCAGCCGCGCCGTTGGGATATAATTCGGCGCATGAAAAAGATTGCCCTGTTCATCTTCGCCGGGATGGCGATAGCCGCTCTGCCTGCCGGGTATAGCCACTGGACGGCCGAACAACTGGCCGCGCGCGCAAAGACTCTGCCCGCGAAAATGACCAGCGTGAAGATCGCGACCGAAGCGCTCGGAGGCTGGGGCAATCACTCGATGTCCCTGGTGCACCGGGAGGGCAGCGGCCAGGCCGAGTTTCATGAAACGCAGGCCGATATTCTGATCGTTCAAAGCGGCGAAGGGTCGATCGTCATCGGCGGAACCATTCCGGACGGCAAGAAGACCACCGCGCACGAAATCCGCGGCTCGAAGATCGAGGGCGGCGAGAAGCAGGCGCTGCACCCCGGCGATGTGCTGCATATCGCGGCCAGGACGCCGCACCAGGTGCTGCTCGAACCGGGCCACAAGCTGGATTATCTCGCAGTCAAAGTGGACACGCGCTAAAGCGCTGTTATTGAAAAACGTGGTGGCCAGGGACGGAATCGAACCGCCGACGCCAGCCTTTTCAGGGCTGCGCTCTACCAGCTGAGCTACCTGGCCAATGGGGAAGCTTTCAGTGCAGGAAACCGTAAGTATATCAGGCCGCCTGAGTTGACACGGGCGCTGAGCGCGTCACGCCGTCTGCAGTTGTTCCAACTCCTCCGCCGTGGCCTTCTCCACCTCCGCATGCAGACTGTTTCCGTGCGCGTCCATCGTCACGATCGCCGGGAAATTGTCCACCCGCAGATGCCACATCGCCTCCGGCACGCCGAACTCGAGCAGGTTCACATCCAGCACTTCCCGCACGGTCCGCGCATAGTACTGCGCCGCGCCGCCGATGGCGTTCAGGTACACGGCGCCAAACTCCTTCAGCGCGGCGGACGTTTTCGGACCCATGCCGCCCTTGCCGATCACCGCCCGCACGCCATAGCGCCCGATCACGTCGGCCTGGTAGGGCTCTTCGCGAATGCTGGTGGTGGGTCCGGCCGCCTTCACGGTCCACTTGCCGTCCGTCTGCATCATCACGGGGCCGCAGTGATAGAGCACCGCGCCGTGCAGATCCACGGGGGCCGGATTCTTCATCAGATGCGCGTGCACCGCGTCGCGCCCGGTATACATCTCGCCGCGCACCAGCACCACGTCGCCCACCTTGAGCGCGCGCACGGCCTCCTCGGTCAGGGGGGCGCTGAGAACCACCTCGCGGCCCGTCAGAGGGAAGCCTTCGCTCTCTGTCATGCGCGCGACGGCCCGCGACGGATCGCGATAAAGCCACTGCCGGATCGCGCCGTTCTCAGCATCCAGCCGCACACCCAGCCGCCGGAACGCCCAGCAGTTGTACGCCACCGAAACGAAGAAGCTGGCCGGCAACCGGTTCGCCGCCGCGATCTTGCAGCCGATCAGCGACACCCTGCCGCCGAAGCCCATGGCGCCCACGCCCAGTTCGTTCGCTTGCTGCATGACGCGCGTTTCGAGCGCCGCCAGCACCGGGTCGGGATTGACGTCGTCCAGCGTGCGGAAGAGCTGTTCCTTGGCGACATCGTAGCCGTGCGCCCGGTCGCTCCCGATACACACTCCCAGCGCGCCTGGAGCGCAACCCTGCCCCTGCGCCTGCCAGACCGCGTGCAGCAGGCATTTGCGCACGCCTTCGAGCGTGCGGTCGGCCCGGCCCAGATGCTCCAGCGTCGCGGGCAGGGAGTACTGAACGTTCTTGTTCTCGCAGCCGCCGCCCTTCAGGATCAGCTTGACCTCGATTTCGTCCCGCTCCCACTGTTCGAAGTGGATGACCGGGGTTCCGGGTCCGAGGTTATCGCCGCTGTTCTTCCCCGTGAGCGAATCGACGGAGTTCGGACGCAGTTTGCCCAGCTTCGTCACCTCCGCCACGGCCGCGCGAATCGCCTTCCGGATCGCGATCTGATTCACCCCGACCGGAGTATGCACGTAAAACGTGGGCATACCGGTGTCCTGGCAGATGGCGCCGGAATCGTCCGCGGCCATATCGATGTTCGAAAAGATGATGTTGAGGGCCTGCGACGCCTGCGTGTCCGGCTTCTCGGCAAGGCCCGTGGCGGTCATGGCTGCCCGCACGTCCGGGGGCAGATTCGTCGAGGTCTGCGTGATCAGCTCGACAAGGCTGTTGTGTAGGAATTGCATCGGGAAAGCACTATTGTAGCGGTGAGCGATCCGCGGGAGGCACTGGCCGAGCGGCCTGACGATACAATCGTCCGAGTGAGATCCGCCGATTTTGGTGTTACCAGCCAGGCCGCGCCCGATCGGAACGCGGCCGTACTCGCCGGTTTCCTCGGCTGGACTCTCGACGCCTTCGATTACTTTCTCGTCATCTATTGTCTGACCGCCATCGGCAGGGAGTTCCATCGCTCCGACGCCGAGATGGCGCTTGCGATCACGCTTACGCTGGTCACGCGGCCGCTCGGCGCTTTTCTCTTCGGGCTGCTGGCCGACCGTTACGGCCGCCGTCTGCCGCTGATGATCGACCTGGTGTTCTACTCCGTGATCGAAGTAGCCACAGCGTTCGCCCCCGGCTATCTTTCGTTTCTGGTTCTGCGCGCGCTTTTCGGAATCGGCATGGGCGGCGAGTGGGGCGTGGGCGCCTCGCTTGCGATGGAGAAAGTATCGCCGCGCTTTCGCGGCCTGATCTCCGGCATGCTGCAACAGGGTTATGCGCTGGGCAACCTGCTCGCCGCGCTTTGCTATTTCTTCCTGTTCGACCGTCTGGGCTGGCGGCCGCTGTTCTTCCTCGGAGGCCTGCCCGCGCTGCTCGCTGTTTTCGTCCGCATGCGCGTAAAGGAATCGGAAGTCTGGGAGACGACGCGCTCGGCCGATTGGGGCCAGTTGCGCCGGTCGATTTTCGCCAACTGGAAACTCTTCCTGTATCTGATGCCGCTGATGGTGTTCATGAATTTCGCCTCTCACGGCACGCAGGACCTGTACCCCACGTTCCTCCAGCGCTACTGGCGCTTCGACGCCTCGAAGCGCTCGATCATTTCCGCGATCGGGAGCGCCGGCGCCATCTTCGGCGGTACTCTGTTCGGCTACTACTCCGACCTGCGGGGCAGGCGGCGCGCCATTGTCACCGCGCTGCTGCTGGCCACTGCCCTCATCCCGCTCTGGGCGCTGTCCCCGAACACGGCTCTGCTGGTGGCCGGCGCGTTCCTGATGCAATTCATGGTGCAGGGCGCGTGGGGCGTGATTCCGGCGCATCTTTCGGAGTTGTCTCCCGACTCCGTGCGCGGCTTTCTGCCGGGCTTCGCGTATCAGTGCGGCGTCCTGATCTCGGCTTCGATCGTTTATATTCAGGCTTTGTTCGCCGAGCATTTCTCCTATGCGATGACGATGGCCCTGAGCGCGGGCGTCGTCTTTCTGGGCGGGGCTCTCATCGCCGGGCTGGGGCGCGAGCGCCACGGTCATGTCTTCGGGAGCGGGGCGCACTGAACATGCGCTACGAATATGCGGGCGAGCGGCGCATCCGCGAACGCAACAAGAAGATGTATCGGGTGGCCCACTGGCCCATCTGGATCTGGGTCTTCTTTCTGGCGCCCGGACCCCTGACGTTCGATCTGTTCGAACATGGACCGGGCGCGCGCAACATGGCCTGGCTGCTGGTGGTCATGGTGGGAACCGGCATCGCCGGTCTATTCGGGCAACTCCCGGGCGTGGAGCCGCGGCCTTATATTCTGCGTTTCACGGAAGACAAGCCCAACCCGCTGTACCGGCGGATCTGTTACACCTTTGCGTGGAGCGACGCCATCACGTTCGCTCTGCTGAATCTGGCCGGCCTCGCGGTCGCAGCGGTTACGGGCGGCTGGTATCTCAAGCAGATTTACACCTGGGCCTACTTCCCGCTGTATGTGACGATCCTCGCGCTGGGCGCGGCCGGGATTCTGCCGCGCGTGCGGCCTTCGACCAAAGGCGAAGGTACGGAGCGCCGCTATTTCTACGGTTCGGTGTGGGCCGTGACGCTTGCCCAGGCGCTGCTGATGGTTCTCTGGAAGGCGCTGCCGCGCAGCCACGCAGGCGACATCGTGAAACTGGCCGTCTATGTCGTCGCGCTCGCGTTACTCGGCTTGTGCGCGCGCGCCGGGCTGCTGCCGCGCACGCGCCCGATCCTTCCGGGCGAACTCATGGTCGCCGATTAGTCAGCGGGGATTGGCGGGGAAGAACGCGGCAATGCGGTCGTCGAGCGTGTATGCCATGCCGAGGCCCGGATATTGCTTCAGCACCTTCGCGCGCATTTCCGCCGCGTTTTTCGATGTGGCCACGTTGGCATCCCAGTCGGCGATGTACTGCTTCATGAACGCGATCGTCGCCAGGTTATCCGTCGCCCCCGGACCCTGATGACCGGGAATGACGATGGCGGGCTTCAGGGCTGAAATTTCGTCGAGCGTTTTCATCCAGTCTTCGCGCGCTTTGTCGCGGGGCACGCCGAAATACACGTGGTCGAAGACGGTATCGCCGGCCACCACGGCTTTGAGCGAAGGAATGAAAACGAAGCTGTTGCCCGGAGCGTCGCCCTGCACGCCGCCGGTGATCGGAAAGTGCTCGCCTTCGAGGGTCAGCTCGGGGGTGGAAAGCTCTTCCGGAAGGACCGCTTCGGGTCCCGGGATGTTATGGCCATAGGCAGGGAACCAGAACTTCTGGCGCGCGGGCCAGCCGGTTTTGGCCGCGTTGACCGTGGCCGGGAGCGCCACGATTCTGGCCGACGGGAACGCCTGTTTCAGGACCGCGAGCCCGAACAGATGATCGGGGTGCGGGTGGGTGATGTAGATAGTGGTGAGGTTCTTCTTCGACTCCAGGATCTCGGCAGCCAGGCGGTGGGCATTGCCAAGAGTGAACTGGGGGTCGATGAGCACCATGTCATTTTCGCCGGAGATCATGGTGGAGTTCACGTCGTATCCGTTTACGCCGGTTCCGGTGTAGACCTTCAACTGAAACTTCGACTGGGCGCCGGCGGCCGCGGCCAGCGCGACGATGGCGAAAAGGGTGCGTGCGATCATGTGGAGATTGTAAACCCGGACGCGTCGTCGATGTCGTACTTCTCATACAGCCGGCGCAGGTTTTCACGCTCCCTCCGTTCCTCGTTGGAGAGGCTTCGAGCGCGCTCAAAGCGGTGGGAGGCGATGGCGTCCATCATTTGTCTGAGGGTGGCGTCAACCCGCCTCCGGGCTTCGAGTATTTCATCCGGAAAGACCTCATCCAACGGAACGCCGCGCTGAGCGGGCCGGGCGAACCGTTCGCGGACCGCGCCTGCCAGCGCGCCCGCAGTCTCCACGATCAGAAACCGCAGCAGCGCCGTCCGTCCACGCCTGCGGCGATCGCTTGCGGCCTGTTCGAACGTGGACGTCATCTCAGAGCCGAATTCAACCCGGTAATCGCGCGGATACAAGCGCAGCAGGAGACTGAAAATGCGCTTCATCATGACTGCGCCTCGCTGCTTCGCAGCCGCAGAGACGCCTCCCGCATCAAGGTTTTCATGCGGTCCAGCTCCGTTTGCAGGTGTTTCCGCCCTGCGGGCGCAAGCCGGTAGGTTTGTTTGTCCCGCGATGTATCCGCCTGCTCGAAACGCTCGATCCAGCCATCGTGGAGCAGCCTGCGGAGAGCCCCGTAGAGCGTTCCGGTGCTCATGGAAACACGGCCTCCGCTGAGCGCCTCAATATCCTTCATCAGCGCGTATCCATGGCGCGGCTCCGTGGCCAGACTGGTGAGAATCAAAACGACCGGTTCCGTCAGAGGACGGGTTTCCGGGCCATCATGTTGCATGTCGTCATGTCGCATAACGTCATATTAGCCGAGGGCCGGGGCGCTGTCAAGGCCCGGGGCGCGGTTTGAAGTTGCCTGGTTCCGCGGGATTCGTGAGCACTTCCCGCACCTTTGCCCTCAGCTTTTCCGGACCGAAGGGTTTCGGCAGGTAAGTCAGATTGCCGGCGTCGATGCCGCGGTTGCCCATGGTGTCTTCCGCGTAGCCGGAGAGGAACAGTACTTTGATCCCGGGCCGGGTCATTTTCAGTTTCTCCGCCAGCTCCCAGCCGTTCATCAGAGGCAGGACCAGGTCGCTCACCAGGAGGTCGATCGGACCCGCGAACCGCTCAGCCAAAGCAAGCGCATCGGGGCCGTCGGCAGCCTGCAGGACCCGATAGCCGGTGTCTTCGAGGACGGTGCGAAGATATCGCCGCACCTCATCCTCGTCTTCGACGACCAGCAAAGTTCCCGAACCCTGTATGACAGGCCCGCGATCGTTCGCGCCGGACTGCGCCGCCGGCCCGCCGGCGATGCGTGGAAAATAGACATGAAACGCAGTGCCCTCGCCCAGCTTGCTCGTGACCTCGATTTTCCCCGCGCTCTGCCGTACGATCCCGTAAATCGTGGCGAGCCCGAGCCCGGTTCCCCTGCCCGGCTCCTTGGTGGTGAAGAAGGGTTCGAACAAGTGCCTCTGCACCTCGTCGCTCATGCCGGTCCCGGTATCCGTCACGCCCAGGCAGATCCAGGAGCCGGGCTCGAAATCGGGATGCATGCGCAGGAAATTCTCGTCCGCCTCGACCCGTTTCGTCTCGATGACGATCCTGCCGCCGCCGGGCATCGCGTCGCGCGCATTCACCACCAGGTTCATCAGGATCTGGTGAATCTGGCCGGAATCGGCCATGATGTGGCCCAGCTCGGGGCTGAGCCGGGTGGTCAGTTCGACATCTTCGCCGAGCAACTGGCCGAACATGTTCCGCGCCTCGTCCACTACCGCGTTCAAGTCCAGAGCTTTGGGCTGCGCCAGCTGTTTCCGGCTGAAGGCGAGGAGGTTCCGCGTCAACCTGGCAGCGCGCTCGCCCGCCGCGCGAATCTGCTTCAGGCGCTCCTGGTACCGGTTGTCATCCGGGCGCTCGCTCAACAGCAGATCGCTGTAGCCGTTGATCACTGTCAGCAGGTTATTGAAATCGTGCGCGATGCCGCCCGCCAGCCTGCCGACGCTTTCCATTTTCTGCGCCTGCAGGAATTGCGCCTCGATCTGTTTGCGTTGCGTGACGTCGCGCAGGGCCGACTGGATTCCCACGATCCTGCCATTCTCTTCGACACTGGCGGCCAGAGCCTCGATCCAGATCCGCGTTCCGTCGGGGCGCAGGCCCTCGTATTCGCGGCGATCGGGCACGCTTTCGCCTCTCATCCGCCGGTCGTGCCAGTCGCGTAATCTGGCGCGCCATTCCGGGGCCGTGAAATCTTCGAGCGCGACTGCACGGATGTCCTTTCCCAGCAGTCCGAACCACTCGCGGAAGCGGCGATTGGCGAATACGATGCGGCCCGCGGCGTCGTTCACGACGATGGCGTCGTTGATGTTTTCGACCAGCCGCTGGTAGCGGGACTCGCTTTCGCGCAGGACTTCCCCCGTGTGTTCGGCCCGCCGCCTCTCCATCCGGTAATTCAGCAGAGTGACGACCGGGAAAACGCACGCCAGCGCCGCGGTCGTGGCCAGAGGGGAGAGCAGGAGCCCGGTGCGGGACAACAGGAAAATGCAGCCTGCCCAGGTTCCGGCCGCAATGCCGAGTACGATCAAGGCGCTCCACCAGGCGCGCACCAGCACCAGGAGGAAGGTGGCCGCAAGGCCGGCAGACAGGGCAAGAAGCAGTTCGAGCAGACGGAAACCGGCGGGCCGGTTGAATGAATCGCCCTGCAGGAGATTGTCGATGGCGGTAGCCTGGATTTCGATGTCAGGGAAGCGCGGGTCGAGCGCCGTCGGGATCGGATTCGGCAAGCCCAGAGCGGAGCCGCCGAGAATGGCGATTTTGCCCCGCAAAATGCCCGCGGGAATGCGATCGTCCAAAACGCCGGCTACTGAAACATACGGAAAAGTCCGGCGGGGGCCGCGGAACCGCAGGCGCATCGAACCCGGACCTTCCAGGCGAATGACCTCCGTGCCCAGACGCAGCCGGGACGCTCCGCGCGCGTTCAGATCGAGTTGCATCCGCGATACGGGCCGGTAAACGTTGACGGCGGCAAGGGCCAGGCTGGGAAAGTACCGGCCGCCGTATTCCATCGCCAGAGGAATGCGTCTCAGCTTGCCGTCGCTGTCGGGCGCCCCGTTCAGAAAACCCATGTCCGCGGCGGCTTTGGAGAGACGGGGCCCGGCGCAGAGAGCGCCGGAGGGGTGGAACAGCCCGGTACGCCACGACTCGCCTGGACCGGCCTCGCCTGGATTAACCTCGCCTCGACCGGCCTCGTCTGGATCAACGACCGCAAGCGGCAGCGGTCGCAGATTGCAGGTGGAAAGATCCGAAGGCACGCCGTCGAATCGAAAAATATATCCGGCCACGCCGGGCTTTCCCGTAACCGCGGCGGCCAGGGCATCTTCGTTCGCGCCGTTTCCGCGATCCTCTCCGTTCAACGTCGCGTCGAGCACGACCGTTGCCGCGCCGAGATCCAGAATGCGGCTTACAACGCGGCCGAGCAGATCGCGCGGCCATGGCCAGCGTCCGAACCGGGCCAGGCTCGTTTCGTCGATTTCGACGATCGCGACTTGTCCCGACGGTTTGCCGGGGCTGACCAGTCCGGTCAGCACGTCGCACACCCAGTCATCCAGCCTCACCACGGAATCGGGGCGCACCAGGAAAACAGCGATAACCAACACGACAACTGCGGCCCCTGCCAGGATGACGCGCATTCCGGGTCCTTTAATGGACGATCACCTCGACTCGACGGTTCAGGTGCTCGACGACGTCGGGACCCGTCTTGACCTTAAGGTCGACGTCCCCATGAGAATCGACAAAGAGGTCGTGGGGATCGATACCTCGCTCGCGCAAAATTGCCGCCACTTGCCGTGCTCTGCGCAGGCCGAGCCGATAGTTGAATTGCCGGCCGGCCGTTGTGTCGGTATGGCCAATCAGGCTGATGGCCGTTGAGTGGCGTTCCCGGATCGCGTTCAGGATGGCCGCGATTTCCGCCTGGGACTCCGGAACCAGCACCTGGCTGCCTTCGGCGAAGTAATAAAGCGTGAATACAACATCGGGCGCCGGGAGAGCGTCCATGACAGTCCCGAACAGGCGTCGCGCTTCGGCAGGTTCCATCGGAAACGGCGGGGTGGGGGGCACGCCGGAGCGTTCCACGCGAATTGCCCGGTACGGTTGGGTGAGGGTCTGAGAGCCGGCTGAATTGGTCACGGCGATGCCGCCCGGCGCGAGCAGCACAACCGTCAGGTTCTGTTTGGGCGCGGGCAGGGCCACCGGAGGCGCCTGCGCCTGCTTCGGCGCGTGTGCGCAGGCGAGGAGGAGGAACGAGATAAACCCGGCCGGGAGCCATCTGGTTACCGTGACGACACCTCCTGCGTCCCATCGAGCGAGACGGCAAAGTGGGTTCCCCTGAGCCCGAGGACAGCTACGGGCGTCTCGACGCCCACGGATTCAGGCGAAAATTCGGCGATCCTGCCGGAAACGTACGCCATCATGCCTCGGCTGAGCCGCAGCAGCAGGCCGAACTTCCCTGCTACCGGCTGGTACACGAACCGGTCGACTTTCAATTCGGTGTTCGGCCCGAGAGAAATGCGCGTACCGTCCTGGAGAATCGCCCCGAGGCTGCCGTCGGCTGCCGTCCGCAGGATATCGTTCAACAGTAAATGCATCCCCGCATGGATGGGCACGGTGTTCGGCCCTCGCTGGACAGCAGCGGTCCCCTGTACCGTTTTGACGCTTCCAACGACGGTTTCCGCGCCAAACGCGGGGAGGGCCAACGCCGCCAGGACGAGGAACACGGCCGCTTTCCAGGCGGCCGGCGCGAGCGTCTCGAATACGGGACCGGAATGGAATGGGGTAGTGTAATAATCAACCCTGAATGACCGGCGCGGTTTCATGGGTATTATCAATAATCCTGACTGCCAATGTTATCAGTACTATCCTGAATTCTGAACCGATTCTGCCGATATAGTGCAATTCCTGAGTGGAGATCCGCGGAAAGACGCGGATCGGCGATGCCACTCGGTATAGTGGTTTCACTCCATGTCGGAACTGCGAAAAGACCCCATCACGGACTCGTGGGCGATTATCTCCACGGAGCGGGCCCGCCGCCCTTCGGACTTTATCCGCGAACCGACTCCTCCGGCGCCGTCGGGCCGTTTTTGCCCCTTCTGCCCCGGGCATGAGAGCAAGACGCCGCCCGAGGTGCTCGCATACAGGAACGGTTCGGTTGCGAATGAGCCCGGGTGGTCGCTGCGCGTGATTCCCAACAAGTTCCCGGTTCTGGGCATCGAAGGCGATCTGGAGCGCGCCGGCGAGGGGCTGTTCGACAAGATGCAGGGCGTGGGAGCGCATGAGGTGATTGTCGAAACGCCCCAGCATTCGCTGACCATCACGGAGCTTTCGGAGCGGGCCATCGAACAGGTGCTGTGGGCGTTCCGGGACCGCGTGAACGATCTCAAGAACGACAAGCGCCTGCGCTACGCCCTGCTGTTCAAGAACCAGGGCGAGGCCGCCGGCGCAACGCTCGAACACACCCATTCCCAGCTGATCGCCCTGCCCGTGGTGCCGAAACGGGTTCAGGAGAAAGTGGAAGGCGCGAAGAATTATTACGATTTCAAAGAGCGCTGCATTTTCTGCGATCTGATCCGGCAGGAGGCCAAATCGGAAATCCGCGTCGTGACTGAAACCGATCGTTTCATCGTGCTGGAGCCCTATGCCGCGCGATTTCCTTTCGAAACGTGGATTCTGCCCAAACAGCACAAATCTCACTACGAGGATGCCGATACAGGGAGCCTCGAAAATCTGGCCTGGGTTCTGCGCTCGACCCTGCGGAAGATCGAGAAGGTGCTGGAACGGCCGCCCTACAATTTCCTGATCCACACGGCGCCTTTGCAGGAAGCCGCGAACCCATACTTCCACTGGCACATCGAGGTGATCCCGAAATTGACACGGGTGGCCGGGTTTGAGTGGGGTACGGGTTTCTACATCAACCCCACTCCACCCGAGGAATCGGCGCAGTTCTTAAGAGACGCCGGCCTGGGTTAGTTCAGCTGATGAACGGTCAGGGCCGTTCCCATTCATCGGAAAGCAGCCGCGCATACTCTTCCGAAGCGTAGATCTCAAACTGGAAGCGTTTTCCGTCGAGAGGAAGAAAAGGCCTCAAATGCTGAAAACAGATATATGCGTGATCGGCGTAGCGATGATAGTTCTTCAGAAAAATGGGCGACAGCGAGTCGAGCGGCGGCGGCTCCTCAAACAAGCTGTGAATGCCAATGGCCCGGGAAAAAACGGCTCTCCGGTCCGACACGCCCCAGCCTTCGAGTTTGCGTTTCACCGACTCGGGCGGATCTTCCACAATCAGCGCCGCGAAGCTCTGCTCGCAAATTCGCTTGTCCGCATCTTCCGCGGAGCATAAATGCTCCACGGCCTGCCGCAGCCATCGGAACAGATCTTTTCCGAGAAACAACAGCATTCGAATTTCCTGGTAACGGCCGGCGATCATCCGGCGGTATAACACGGATTCTTCCTCTTCGGAAACGATCAGTCCCTGCAACGCCAGCGACGCTTTGGAGCCTTCCATGAGATCCGCGGGTTCGCCGCCACCGCTGAACGGGTGCAGAATCAACGGAGGCAGTTGTAAAATGTCAGCCATTTCGAGTGAGAGTGTGTCGGCGCGATGCAAGTTCGTTACCTGATGTTAAATCGGCTGGAACGAAAAAAAACTGTACGGCGATCGTGTGTTTCAGCACGCAAATGCATCCTGCCGCGGTAACGAGAACACGAAAAGCGGCCGGATCGGGACCCGCTGTCACGGTCGCATCCGGGTGAAGCCGCGCTCCGGCAGAGCTTTGCCCGAGCGGGCGCGCAAAGGCGAGCAGATCCTGAATCAGGTTCCGCATTCGCCGCGCGCCCTCGATCCTGACGTCCAGGAATCCGTTCGCCTCGACATCGATTTTATCCCGAGAGGGAAGCTTTCCATTCCGCAACTTCAGCGGCTCACTGAATTTGCTCACGTTCGGCGCCGACAGCCCGTTCCGTGAAAGTGTCGCTTGATGAAAACCTTCCGCATCGGTTGCGGCACAGGCTCGGCAGCCACGAAGTTTTCACGGTCAGGGGACCAGACGCTTTCCCATGAGCAGTTTTCATGTGCACGGTGGGGGCCAAAACAGGTGTTATTTGCGTTCGGTGAGGCGCACTTTCGCGGTCACGCTCTGGTCCCCGCGCAACACTTCCACCTCGACCTCATCCCCGGGCTTGTGCGCACGGAGCGCACCGGTGAAATCGTAAAGATTCTGAACGGGGTCGCCCCCGAACCGGAGCAGGATGTCGCCTGCCTTCAGCCCGGCCTTCGCGGCGGGCGACGCCGGCGCGATATCGGCAAACCGGACGCCGCGCGGGGGTTCGGAAAAGTCGGGGATACTGCCGAAATAAGGCCCGTATCCGCCGCCCGCGCCCGCTGAGGCGCCGCCGTGCGCGTTGATTTTCTCCCCGACGCGGATAAACCTGGGCCGGTCGGCCTGTTCATCGATGCGATCCGCGATGTCCGCCACCAGTTGCAATACCTCGACGGCATCGGGCGCGTCGATCTTGTCCCAGGTGTCGCTCGGTTTGTGATAGTCGGCGTGCAGGCCGGAGAAAAAGAAAAGCACGGGCACTTGTTTGGCGGTGAAAGAAGTGTGGTCGCTCGAGCCGTAGCCGCCCGTGTCCGAATAATCGATGCGCAACGGGAAACGCGGCGCGATTCCATCCAGCTCCGCGCGCAAGCCGGTGCCGGTGCCGGCGCCGCCAATGAACAATTTGCCGTCCCGCACGCGCCCGATCATATCCATGTTGATCATCGCGGCCGCCCCGCTCAGCGGCAATTCCGGGTGATTGGCGTAGAACCCCGACCCCAGCAGCCCCAGTTCCTCGCCCGCAAACGTCACGAACAGGATGCCGCGCTTCGGTTTGGGCAACGCGGCAAAATGCCGCGCCAGCTCGATCACGCCCGCCGTGCCCGAAGCGTTGTCGTCCGCGCCGGGATGGACCGTGCCGGTCAGCGAGGGCGCGAGAGAATTCCTGCCGCCCAGCCCGAGGTGATCGTAGTGAGCGCCAATGATGAGGTATTCGTCCGTCTCGCCCGGCAAATACCCCAGCACGTTATGAACGGTCTTCACCACCCGCTCCACATCGACGTTTTCGCGCACCTCGACGGCTTTGAGCGCGACCGAGTGCGGCTGCGCATCGGCATCGATCGCCCGTTCGAGGTCCATCAGGTCTTTACCGGAGGCCCGGAACCAGGGTTCGACCACGTCCTCTTTAACCTGTACGAACAGGATGCCCGCATCGGCCGGACCGTTGGCGGCGCCGAACGGCTCCAGGTCGTCGGCGGCCGTCTGGTGGTTGATGCGGTCGTTGATCAGGATCACGCCGGCCGCTCCGTGGCGCCGCGCGTTCGCCGCTTTGCTGTAATCCTGCGCGTGATCGGTATAGACCTTGCCGTCGAAGACGCTGTTTTCGTCGTATTCCTGGGGTTCGTGGGCGAGAACGATGACGAATTTGCCCGTCACGTCGAGTCCGGCGTAGTCGTCGTAGTTATATTCGGGCGCGGTGAGACCGTAGCCTGCGAAGACGACTCCGCCGGACGCTTTGCCGCGCGAGGAAAAATTGAACGGCACGAAATCCTTGTTGGGCTGGAGCGACTGCGCGTCCCCGTCGAGCGAAAAATCGAAGCGATTGCCTCGCCCGGCTCTCGCGCTGGCGGTGATCTGGAAGGCTTCGAGATAGCTCTTGCCATCCAGTTCCCGCAGCCCGTCCGCCTGGAACTGTCCGGCGATATAGCGGGCGGCCTTTTCCAGCTCCGGAGACCCGCTGTCGCGGCCGCGCATTTCCGGCGAGGCGAGGTATTTGATGTGACTCAGATAGCGTTCCGGGTCGAAACCGGCATCGTCCGCCGCCGCGAAAACGGCGGCAACGACGCCAGCCGACATCAAAGCCGCGGACAAAGCAAAGATGCAGGCTTTCCGGAGCATTGCTACTGCTTGTTGTGCAAAGCGACGGGTCCGCTGCCTGGAGCGGCGGATCCCGGCGTCGGCAGCCGGACATCGCAGCCGCAGTTTTCTCCGGCGTTCTTCGCGGTCTTCTGATACTCGATTTCGTAATCGATGACGTGCTTCAGATCGGCCCACTGGAGCGTGCCGACCATGCGCCGCCCGTTGACGAACATGGTCGGGGTGGAATTGACTTCGAGGGCCTTGCCCTCGGCCCTGGTTTTATCGACTTCCTCTTCGGTTGCGCGCGAATCGATGCACATTGAAAGCTGACCGCCGTCAACCCCTTTTCCCTTCGCGAATTCCACGACCTTGTCTTTCAGATTCTCGGGCGTCATTTCATCCTGGTGCTGGAAGATCCAGTCATGATAGTCCCAGAAGGCGCTCGCGTTCTGGTGGAAAATGCAGCGGCCCATCATGGCGGCGGATTTGGCCCAGGGGTGAAGGCTCTCCAGAGGAAAGTCCACATAATACATCCGCACTTCCTTCGGGTAGGCGGCCAGCAGATTTTCCTTGAGCATTTTCGCCTGTTCGCGGCAATACGGGCATTCGAAATCGCTGAACTCCACCAGCACGACCGGGGCTCCGGGAGTGCCGATGCCCGGCTGGAACTGCGTACTGATCTTTTCCAGATCCGCCTTGAACGGATTCTGGCCAAGGTCGAAGACCGTGCCGCGGACGATCTTCTTGCCGTCCGCGGAGACGTAGAAGGTCTCTTCCTGGCTGGCGTTGCCCTGCGAACCCTTGATGCGGACTTCGTAGAAGCCGGCCATCGGGCCTGGTTGCGGGTCGCCGATCGTCATTTCGATGGGCGGAGGCCAGACGAAAAGGTGCCGGAGATAGGCTTCGAGTTTCGGCTTGTCGATCGCCGGCGCGGCGGGCGCTTTGGTGGCGGGCGCCTGGGCGAGGAGGGCAGTGGAGGCAGCCAGGATGAGGATCAATTTACGCGGCATGATTGAGCACTGAACGATATTATAACGACGACTATAACGATGGAATCGGCGCCCGCAGGTTACACGAAAAGGCCGCGCCGGGTGCGAGTAAGTAAGGAATTCGTAAAACTACCATTTTGCGTAACTCGAACGCTGCGTCCACCGTCGAACCGTTAACAGGAGTAGATCGTGCTGGAATTACATACTCCCAGACGGCTCGCCGGGGGAGTCTCTGTGTTAAAATTCAAACGGAAGGCTGTAGCCGTATTCCAAATTCGGAAACTCAGCGGTATGTGCTTTCGTCATCTCAAGAAAGGGGCATCGAAGCCCCTCCAGGATTGGTCAATCTGAATGCCTGAAGTTCCTCATGCGGGTCTGCCTGAAAACACCCCACCGGATCCCCGGGACCAGGTGAAGCTCCAGACGGAAATGAACGACCATCTGGACCGGCTCTTTGCCGCCGATAAGGCTGAGATGCCGTGGTTTGTTTCCCTTTACCAGAACATTCGGGAACTGATCAAGCCGGAGAAACTGCCGCCGCTTGAGATCACTTCAAAACCGGTCGCGGTGAAGAGCATCTGGGGGCTGTACGACAAAGACCCGAAGTCGTGGATGATTTCGGTCGGCTTTCAGGTGGCGCTGGTGACT
>VFSW01005129.1_pt1 | contig 19426 bp, 20 predicted proteins | sample 5358111 | NCBI WGS metagenome assembly VFSW01 (sample SAMN11554181, study PRJNA540505) | mine drainage metagenome | isolation source: sediment from site ElyBrook_90M | place: USA: Ely Copper Mine, Vershire, VT | collected 2017 | reverse complement strand
AAGATCTCCAGCGAGGTCGGCGAGTCGCTGCGCTGGGAGCCCTTGCCACCGGTCAGGCCCTAGGCCGTGTGATCCACACGGCACAGCCTCCCGATGGTCGGCTTGTCACCTGGGCTTCGAGGAGGCCGCGGGCGGCGCGGGCGGTGAAGCCACAGGCGCGCCCGAGCCGGAGGGTGCGGCGGGCGGCGTCGCGGCCGCGGGCTCCGGCGCAGGCAACAGCGCGATCTCCCCGCGGCGGTTGCGCGCACGGGCGGCGGGGCGGGCGGCGGCCACGAGCGGAGCGAATCCCCCCGCGCCGGCCGCCTCGAACGAGGCGGGCGCCAGGCCGAGCGACACCAGGTAGTCGACGACGACGGCGCCGCGCTCCGCCGTCAGCTCCCACGTCGAGTGGAAGTGCTTGCTCTTGAGCGGCTCGTCGTCGACGTGCGCCGTGACGAGGAAACGCCGCCCGGGCGCCGGGGCCGCGGTGCTCTGCATGGCCTTTGCGACCTCCATGAGCACGCCCTTGCCGGCCGATCGCAGCTCGGCGCGGTTCGGCTCGAAGAGCAGGTCGCCCGTGAGGTCCATCACCATGCGGCCCCGCCGCGTCTCGACGCGCAGCTGCCCCGCCTGGATGAGCGCCGCAAACCGCGTCTCGAAGTCCTTGAAGACCGCCACGCGCGCCTCGGCCGCCGCCTGCGCCCGCCGCAGCTCCTCGAGCCGCGCCTTCGCGTCGTCGAGCGCCTTGGAGAGGGTGCCGCGCTCGGCGAGGAGCTTGTCGGCGTCCTTGCCCATGCGCTCCAGCGCCGAGCGCAGCTCCTGGTTGATGGCGGTGGCCTCGTCGAGCTGGGCCTGCATGTTGTGCACGGCCGTGGACAGGTCGCTCAGCCGGGCGTCGCGGTCCTGCACCGCGGCCGTGGTGATGGTGAGCTGCTTCTGCAGATCGGCGATGCGCGCGGCGTCGTCGGCCTGCTTTGCGTCCAACGCGGCCTTCATCTGCGCGGCGTTCTGGACGACCTGATCGTAGTCGCGCTTGAACACGACGCAGCCGGACTGCGACAGCGCGACGACGGCGATGGCGGCGAGCGTGACCGGGCGAAGCACGCGACCGGTCTTAGCCTCAGGCCGGCCGCGCGACCACTTCTCCGCGCATTCCCCCGACCCGCACGTGACTGCCGGCCTGGGCAAAGGCGCGCTTGACCATGGCGAGCACGACCGGTCTGCCCAGCGTGGGCGACGCGCCGGCGCTCGTCACCTCGCCGATCGCGGCACCCTCGTCGTCGGTCACCTCGGCCCCGCGCGCCGGAGGCTCGCCCGCGTCCAGGACGACCGGCACGAGCATGCGCTTCACGTGCCCGCGCAGCTCCAGCATGCACACGACCTCCTGGCCGAGGTAGCAGCCCTTGTCGAAGCTCACGGCCTGCTTCTCGAGCTGCGCCTCCTGCGGGTAGGTCTTGTCGTCGAAGTCGACGCCGAAGCGCGGGACGGCGCGTTCGAGGCGCAGCGCCTCCCATCCCGAGTCGTCGCCGAGCGTGGCCACCGTCGCGAGCGCAGCACGAACCTCGGACGCCTCGTCCTTCGGAGCGAGGACGACCGCGCCACCGCGACCCGTGCGGTCCAGCAGGCCTCCGACGCCACCCGCTGCCTTCGCCGCCGCGAGCGTTTCGGCGGCCTTCGGCCCGTGCACCGCCCACGCCTCGTAGCCGTCGGTCGCGGGGGCCATGACCGCGTCCTCCATCACCAGGTAGTGATCCAGGTGCGTCCTCAGCGCCTCGACGACCGTCGAGGGCACCATCAGGAGCGCGCGCTCCTCTCCGTCATCGACCACGACGACGTCGGTGATGACCTTGCCGTTGCGCGCGACCGCGAGGCCGTACACCGCGGCACCGCGATCTCGCTTCAGCAGGTCGCACGTCAGCATGCCGTTGAGCCACGCGATGCGGTCACCGCCCGTGACCACCAGCGTGGCCAGCTCGGGCTGCGGCACGGCCAGAGCGGTCTGCGAGGCGGCGGCAACCTGCCGGGCCGGGTCGGTGACGGTCGTGGCGGTCATGCGGCGAGGGCATAGCACCCCGTGCCCGTCCCCTCTCTCCCGCCGCGGAAAAGCCGCGCAATCGTGCGCTGCGAAGCGGTCTTCGCGTTGACGGGGGCCCGGCTCGATGGCCATATCTTCGGGGTGTCCGGCATCGGGGTCGTCATCAATCCGAAGAGCAGGCGTAACCTGCGCGACCCTGGCGCGGCTCTCCGGCTCGCCCGCCAGCTCGGTGACCACGGCGTCGTCCGCTCGGCTCACTCGATCGATGAACTCTACCGGATCGCCCAGGACTTCCGTCGAGACAAGATCGACGTCCTGGCCATCAGCGGCGGCGACGGCACCAACCACGTCACGCTGACCGGGTTCATCGACGTCTACGCCGGCCACGTCATGCCGCAGGTGGCGCTCCTGCGCGGCGGCACGATGAACACCGTGGCCAACTCGGTCGGCATCCACCACGAGCGGCCGGAGGGTCTGCTCGGCCGCCTGGTCCGCGACTACGCCCAGCGCGCGAGCATGCCGCTCGAGAACATCGAGCGGCACGTCATGCGCATCGCGCAGGAAGGTGGCGAGGGCAAGGCGCACTACGGGTTCCTGTTCGGGACCGGTGTCGTCGCGGGCTACCTCGCCGAGTACTACGCGGGCGGCGAGCCCACCCCGCTGGTCGCCGCGAAGACTCTCCTGCGCGGCGTCGGCAGCGCACTGGTCCGCGGCGAGATGATCCAGCGGATGGCCCGCCCCTTCCGCGGCACCGTCACCCTCGACGACGGCACCACGTGGGAAGAGCGCGACTACCTGACGATAGCCGCGGGAACCATCGCTCACATCGGCCTGAACTTCCGCCCCTTCCACCGCTACGACGAGCGGCCCGGGCGCTTCCACGTCCTGGGCATCCACACCTCGCCCGTCGGCTTCGTGAAGGAGCTGCCGCGCGTCCACCGCGGAGAGCCCATGAGGCCCGGCAAGGCGTACGACGCGGTGTCCACCAGCATGGTGGTGCGCGGCCGCGACGAGAACGTGAAGTACATGATCGACGGGGATCTGCACGAGGGCCGCGGCGAGCTGCGCGTGACGGTCGGACCGCGCGTCCGGCTCGTCGTGATGCGTTGACGCGCCGGCCCGGACCCCCCGCAGTTGCGCACCCGCCCCGTCGTTCGTACGCTTCAGCGTCATGCGGCTGCTCGCCCCCCTCGCCGCCACGGCCGTCACGCTCGCCGCGAGCTCTGCCCCCGCCGCCGGGCTGAGCCCGGTCGAGACCGCGCGCCTGCTCCGCGGGGAGGCCGTCAGCCGCACCCAGCGGCTCGACCGCGGTAGCCGCCACTACGTGGGCGGCGTCACCTACGAGATCGTCGACGCCGCCCCGGCCGAGCTGTCCACGCTGCTCGACGACGTGTCCAGCTGGCGCAGGTTCCTGCCCAAGGCGCGCGAGGCGACCCGCGTCGGCGCCGTCGAGGGCGACTCCCTCGTCGAGATCACCCACGGCTCCTCCCTCATCCAGGTCGCCTACACCCTCCAGGTCCACCGCGATGCCGAGGGCGTGCGCTTCTGGCTCGACCGCGACCGCGCCCACGACATCGAGGACGCCTGGGGCTACATGCGCGCCACCCCCATGCCGCACGGCCGCACCCTGCTGACCTGGGGCATTCTCGTCGACATGGGGCCGGGTCTGCTGCGTGATCTGTTCGAGGACAAGGTCCAGGCACAGGCCCTCTTGGTGCCCGACCGGGTGCGGGACGTGGTCTACGAGCGCGCTGCGCGCGGCCAGCGGGCTGCGCGGTAGCACTCTCCCCGTTCCTCGCTCAACGTCATTTTCCTGCCCGTTGCCCGGGGGATAGCCCGGAGCGATGCTCCAAACATGCAGGGGAGATGGTTACTGGGGTGCGGCCTTGCGGGGCTCGCGGGGTGTGGAATCGGGGTCACCGGCCTCGAGTTCGAGCACGGTCGCGCGGACGGTGGGGCGGCGGGCGACGCCTCGCCGGGGGGCAACCCTGGGAAGGACCTCGATGCGAGCAGCGCCGACCTCGACTCGACTCCGGCGAGCTCCGACGGTGCGCCGCAGGAACCGTGTGCCGACGGCATCCCGCAGGGCTGGTCGCTCACGCTCTACGGGACCGCAAGCACCCCATGCCCCGGCGGCAGCCCGGCGACGCATGATGGCGTGGCGGGAGGCGATGCGGGTGCAGGCGCGTGCAGCTGCACGTGCAGCGTGAGCGGCCCCGTCACGTGCGAGACCGGCACGCTCCAGATCGCCGCCGGCAGCAGCAGCGCGGCCTGCAACGGCTCGCCGATGTCGGTCTCCGTCCACTCCGACTTCTGCGCCCCGCTGCCCGCCGCGCGGACCCTGACCGATTACGTGGCCGCCGCCGCGCTGCCCCCGAGCGGCGCGTGCGCCGCGTCGGTCACCACCGACACCACGAAGCTCGCCAGGAACGACGTGCGCTGGTGCGACGTCGCCGACGCAGCCGCTGAGGCGGTCTGCGCAGGCTCTGCTCCGACCGGCTTCACGTCCTGCATCGCGCACGCGGGCGCGGTGTCCTGCCCGTCGGGCAGCGCGTTCACCAAGCGCACCGTGGTCTCCGACGACGTGAGCCTCTCGTGCTCCGCGTGCTCCACCTGCGAGCTCACGGGCACGTGCGGCGCCGCCACCGTGGCGTTCTTCGGCGACGGCAACTGCAACAATCCCATCATCGCCGTGAACGCCGACGGGAAGTGCAACCTCACGGCCTCCCCCAACGTCCCCTTCAGCAGCGTCCTTTACAACGGCGCCCTGCTGGATGCAGGCGGCTGCTCTGCGAACGGATCGACGCCCACCGTCTCTCCCAGCGGGGCGACGACGACGCTCTGCTGCCGGTGACGGTCCCACTCTGGTAAATAGGGCGCTCCTTGCTCGAGCGCATCCTCACCATCGCCCTCAACACCTACCGCGAGGCTGCGCGGGCGCGGCTGCTGCTGGGCGTGTTCGTCCTCGCCCTGTCGACCAGCGCCTACTCGCTCGTCATCGCGGCGCTGTCGCTGCACAACGAGGTGCGCGTGGTGGCCGACCTGGGGGCCGCGTCGCTCTCGCTCTACGCCGTGGTCATCGCCGTGGTGCTGGGCTCCACCTCGCTGTACCGCGAGCTCGAGCTCAAGACCGTCTTCCCCATCCTCTCGCGCCCCGTGCGCCGCTGGGAGTACGTCGTCGCCAAGTACCTGGGGGCGCTGCTCACCGTCGTGGTGTTCGTGGCCATCGACTGCGCGGCCGTCTTCGCCTTCCTGGGGATCGAGGCGGGGCAGGCGCCCTGGAAGATCGGCGCGGCGACGGGCCTGCTCTTGCTGCTGCTGGCCGCGCTGCTGCTGCGGGCGCGGCACACGCGCGTGTTCGTCGTCATCCCCTGGGCGCTGGCGGCCGCGATGTCGCTCTGGCTCCTGGCCGAGCCGGCGGGGGCCGACCGCCAGCTGGTGCTGGCTTCGGCGGTGCTGGCGGTGTCCGAGGTCGGGATCGTCGCGGCCGTCGCCACGCTCTTCGCGTCGTTCTCGTCACCTGTGCTCACCGCGACGTTCACCGTGATGATCTTCGTCATCGGCCGCTCCAGCGACACGCTGGCGCACCTGCCTCGCAAGATCTTCGGCGACGTCATCGCCGACATGGGCAAGGTCGCAGCGCGCATCTTCCCCAACCTGCACGTCTACGTGCCGGCGCGTTCGCTGCTGCTCGGGCAGTCGAAGGGCACCGAGGTCTGGCCGTACGTGGCCGAGGCCGCGGGACACGCCATGCTGTACGCAATCGCCATGCTCGCCGCCAGCGTGCTGGCCTTCCGCAAGCGCGACTTCGCATGACCGTCTGGCGCGCGGCCGCGCTCGCGGCGCTGCTCGCGGTGGCGGTCCTCGCGATCGGGACGGCGAGGCAACTGCGAACTGGCAGCGCGGAGGTGGGTCTGGCGGACGCCGCGGCAGGCAAGGGCGACTGGCCGATGGCCATCGCGCACGCGCGGGCGGCAGCCGAGGCGCTGGCACCGGGCAGCCCGTGGCCGGAGCGAGGATGGCTGCGGCTGGAGGCCATGGGGCACGATGCCGAGGCGCGCGGCGACGACGAGACGGCGCTGCTGGCGTACGGGGCGATGCGCGCGGCGGCGATGGCCACGCGCGTGCCGCTGTCGGGGTGGGCGCGGCGTCGGGCGCAGGCCGAGGAGGGGTTGGCGCGGGTGGCCGCCTCGGAGCGCGGGCCTACCGGGCAGCACGTGACGGCGGACGCGATGCTCGACGCTCTGCACGAGAGCGAGCCGCCGGCGACGTGGCTGCTCTGCGCGCTGGCGGCTTCGGCGCTGGCGATGCTCGGGGGGCTCGGGCGACTGGCCTGGCGGGGCGGGGATGCGAGCGGCGCGCGGGTAGCCCAGGCGATTGCGGCGGCGGGCCTGCTTGCGTACGCCGCGCTGACGCTCATGCACTGAAACGGCCTCTTCGGCTTCCCTCTCGCCTACGGAGGTCTACAATGGGGTGCGTGGTTCGAGGGCATTGTCCGGGGCGATGGGCGCCGCTGCTTTCCGTGGTGTCGCTGGCAGTCTGGTCCAGCGCCTGTTCGTCGAGCTCGAGCTCAGGGGGATCCGACGCGGGGTACGGCGACTCGGGCGCCGACAGCACGGCGGACGATGGCGGCTCCGATGCCACCTCCGACGCGGCGGAAGGCGGCGGGCCCGGGTTCTGCACCAGCACCGGCGACGCGTGCGACGCGGCCACCCTCTGCTGCGCCGGCGGCACCTGCACGCCCGACGGGGAAGGTGGAGCGATGTGCACGGGGGGCACGGTGGAATGCCTCACGAAGGGCCAGCCCTGCTCTTCCACGGAGTCGTGCTGCAACGGTCAGAGCAACTGCGGCGAAGGCACGACCAACATCTGCCCCTGACTTGTTCGCCCCCCGTGCAAGTGCACGCCCGTTGTGGCAAAGGGGGATGACCGCCATGGCCACCGTACCGATGGACGTCCGCAAGGTCGCTCGCTGCAGGGAGATCGCCGCCCGGATTGCCGACGACGTGCAGCGCTACATCGACGTGCACACCACGGTGGGCGTCGAACGGACGATCCTGCGCGGCTACGGCGCCGAGGGCGTCGACGACCAGGGCGTCCCCCTCGTGAACACGGCCGTCGAACGCTACCGCGAGGCGGGACTGCTGGGGCGCGGCATCTCGTTGTACCTGGGCCGCGCGCTGCTCTCGGGCGCCAAGACCGTGCAGGACGCCGCCGAACGCCTCGCCTTCTCCCCCGAGCTCGACCGCGCCGAGGGCGGGCCCGGGGCCGACGCCGCGCGCGAAGCCCTGCGTCCCCACACCGACGCCGCGCTCGCCCGCATCGACAAGGCCCGCAGCGACCGCGAGGCCCTCAAGGCCCGCATCACCGCCGGCCCCACGCCGCAGAAGTACGTGATCGTGGCCACCGGCAACATCTACGACGACGCCGTCCAGGCCAAGGCCGCCGCCACCGCAGGCGCCGACATCGTCGCGGTCATCCGCGCCACGGCGCAGTCGCTGCTCGACTACGTCCCCCACGGGGCGACCACCGAGGGCTACGGCGGCACCTTCGCCACGCAGGAGAACTTCAAGATCATCCGCCGCGCCGTCGACGAGGCCAGCGAGGAGTGCGGCCGCTACATCCAGCAGACCAACTACTCCTCGGGCCTGTGCATGGCCGAGATCGCGTGGATGGCCGCGGTCGAGCGGCTCGACATGCTCCTCAACGACGCGATGTACGGGATCCTGTTCCGCGACATCAACATGTGCCGCACCTTCGTCGACCAGTACGTCTCGCGCAGGTTCATCGCGCGCGCCGGCATCGTCATCAACACCGGCGAGGACAACTACCTGACCACCGCCGACGCCGTCGAGAAGGCGCACACCGTCCTGTCCAGCCAGTTCATCAACGAGGCCTTCGCCCTGCGCGCCGGGCTGCGCGAGGAGCAGATGGGGCTGGGCCACGCCTACGAGATCGACCCCTGGCTCGAGGACTCGTTCCTGCTGGAGATCGCCCAGGCGCAGCTCGTCCGCCAGATCTTCGACCGCCACCCCATCAAGTGGATGCCGCCCACGAAGCACAAGACCGGCGACATCTTCTTCGCCCACGTCCACGACGCGATGTTCGATCTCGTCGGCGTCACCACGAAGCAGTCGATCGAGCTGCTCGGCATGTTCAGCGAGGCCATCCAGAATCCACTGCTCATGGACCGGTACCTGGCCCTCAAGGCCACACGCTACGTCTACGGCGCCGCGAAGCACCTTGGCGACGAGATCGAGTTCAAGAAGGACGGGATCGTCGGCAAGCGCGCCGTGCAGGTGCTCGACGAGGCGCTCGCGCTGCTCGAGCAGGTCGAGAAGGAAAGCATCTGGGAGGCCATCGGCCGCGGCGCGTTCGCGGACGTGAAGCGGACGCGCACGGGCGGCAAGGGTTACGCCGGGGTGCTGGAGCGCTCCAAGGACTACGTGAACCCCTTGCTCTCGGCGCTCGAGGCCGACAAGAGGAGGGTCTGAGCATGCACCCGACCTCCCCCGGCAAGCCCCTGCGCGCTTACGGCGATCGCGAGGGCGACGGCATGGTGCAGCTGTCGTTCGTCCTGCAGCTTCCTCCCAGCGCCCGCGCCCGCGAGGCCGCGAAGCAGTTCGCCGAGGCGCACGGCATCCAGGACCCCATCGTCGCCACCATGGAGGCCGCGGCCGAGGGCTTCTCGTTCTTCGTGGTCTACGGGCACTCGAAGCACTCGGTCGACCCCGCCAACATCGACGTCCCCGAAGTGCGGACCGAGGCGCTGCCGCGCGAGGAGATCGAGCACCGCATCAAGTCGTGGCTGGGACGCAAGATCGTGGTCGTCGGGGCCTGCACGGGCAGCGACGCGCACACGGTCGGCATCGACGCGATCCTCAACTACAAGGGCTACGCGGGCGACAAGGGCCTGGAGAGCTACAAGGGCTTCGAGGCGTACAACCTCGGCGCCCAGGTCGAGAACGACCAGCTCGCCGCACGCGCCCGCGCCCTCGAGGCGGACGCCATCCTCGTCAGCCAGGTCATCACGCAGCGCAACTGCCACAAGGAGAACGGGCGCGCGCTCGTCGAGCTGCTCGAGCGCGAGGGCTGGCGCAAGGACGTGATCCTGCTCTTCGGCGGCCCGCGCGTGGACCACCAGCTGGCGCTGGAGCTCGGCTTCGACGCCGGCTTCGGTCCCGGCACCAAGCCCGGCGACGTCGCGTCGTACCTGGTCGACCGGCTCTGCGGCCGCGGCGCCTGAAGCGCGCGCGGGCTAGGCGGCGCGCACGACGGGCAGACGGAGGCTCGGCTTGGCGGGCTGGCCGGTGTGCGCCTCGATCATCTCCTCGATGACCTGGTGGCAGGCGCCGCAGTCGTCTCCGGCGCAGCATGCGTCGGTGACGGCCTCGACGCTGTGGGCTCCCCCCTCGATGGCAGCCTTCACGGCCTCGTCTTTCACGGCGCGACAGACGCAGACGTACATGACCCTCGAAAGGATAATGAATACCGTTATCAGGTCAAGGCGAACCCATGACGTCGATCAGCTCGTCCCACGGCATGTAACCGGGTTTACTCGCGAATCTGCTGCGCGAGGTAGTGGGCGTCACCCATCTGGTTGACCAGCTCCAGCTGTGACTCGAGCCAATCGACGTGCTGCTCGGACTCGACCAGGATGTGCCGGAGCAGGTCCTCGCTCCCGTTGTCGCCCAGGTCTCTGCAGGTGGCCATGCCCTGGTTGAGCCTCGGAATGGTGCCAAGCTCGTAGGCCAGGTCGTTCTTGAGGATCTCGATGACGCCGGTGCCGATGGTGAGCTTGTTGAGCTTCTGGAGGTTGGGCAGGCCGTCGAGGAACAGGATGCGCTCGATGAGGCGATCCGCGTGCTTCATCTCGTCGATCGACTCCTCGCGGACCTTCTTGCCCAGGTACCCGTAGCCCCAGTTCAGGAGCATCTTGGCGTGCAGGAAGTACTGGTTGACGGCGGTCAGCTCGCCGGTGAGGACCTCGTTGAGCAGATCGATGACGCGGCTGTCGCCTTTCATGGGTTGGCCTACGAGACACCAGGCCGCGCCATGGCGCAAGGGATTCGCCCGGCAGCGTGCTCAGCGCGGGAGATCGACCGTGACCCACACGTCCACGCCGTCGCGCCCGATGCGATGGGCCGCCGTGGCGCGGACGACCACGCAGCCGCACGGGGCGTGCAGCTCCAGGGCGCCCAGCGCGGCCACGAGCTGTCGCGCGGCGAAGGCGTAGTCGGCGCCGGCGCGCGGCGTGACGCGCGAGCCGAGGGGAACCCCGACGCGCGCGCCGCCCGTCCAGCCCGGAGCGGAGAGAAAGCCGCTCGAGGGCTCGAGGGGGGCGTCGGTGAGAGCGCGGGCCACGAGGGGATCCACGCCGTCGCGCTCGGCGACGTGCGCCGTGAGGTGCAGACCCGTGGAGGGGCCGACGCGGGCGCGAGCGACGAAGGCGCCGCCGTCCCGGTCGGGCGAGAGCATCACCCGGGCGAAATCAGCACGGAGGCCGGCCCACGCTCCCGTGAGGGCGGCCCGGGCGCGCAGTGCAGGGAGGGTCTCGCGCGCTTCACCCACGGCGCCTGCCGACGCGTCCAGCTGCCCCGAGGCGCGGGAGCCCCATCGGGCGAAGGAGTTGGACCATCCCGCGGAAGCCGACCAGGCTGCCCCGTCGGGCACCACCATGCCGGGCCCGGCGGGGACGACGAGGACGTCGTCGGCGTGGGTGGCGAAGGCGGCGGCCTCGATGCGAGGGGCCTGCTCGTGAAGCCACGGGTCCTCGGCGTCGGGCGAGCCGAACGCGCGCACGAGCGGCAACGAGAGCGTCCCGCGGGCCTGCGCCGCCCCGTCGCTGCCGGACCTCACGCCGTCGTCCGCCACGTCGCCCACGCCCCTCAGTGAGAGGGTGGCGCCGACCGCGCCCAGATGCCAGGCCTGCAGCGTGCCCCCCTCGGCCCGTGCGAACGTCGTCGTGCCGAGGCCCTCGCCCGTGACGGCGCCCCCCTCGACCGTCGCGTCGTAGGCGCCGGCGCCGAAGACAGCGTCGGCCCGACGCGCGGAGACGATCGGACCGCCCGCGCCCAGGTCCGTCAGGTCACCACCTCGAAGGGCGGCCGTCCGCACGCCCGAGGAGACCGTCCAGCCGTCATCCCGGAGGAACACCGAGCCCGTCGCGCGATCGAACGGGCGGGCCGCGGCGTCCAGATCCGTGGTGGCCACCACCGCGCGACGCTCTCGAAGCGCATCGACCTGCCACGTCGCTTCGTCGGTCGCGCCGTGCGCCAGGGCGCCCACGCCATCGTCCGAGTGCAGGCGGTCCCACCGGAGCTGGGTGTCGGTGGTGGCCGTGCGCAGGTCGCCTTGCACGGCGACGCCCCCGTCGAGATAGCCTCCCGCGCGCAGGTCAACGCCTCGGACCCGGTCGCCCGCGACCCACGGGATGTGCACGCCTTCGCCCACGAACAGACCATCGGCGCCGCGCCACGCGATCTCCGGTGGAAGCACACCCACGCGCCCCGGAGAGCGGAGCCAGAACACCGGCGCCCACGCCACCGGCACCCCGAACACCGCCAGCACGGGATCGCGCAGGACCAGATCGTGAGGAGGCGCCACCGTGGCGTCGCGGAAGCGGACCGCGAGCGGTGTGCCCAGGCACGGACAGAAAGCGAGCTCGCCACCTCCCTCGAGCTCGACCCCGATGGGGACGCGGCGCAGCTGGAGGTGGTCGCTGGTCAGGTGGAACGGCGGCTCGTCGACGTGCACGTGCCCGGTGACGAGCAAGGCGCGCTCGCGCACGTCGAAGCGTACCTCGTCGGCGCCGAAGTCGACCGGCATGTTCTCGAGCCCCTGAGGCTGCGCGCGGGCGCTACCAGGCGCGAGCAGGCACGCTGCGAAGCCGAGCAGCGCTCCGACTCGCCTGCGCGAGATCTTCAGGGGGCCGGTGCGGGCGTCGCCGCCGCCGGAACCGGCGCGGCAGGAGCGGCAGTCGTCGACGCCGAGGGTGCGGCCGGCGGAGGCGCGGCGGGGCCGCCCGAGATGTAGTCGCCCTTCGGGAACTCGACCCGGAGCATGCCGCCGCCGTCCTTCGTGCCGTCCATCGTGACGGAGGGCTGGACGTCGGCGCGCAGGTCCACCACCAACCATAGGTCACCGCCGTGCGGCACGAGGCGCGCGCTGGTCACGGGCGTGTTGAAGTGCACCGTCACGAGGGCGTTGAGATCGTTGCGGCGGTCGACGCGGACGCCCTTCAGGACGTACGTGATCGAGCCCTTCGCCGCCTTCGCCGAGTACGTGGCCGGCTTGGGTAGCTGCACGAAGACCCGCGAGGAGCCGTCGCCCAGGACCTCGAAGCCGGGGACGACCGTGCCCTCCGGGTGCGAGGGACCGCTCGGGGCCGCACGGACCGCACGCAGGCGGCCACGAACGCGGGGAGTGGGCTTCGTCGACCAGCCGTACCCCGTGGCGGGAACGACGGGCTTCGGAGGCGCCGTGTCGCTTCCTGCCGGCCCCGGGGTACCGGTCGCTGGCGGGGTCGGTGCCGCTGGAGCCGGCTGCGGCCCGGTCTGCGCCGGTGCGATGCTCGGCACGAGGCCGATCAGCCCGGTCACGGCGACGACCGCGAGGATCGGGGTCAGCCGCACGGCACGCACCACGCGAGACATGCTGCAAAGTAGAGCACGGCGCGCGCCGCCGGACCAAATTCGCTCCCGACCCGAAGAGCCTCAGGCCAGCTTCTTCAGCTCGGCCAGGATCTCCTCGTCGCTGCGGGCGGCGGGGATGTCCTGCTGCTTCATCCAGGCGACCTTGCCCTTCTTGTCGACGATGACCGTGGCGCGGGCGGTGATGCCCTTGTCGGCGAGGAAGAGGCCATACTTGGAGGCCACGTCGCCGCGGGGCTGGAAGTCGGCGAGCAGGGGGTACTTCAGGTTCAGGTGCTTGGCGAAGGCGGCGTGCGTCCACACGCTGTCGACGCTGATGCCGATGACCTGCGCGCCCGCCTGCTCGAAGTGCGTGTAGTCGTTGCGCAGGCACTCGTTCTCGCCCGAGCAGACCGGGCTGAAGTCGAGCGGGTAGAACGCGAGCACGACGTTCTTCTTGCCGCGGAAGTCGCTGAGCTTGACCTTCTTGCCGGGGCGGCCGTTGTCCAGCTCGTTGGAGGGGAGCTCGAAGTCGGGCGCTTCGGCGCCGATGGCGATGGGCATGGTGGACCTCGTGGTGAAAGAGGCGGCGAATGTAGCGCAGGCGTCGGGCGTTGCTACGCAAAGAACGTTGCCCGCTCACCCTCCCGCCTGGTAGGCCCCGCGCATGGACCCGCAGCAGCTCCCGGCCACCGAGATCACGGCCCTGCTCGGTCGCGGCACCCACTTCGAAGGCAAGCTGCACTTCGAGGGACGCGTGCGGATCGACGGCTACTTCAAGGGCGAGATCCGCAGCGACGACACGCTGGTCATCGGCGAGGGCGCCGAGGTGCACGCGGCGATCGACGTGGCCACGGTCATCGTGCGGGGGGGCGTGGTCCACGGCAACATCCGCTCGCGCACCGCCATCGAGGTCCACTCGCCCGGCAAGATCGTCGGCAACCTGCACTCGCCATCGGTCTTCATCGACCGCGGCGTCGAGTTCCAGGGCACCTGCCGGATGGACGCCCTCGACGAGCCTCCCGGCGCCGAATCCCCCGCCGGAGCCTCCCCTGGTGAGCGTGAGCCCAGCACACCTCGTGCGTGAGATCGTGCCGTTCGTGCTCCTGGCCTGCGCGTGTGGCGCGGCCGTGAGCGTGCCCCTGCCCTCGCCTCCGACGCCGGCACCCACCCAGCCGAGCGCAGCGTCCGCACCCCCGGCTTCCCCGCCCGAGTCGTACGACGATCTCGCCGCGCGCGGACCCACGCTCGCGCCGGGCATGGGCGAGATCGCGCGTCGGTCGTCGTCCGGCGACGCCGTCGAGCTGCTGCGCGCGACCGCGGGCGATGCGTGCGTGCGGGTCGCCTTCGCCGCGGAGGCGCCGGTGGCGGCGAAGCTCGTGGATGGCAAGGGCGAGGCGCTGGCGACTGCGGGGCCGGCGCTGCAAGGGGCGCTCGGAGAGCGCGGTCCGGTGTGCGTTCGCAAGGGCGAGCTGGTGCAGGCGGTCGCCGAGGGCGCGGGCAAGGCGCACGTACGCTGGGTGGCGTGGCAGGCGCCTTGAGCTCGCCCTCGCTCAGCCCAGGCCAATCGCCTTGCGCGGAGGCTTCGAGACGTGCGCGCTGCGCGCGTCGTAGAAGCGATACGGCTTCTCGGCCCACGGTCCCGCGTACCCCACGCCGACGCGAGCCGTGATCGCGATGCGAGGTCGACGCTCGCGCGGGAGCAGGTAGAGGCGCGAGCCGGTCAGATCCGCGCCGTCGAGCGCCCGCGTGATGCCCATGGCGCGCGCGAAGCGCCCGGGACCGTCGAGCCGCGTGCCCTCGGGCAACCCCGACTCCGGCTCCCCCGCCCGCACCAGCACCGCGTGCCCCTCGCCCTCGCCCAGGCACGTGACGTTGAAGCAGTCGTGCATGCCGTAGATGAAGAACACGTACGCGTGACCCTCGGGTCCGAGCAGCGTGCGCGTGCGCTTCGTCAGCCCCACGCGCGCGTGGCACGCGAGGTCGCGCGGCCCCCGGTAGGCCTCGGTCTCGACGATGCGAGCGACGCGCGGCTCGCCCCTCCCCGTGTCGTGCACGAGGCGGCACCCCAGCAGGGCCCGGGCGACGACCCGGGCGTCGCGGGCAAACCATGCGCGCGGCAGGCTCAAGAATCCCTCCGGCCAAGCGAGCACGACCTGATAGGGTGCCCGGCCCTAGGGAGGTCCAGAGACATGGCTTTGCACGAGCTGGCGGAGCACATCGAGCACGCCAAGGGTGGGCACGGAGAGCATGGAGGTGGGCACGGCGGCGGCCCGGGCAAGGCGATCGGCATCACGATGGCGCTGCTGGGCGTCATGCTCGCGTTCTGCGCCGCCATGGTGGGTGCCGCGCGCACGGAGCTCATCGCGACGATGGTGGAACAGTCCAACAAGCTGAGTGTCTACCAGGCCGAGTCGATGAAGGCGCGCGTGATGGAGGCGGACGTCGAGATGCTCCACGCCATCACGCCCACCAAGTCCGAGGTCGACAGGTTCGAGGCGCGCCTCCTCGCCGTCAAGCGCGTGTCCGGCAAGTCCGACGACGAGGACACCTCGGAGCTCAAGGAAGCCATCGCCGTGTCCGCCAAGGAGCTGGCCGACGTCCTGACCCCCGACCCCGAGGACGAGGCGCACCTCAACAACCTCGCCAGGCGCTACCAGCACGACACCAAGGAGGCGAAGGAGGACGCCGAGTGTTACGACGACAAGATCGCGGCGCACTTCGACGCGGCCGAGTGGTACGAGCGCGCGCAGCTGGCGGCGGAGATCGGCATCGTCATCGCCTCGGTGGCGCTGCTGCTGAGCAGCCGCGGCGTGTGGATCATCTCGCTCGTGTTCGCCATCGGCGGCGCCGGCATCATCGTACGCACCTTCGTCCACACCCACGGCATGCTCGAGGCGGCCGAGAAGAAGATCGAGGAGGCCCAGAAGAAGGAGGCCTACATCGAGGACGACGACGGCGATGGAGTGCCCGACCAGCCCGGCAAACCCGGCGCAGCACCGCCAGCGGGCTCGGGGGCGCCCGCGCCGAAGGAAGCGCCGAAGAAGGAGTAGTCGGGCTGGAACCCGCAGGCGCAGGGCGCTACAAGCACCCAGCCTGCGGGTCACCATGTTCGACGAGTTCGGTATCAACGCGGGGTACGTCGAGGAGCTGCACAGCCGCTGGCAGCAGAGCCCCGCGTCGGTCGACGAGGGCTGGCGTCGCTTCTTCGAGGGAGCCGCGCCCGCCCCCACCCGCCAGGGCGCCAACGGCACCCGCGGCAGCAACGGCGGCAACGGCCAGATCGCCGCGGCGTACCGCGAGGCCGTGCGCGAGACGGTCCACGCCGCCAACGACAGCCAGACGCGTGTCGCGCAGCTGGTCAACGCCTACCGCGTGCGCGGTCACCTGCTGGCCGACCTCGATCCCCTCGACCTCACGCCGCCCGGACAGGCCAACCTCGAGCTGTCGAGCGTGGGCCTCTCCGACGCGGATCTCGGCACCGCCTTCTCGACGGCCGGCATGAGCGGGCTGCCCGATCCGGCGCCGCTGCGCGACATCGTCGCGTTCCTGCGCGAGACCTACTGCGGCGCCATCGGCGTCGAGTTCACGCACGTCGAGGAGACCGAGCCGCGCGAGTGGCTGCAGCAGCGCATGGAGTCGACGCGCAACCACGCCTCGCTCGACCGCGCGGAGCTGTTGCGCATCGTCACCAAGCTCACCGACGCCGAGATCTTCGAGCAGTTCATCCACAAGAACTACGTCGGCGCCAAGCGCTTCTCGCTCGAGGGCGCCGAGAGCATGATCCCGCTCATCGATCTGCTCATCGAGGCCGCCGGCGCGCACGGCATCGAGGAGCTGGTCATCGGCATGGCGCATCGTGGGCGCCTGAACGTGCTGGTCAACGTGATGGGCAAGAACGTGCGCGAGATCTTCGCCGCGTTCGACGACAAGAGGCCCGAGCGGTTCCTGGGCGGGGGCGACGTGAAGTACCACCTGGGGTACTCGAGCGACGTGGTCACGGGCGCGGGGCACGCGATGCACCTGTCGATGGCCTTCAATCCGAGCCATCTCGAGTGGGTCAACCCCGTGGTCGAGGGGCGCGTGCGCGCGAAGATCGACCGGCGGAAGCGCAAGAGCACGATGCCGCTGCTGGTGCACGGCGACGCATCGTTCATGGGCCAGGGCGTGGTGGCCGAGACGCTCAACCTCGAGCTGCTCGAGGGGTACTCGACGGGCGGCACCATCCACCTCGTCGTGAACAACCAGATCGGCTTCACGACCGTCCCCGGCGACTCGCGCTCCACCCGCTACTGCACCGACATCGCGCGCGAGCTGCGGGTGCCCGTCTTCCACGTCAACGGCGAGGATCCCGAGGCCGTCATCCAGGTGACGCGCCTGGCCGTCGAGTACCGGCAGCGCTTCAAGCAGGACGTCGTCATCGACATGTACTGCTACCGCAAGTACGGCCACAACGAGGGCGACGAGCCGCGCTTCACGCAGCCGGTGATGTACGCGCTCATCGACAAGAAGGCGGGCGTGCGTGACGCGTACGTGGCGCGCCTCGTCGCGGCGGGACACATCACGCGCGAGGAGGCCGACGAGATCGCCGACTGGCGGCGCGGCACGCTCGAGGCCGCGCTCGAGGACGCGCGCGAGGGCGACTACCAGCACATGCCCCAGGCCATGGGCGGCGTGTGGGCGTCGTACCGTGGCGGGAGCGACGCCGGGACGCCCGAGGTGCCGACGACCTTCCCCAGGGAAGCGCTGCTCGAGGCGAGCGACCGCCTCGCCACCATGCCCGGCGGCTTCCACGCGAGCCCGAAGGCGCTGAAGATCCTCGAGGCGCGCCGCGAGCGCGCCCACTCCGGTCACGGCCTCGACTGGGGCGCCGCCGAGCACCTGGCGTTCGCGTCGATCCTGCTCGACGGCCACGGCATCCGCATCAGCGGACAGGACGCGCGCCGCGGCACCTTCTCCCACCGCCACGCGGTGCTCTTCGACGCCCACAGCGGCGAGCCGTACACGCCGCTCGCGCACCTCGAGCAACCGGGTAGGCTCGTCGGCCGCTTCGAGATCTACGACTCCCCGCTGAGCGAGGCCAGCGTCATGGGCTTCGAGTACGGCTACTCCCTGGACCGCCCCGACAAGCTGGTGGTGTGGGAGGCGCAGTTCGGCGACTTCGCGAACACCGCGCAGGTCATCCTCGACCAGTTCATCATCTCGGCCGAGGACAAGTGGGGGCGGCTGTCGGGCCTCGTGCTGCTGCTGCCGCACGGCTTCGAGGGCCAGGGGCCCGAGCACTCGAGCGCGCGCATCGAGAGGTTCTTGCAGCTGTCGGCCGAGGACAACATCCAGGTGTGCAACCTCACCACGCCAGCGCAGCTGTTCCACGCGCTGCGGCGGCAGGTGAAGCGGCCGTGGCGCAAGCCGCTGGTCATCTTCACGCCCAAGTCGCTCCTGCGGCACCACGAGGCCGTGAGCACGCTCGACGAGCTCGCGTCGGGCAGCTTCCAGCGCGTCATCCCCGACACGTCGGTGGCGCCGGAGAAGGTGCGGAGCATCCTGCTGTGCAGCGGGAAGGTCTTCTACGATCTGGCCGACGAGCGGAAGCGCCTGATGCGCGAGGACGTCGCCATCGTGCGCCTCGAGCAGTACTACCCGCTGAGCGACGCGCTCGATCGCGCGCTCGCGCCGTATGCTCCCGGCACGCCGGTGGTGTGGGTGCAGGAAGAGCCGCGCAACATGGGCGCGTGGTACTTCGTCAACGCGCGCCGCGACGAGATCGTGCGGGGCCGGCATCCGCTCTCGCTCGTGTCGCGACCCGAGAGCGCCAGCCCCGCGACGGGCAGCAAGGCGGCGCACGATCTGGAGCAGAAGATGCTGCTGGAAGCGGCATTCGCTCGCTGAAAAAGTTCAACGAAAGGCAGGCAACCGCAGGATCCACGTGCGGCCTGCGAGCCTCACCATCCGGAGCCGGGCTGCGCGGGGATCACCGCGTTTCCGCTGCGGAACACCTCTTGCTCTCCCTCCTCGCATGAGAGGCTCCTCCCCGGCCCTCGCCGTGATCACGCCCCGCGTGCGCGTCGTCCCTCGGCCGACCCCGCGCACCCCCGTGCCCATCGCTCCGTCCGAGCGTCCCGTCTTGACCCACGTCCCGCCCGACAACGACTCCTCCGAGCCGATCGACCTGGTGCGGCGCGCGATGCTGCGCAGCGTCGACCTCGAGGTGCTCTACGACGGGGCGCGAGCGCCCGCGAAGTCGACCATCCCCCCGCCCCTGCCCTCGCGCCGCCAGCGCGCGCGCCTCGAGACTCCGCCGACGTCGCGTCCGGAGCTGCTCGACGGCGTCGTGTCCGACCTCGAGGACCTGGTCTGGTTCGAGACCATGGCCGAGGCCGCGGCCTTCTGCCTGGTGACGGCGATGAAGGCCGTCCCGTGCCTGGCCGGGATGGCGGTGCTGCGCGACGAGGAGCAAGGCTACGTCGTGGTCTACGCCCGGGGCCCGCGAGGCTTCGACGTCGTGCGCATGCGCGTGCGCGAGGACGATCCGGCCATCGGCGCGGCGCTCGTGCGCGGAGGCCCGGCGGTCATCGAGTACGGCCCGGAGCGGCGGCCCCCCGTCCGACACGAGGCCTTCGGCGATCCGTGGACGGCGCTCGTCGTGCCGGTGCAGGAGCCGAATCGATGCATCGGCTCGATCGAGCTGGTGGACCCCACCGACAGCCGCGGCCTGGGCGACTCGGCGAGGGAGACGCTGGCGACCATCGCGCGCAGGCTCGTGGAGTTCGGGCGCGGGCGG
>VFSW01005128.1_pt1 | contig 19430 bp, 15 predicted proteins | sample 5358111 | NCBI WGS metagenome assembly VFSW01 (sample SAMN11554181, study PRJNA540505) | mine drainage metagenome | isolation source: sediment from site ElyBrook_90M | place: USA: Ely Copper Mine, Vershire, VT | collected 2017 | reverse complement strand
GCTTCACGCCGCCAATTTAGTCACAGCCTCCGAGCGGAGCGAGGAATCCCTCCGTGTTCCGTAGCATCGCGCAAAAAAGAAAGAGGGATTCCTCGCATCGCTTGGAATGACGGCGTTTTTTTGGCGGGATTCTTGACGAGGAAATACTTTACTTCGGCGCTCTTACAATCGTAATTTCCAGCTCTTCATTCTCCCCGTAACCCAGTGGCTCGTCCGGAACGAGGACACCGTCACGGAATCGCGCGCGGATTTTGCGGGCGGAGGAAATTTGCGCCCGAGGCGCCGGACGCGCGGGAGAGGACTCACTCTCCGGCGCGGAATGATAGGCCGGCTTCACGCCGCTGGTGCTGTCGAGCGCGGCGTTGGCGAGGGCATCGGCTTCGTGATTTTTTTCGCGGGGCACGTACTGAATCGTGAACGCCTCAAGACCCGCGGCCTGTTTTTTGGCGCGTTCATGCAGCGGCCGCAGATCGGGATGCTTTACTTTGTACAGGCCCTTGATCTGGTTAACGATCAGTTGGGAATCGCTGTAGACGCGCAGGCGCTTGATCCCCTTGGCCGCGGCGTAATCGAGCGCCGCGATGAGCGCGTAGTATTCAGCCACGTTGTTGGTCGCGCGGCCAATATATTTTCCAAGAGAGTCGAGCGGCTTGCCGTCGGGACGCCGCAGCAGGACACCATAGGCCGCCGGACCAGGATTGCCGCGCGCCGCGCCGTCAATGTTCGCCGTGTAGGCCCCTTCGGCGTGCGGAGCGGGTGAATCCGAATCGGTGAACAGATGGCCTGAGGATGGGTGAGCGGCTTTGGTCATGGAAGAAGCATACCCAATCGTAGGGGATCAGCCTTCGCTCGGGGCCGGGGTTGCAGGATCAATAGTGGTCGCCGGGTCGCTTGCCGGAGCGGGGGCGGGAGCATTTAATGGCCCGTGGTCCGCGTAATAGAGAATGCGCGTGCACGTCTCGCAAAAAAAAAGTTCTTCGGTCGAGCCCTGCTGCAAAAGTTGAACCACGTGCGGACGGATATGCACGCCGCACTGCCCGCAGCTTGCGCCCCGGATTTCAGAGAGTCCAATGCCACCGCGGCGCTGGGCGATCCGCGCATATTGCAAAACACGGTCTTCGGGGACAGCGGACGCCACGGCCGCGCGGGCGGCCTCCGCCGCGGACAACTCCTTTTGCGCGGCGTTGTATTCCGCCTGGATCGTCTGGCGTTCCTTCGCGACCACCGCTTCGGCCTCTTTCAAGCCAGCTTCCGCGGCCTTTACCTCGCGGTCGTACTGCTCGCCGGATACCATGCGCTCGAGCAGACGGTCCTCAGCCTTGGCCATCTCATTTTCGGCGTTCTGGGTTTCGTGCTGCAGCGCCTTGTAGGCTTCATTCGTTTTGACTTCCCCGCTCTGATTGCGGTACTTCCTGGCGCGCTCTTTCCACTGCTCGACATCCATTTCAAAGGTTTTGCGTTCCTTGAGGCTGGTGGTCAGGGCGTCCTTGGCGGCAGCTACCTGGCTCTTCGCGGCGGTAAGGCGCATCTCGGCTTCCGCCAGATGCTTCGGGAACTTGCCCAGGCGGTCGCGGATTTCAATGAGGCGCATATCCGCGGACTGCAGGTCCAGCAAATATTTGATTTGGGGGTGCATCCGAACCGTAGTGTAGCACAGGCTTTGCGTGCTGCCCGGAACGGAATTCCGGGAAGCTAGTCGGATTCGTGGACTTCCATGGTCTGGTCCACGGTGAGGGTCGGGAAGCGCGGCAGGGCAACGCCCTTGGGCATATCCAGGGGCGGAGCGGTATAGCGCGCCGTGACGACAAAGCCGTCGCTGGAGGTTTCGACGGTATAGATATAGCCGTCCCGGCCGGTGCGGGCGATGTTCATCGTCCCGTTTGACTGGAGGGTCGAGAGGTCGGCATACGATCCGTTCTGCGCGAAGTACATGCGTTCGGCCTGGGCGATGGACATCAAATCCATCTTTACGCCCGTAACGCTGATGTTCTGTGTCACGACCATGCCTGGTCCGGGCGCGACCTGCTTGAGCGTGTACATGTAGATGCCCATGCTGATGGCCGCGACAACCAGCAATCCGGCTAGACCTTTCATAACTTAATTATAAGCCGCAAGTTTCCCCGCTGGCGGGCAAGTGCAGAACGTGTGCGGTTCCGGGCAACCCCGATTCCCGGAAGGGAATGGGCGAGGGACGCCGCCTCGGACGATGATTCCTCTTTGACCTGCCCCCCGTTTTTGGTCCAGTCATAAGTTAGCCGATCTTTCGCATCTGGGCACTTCTGAGTCTGTTAAATGCTTTTGAATCAGTTTCGGTTATCGAAAGGTCTCCACCACAAGCAGCCCTTACCGGAAGGTCTGCGCCTGGATTTCGTTACTTTCTTTTTGCTCCACAAGGCGGGGTGGCGGCTGGTTGGGCAGTTCCAGCCTCAGCTTTTCGATCAGCAGCTTGGTGTCTGGAGAAGTCCCAGGGGACGTCTTCGCGCGATCCGACCAGGCGAGCCTCCCAAAACTCATGCAAGCCCAGTTGACGCCACAACTCGCACGCCAACCAACAACTGCCGAACAGCCGAGAGCGCCGCAGCTCCAGGCCCCTCAATTTTACTTGCAAACTGGCGATTGCATCGGCGGGAATCTCGCGGTCGTCGGGAAACAAACTCAAGGTCGCATACTCTTGCTGCTGTTTGTCAAACACCGACAGCGACTTGCGCCAGGCCGCTTGTTATTGATCGTTGATTTCGCCGAGATAGAGAACGGTTCGTTGCACCGTCTTGCCGCAACGGATGCGATGGTTTTCTACGACGCTGAAGTAGCGATGGTTTTGGCCGTCTTTTTTACGATGATTGCAGCGCGGAAACATGCTAACGACACACTGCCAGAAGTCCAATGTCGAAGGGAAGGCACTTGTGTATTCGGACGCCGTGCTCCACGATCGGCTGGGCTTAGTCCGTCTCACCAGACGGACGAGCAGTTTTCCGTGGGCGACCTCGTGAGACTTACTCCGAGAGCCGGATGCGGTCGTTCCGCACGTCCGGTTCGATGAGCGGGGTGTGGAACCGGAGCAGGGTTGGGCTAGTGAGGCACCGACAGACGAAAGGGTCGGCAACCGCTAGGCCCTACCTAAACCACCGCGCCACACCTCGACTCCACCGAAATTGTATGTTTGCCGGGAACGCCATTCTCCTGATTGGCGCGTGGCAAAACGCCAATCAGGAGATTGGCGTTCCCAATAAACAAACAATTTCGTGTGAAATGCGGGTTCATTGATCCTTATGCGTGCCGGATTGCTTGAATCAGCAAAATCACTCCGATGCACAGTAAGCCCGCGTAAACGTATTTGAAAAAAGATGCCCCACGCAGACGATGATTAACAGCCCTACCGACGAATATTGCTGGAAGCGCGACAGACAGAGAAATCAGGTAATAGTGTGTTACCGCAGTCGTCCATAATCCTGCGAACCAATATCCCGCCATAGCTACGATGCTGGCAGGCAAGAAATATCCTTGCAACGTAGCGCGGAAGTGCTGGGGAGACCAGCGCCGCATAGCGCCGTAAATAACCAACGGAGGCGCGTTCATCCCAAAAGCGCCTCCCAGCACTCCAGCCAGAAAGCCACAAGACAAAAGCCAAGCAATGCTATCTTTGGCTAGTTCAGCCGGTTTTTTGACGAGCAAAAAATAGCCGGACAATCCCATGATCACGATGGCCAATAAACCTTTGACGATATCGTGGTGAATGCTTGTTAGCAACGCAATGCCCATGGGAATACCTAGAAAAGTCGGCGCCAGAAGCCAACCCGTGCTGCGCATGTGGATTTTCCGCCAGTCCTGTATGACAACGACCGCTGCGATGGTTACCGACAAAAGTACGACAACTGGGGCAGCAACTTCGATGGGAATGCAAAGGGCAAGCAGCGGCACAGCAATTAGCCCTTCACCAAAACCAAATGTTGATCGAATCAAAGTGGCGGCAAAAACGACTATTAAAATATGAAGACTGACATTGTCCATGATCTTGTAAGGCTATCATGACAAGGGTGAAACGAATGCCCCCTCACTTGTCGCCGGATATTTGAGGCCATGTCCTGAGAAACGTCAGTGCTTTATCCCCGATGTTTCCCATCTTGCGTCCAAAAGTCGTATCACACATTTGGGGTAGAATCCCGACTTTCGAAGGCTGCGACGGACTGTAATCCGCTGCAAATCAACTCTCGATAAGCGGTTGGAAATCAGCGAATATGACGGGTTTTCCTGTAGTTTTTTAGCTTGGCGAGGGGAATCCCCCCTCTCCGGGCGGGTGGCCCGGGCTTTAGTGTGCGTCTGTAAGTCCACGAAGGCATGATACCACTCTAGTAAATAAATATCCAGGCCTTCAGGAATCGGTTTTGAATTTCTGGGTGCCCCGCCCTTGATGTTCTTCAAGGGCGGGATTCTTGGTCTCACCTTACGTGACATGGAACGAGTATCGGGGGAAGGGCTCGGCCTTCAAAAATCGACGACTGAAACACCCGCCACTTCAAAGTCATTCAAAGCCCGGGCCGCCCGTCCGAACCACGCTCCATCATTTATGGAATCCCTCACTCCTTCCAGGCGACATATTCCGGCTTGCTGATCAGCTTTGCCGGGTCCGCGCCGCGCATGGGCCTGAATTTCTGCACTCGCCCGGCGGAGACCTCAGCTACGTACAGATTTCCTTCCTGGTCAACTCCGAACTGATGCACGCCCCAGAATCCTCCCGGAGCGTCGCCCTGGAAGCCAAATGAATACTGGAATTTTCCATTCAGGTCCCACTTAATCATCTTCCACGTGCCGGAATCCGCAGCCCATAAATACTTGTGGTCGGACCCAATGTAAATGCTGTAGATGTGCGAGGGAGGATCGCCCGTGCGCCACTCGTCGAGATACTTTCCATTTTCGTCGAACACTTGTATGCGGTGATTTTCCCTGTCGTTCACAAATACGCGCTGCGAGACGGGATCCACGGCGATGCCATGTACGCTGTTGAAGTAACCGGGACGCGTTTCCTTGCCCAGGTCGCCTTTGTGGCCCCAATCCATCAGGAACTCGCCGCTCTTGTCGAATTTCGCGACACGCGTGCCGTTGTAGCCATCCGCCACGAACATCGTGCTGTCGGGCAGCCACGCGAGGAAGGTCGGGCGATTAAAATGCTTGCCGTCGGCGCCCGGCTCGTTGGCCGTGCCAAGCGTCAGGACGAGTTTCTTTCCGTCGTTGGTGAACTCATACACCTGGCAGCGCGCGTCTTCCACCACCCAGACATGCTTTTCCGGATCGTACGGATTGATATAGACAGAGTGCGGCCGCTTGAACATCTTGTCCCACTGCGACAAGTTCTCGACGATATTCCCATCGTGGTCCAGAATCAGAAAATTGTGCTCCCATCGGTAATCAATTCCGTCCTTGCCGAGGAAGCCTGGCCCGCCCGGCGTTTCGCCGGTTCCGCCTTCCCCCGGAGCAGCTGAAACAGGGCCTTGGGACGCGTTTCGGAATGGGGCCTGGTTCACAGGGAATGAGAGGCTCGGTCCGAACTGCGGAATCGGCGTATTCTTCATCCGCGTCAATGCCGGAAGTTCGCCGCGTTCCACGACGTAAATTCGATTCGGATTCTGGGGAAAGATGCCTTCCGGCGATCCCCATGTCCACTTTTCATGTCCCGGCAATGAAGTCAGGGGTTTCGGCCAGTCCCTAACGACCTCGTATTGTCCGCTCTGTTCCTGCCCGCCTTTTTCCGGCACGGCCCCGGCTATATCTGAGGACTGCGGCTGCCCTTGCGCAGGCGCCAACCTCACGACCAATAGGAAAAGCAGCAGCAAACTAAAAAAAACCGTCACCATCAGTGCCGCATGTCTGCGCATCGGTTTCCTCCGAAACAATCAGAATCCATATCAAGTGCGAACGCCGTGGACCCCGTTAGTCCGGAAATCCCAATCTTGGCGTCTGACTCGCGCATCGTACGCCCGTCTTCCGTTTGGCACAACGAAATTACCGCCAGAACGGGTCCAAAAGCGGAGGCGCTGACGGCGAGGCGCCAAGAAGCGGCGCCATCGGAATGTGGTCCACCGGGCAGATGCAGCAACGGGGGACGCCGCCGAGACCGCGGTGTTTTCGGGATGATCCTATCGGAATGCGAGGTTAGGCGTGGGGAAATGAATGTTCAGCTTAAAGCAAACGTAGAGAACCAGGATCGCGCCCAACGTGGAAAAAAACAGGCCGGCGGGATGATAGCGGTCGTTTGACGGGCGCGAAAACATGTGGGTAACGGCACCGCCAAGGATTGATCCGATGATGCCGAGTACGATCGTCCAGAAAATCGTTATGTGTACGTGCATCACCGATTTCGCGATAACTCCCGAGATCAGCCCAATCAGAACGTACCAAATTAAGTGAAACACGTTTTTTTCTCCATCGCTTGCCTTCAAAACATCGTCGAGCGGAACTCAGGGTTTGGCCATGACCCACACTTCCCTGTGCCATTGATCGGTCTTCCTCATTCAATCTCCTTTACTACGTTTGCGTCTGTTCCATACTGAACATATTCGAAAACGCCGGCTAGCCCGTCTCCGGCGATAGAACCCGCCGTACAAGCGAATCAGCAGCACCGAGAACGAAGTGGGCAGGGCCGTGAAAGCCTCATTTGTCAGAATGTGGAAGCAACTGTCTGCGATTAGACAAGTAGTACTTTTGTTCTATATGTATTTTGCAGGTTCTTTGGCAGCCTGAGGAAGGGCCTATAGTCTTTATTTGCACAGAGAGGGTTGCATGAAACTCATTCTGCCTTTAGCGGTGTTGTTGGTCATACCCGGGATAGGACTCGCGAAGGACGAGCCCGTCTATCAAGAGGGCATTTTGCTGCAAATGGAATCCACGTCTTGCGGATATGCGGAAACGGGCGGGAAGACCTTTGCGGGCGAGATCCTGGGGACGGATTCGGAGAACAAGAAGACGAATGAAGTTCTGTGTCAGGAATACGTGCTGCAGGGCGAACATGTGACCTATCGCATCCGTCCACGGGACGACAAGCACCCGGCATTGCTGCCGCTGGGTGAAACCGCGGAGTTCCGTGTCGTGAAGGACAAAATGAAGCTGCGCGTGCCGGAGACAGATCAAAAGGAACTTGAATACGTGGTTGTTTCCATGACCATGCGGGATGAACCTTCTTCGCGAAGTTCCGCCAAGAACGAGAAACAGTAGCGCGCACTTTCCAGGATCGAGCGCACGGCGATCCACAAGTCCCGACAAGTTGGATTCTCTTTCCATAGGAACCCTGCATCCCGCGCATTTCTCTGTCCTGACATCGCTGAACTTATTGAGCCTTCGTGTTTCCTGCACGCCGGTACGACACAGTCGGACGTGACAAATATCACAGAGATGCGCTTCGATCGCGGCTCATTATGAGATCGGCTTGTTACTCCAGCCGGGGAGCAAGGGACTGCTGAGTTCGCCGATGGCAGCTAAACGTTTCGATATTCGGGGGCACGTCACTCGCGGCTTTGAGGCCGTGCGCGACGCGTTCGCGGAAAACTTTTCTCGACGTCGCGAACTGGGCGGCGCGTGCTGCGTGTATCTTCGAGGCGAGAAGGTTGTCGACCTCTGGGGTGGCATACGGAATAGAGAGACGGGCGAGCCGTGGGAAGAAGGCACTATGGTGATCGTCTACTCATCGAGCAAAGGCCTGGCCGCGATGACGCTTGCCCTCGCCCACTCTCGCGGCTGGCTCGATTACGGAGAACTCGTGTGCGTGTACTGGCCGGAATTCGCGCAGCAAGGGAAAGAGCGAATCACCGTCCGCCAGCTCCTGGCGCATCAGGCGGGGCTATTCGCATTCGACGAGCCCGTGGATCGCGACGTCATCGCCGATCGAGATCGCCTGGCGGCTGTGCTTGCTCGGCAGAAGCCTGCATGGGAGCCCGGAACGCGGCAGGCCTATCACGCCCTCAGCCTCGGGTTCTATGAGAGCGAGCTTTTGCGCCGGATTGATCCGCAGCATCGCAGCCTCGGGCAGTTTTTCCAGGACGAGATCGCCACGCCACTTGGGCTGGATGTCTACATTCGTCTTCCGGAGTCGATCCCGAACTCGAGACTGGCGACGCTCGCGCCGCCCAGCCCCATTGACATGCTGCTGAAATTTCCGTTTCGCGTGACGCTGGATTCGATGAATCGCCGGTCCAATATTTACAGGGCGCTCGTCGCGAACCCAGGCACGGCGATGCTCCTCGACAAGCAGCGGGTTTATCCGCGCAACTTCGAAGTGCCGTCCGGCGGCGCGGTCGGAACTGCGCGGGCCATCGCGCATGCGTACGGCGTTTTCGCGGCAGGGGGAAGGGAACTCGGCCTGCGCCAGGAGACTCTGAACCTCTTGGCTGCGCCGGCGATTCCTCCCACGCGCGGTTTTTTCGACGAATGCCTGAAAGGAAATCTACAGTTTTCGCTGGGTTTTATGAAACCGAGCGCCGTCTGGCCATTCGGCAGCGCAAACTCATTCGGGTCGCCAGGCTCAGGAGGCTCTCTCGGCTTTGCCGATCCGGCGGCTGGCGTGGGATACGCCTACGTAACGAGCCAGATGGGTGCGCGGTTGACAGGAGACCCGCGCGATATCGCTCTCAGGGACGCGCTCTATTCGGCGAGTTTGGCATCGTCGGTCGCGGTCGGAAAGAATTAATATGCGCTCGGGAATCAGCTAGCTCCCGAAAACGGCACCGTCCAAATGTGGTCCAGGTTTCTCGAGGCAAAAATGCCGGTATACGCGAAAAGGACTAATCCCTACCTCTGGAAGAATTGGAGCATCTCTGCAACATTCAATGGAGGACCGAGAAGTTGCATGTCGTGCGACCTGTATAGCGCCTGGGTCTGCTCCCCAGAACCATCGCCGAGTTTCCCATATTCGCGGAAGAAGGCTTCAATTTCCCCTGCGGGCTGGAAGACGGAGACTCTCTTGCCCCGTTCGTCGCGGACATGGGCGAACGCATGGGGAACTTCACGCGGAGCAAGTACACTATCCCCGGCAGCTAGGCGGAATTTTTCTTCGCCGATCTGGAAAACATAGTCGCCCTCTACAACGTAGAACCACTCTTCCTGCTGGTGATGCACGTGAAGCGAAGGACCTCCCTCGTCTGCCATGGTGATTCGAATGAGCACCACCCGCCGTTAGTATCTTTGGCCGAAACCTTGCAGTCCATCGCCCCTGAAGCTCCAAGTGGCGATAGTTCCCCGAACCGGTCATGTCCCGCAGCGACGCTGATGCCACGCTTTAGGGTGTCAGCTTGAGCATGGGCGGACACCGCAGCCCCAGCGTCAACGGCAAGGGCACCGGTCAAAATCGGACGGCGATTCATGGTCGAGATCCTTGCATGAAGTTCCGATTTGGGCCTCGAGCGTGTGCATCGTACGCCCCTCCTTTCTTCGACACAGCGAATTTGTCATCAGGACAGCCGCGCCGTCGTTTCTTCGGATGAAGGAGCGAAACCAGTGGCAAAGCCGTTCGGGCAATTTAAGTTTTCTGGGTGTTCGACACTTCTCGGGATTTGAACGGCCGGAGATTGTGATCTTTTCTTTTGTCTGCGGGTGCTTGAGTGCACTGTGTCAGCGCAGATCAAGCCTCCGTTTCTCGAACACTACGCCACATAAGCAGCATCATAACTGCTTTCTTTCAGGCCCCTTTTCTCTTCACCATCTTTTTGGCCATGTGCAGCAGCAGGCGCTGGTCATTCTCGTTGGTGCGGCTGAGGAGTTCACGAAATTGGGTCAGGATGCGCGCCTCGCGGCCGGATTGTCCCCACATGGACGCGTCCAATTTTCGCTTCGATCCGGGGATGGAATGCGGCGCGTCGCCTTCATAAAAGAGTTGGTAGAGCGGCATTTCGAGTGCCCGGGCGAATTTCTCGAGCGTTTCAACGGCGGGCACGGTATGCCCGTTTTCCACGCGCGACACGTAACAGCGCAACAGTCCGGTCCGCTTTTCGATTTCTCCCTGGGAGAGCTGTTTCTGCTCGCGCAGAATGCGCAACCGGTCACCGATGATCATGGGGGAACTCCTTCCACTTGGGAAAAATGCGTAGCAATCAAACCGCGGGGCTAAACCTGCGTAGTATATCCCAAGAGTAAATCTTAATTCAATAATATTCTGGGAAAGTAGGCATGGAATATGACATCCGCCGGCCAGGCGGCGAGCGGCGCGGCATGGCGTTTCGGCCGCCCCCTTCAGGCCCGCAGCGCGCGGAGAACCCGCTCCGGAGTAAACGGCGCTTGCCGCAGGCGCACTCCCACCGCGTCGAAAATGGCGTTGCCGATGGCGGCCGTAATCGGAACGATCGAGGCTTCGCCGCCGCCGAAAGCGGGCATTTCCGGCCGGTTGATCGTCACGATTTCAACGTCGGGAATCTGGTCGAAAGTAATCACCGGGTAGCTGCTCCAGTCCAGATTTTGTACGCCGTTCTCATCGAACAGGACTTCTTCCAGGAGCGCGCGGCTGACGCCCTGCATAATATTTCCTGCGATCTGATTTCTCAGGCCGTCGGGATTGACGATCAGCCCGCAGTCATGCGCCAAAGTGATACGTTTCGCCGTGACAAGTCCGGTGGACTTGTCCACCTCGACTTCGGCCACCGCGGCAATCATCGTATTCGCGCGGTTGGCGACAGCGACCCCTCTTCCCGGGGCCTTGGGGCCGCTGGAGGAGAGTGCCGGAGACGGCCGGTCCACCCAGTCCGCTCTCTTTGCCGCTATTTGCAAAACTTCCACGGTTCGCTTGTCGCTGGTGAGATACCGGAGCCGGAACTGCACGGGGTCCACGCCCTGGCTGGAGGCAATTTCATCGAGGAAACATTCGCTTGCAAAAACGCGCGCGAGATCCCCGGGGGCGCGAAGATTGCTCGTCCGGAGGGGCCAATCGTCCTCCTGTACCCAGGGAATTGCCGCCGCCATGGTCTTCTGGTTTTCAAATGTATAAATCTGTCCGCAGCCGGAAGCGCCGTTTTGAAAGCCTTGATTGGTGTACCGCAAGCCGACTTGATTGGAAGCGAGGAGCGCATTTCCTTCCGTCGCGGTCCACGGAAAACTCCGGTCCATAAAATCCCAGGCGGCCACATTGCCGTTCGCGTCCAGAGCGGCGCGCGCCGTCATGTACTGCGAGGGTCCCTTGGGGTCCCAGGCATGCTCATCGGCGCGCATCCATTGCACGCGCACCGGCTTGCCCACCGCGCGAGACATCAGCGCGGCATCTTCGGCGGCGTCGTCAGCCTCGAGGCGTCCGTAGCTGCCCGAGCTTTCCGTATAGATCAGGTGAATATTTTCCGGAGGAATTTTCAGCATGCGGGCGATGGCGTCGCGCGAGCGGAACGGCCCCTGCGTGCCGCTCCAGATCGTGGCGTGATCGCCGCGCACATCGGCGACCGCGCACGAGGGCGCCATCATGCCGTGCAGCTGGAACGGCCAGCGGTAGACGGCCTCCATCTTCTTGCTGGAGCGCGAAAACGCGGCGTCCAGATTTCCCCTGTCCACGGGGACCAGATCTTTGTAGCTTTTTGTGTCGCGGAGATACGTGTAGACGGCCTCGGGGCCTGCCGGCAATTTCTTGGAAGGCGCCGACCAGGTGACTTTAAGTTTTCTCGCCGCCTGGATCGCCGCCCATTCGGTTTCGGCGACGACTCCGACGAATTTTCCTTCCTTCACGACCTTCACTACACCGGGAATTTCGCGGATCGAACTCTCATCCACACTGGCGGGGACCGAAACGGTCGTTGACTGACGCACGGGCCGCCCGTGTAACATTCCAGGCACGCGCACGTCCTGCACGAAAACGAATTCGCCTGTAAATTTTGCGGGCAAATCAATGCGCGGAACCGATGTGCCAACAATCTTGTACTCTTTCGGATTCTTGGCGGGGATTCCCGGGGCCACTTTCATGTCCCAGCCGTTTCCGCTGGCTACGATTCTGGTATTGAAGTGCTTGCCGCCGAGCAGTTCTCCGTAGGTGATTTTCTTCGCCGGATTATCCATGACGCTCACGACGCCGCCGAGAACCGTCAAATTGGCCGCGGGAGCGTCCAGGCGTCCCGCGGCCAATTTCAGGAGTTCCTGACGCGCCGCCGCCGCGGCCTGACGCACCTGCGGACCGCCGCGCTCGATGGTTCTGCTAGCAGCGGTCACGCCCTGGTCAATGGACTTATCCGTGTCGCCCACTTCCATGTGAATCTTGTTGAAGGGAACATCCAGCTCCTCGGCCACAATCTGCGCCAGGGCAGTCACCACGCCCGTGCCGAGTTCGACTTTGCTCGTGAATATAGTGACAACGCCGTCCTTGGCGACGGCAATCCAGGAATCCAATTCCCTCGGGTCGAGGCCGTCCCCGGAAAGCCCCTCCGCCTGGGCCATCGCGATCGTTTCCGGGGCGAACAGGCTGAAGCCCACCATGAGGCCGCCGGTGCCCTTCAGAACATCGCGGCGAGAGATCGTTTTCGTGTTCATGCCCCACTCCCTCCTCAGGCTTTCGCGCCGGACACGCGCTGAATCGCGCGAATCACTCGCAGGTGGCTGCCGCAGCGGCAGAGATACCCGTTCAGGGCATGCTTGATTTCGGGGACCGTCGGATGAGCATTCTTTTCGAGAAGCGACTTTGCGGCCAAGATCATGCCGTTCATGCAGTACCCGCATTGCGCTGCCTGCTCCTCGACGAATGCCGCCTGGATCGGGTGAGGATGCGCCACGCTCCCGAGGCCTTCAAGCGTCGTGATACTTCGATTCTGAGCCGAGTTTACCGGCAGGATGCAGGACCGGACGGGGTTTCCGTCCATCAACACGGTGCACGCCCCGCACTGTCCAAGCCCACAGCCAAACCGCGGACCATGCAGATCCAGATCATCGCGTAAGACGTACAGCAGGGGCGTCGAGGCGTCCACGTTGACGGCCTGTGATTTTCCATTTACGGTAAATGAGATCCGTGCCACGTTAGATTTCCTTTCCGGACCGGAAAGATTGCGCGACCTGATCCGATGCGAACCACTTTACATTCTACCAATCCACGCCAGTGATGATACGGCGGCACCCGCAGGCGTTCAAGTTGGTTCCCGGATGACGGCGGGCGGATCACGAGCGGTGCCGCGCGCCGGACGCTGCCGGTTTTGCGCTATGATACTCCGCGCCGGGTCTGAAATTTCTTCGAGAAGAGAGGTCTTCCGCATGGCGATCAAAAAAGTCGGCGTATTGGGGTGCGGGCTGATGGGCTCCGGAATCGCGCAGGTGTCCGCGACGGCCGGGTTTGACGTGGTCTCGCTCGAAGTCGAGCAGAAATTTCTGGACAAGGGATTCGCCGGCATCCGCAAATCGCTCGAAAAGCTCGCGGAAAAAGGACAACTCGCCGAATCCCCGGACGCAATTCTCCGCCGGCTGAAAGGCACGACGCGCAAGGAAGACCTGGCCGATTGCGACCTCATCATCGAGGCCATCATCGAGGACCCCGCGGCCAAGCAGAAAATGTTCGCTTCGCTCGATCCGATCGTGAAGCCCGAAGCGATTTTCGCGAGCAACACGTCCTCCATTTCGATCACGCAGACGATGCAGGTGACGCGGCGGCACGACCGCTTCGTCGGCTGCCACTTTTTCAATCCCGTGCCGCTGATGAAGCTCGTCGAGGTGATTCGCACGATCGTCACTTCCGACGAAGCTTTTGAAACGGTGTGCGCCTTCGGAGAAAAAGTCGGAAAGATTCCCGTGCGCACCACCGACCGCCCGGGATTCATCGTCAACCGCCTGCTGATTCCATACCTGATGGACTCGATCCGCGCGTTTGAAGAGGGCGTGGGCTCGATCCCGGATATTGATATTTCCATGAAGCTCGGCTGCGGCCATCCGATGGGCCCGTTCACGCTTCTCGATTTTGTCGGCCTCGATACGACTTACTACATCACGAATGTGATGTTCGAGGAGTTCAAGGAGGCGCGATTTGCCTCGCCATCGCTTCTGAAACGTATGGTTATCGCGGGCTGGCACGGGAAAAAGAGCGGCAAGGGGTTTTACGACTGGTCGGATCCGAAAGCGCCTGTGCCGCAGGATGCCGCGCTGCGTGGATTGAAGAGATCGTAATCCGAAACAAGCTTCGTCTATTTTGAATCCGTGCGCACCCCTTCGCCCGGCAACCGGCTCGCCACAATTTCGGCAAGATCGCGGATGGCGATGTCGTCGCGCTTCGCATGTCCCGCCGCGTCGCGCAGCATGATGGGACAATAGGGGCAGGCCACCGCCACCGTTGACGCACCCGTTTCCGCAAGCATCGCAAAACGCTTCTGGTTCACGCGTTCGGCGGAGGATTCGCGGCGATCGTCGGTGATGAAAAGCTGCCCGCCGCCGGCGCCGCAGCAGTACGTGTTCTGGCCGTGATGCCGCGTTTCCGTAAGAGAAATTCCGCAGCTCTCAAGGATGCGCCTCGGCGCTTCGGTGATACCGCGTCCCCGCGCGAGGTAACACGGATCGTGATACGTCGTCTTTTCGGCGGAGGGCCGGAGCGAGAGCCTGGGTAGAAGCTCTTCGATCAGTTCCGAATGATGCACGACGCGAATGCCCAGCGACTCGAAGGCGGCGATCTGCCGGTAGTCCTTATCGAGAATTGTTGTGCAGTGCGGGCAGCAGGAGATAATTTTCTTCACGCCAAGTTCTGAAAAAGTTCCGATCAGTTCTTCGGCGAGCTGCAGATAGAGATATTCGTTGCCGGCGCGCCGCGCGGGTTCTCCGCAGCAGGATTCGCGAGCCAACACTCCCCAGGAGACTCCGGCGGCATCGAGAATCTGCTTCATCGCAAACGCCACGTCCTGGCCGTGCGGATCGAAATTCAGGCCGCACCCGAGCCAGAAGAGCCATTCTTGTTTTCCGTCGAAAATGGGGAACTGCTTTCCGTTGATGAATTTCTGGCGGGTGTCCTGGGTGATTCCCCAGGGATTGTGCGGCGCGCGCTCCATCGTGGTGAAAAGCTTCACTACTTTTTCGTTCGAGACGCGCCCTTCGCTGACCAGTCCCCGCCGCATGTCGAGAATTTTCCGTCCCACATGCTCGATGCCGACCGGGCAAACGTACTCGCACGCTCCGCAGGAGAGGCATTGAAACAGATCCTGCTCGTCAATCCAGACCGCGCCGGATCGTTTCTCCTCCGAAGTTCCGGCCACCAGATCGCCGCCGTGCAGGAGGCCATGCTGCAGGTCGAGAATGATCTCCTTGGGGCTGAGCGAGCCGCCGATCTGATTCGCGGGGCAGAACTCGGTGCAGCGTCCGCATTCGACGCAGGCGTTCACGTCGAGCACGTCTTTCCAGGCGAGCTCCTTGAAATGCACGAGGCCCAGGTCCTCGCCGTCGTCGCGCAGGGGCCGCACGCGGCTCGTCGTCTCCGGCCGGAAGAAAATCGCAAACGGCGAAAGCACAAGATGAAGATGCTTGGACTGGGGAATCACGACGAGCAAAGCGAAGAAGGCAATCGTGTGCGCCCACCAGTTGATTTTCCACGCGGTGTCCGCGGACGAAAAAACTTTCCATCCGAGGAGGTACGTCACCATCAAAATCGAGATCAACGCCGCCACAATTCCCGACGTAACGGAAAGCGGTCCGAGAACTTTGGGTCTCAGGACAAAACGCCGGAAAGAGAGCGACCCAATGCCGATGAGCACGGCGACAGCCCACAGGCCCGCGAAGGCGCCGTAGAATCCAAGCGCCTCATCGGCATGATCGAAGCCAAGAATTCCAAGAGAGAGGTGCTTTGCGCTGACCCACGCAAATGCGATGAATCCCCAGACGACCAGCGCGTGAAAGATTCCGGCAACCGGACGATCGCGCACGACGCGCGATTGCAGGACGACTTCGGAAAAAACCCGCCACAACCGATTGCCAATCGGTCCCGGAGGAAGAACCCAGGGCCTCGGGAAATGGCGGAACAGCCGCTGGTCGAGCGTCTTGTAGAAGAGCCATAGACTGGAAAGCGCAAGAGCCAGAAAGGCGGCTCTTTGCGCGGCGTCGGTCCAGACAATGGCCGCGGAAAATGCAGGTGAAAGCGGGATCACGCTTCTCTCCTCGCGAGCTTGATGGGCCTGATGGGGAGGGTCGAAAGCATCTGGCTGTTCATACTAGCAAACCTGGAAAGCGCCGCCAGAAATTTTGCACAACGAGGTGCCGCGTCCCGCCGCCCGCGGAAGCGAAGATTGGCAGGGAGAAAATCAGCCGGGAAAAACCAGGCGGAGCGGACCAGCAATTAGGGAAGCAGGCCGTAAACATCCAGTTCGGCCTGCGTGCCGACGTACACTTTTCCGTTGGCCACGGTGGGCACGGTGAACTTTACCGCCGGGCCGGCCCGATCGCGGGAGGAGTTCATTTCGCTGTTGTAAATTTCCAGCAGGGAATTCGCGGGATCAAAGGCGCGCAGGATGGCGGCGGACTTGGGAGAGGCCAGGGCGCCGCTGAAATCAATGAGCCAGAGAATCGCATTGCTGGTTCCGCCGGTTGAGCCGTTCCAGGAAAGAACAGCGGTGGCGCCCATGGCGCCGAAAGTTTCCGCCGATTGGGCTGCCGAGGGAGAAGTGGCAATTGTGCCGCCGCTCATCGGAAAAAATTTCAGTTTTCCATTTCCCGCCGCTATATAGACCGAACTGTTCCAGTACAACGGCGTGCTGAGGATCGGTCCGTCTCCCACCGGGACAATTTGCGGCTGCGGGACGACGCTCGCGCAATTGGAATTGTACCCGCCGAGCGAATCGCGATTCAAAACGTACATCGAACCGTCCTTGGACGCGCTCAAAGCCAGATGCGGAGCGCTTGCCGAGCCTGCGCCGTCCGGCAAAAGCAGTGGGGCGCTCGCTCCAAAATCGTTCGGCCCCAGCGTGGATTCCGTGCAGGGCGAAAAGTAGTCCGCGACGGAGAGGGCGCTTCCGGGATTCATCCGCAAAAAACTGTTTCCGTAAACGGGCGCGGACTGACTCGCCCCGAGCGGCCCATCACCGGTCACTACAAACACGTTGTGACTCAAATCCGCGGAGGGCCCTCCGCCGCTTTGCCAGATTCCGCCGTATGCACTATTGGGTGTGGTGTTGAATGCGGCGAGCAACTGCAAGGTAGCTGCATCAAAGACAATCAGCCAGCCATGCGGATACTCGCCGAGTCCTTGATCCGAGCCAGTTCCCCGGTACGACCCGAAGGCGACGTACAAAATTCCATTGTCGAGCAGCAGAGCCGCGCGTTGATTTTCAATTCTGGCCTCGAAACCCGTGGGCAGGCCTCCGCTCGTCGGAATCCCTATGCTTCTTTTTGTGTTTCCCGTAGTCAGGTCCAAGGCAAATAGAATGTCGGAATAAACCGGATTGAGCGCATTTGTCGTCTGTGTCGCGGCAACTACATACAGCGTGGATGAGGCCAAATCCACAGCCGGCGTTCCGGTGATCCCGATAAACGGCGTAATGTCGGAAGTGCCCAGGGACTGGCTTTGGACAGGCTCCGACCCGGCGGGAACGAGGTTCGAGGCTTTCCAGAGCTGATCGCAGGGGCTCGTGTCCGCATCGAAGGCAAAGACCGTATCGTTTTCCGTCGCGACGAAAATGACGTTGTGCATCGCGCCCGAGATTGCGAGACTCGCCACATAAAGCGGCTGAGCGTGCGCCTGCCCGTCGAGGGGACAGGCAAACAGTTTTCCGAAATTGGCTGGGATTACCGCTCCGGGCGCAAGCGCCAGCTCCTTGCTGTTGATTCCGGAGCGCGAGGCATCATTGCGCCAGGTGACCACGCCCGGGAGATCCGTGACATAAACGAATGCCGACGCCGTGACATTCGGACTCTCCAGGAGACTTGCCGTAATGAGGTGCCTCCCGGCGGCGCCCGGCGGCGTATACATGCCTGACGAAATTGATCCCACGTTTGCGTCGCCGTTCGGAATGCCGTCCACGGCCCACGCGATAGCGCTACTGGCAAGGCCGGGAACCTGCAACAGCTGTGTTTGCGAAAGCGTGACGCTCGTCCGCGAGGGAGAAATCGAAAGCGGACGAATCGTCACGCTGGATGCGCCGTTGACCGACGGGTCCGCCATGGAAACCGCGCTGATGGTGACGCCGGAAGGATTCGGGATCGTGTTTGGCGCCGCATACTTGCCGGAGGCATCAATCGTGCCTAGGGTCGAGTTTCCTCCAGTTATGGTATTCACCCGCCAGGTGACGCTCGAATTTCCCGCTCCCTGCACGAAAGCGGAAAATTGCATGCTTCCCCCCTGCACCACTTGCGCGGAGTTCGGCGACACGCGGACCGAAACTTGAGGGGGCGGATCGGATACTTGCCCGCCGCAGGAAATACACGCCAGGGCGAGAACGAGAATGGGGAATAGCGGAATACTGGGAATTGAGCCGGCCCGCCGCCAACGCAGCCATCTGGCTTGTTTGGAAACTTCAGAAGTTCGGCGGATAATTTCCCAGGGCATGGCACGAATCGCGCGAGCGCAGAACTGCCGGAGACTCGCGGAAAGTAGCACAGACGAGTCACTGCGTCAATTGACAAGTGTCACTATTGGTGACTTACGATGGCAGAGCGAAAGTGTACTGGAATTCGAGGCGCGGCAGAAAATCATTGTCCGCCGCGGCTTTACGCCTTCATGGCGCAGGCGCTTCCGCCGCACGGACCCGTGCTCATCAGGCGGTGAAAAAACTTCTTCACGCGATCAAGCAAGCTCGGCTGGGGAGAGACGGCCTGTGAATCCGCGGGCCTGGGAAGAGGCAGGGCAGCCACTGCCGGGGCTGATGCCACCTGAGGCGCGGGATTGACGTGCCCTCGAAACACGATGGAGGATCGCACGCGCGCTTCCCGCACGAGAATGATCGTCTCAGGGTCCGGCGCTGGCGGAGGCACAGGCGAACTCGCGTCAAACTTCAGCGGCGGCATCAGCACCGTGTAGACCGGCTGTTCCTCCAAAGACGCCGGCTCTCCCACATTCTTGTCCGGCGCGGCCGGATGGCTCATCGTGCTCAATTCGCGCGGGGGCGGCGCGGCCCGGGGAGTGCGCTCCGTGCCCGCTCGCGGAAATTCGCAGCCGCATCCGAATCCATTGTTACTCAGTGATTCGATCCTTCCTTCGTTGAGTGTCGCGACCCCTCCCTGCGGGATGATCGTAGTCTGATCGGAAAATTGAGATTCGACGCGCATGGCGCCGCGCTTCGTGATCACGCACATCTCGCCGCCCTGCTCGAGGCCCACGGTCAGGTCGCGCGATTCTCCCGAAATGGCGATGGGAGTCGCCACGATGGACGGCGTATACACCGTGAAAAGCTCCGAAGACTGGAGTTCCGGATGGACGCGCCCGTAGTCGAGCGCCAGGGTCACCGCCCCGCCCGACTTCACCATGCGGAAGCGCGCGGGCCCGCACACGCTGACGGAACCTCCCGTATTCAGCATCAGCAGGGCCCGTCCAGAGC
>VFSW01005127.1_pt1 | contig 19431 bp, 18 predicted proteins | sample 5358111 | NCBI WGS metagenome assembly VFSW01 (sample SAMN11554181, study PRJNA540505) | mine drainage metagenome | isolation source: sediment from site ElyBrook_90M | place: USA: Ely Copper Mine, Vershire, VT | collected 2017 | reverse complement strand
TACCCATCGGATCCCAGACCCTCCCCGGTGGTGCGGTACGCGGCCTGGCCGGGGAGGGTCTGGGTGCAGTTTAAATCGAATATGCGATTTTTCCAGACCCTCCCCTACGTCAAATGCGGTGTTTTTGGTTGTTCTGGAATCGTCTTTAAGGTTCCCTGATCGCTAACCTTCCGCTGAGTAAGCGCTACTTTGACGTTCTGATGATCAACCTTCGGAAGGGAAGTTATTCAAAATTTGGAATTTTTCCCTAAGCATGTTATCCTTATGCCATCATTTTAGAGGAGGATTCTAATGGCCGAAACTGGCAACCAACCAACTCGCATTGCCATTGTCGGGGCAGGTAACGTGGGCTCGACGTTTGCATACACATTAATGTTGAGCGGTCTGGCCTCTGAGATCGTTATGATTGATACGAACCTGTCTAAAGCCGAGGGCGAGGTGATGGACCTGAACCATTCGGTGCCCATGACCAGCCCCACCAAAATTTGGGCCGGCGATTATAAAGACTGCGCCGGCGCAGTGGTGACGGTGATCACCGCCGGCAGCGCCCAGAAACCTGGCGAGACACGCCTGGACCTGGTACAGCGCAACGCCGATATCTTCAAACAAATGATCCCGGAGGTTGCCAAATATAACCCGGAAGGCATCATTCTAATCGCCACCAACCCGGTGGATGTGCTGACCTATACCGCCATAAAACTGTCGGGCCTGTCGCCAAACCGCGTGATTGGGTCCGGAACGATTCTGGATACGGCGCGTTTTCGTTATTTGCTCAGCCAGCACCTGGGCGTCGACCCGCGCAGCGTACACGCTTTCATCATTGGGGAACACGGCGACAGCGAGGTCCCGGTCTGGTCATTGGCCAACGTGGCCGGCATGCACTTGCCCGATTTCTGCCGCTTGAACGGGCGCGGCTGCGGGGATGAGGAACAAGAGCGGATTTTTGCGGAGACACGCGATGCGGCTTATCGCATCATCGAACGTAAAGGCTCAACCTACTATGCCATTGGAGCCAGCCTGCTGCGTCTGGTGGAAGCCATCCTGCGCAACCAGAACACCGTCTTCTCCATCTCCAGCTATATCGAAGATTATTATGGCATCCGTGACGTGTGCCTGAGCATCCCCAGCATCGTCGACCGGGGTGGGGTCGAGAAGGTGATCATGCTGGACCTGAACCAGCGTGAGCTCGACGGCCTGCGCAGCTCGGCGGAGGTGTTGAAGGGTATTATCCGGCAGTTGAAGCTTTAATATTTTCCGAAAATCAGCCTTAGAACAAGCGGACGTTGTCGCTACCTGCACAACGTGTTCACAATGTGTCCGACCTGCTTGATGTGCGTTTGTTCATGGTTTGCCAACCACTGGGCATATGTATACACGGTCCGCTGGAGTGGTTTTCCAGCCCCTGTCACGGTTGCAGTACGGAACCAGTCGCCGGGTGTTATCGTACACGCGATGCCTCCTTCGGGGTAAATGAGAGTGAGGGAAACTCTCCACTGCCAACTGGGAGACTGGCTAAAAAAAACACATTGCCTGTTTATTATTAACCTGCTTGCATAATGAATATCTCGAACGGAGCAAGCTGGATTCTTCCCGGTTCATATTCCTTTTCCCGGTTAGTGTCGCTGGAGAATATCATTTTGCCAGGCTTTACTTCAGGGCCAGGTTGGATGAACTGGGGTTTCTCCGACATATTCAGCACCACCAGGCATTTCTGCTCCGGGGCGATGCGCAAGAAGGCCAGAAAGTCTGAAACCTCTTCGAACAGCGGCTTATAATCGCCCCAGATCAAGGCCGGGTTGGCTTTGCGTATATGCAACATTTTCTTATAGAAGGACAATAAAGAATCCGGGTCGCTTATCTGCCCGGCGACATTGATCCCTTGCGCATAGTAGGGGTTGACCGGCAGCCAGGGGGTCACTCCGGCCGGGCAAAAGCCGCCGTTGGCGGCGTTAGCCCAGGCCATGGGGGTGCGGCATTTGTCGCGTCCGTTTTCGGCGGCGAAACGCAAGGCCGAGGGTGCATCCAAATCCATCCATTCGGTCTCCATGTGGTACACCATCGGGCTGATGGCGTCACGGAACAAGGCCGGGTCGTCGATCAGGAAGTCGCGCATGCCGATCTCTTCGCCGTTGTACAGGAAGGGAGTGCCCTTCAAGGTCAGCAACAGGGCCAGGTTGAGCCGGGCGATGGCCTGGTTGTGCACGCCATCCCCGTAGCGGTTGTAGAGGCGCGGCGAATCGTGGTTGCCGAGCGTATTGCAGGGCCAGGCGGAGGCGGGCAGGGCCGTCAGCCGTTCTTTCTGGTTGGCGCGCACCCCGGCCGGGGTAATCAGGCGGGTGTGCATGAGCGGGAAGTTGAAATTAAGCTGCAGCTCGTCATTATTCTTCCCGTAGAAGGCGATTTCTTCGGTTTCGCCGATCAATACCCGCTCGGGATATTCGTCGATCACCTGGCGGAACTCATGCATCAGATCGTGCACTTCGGGCAGGTCGTGCTGCCCGGCGAACATGGCCTCGCTGGTACGGGCGAACTCTTGCCATTCTTCCGGAGTTTTGGCGGCGCGGGAAGCCTGGTAATACTCCTTCTGGGAGATTGCCGGAACGTGGTTGGGCAGGTGAGGGTCTTCGAAGATCGTCCCGATGGCGTCCAGGCGGAAACCATCCACGCCCATATCCAGCCAGAAGCGCGCTTCGTCGAACATAGCCTGTTTAACTTGCGGGTTGCGCCAGTTCAGATCAGGTTGGCCTTTGAAGAAGAAATGGTAGTAGTACTCGTCCGTGGCCGCGTCGTATTCCCAGGCCGGCCCGCCGAAGCTGGCATACCAGTTGTTAGGCGGGAGGCCCCCCGCCTGGCCTTTACGCCAGATGTACCAGTCCCGGCGCGGGTTATCCTGGCTGGCGCGCGACTCGATAAACCAGGGATGCTGGTCGGAGGTGTGGTTGAGCACCAGATCGAGCACCAGGCGGATATTGCGTTTGTGCGCCTCGTTCAGAAAAAGCTCGAAATCTTTCAAGGTCCCGTATTCGGGGGCAACCCCGCGGTAGTCGGCTACGTCGTAGCCGCAGTCGCACAGCGGCGAGGGGAAATGCGGCGATAGCCAGATAGCGTCGATACCCAGGTCCTGCAAATAATCCAACCTGGAGATGATCCCGGGTATATCGCCGATGCCATCCCCGTTAGCATCCGCAAAACTGCGCGGATAAATCTGGTAGAAAACTGCTTTTTGCCACCATTTCAGTGAGTCCATAGTGTTCCCATCAGTAGTCCCTCTTCCTGGATTTTTTCAACCAGCACCTGGCTGACCTGGTTCCACAGGTTGGCCTTGCTGCTGGCTGTGATGCGCAAGTAATTGTCGCTGTGGCCTTCCATTTGCCAATCAGACCCCGGCTGCTGGATGGCCGATTCCCACAACACCGCCAGAGTCTTTCCGATAAAGTTGTGCTGATAATTTACGGCCGAGGCGCTGATCACCTGGCGCAGTTCTGCGCTGCGCGCTTTACGCTGAGGGCCTGGGACCTGGCCGGGCAGCCGGACGGCCGGTGTACCTGGCCGGGCTGAATAATGGAACACATGTCCGGCGGCAAATTGCATTTCTTTCACAAAGGCCAGGCTTTCGGCAAATTCTTCACCGGTTTCGCCGGGAAAACCGGCGATAATATCCGTGGTGATGGCAATTTCCGGTGAAACTTTGCGCGCCTGCTCGACCAGTCCCGCAAAGGCGGCCGGGGTGACGGTGCGCCCCATCCGTTTGAGCGTGGTTTCACATCCGGATTGGAGCGGCAGGTGCAGGTGACGGCACATGCGTGGGTTTTCCCACAGAGAGAAGAATGCCTCGTCCAGGTTCCACGGTTCCAACGAGGACAGGCGCAGGCGAGGGGTATCTGTTTCGGTTAAGATCTTGCTGACCAACCCTTCGAGGCGGGAGGGAGGGTCGAAATCCAGGCCCCAGGAACCGAGCTGGACCCCGGTCAGCACGATTTCCTGCGTGCCGCCGTCCAAAGCTGAGCGGATATCCTGCAGCACTTCAGCCGCCGGCGTGCTGGTCGATTTACCGCGCAGCAGGCGGGTAAGGCAGAAGGTGCAAAAGTTATCGCAGCCTTCTTGGACTTTGATAAACCCGCGCGTGCGCTGGTGAAGTCCGGGCAGCGGCTGCCTGGCGAGTGGTTCAAGATCGATGTCCTGTTCTGGCAGGTTCAGGGTTTCGGAAACCAGGCTGTTTTTGCCCTGGTTGGCAATCACTTTTGTCACCCCCGGCATGCTCAAGGCGGCCTCCGGTTCGAGGGTCGCCCAGCAGCCGGTAACCACGATTTCGGCGTCGCCTGCCTTTGCGGCCTGGCGGATCTTCTGGCGCGAATCGGAGGCGGCCGCGCTGGTGACCGCGCAGGTATTCACCACCACCAGGTCGGCGGCCGCAGGAGACGCCACGATCTCATGGCCAGCCGCGCGGAATTTTAAGGCCATTTTTTCGATCTCACTCTGGTTCAAACGACACCCGATGGTGTCCAGGTATACTTTCATTCGATGATCCACTTTTTGTGGGCGGGATAAACGTAGTTTATCCCACCCATAAAAAGTGCTTCTCCGATCTAAGGGTTGTAAACGACAAAATTGTCAAAATATACGTCCACCCCCGCCGCCCCGTAGGAGCCGCCCGTCAGGCCAATGCCGCCCGACGAAAAATCCGGGTCGTTTGCCTCCAGGGATTTCTGATTATTTACCCACAGCGACAGCGACCGGTTGTTGCAGTCCGCCCGCAGGTGGTTCTGGTTTTGTCCCTGGCGAATGGCTTGATTATATTCCAGAGTCGTCCCGGTTAACATTGAGAAACTGCCGTCTTTTACCTTGACAATGCCGTTGTATCCATCGCTGGTAACCAGAAAAGTATAATAATTCTTGACATCCTGGAAACGGCACAAAATACCGAAATGGTTGTTATCCGGGCCGCCAATCTTAACCGTATCCACTTCGATGCGGGTGTTGTTAAATTTAACGCCTGGCCTGGCCAACAAATCGATCTGAGGCTGGTTGGCCAGCATGCGCAGCCCGCCCGCCTGGTAGTTGATAAACGATCCATTCTCGTCCGTCCAGGCCGGCCAGCCGGATTTTGGGTTAGAGAAATCATCCGCATAAAAAATTCCACCGGACGGAACCAGGTTGCTGTTATCCAGGATGGGTAAGGCGCCACATCCGGCCAGAACGAGACTTAACAGGCTTAAAAATGTGATTATTTTTATCCCCGGTTTTTTCATGTGGAAATACCCCTTAACTACTGCCAAAATATTGATGAAGCAGGCGCTGCACCATGCTTTGAATCTCGGGCTGGTTCTTGGACAGATCGAGGGCTTTACGGAGGTGCTGGTAGGCCAGTTGATACTGATTTTCTTGCAGATAGACCTGGCCGAGGTGAAGATGAGCCAGGGCGTAATCGGGGTTGGCCTGCAGAGCGCGCAGGTAGAAACGCTCGGCTTCCGCCATGTCTCCCAGGGCATACATGCACGCTCCCATCGTGGCGAGGGCAGCCGGATCACGCGGAGCCAGTAAAACTGCCTGGCGCGCGGCTGGGAGGCCAAGGCTGCGCAGGTTCAACGAGTTGGTAATCGTGAACTGCGCCAGGATTTCCCAGTAAGGTGCGCTGCCCGGTTCCAGTTCTACGGCGTGCTGGAAATAAGCCAGGGCCTGGTTGATTTCGCCAATGTCTGCCAGGGTGGTGCCCAACTCGATTTGCCAGGCGGCTTGCCCGGGTTCTGCAGCCGCCACCGCCTGCAAGGTGGGCAGCGCCTTTTCGGGGCGGCCCTGCCTGCGCCAGTAATGCGCTATCAGGGCCTGGACGGTGATCGAATCCGGCCCAAGCTGCTGCGCTTTTTGCAGGTTGGGATAGCCGTCTTTATCCAGGTGCTGGTAAGCTTCCCCCAGGAAGGCCCAGGCTTCGGCGTAATTGGGGTTCAGTGCAACCGACCTGTCAAAAGACTGTGTCGCCAGGTCCCAATATCCCAGGCTGCCCAGGCTGCGCCCGACCAGCAGTTGCCGGTAGCTGGGATCATCTTTCAGATCCGCCAGACTCAAAGCCTGGCGAAGTGAATCGACCGGAGCTTGCCAGGCCGCGTCATGGCTCACCGCTTCCTGAAAAAACTGCACCGCCTCTTGCGGATGGTCGGAAACCAGCAGCAAGCCCAACCTGAAAGCCGTCTCAGCCTTGCCGGGGTCAGCCGCCAGCCAGGCTCGCAAGGTTTGTTCGGCGCCCGAAAAATCACCCGCCTGCCACTGCAAGTCGGATAACCTCTCGAAAGTATCTGGCGCGGCCTGCCCGGATTGGATCAAAGCCTGCCACACGCGCACCGCCGCGGCAGTATCGTTCACCGCCAGGTATGCCTCACCCAGGCTTTGCTGCTGGATGGGAGACAGGCTGCCCAGTCGGGCGGCCTGCTCGAAAGCGGTAATGGCGTTGGTCGGGTTTCCGGCCTGGAGTTCCAGCCCGGCAATTTGCCCCCACAACTCGACGCGCCAGGGCGCATATTGGACGGCCTGCCTGAGATACGCCGCCGCCTGTTTGGGCAGGTGGTTATCCGCTGCCAGACGGGCATTATCCATCGCCGCAGTCAACGCCCACGGGCTGGGAGCCAGGCTGATGATCAAGGCCAGGATAAAAGGTAAGACGAGTCCGAAAACCAGCGGGGGCTGGTCATCCTTTTGCATGGATTTATTATAGTGCAAACAGGTGAGCTAATCCCCTTTTATCCCGGCTATGTAGCCGAAATATTTGGCGTACTCGAGCAGAGTCGTATTCCATCCTCGCCGGCTGAGGAACCAGGTGGAGGCGTGATACCAGTGGCCAGACGCCGGGTGTACCATCACGGTTATCCCCGACCCTTTGAATACATCGTTGAAAACCTGGCGGGTCCGACGGGAATGGAAAGGATCCGTGACGATGATGCAGGAGCTCATATTTTTTTCATTCATTAAACTGAGCACAGCTTTGGCTTCGTCGACCGTGCTGCTCGATTGAACCGTCGTAAACAGGAGCGCATCGCTGGGAATGCCCTGGTCCAGGGCGTCCAGACGCTTGGCCTGGTTGGAAGGAACCTCAACTTCACCGTTATCGGAGGGTTGGTCGGTCAGGGTGAGGATGACCACCTGCGCCATCTGTTCTTTGAAAAGTGAAGCGGTCTCGACCATGCGACCGCCTGAATCTCCGCTCAAAACCACGATAGCGTTAGCTTCGTGGAGTGGGTCTGCGATGACCAGAAAATGCCCCATGCCTACCAGCAGGGCATAAAGCAAGACCAGGCAAACCACACCTGCTACGATCAGACCTGTACACCCCCCAAAGAATTTCATACAGGAACCTCTTTTCTCCGTCCCAGCATTAGGAAGGTTTTCCGGTTGCATATTATCCTGCCAGGGCTTTCTTCATGCGTTCCAGGGCCTCAACCAGCATTGGGCGCGGACAGCCAAAGTTCATGCGCACAAACCCCTGGCCGTTGGCGCCGAAATCGTCGCCCTTATTCATCGCCACCCGCGCATTTTCGAGGAAGAAATCATGCGGGCTGCCCTGGATGCCGGATTGCCGGCAGTCCAGCCAGGCCAGGTAAGTGGCTTCGGGTAAACCCATGGAAATTCCAGGTAATTCCTGGTTGACGTATTGATACAGGAAATCCCGGTTGGCTTGCAGGTAGCACAGCAGTTCATCCAACCAGGGTTGGCCATCTTTGAAAGCTGCCAGGGCAGCTACCTGCCCGAGGATATTGACACCGCCGACCAGGCCGCGGCCGGCTTTCAGGAAAGTACGGCGCAGGTCCTTGTCCTGGATTACAACAAACGAGCAGCTCAGGCCGGCGATGTTGTAGGTTTTACTGGGGGCCATCAAGGTGATGGTATGCTTGGCAATCTCGGGATCCAGGCTGGCAATGGGGATGTGCGTGTGGCCCGAAAACACCAGGTCGCAGTGAATCTCGTCAGAGCAGATGGTCACCCCGTGGCGCAAACAAATTTCGGCCATTTTTTCCAACTCATCCGTCCGAAAGGCGCGCCCGACCGGGTTGTGGGGGTTGCACAGGATGAAGATGCGCGTCTGGCCGGTAATGGTTTGCTCGAATTGTTCAAAATCGATGCTGTAGGATCCATTTTCCTGGCGAGTCAGCTCGACTTGCTGCGAGGTGGCCCCGGCGTGTTCCTGGGCGCTAAAAAAGGGTGGATAGACCGGGGTCTGGATCAAAACCGCCTCGCCCGGTCTGGCAATTGCCTGGCTGGCCAGGTTGAAACCATTGACCACCCCCGGCATGATCAGCACGTCTTCTGCGCTGACGTTCCAATGATATTTATTGGCCAGGTGGTCGATGATCACCTGCCTCAATTCGTCCGGTTCGCAAGGATAACCAAAAACGCCATGTTCGATGCGTTCGCGCAGCGCCCGGATCACCGGTTCGGGAGAGAGGAAGTCCATATCGGCCACCCACATGGGCAGCACGTCATCATCATATTGGCGCCATTTGGCGCATTCGGAATTACGGCGGTCAGGTAGAAAATCGAAATCGCAGGGCATACGTGAGGTTCCAGTTCTTTTTTATTGATTTGGTGATGGAAGGAGCTGCTGCAAGGCGCGATAACCGATTACGTTCAAACCACTGTCCTTCAAGAAATCGGCCATAGCCTGGCTGGTAAAAGTCTGGTAATCGGCCACACGGCAGGCCCAATCCGGCGCAATGGCTCTCAACTCCGGAGTGTCTTTAGAAGGATGGATAATAAAATGGGTAATCCCTCCGGCAGGCAGGTTTGCCAGGACCTGTTTGGTGCGCTTCAGGCGATCCGACGGATCGTCAAGAGGCATGCCGACCAGGTTGTCGATCAGGGGAATGCCCCGGTCTTCGAGCTGCGCCATCATGTCAGCCGCCATTTTTGCGCCCTGGCTGTCCATGCCGCGCCCCAGCCACTGGGTTTCGTCGAGGCGCAGGAGCATGGGAGGTATCCCGTGCTGCAGGGCCACTTCAACATACGCCAGCATAATTTTGGGATGAGCCACCGTGCCCATGTGCGTGTCCATGTGGGTGGGATGCATTCCCCAGCGGATGGCCAGTTCCACCTGGGCAGCCAGTTCCTGGCGGGTATAGCCGGCGTCGGCATGTTGCTGGGCTTCTTCACTCGTGTGGTAGAAAAAGCCTTCTGAGTCAACCAGGCCCGAGGCCGGCTTACGGGTGGACAGCGGACCCCATCGGTAGGTCTGCCATTCACTGGTCAGGGTGGCATGCACGCCCATATCAACCTGGGCATGCTGGCGGCTGTAAGCCGCCGCGGAAAGGGCCCAGGCGCACGGCATCATCACTGCCCCGGAAGAAATCAATCCGGCTTCTACCAGGTCAGCAAAGGCGGCGACGCTGGCCTGACACATGCCGATGTCATCGGTGTGGATGATCACGAGCCGGTCTTTGGCCGAGAAACCAAGCTTCTTGAGGATTGGGTTGGGTGGAGTTGTCATAGTAAAGCTTAAACCTGTTAAAAAGAATTGCCCTGCATGCATGAGGCATACATGCCAGGGCGGTGACGCATTTTCTACTCTCCAGACGCCTCTTGTGGGTGTAAATCGACTTAAAAAAGTCCCCGCCATGCCGTGTGCTGCGCAGTTTTGAACCTGCTTTCGCAGGTCGGGTGCCGCCCCCGCAACTTCGCCTTGGCCGAAGCCTATCGCGTCGCTGCAGCGGATAAGGAACCCTTTTTAAAACGTGTTGGCTCAAAACGTGAAGTGCAGAATCACGGGCACAGCAGGGTTGTATTTCTTATACCACAATTCAAAACAACTGTACAGAGAATTTTTTTAGAAGTCAACTTTGATAGGTGTGAAAAGCGTAGCTTTTCACACCTATCAAAGTGGACTTCTAAAAAACGATCTTCACTTATAATAATATCGTATGAGTGAAGTAAGAGTCTTCATCGCTATCGCCTTACCCGCCCCACTCCAGCAGAAGCTGGACGAGGCCGCCGGATTGTTGAAAAATAATCAGACCCGGGCGGTGCGCTGGGTGGCAGGCAAAAATATCCACCTGACGCTCAAGTTCCTGGGCGAGGTGGATACTAAAAAAATTGGGCCGATCAGCCAGGCAATCCAGGCTGAAAGCCGGCTAATCCAACCCTTCGCGCTGAGCGCAGGCGGCGCCGGGGCTTTCCCGGGCCTGCACCGGCCGCGCGTCGTGTGGATCGGCGTCCAGGCGCCTCCGGTGTTAGCCGAGTTGGCTGCCGCCATCGACCGCGCTACCCAACAGCTTGGTTTTCCTGGCGAAGACAGGCCGTTTAGCCCGCATCTAACCCTGGGGCGGGTTTCTCAAAATGCGTCTCCCCAGGAAGTGCAGGCGATTGGCCAGGTTCTTTCAACCACTAAGATAGGTAAGCTGGGTGGCTTTGAAGTCACCCAGGTGACTCTTTTTCGCAGCGATCTGCAGCCCGGTGGGGCGGTTTACACGCCGCTTTTTACCGCCGCTCTTGCGAAGAGCAACTGAAGTAAGACATAATCACGGGAATTCCTCTAGAATGGCGGGCATTCCCGGTTAATGTGTGTTAAAATCCAATTACCGGCGAAATGAACGGATACTTTTTAGGTTCTTAATATATATGGAGGCTGCACCTGAATACGACAGAAATTACCAGATTAGTCATTGAAGCGCTAGAAGAGAAAAAAGCGGAAAATATCGTTCTAATCGATATTCACGAAATTGCATCTTTTACCGATTATTTTATTATTTGCTCGGGGTCGAGCGACAGGATGATCGACAGCCTGGCTGACGCTGTCCTTGAAAGTGCCAAGCACAAAGCCGACTTGCTGGGTAAAAAAGAAGGGCAAGCCAGTTCAGGCTGGGTGTTGGTCGATTTTGGCGACATCATCGTGCATCTGTTTTCACCAGACCAGCGCGACTATTACCGGTTGGAGCAGTTATGGGAAAAGGGGAAAATTCTGCTCCACGTCCAGTAAAAAAGAAGGTAACCTGTACCAAAAATATAAAGAATGTGGATATTCGCCATGAATGTATATGATATCTGTCACTTTCGTCATGGTTGATTTTCGAGTATATTAATCAGTATATCCCCATTCTTTTAGAGGTGCAAAATGTTTCGTGTTAGCCGCCGTTTAGATTACGGTCTTCAGTTGATGACTTCTCTGGCTTCTGATCCGGATAACCATTCTCAGCCGACTGCAGCGCTCGCCAGCAAGTTGGACATGCCGCTGCCATTCTTACACCAGATTGCCCACGTTTTGATGCAAGCTGGTTTGATCAAGGCTACTCCTGGTCAAAAGGGCGGGCTCCGGTTGAGCCAACAACCGCAGGATATCTCCGTGCTGCAGATCATCGTAGCCCTGGAGGGGCCGATTACCCTCAGCCCTTGCCAGGAATGTGATGAGTCTTGCCCGCGCCATACTAACTGCGCCACCCTGATTATCTGGAACGACCTACAAGATCGGATCTCCGGGCACCTGGCCAATATCCGCCTGGACATGCTGGTCGACCGGAACCAATCAATGCCGGCGTTCCCGCTGGTAAACGAATATCCCCTGAATTTGTCGTCTCAATAATTCCGGAAGATTCACTTTTTTTGGGGGTGTGATTTTACACACACCCCAAAAAGTGATTTTCCTATCCTAAAGCCGCCAGCACTTCAGGGCTGTGTTCGGCCGGTTTTACCTGTTCGAACACCTTTTTGATCTTGCCATCCGGGGCGATGAGAAAGCTCGTGCGCAGCACGCCGAAAGATTCGCGTCCGTACGACTTTTTCAGTCCCCAAACTCCGTAAAGATCGTGGACTTTATGTCCCTCGTCCGCCAGCAAGGTAAAAGGTAAATGGTATTTTGCCTTGAATTTGGCGTGCGATTCAGTCGTATCCGGGCTGACTCCCAGGATGACCACGCCGGCTTTCTGATAGGCGGAGTAATCATCGCGGAAGTTGCATGCCTCGGTGGTGCAGCCCGGGGTGTCATCGGCGGGATAAAAATAAAGTAAGACAGGTTTACCGCGGTAGTCGGATAATTTATGGCTTTTTCCATTTTCGTCCGGCAGGGTGAAATCTGGCGCAGGTATATTCGCTTCAATCGGCATATTATTCCTCCTGAATTTCACTAAATTTCGTGACTACGCAGCCTATGGGCATAAATCCCGAATTTTGAGAATTTGCGGGGGCTACTACCCCGCAAATTCTCAAAATTCGGGGACTTTCCCATAATGGCTGAGTAGTTTCAACATTTCTTGCTATCTATATTGTATGATTTTTGGCGATGTTTTCCAGACGCCCGGACAATAACGTTATGCAGGGGTGGGGATCACTTCGCCCATGTGGGTGATGTCGTAACCCGGCATGGCTGCCACGGCTTTGCGGAAATCGGGGTCAGCCATCAAATCGAACAGCGGGGTCAGCAGATCCCCCTCCAGGAAGCGGGTGGGGATGACCAGGTCGTAGCGTTCTTGATAGAGCGGGATGAAATCCAGGTCGAGGGCGCTGGCCGCCGCCGGGATGCCCAGCCCGGTATCCGCCCTGCCTGAAGCAATCGCCGCGGCAACCGCCAGGTGGGTATACTCCTCCTGGGCGTAGCCGCGCACGCTGGCGGCGGGAATCCCAAATAGATTCAGGTGGAAATCCAGCAGGACGCGCGTCCCGGCACCGCGCTGCCGGTTGACGTATACCACATCCGGGCGGCCCAGGTCTGCCAGGGACCGGATGCCTTTTGGGTTGCCTTTGTTGACCATTAAACCCTGTTCACGGTTGGCCCAGGTTACCATCCGGACGGGGGTGTCCGGCAGATACTGGCGTAGATAGGTGACGTTATATTCTCCGGTGTGCGGGTCGAGCAGGTGTGACCCGGCCAGGTGCGCCTCGTTACGCCGCAGCGCGGCCAACCCACCCAGGCTGCCCACGTTGGTCGACACCAACCGTCTGCCCCGGGCGGAGATGAACTGCGCCAGGATATCCAGGGTCATGTCGTGCGAGCCAATTGCAAAAATGGTATGTTCCGGCTCTCTTAACGAGTTATACAGGCGGACCTTGATTTGAGTCCCGGCTTCCAGCCCCTGGATTCCAGCCGGCAGGATGGTGATACCATCCGCCCGTACGAGCGAAGTGATCATTCCGGCTGCGCGCGGCAGGGGGGCGGCCAGGAAATCATCCCCGACTTTTCCAACTACCACCCGCATATAGTCTTCGTCGCCGGGCGGAGAAGTGACTTTACGGGTCAGCCGCGCGGTAATTTCCTGCACTGCCAGCGGGGCGTGTCCCAGCCATTTGGCCAGCAGTGGTTCGACAAATATTTCCCCGGTCAGCGCCGCCGATACGGGATAACCGGGCACGCCAATGATGGGGATCTTAGCGCCGTTTTTTCTGAGGATCATACCCAGGATCACCGGGTGTCCCGGGCGGACTGCCACGCCGTGCACCAGTAGCTCACCCAGCTTTTCCACCACCGTGGAAGAGAAGTCTTCCGATCCGGAAGAGGAGCCGGCGTTCAGTAGAATAAGGTCGCATTCTTCGGCAGCCTGCCGGACGCGCTCCAGGATCAAGGCCAGGTTATCCGGGGTGATCGGGTAGCGGCGTGGAACGGCGCCCCAACCTTTGACCTGGGCCGCCAGCACGATGGAGTTGTATTCGATGATTTCCCAGGCCCGGGCGCCCGGGCCGGGAGAAACCAGCTCGCTCCCGGTCGGAATGATCCCTACGCACGGCTGGCGGCTGACCTGCACCTGGGCATAGCCGCAAGCCGCCATAGCGCCCAGGTCCACCGGGCGCAGCACCTGCCCGGCCGGGAGGACGAGCTGCCCGGTGACGATATCTTCGCCCATCGGGCGGATGTGGCTCCAGGGCGCCAGGGAGGCGCGCAGCCTGATTCTGGCCGGGTGGCGGATATCCTGGCTGAGCTGCCCATCTTCACCCAGCGCTTCCACCAGCTCGATGGGTACCACAGCATCCGCCCAGGCGGGTAAGGCGTCCCCGGTATCGACGTAGCTGGCCTTGTCTTGCATGGAAAGCACGACCGGAGCGGTCGGCATGGCGGTAGAGGTATCTTCGGAGCGCAGGGCAAAACCATCCATGGCGGAGGCATGGTAGTGCGGAGATGAAATCCGCGCCCACACCGCCTCAGCCAGAGTGCGGCCCACAGCATTTTCATCCAATGGGATGGATTCTACATCCAGCAGGCGCCAACAACCGGCAGCCTGGATGGCCTGTTGGAAGCGTTGTTTGGCTTCTGAAAGGGGAATATCGTGCAGGTATACTGACATATTTAGATCCCTCACATCCTCACCAGGGTAAGGCGCTGGCAAAGCTGCTCAAATCCGTATCGCTGTTGATTTCGATGCGTTCAAGATAATAAATGTCCGCCAGAGAATGCGTATAGGAATCGCCAATGCCAACCGCGGCAGTATATTCGTTTGCCACTGCTGCGTTGATATCGGAATCAGTTTCCCCGTAGGGATAAGCGAAGGTATCTATCGGGGCGTTGAATTTCTTAGCCAAAATTTTTTTCGAATTTACTAACTGGAAAGGAAGGTCGGCTTGCATCCCGGCCAGGTCGGGATGAGACATGCTGTGGCTGCCAATCTCCCAACCGGCATTCTGCATTTCTACGACCTGGTCAGTGCTCAAAAAGGTATCTTGGTCCAGGTAATTCACCACCAGGTAGACCGTTCCGATAAAACCGTATTTGTGCATGATCGGGAAGGCATTGTCATAGATGTCAGCGTTGCCATCATCAAAAGAGATCACGATCGGGCGGTCGGGCAGGTTGGCGCCTGCTTTGATGGCGGTCACCAACAGCGAAATTGGGATGACGGTGTAGCCATTGGATTGTAAATAATCCATCTGTTCGGTAAACGCCTCGGTAGTTACACAATAAATGTTGGGCGGGTCGCCTGGCAGCACGTGATGGTAAAAAATGATCGGGACGGTAACCGCGCCTGCATCGTGAAAGGTCCATTCCGAGGTTGGAAGGGCGGTCGATTTTGGTTTTTTGGTTGGTTTGGGCCTGGGAGTGCGCGTACGGGTGGGGATTTGGCCTGGTTCAGGAGATTGCGTAGGCGACAAAGAAGGGGTATTCGTCACCGGCCGAAAAGGGGTGAGAGACGGTTTCAGCGTAACTGTTTTGGTGGATGTCGAAAAGATGGCAGAGATCAGGCCTGGCGGATCAGGTAATTGGGTGGGCAGGCCTGTGACAGTCATACAGCCCAGCGTGATCAGGCTTATCAATCCGAACAAAAAGTATTTACCCGTCACTTTTTTGGTTACGTGAAGCGCAGCTTCACGTAACCAAAAAAGTGACTTGCATGGTTTTCGGATCGGTCGCATGGTGAGTTAGAGGAGAGTGACGGTGACCTGATCGCCGGCGCTAAGGCCGGTGGCAGCCGACGGGATTTTTACCAGGCCATCTGCACGCGCCAGGCTAAAAATCAGGTTGCTCTTATAGAAAATGGGTTCAGCCAGGTAACCCTGTGGGCCGGGTAACAGCGTAACCGGCACGTAATCTTCTCGACCCGCCTGTGAAGCCAGGTTGATCGTCAGGCTGGCGACCAAAGTCGGTTTTGGCCTGGGATTGGTCAAGCCCAGCAGGTGTTCCACCAGCGGCGTCGCAAATATACCGGCGACTACCAGGGCGCTGACCGGGTTGCCGGGCAGGCCCACCACCGCTTTACCGTTGCAGACGGCCAGGATGGTCGGTTTGCCGGGGCGCAGATTGACGCCGTGGACCAGCACCCCGGGGGCTCCCAGGTTTTGGATCACTTCAGCCGTCAGGTCGCGCGTGCTGGCAGATGAGCCGGCGGTGACGATAACGGCTTCGCATTCGTCCAGGGCAGTCTGGAGTGTCTGTTGCAGAGCCTGGCGTTTATCCGGGATGATGCCGTAAAAGGCAGGTTTTCCTCCAGCCTGTTCGACCAGAGCGCCCAGCGAATAGCTGTTGATATCGCGCACCTGCCCGGCGGATGGCCTGGCCTGCGGGACGACGATTTCGTCTCCGCTGGAAATGATCCCGATCCTGGGGCGGACGGCCACGCTGACCTGGGTAATCCCCAGGGCTAATAACCCGCCGATCTCAGCCGGGCGCAGGCGCACTCCGGCCGGTACGATGATTTGCCCCGGGGCGACGTCCTCACCGGTTTTGAGGATATTTTCTCCGGCAGCCGAGGATCGCAATACCTCGATTTCGCCCGGTTTGGACTGCTGCGTATATTCGAGCATGACCACCGCATCAGCGCCCTCCGGCAGCATACCGCCGGTGTAAATCAAGGCTGCCTGCGCAGGTTGCAGCTTGAAATCCGGCTGGCGGCCCATGGGCACTTCACCCACCAGGGTCAGGTAGGCCGGCAGCGAGTCGCTTGCGCCGTAGGTATCCCGGGCGATGACGGCAAAGCCATCCACGGTGCTGCGCGGGAAGGCCGGCAGGGCTTCAGGCGAGGCAATTGCGCCGGCGGTGACCCTGCCCAAGGCGGTAAAGGTATCCAGGCTTTCCGTTTCTGGCCGGGGTGCGGGGAGATGCGCCATCCAACGTATAATGGCTTCCGGCGGGGGAAGCAGTTCCAGGAATTCAGGCATGGATTAGTGCGTCCAGAGGGTGAAAGTCACCAGGTAAGCGGTCAGCACAACCGTAGCGACCGCATTCAGCGACAGCAGGCGCCAGTGGGGCTTGGCGCCGGTGGCAATCGAACCCATCTGCCAGATCTGGAAAAGACCCAGGGGCAAGCCGAGCAGGCCGGGCCAGGTCAGTGACCAGGGCAGGCCGAGGATGGCGGCCAGCCCAAACAGCAGGAAGCCGAACAGGATCAGCAGGTTGTGCAGGTTCATGCCGCGCTGCCAGCCCAGGCGCACCATAGAGGTTTTGCGGCTGTATTTTTCGTCGGATGCATAGCCTTCCAGTGAAAGGGCCAGCAGCATGGCCAGGTACAGGGCTGTGATTGGAAAAGTGATCATCGCCAACAGGCGGTGGAAATTTCCGATCTGGATCAGGAAGGCCAGGGCAGGGATGATATTGGCCATCATGAACGATATGGCCAGTTCACCATAACCCGAATATACCAGCCTGAACGGTGGTACGGCATAGAAAAAGGAAATCAAAAAGGCCAGCCCCAGCATCATCAACGTTGTGGTGCTCAAATAGCCGTTGGCAAACAGCAGCACGGTGATGACTGCGCCAATCGTAAGGGTCGTGGTAGAGAGCAGCAGCAGGGCCGAACGTGAATAAGCCGCCTCTTTGCCATCCTTATCCGGTAAAATTGGCTTTCCGCCTGGACGGTTTACACCGATGGGCAGGTCGTAGACGGCTTTCAGGTAAAAGCTGCTCAATTGCAGCATGGTCACACAGGCCTGGCCGAGCCAGTATGCCGTCCAATTAATCGACTGCCCCAGGTAATTAACGATTCCCCCGCCCAGTGCATAAAATAACACGCCAACCAGTAAAGCCTGCGGTTGAGAAAGGTTGATGAATGCTGAGATAGATGATTGCGGGGTTTCCTTCATGAGGCCTCTTTCAGGTTAACTGGTATCCCCCGTCGACAGCCAGGGTTTGTCCAGTTATGTATTCATTTTGGATGAGAAACAGCACGGCTCGGACGATATCCTCAGGAGTTCCACTTTTTTTAGCCGGTAGGCGGTCGACCAGCCGCTCCCACCTGTCGTCCGGGAAATCCGGCGCAGGCATGACCAGCCCCGGAGCGACTGCGTTGACCCTGATCCGGGGAGCGAGCGAGCGGGCCAGAACCCGCGTGAGGGTCTCCAATCCGGCTTTGCTGACCGAATAAGCCGGGTACTCTTTCCATGGACGACCTGCAGCCGCATCGGTAAGGTTGATGATGACGCCGTTGTCCTTCATTAAATATGCGGCTTGCCGGGCGCACAACCACGGCGCCCTCAGGTTTAAAGCGAAGGTAGCATCCCAATCCGCGACAGTCGTGTCCTCCAGGTTACCGGCGTGCATTACCGCGGCCGAATTGACTAAAACTTTTAAAGGACAACCAAATACGCTCACCTGGTCAAAGATCCTGATAATCTGTTCCGGATCGGTCAGGTCTGCCTGGAGTAATAATACCGGAACGCCTTTGTCTTGCAGTTGGAGGGTTAGTTCCTGCGCCTGCCGGAGCGATTTGTGATAGTGCAGACCGATGGCGTACCCCTGGTCTGCCAGCGCCAGGGCAATCTCCCGGCCTAAGCGTATGGCAGCCCCGGTGACAAGCGCCAGCGGTTTTACCTGTGGATCGGATGGCATAGGCTCCCTCGTTTGATATTTTAACATATAATCATCTAAAGGAAGAATAGGATGTTACAACACGCCATTGTACGCCCACCGGCAAAGAGTTTCGAACAGGGCCTGACGACTGCCGGACTGGGATCGCCCGATTTTCAATTAGCCCTGGCCCAGCACGAACGCTATTGCCAGGCTTTGCAGAAATGTGGGCTTGAACTGATCCGGCTCGAAGCCGTGCAAAATTATCCCGATTCGACTTTCGTTGAAGATGTAGCGGTTTTAACTACCGGAGCCGCTATCCTGACCAACCCGGGTGCGCCCAGTCGTAAAGGCGAAGCGGCCCTGATGCGTCCCGTTTTAAGCCGCTATTACCAGACACTTTACACGATCACCCCGCCCGGAACGCTGGATGGGGGCGATATCTGTGAGGCCGGCCGGCATTTCTTTATCGGGATTTCCGAAAGGACCAACGAAGAGGGTGGGCGGCAGCTGGCAGGTTTCCTGGAGAAAGAGGGCTTTACCTCCAGTTTTGTTTACGTCAGAGGGATCCCCGGCATCCTGCACTTGAAAAGCGGGATTGCCTACCTGGGTGACAACCGCCTGGTCCTGATTGATGCATTTATTGGCATGCCGCAGTTTGAGCAGTATGCTGTCATTCGTGTAGATGAAGCCGAGAATTATGCGGCCAACTGTGTGCGGGTGAATGACTACGTGCTTGCGCCAGAAGGCTACCCGATCCTGCACCAATCTCTGGAGCAATGCGGTTACCAGGTGCTGGCTGTGGACACGTCTGAGTATCGCAAGATGGATGGGGGGTTGAGCTGTTTATCCCTGCGGTTCTGATCCAATTTTTCATCCAATCAATACAAAGCTGTGCCAGAGGTGGCATATCGCAACCGCCAAATCAGGCACGACGGCGTACCAATATTCTTACGTCTCGAATGGGGCCGTACCCTGGCGGGTATAATATCGTGCCGCTATACGTAGGCGGTTGTAGAGGCACGACGGACACTTTCAATTAATTCAACCTATCAATACGCAGTCGTGCCTGAGGTGGAGTATCGTAACCGCTAAATCAGGCACGACTGCGTACCAATATCCATACGCTTCGAATGGGCCCGTACCCTGGCGGGTATAATATCGTGTCGCTATACGTAGGCGGTTGTAGAGGCACGACGGACACTTTCAATTAATTCAACCTATCAATACGCAGTCGTGCCTGAGGTGGAGTATCGTAA
>VFSW01005126.1_pt1 | contig 19435 bp, 15 predicted proteins | sample 5358111 | NCBI WGS metagenome assembly VFSW01 (sample SAMN11554181, study PRJNA540505) | mine drainage metagenome | isolation source: sediment from site ElyBrook_90M | place: USA: Ely Copper Mine, Vershire, VT | collected 2017 | reverse complement strand
GGGGTCAGGGTTCAGGGGTCAGTCGTCAGTCGTCAGTCGTCAGTGGAAAAATCACAAAAAAACGGTGATCTTCAATCAGAAATAAGCAATCAGCAATCAACAATCGGCAATCAGCAATCCTGGGGGTATTTGCGGGCGACGCAGTATAAAAGCAGGCCGGGGCAGGCGGACCAATTACACGTAGATTTATGGTGGCAGGGACTTAATATCGCCCTGGACGCAGGGACTTACCAATACAATGCCGCCGCCCCGTGGGAAAATGGGCTGGCTGGGACGCAGGTCCATAATACGATCACCATCGATGGACAGGACCAAATGCAGCGCGCCGGGCGTTTCTTGTGGGTAAACTGGGTGCAAGCGCGCCGCCTGGCGGCAGCGGAGCCTGACAGCCTGGCAGCCGAACACTCCGGCTACTCCAGGCTGGGCATCCTCCACCGGCGAAAGTTGACCCACATCGATGCATTGCACTGGCAGGTAAAGGATGAGCTATTGCCCACCGGCTCCGGGCAGGCCGCCCACACCTTTATCTTACATTGGCTTTTACCCGATTGGCCCTGGGAACTGGAAAAGACGACCCTCAGCTTACAGGCCCCGATGGGAAAAATGACCCTGGCGGTTGCGCTTTCTGAAGATACCCGGCAGGTCAGGGTGGGCGGAGTGCAGCTCATCCGCGGCGGTGAAGTGCTTTCCGGTGCGCCCCCAGAGTGCCCGCCGGTGCTGGGCTGGTATTCACCCACCTACGGGGTAAAACTGCCGGCGCTTTCATTGCGCTGTATTTTCGAAGGCAAAGCACCCTTCAGCCTGACCAGTGATTGGGAACTTTCACCAGGCTATTCCAAAGAACTCTTCCGAAAATAAGAAATTCATTTTTTGTGTGCAAAAAATGGAACAAATCAAATTTTCGGATAAAATCACAGCATGCATATTTTGCTGATTCACCAGGCATTTGCCGCCCTCGACGAAGCCGGGGGGACGCGCCACCACGAACTGGCCCGGTTCCTGGTCAAACGCGGCCACCGGGTGACCATCATCGCCAGCCCGGTAAGCTATCTGACCGGAAAGCAAAACGGTCACAAGCTAAACCAACCGCCTGAGCCGGGCATCACCATCCTGCGCGCCTATACCTATACGGCCCTGCACCGCAGTTTTATCCACCGCGTGGTCAGCTTTCTCAGCTTCATGCTTTCGTCATTTTTTCTAGGGCTGCGGGTGCGCAACGTCGACCTGGTGTGGGGCACTTCACCACCCATCTTTCAAGGCATCACGGCCTGGCTGCTGGCGCGCCTCAAGCGCACACCCTTCCTGTTCGAGGTGCGCGACCTCTGGCCGGCTTTTGCGATTGCCGTTGGGATTTTGCGTAACAAAATCCTGATCCAGTCTTCCCTGTGGTTGGAAAAGTTTCTCTACCGCCAGGCCGACTGCGTGATGGTCAACTCGCCCGGTTACATCGACCACGTGCGACTGCGCGGCGCCCGGAAAGTCGAGCTGGTGCAGAATGGCGCCGACCCGGATATGTTCGACCCTGCGGTAGATGGGCACACCTTCCGCTGCGATCACGATTTACAGGATAAGTTCATCGTCCTTTACGCCGGCGCCCATGGCATGTCGAACGACCTGGGGGTGGTGCTGCAAGCGGCCGATGCGCTGCGCAATGAAACGGGCATCCGCCTGGTGTTGATCGGTGATGGAAAAGAAAAAGCGGCTTTACAGGCCAGGGCCAAAGAGATGAACCTGCCCAACCTGATCTTTATCCCGCCGGCCTCCAAGGCGGAAATGCCTGCCGTGCTGGCCGCGGCAGATGCCTGCATTGCCATTCTTTTGCCAATCGAGTTATACAAAACCACCTATCCGAATAAAGTGTTCGATTACATGGCTGCCGGACGACCGGTCGTGCTGGCCATCGATGGGGTTATCCGCCAGGTAGTGGAATCTGCCGGAGCGGGCATTTTCGTCCAACCGGGGAACGCGCAGGAAATGGCCCAGGCGATCCTATCCCTGGCTTTAGAACCAGACAAGGCGCACCAGATGGGGTTGGCCGGACGCAGCTACGTGGAAGAGCGTTTCAGCCGGGCCGAGTCGGCCGAAAAACTGGCTTTCCTTTTGGAAGATATGGGGAATAAATAAAATGGCTGATAAAATTCTCGTGGTCGAGGATGAACTGAGCCTGCAAGAAACCCTGGCTTATAACCTGAAACGCCAGGGATACGAGGTAGAAACGACCGGAAATGGCCTGGAAGCCCTGGAAATTGCCCGCCGCGACCATCCCGACCTGATCTTGCTGGATATTATGCTGCCCGGTATGGACGGGTTTGAGGTTTGCCGGGTGCTCCGCCAGGAAATGACCACGCCGGTGCTGATGCTGACCGCCCGGGACGATGAGATCGACCGGGTGGTTGGCCTGGAGGTAGGCGCAGATGATTATCTCACCAAACCCTTCAGCATGCGTGAGTTGATGGCGCGGGTGAAGGCGTTGCTGCGCCGGGTGCGGTTGATCCGCGAGGAGATCGGGGTCTCCAACGCCGCTCAGGCCGAAGCAGAGATGATGGTGTTTGATGACCTGATCATCAATATCTCTCGCCGTGAGGTCAGCCTGAAGGAGGTTGCCTTGAGTCTAAAGCCGCAAGAATATGAACTAATGCTCTACCTGGCCCAACACCGCGGCCGGGCGCTTTCGCGCGAGGCGATCCTCGAAAATGTGTGGGGCTGGGAATACTCCGGCGACAGCCGCACGGTGGACGTACACGTACGTTGGCTGCGCGAAAAGATCGAAATCGAGCCGGCCAATCCGCGCCGCATCGTCACCGTGCGCGGCGTGGGCTACCGTTTTGAGGGGTAATTCGATGAGAGTCAGTTTTCGCTGGCGGGTGGCAATTGCCTATGTTGGCCTGCTAATCGTGGCCATGGGCGGCCTGGGGTGGTTCTTTTCCAATTACTTCTACCAGACCTATCTGGAAACGGTTCGCTCGCAGCTCTTTTCAGAAGCTCAGCTTCTGGCAAAACAAGCCGCTCCCCTTTTATTAGAAAAATCTCCTTATACTCAACTTACCCAACTGGCAGCCGGTGAAGCCGGCGAGTTGAACGAACGCATTACGGTAATATTGCCGGATGGTAAGGTGATCTATGATTCGGTTACGGACGCATCTCAGATGGAAAACCACGCCAACCGTCCTGAATTTCAGAAAGCCTTGCTGGGGCAGGAAGATGCTGAAATCCGCCTGAGTGGTACGTTAAATATTCGCGAATTTTACGCGGCTGCGCCCATCTACTCGGGCAGCCAGGTGATTGGGGTTTTCCGCCTGGCGATATCCTTGCAAGAAATCGATAAGAGGATGGCAGTCATCCGTCAAACCATCCTGGCTTCCGCTTCCATAGCCATTGTTGTGGCGATTCTGCTGGCTTTGGCACTCAGCAGTTATACCACCCGGCCCCTCAGGCGGCTGACCGATTACGTGGTGCGCCTGGGAAAAGGAAAAAGGACCGAATCGGTCTTCAGCGCACGCAACGATGAGGTTGGCCAGCTCGAGCAGGCCTTTACTGAAATGGCTGCTCAGCTTGAAAGCCGCATCGATGAATTGCAAAAAGAACGCGGCACACTAACGGCTGTGCTTGCCAACATGACCGACGCCATATTGATCGTCGACCGGCAAGGCAACGTGCAGCTTATCAACCTGGCTGCCCAGCGCATGTTCCGTGTGACCGAAAGCGAAGCGCTTGGGCATTCGCTGATCGAAGTGGTGCGCAACCACCAGGTGGCCGGGTTATGGCGGAAAAGCCTGGCCAGCGGCGAACAACAAACCGTCACCCTGGAAACCAGCCCTGACCGGCTGCTGGTGCAAGGCATCGCCACCCCGCTGCAGCAAAGCCTGCCTGGCAGCATCCTGCTCGTATTTCAAGACCTGACGCGTATGCGCCGGCTCGAAATGGTGCGACGAGATTTTGTCAGCAACGTATCTCACGAACTGCGCACTCCCCTGGCTTCGCTAAAAGCCTTGACGGAGACCTTGATGGAAGGCGCCCTGGAAGACCCCCCGGCCGCCCGGCGTTTTCTTACCCGTATGGAAGGCGAGATTGACAATCTGACCCAGATGGTGCAGGAGCTGCTTGAACTCTCGCGCATTGAATCTGGCAAAGTTCCCCTCGAACGTCGTTCCATCGCTCCTCTGGAACTGATTTCTCCGGCAATTGAGCGCATGCAGGTTCAAGCCGAGCGCGCCGGCCTGAACATTTCTTTGGAGTGCCCGGAAGACCTGCCGCCGGTCAGCGCCGACCCATCCCGTATGGAGCAGGTTTTGGTCAACCTGCTGCACAATGCCATCAAATTCACTCCGCCAGGTGGAAAGATCACCGTTTCAGCCTACAGGGAGGATAATCACATCACTTTTTACATCAAAGACACCGGGGTAGGAATCGCCCCGGATGCGCTGCCACGCATCTTCGAGCGTTTTTACAAAGCCGATAAAGCGCGCTCGGGCGGCGGAACCGGGTTGGGATTGTCGATTGCGCGTCACCTGGTGGAAGCGCATGGCGGTAAAATTTGGGCCGAAAGTATGGTCGGCCAGGGCAGTACCTTTAATTTTACTATTCCGTTAGCCTAGGCTAACCAAAACGTTTACCAATCGTTAACAATCCCTTCCCAGACAGTTAAACTCCGTTTGTTATGATCAGCATAATAAAAAAAACTAACAAACGGAGAAGAAAATGTCTCAAAAAATATATAAGGTTCTCGCTCTATTGATTATGGCGGCTTTCGCATTGAGCGCCTGTGCACCTGCTGCAGCTCCAGTCCCTACAGCCCAGACGGCAGGTCAACCCATCCCGGTAACAGCCGGATCGATTCAAATGACGGGCGCCGGGGCGACCTTCCCCTTCCCGCTCTATTCACGCTGGTTCTATGACTACGCTTTTATCGATTCCACCGTGAAATTTAATTATCAATCCATCGGTTCGGGGGGGGGTATCCAACAAATTACCGCAAAAACAGTCGATTTTGGTGCGTCTGATGCGATTTTGACCGATGCCCAGCTCACAGCTGCTCCGGGTGTCCAGATGTTCCCCACCGTCGCTGGTGCTGAAGCCATCGTCGTCAACCTTAAAGGTCCAGATGGTAAACCCTTAACCAATCAACTTAAATTCCCTTACACCTCAATTGCAGATATCTATCTTGGAAAAATTACCAAATGGAATGACCCGGTTCTGGTGAACGCCAATCCGGGCGTCCAACTGCCCGATGAAAACATCCTGGTTGTCCACCGTTCAGATGGTTCCGGAACCACGTTTATTTTCACCGATTACCTTTCGAAAGTTAGCCCGGAATGGAAAGCCAAAGTTGGCAACGGCACTTCTGTCCAGTGGCCGCTTGGTTTAGGTGGAAAAGGTAATGAAGGTGTGTATGGGACGGTGGCACAAAATGATGGGGCGATTGGGTACGTGGAATTAGCTTACGCACTTCAAAACAAAGCTGTAATCAACCTGGTTCAGAACAAGGCCCAAGCATACGTAGAACCCTCGCCAGCCTCAACCCAGGCGGCTATGGCTGATTTTGGCTCAGAGTTAGGCGATAAGTTAGCCATCTCGATTGTAGACGGACCAAGCAAACAGTCATATCCGATTGCCGGCTATACATATATCCTGATGTACATGGACCAGCAGGACTGCACAAAAGCTCAGAAACTGGTCGATTTCTTCAAGTGGGCTTACGGAACGGCTGGCGACAAAGACGCGACCGACCTCCAATACGTAGCGCTCCCGCAGGTGATCAAGGATCAGGTAAACGCGAAACTGGCGAAAATCACTTGTCAGGGCAAGCCATTAGGCAATTAGCTAAATATAGATTGGTTGGATCACCGCCCTCTCACACAGGATCGTGAGGGGCGGTGATTTATCTGTTTTTCATGGAATTTTTTATTCAGGCAAAGATTATGACCGAAAAACAAATCACGCGACAATTACAACCTTTACCCAATCTGAACCTGCGCATCCGATCGTTGTGGAAGCATGGCGATTTCGTTTTCTTTGGGCTAATTCTGGCTGCCGCATTACTTGTGGTTGCCCTGGTATTTGCCATCGGATACGAATTATGGCAGAACTCCGCATTAGCCCGCCAGGCTTTTGGCCTTAAATTCATTACAACCGTTGCCTGGGATCCAAACCTGACCAAACAATTTGGCGCTTTACCTTATATCCTGGGTACGTTGGTTACTTCTCTGATCGCCATTCTCCTGGCCGTTCCCATTGGCCTTGGTGCAGCTGTATTCCTATCCGAGCTTGCTCCCAGCTGGCTACGCGCTCCATTAGGACTTTTTGTAGAAATGTTAGCTGCGGTTCCCAGTGTGGTATATGGACTATGGGGACTTTTTGCATTTATTCCACAACTGGTCCGCCCAATGGCGGATTGGTTGAGCCATACTCTAGGTTTTTTACCTATCTTTACTGGGCCAGTCTACGGGCCAAGCCGGCTCGCCGCCGGCTTACTCCTGACCATCATGATCCTGCCGACTGTCATAGCGATTAGCCGGGATGTTTTTCGGGCCATTCCTAACGCGCAGCGTGAAGCCGCCTTTGCACTGGGTGCGACCCAATGGGAAATGATATCAAGAACCCTGATTCCGTATGGCTTTTCAGGTATCTTGGGGGCGGCAATTTTAGGGTTGGGCCGTGCTTTAGGCGAAACTATGGCGGTGACGATGGTGATTGGAAATAACCTGGATCTTTCAGCCTCTTTATTACACCCGGGCTATACAATGGCATCGATTATCGCCAACGAATTTACTGAAGCTACCTACGCCCTTTATCTAAACGCACTTATCGAGATTGGACTCATTCTGTTCATCTTGACACTCTTTATCAACCTGATTGCCAGGCTATTGATCTGGCGCGTTGCCCGCAAGTTGCAATAGGAGATCCTCGCATGGAGAACTCGACCAGTCGATATAATAACGTTCATTCTCGCTATCGTTTGCGAAAAGGGACCAACTTTATTATGATGGTGGGAACAGGATTATGTATGCTGCTAGCCGTTATCCCTTTAATATGGATATTCGGTTATGTGACGGTAAAAGGGGCTCCCAGCCTTTCGTTTGGGTTTTTTACCCAATTACCTACCCCTGCAGGAATCCCTGGCGGCGGATTGGCAAACGCACTGATTGGATCAGCCATGACGGTTGGCCTCGGCCTGCTGATTTCCGCACCTACTGGCATCCTGGCGGGTTTATTTATGAGCGCCAATCCCAGCTCGAAGGTTTCAACCGTTTTGCGCTTCGCAACCGACGTGATATCCGGTGTCCCATCGATTGTCATGGGCATATTTGCTTACACACTGATCGTTCTTCCTCAAAAACATTTCTCAGCGTTTTCAGGCGCGGCTGTGTTGTCCTTTATCATGGTTCCAACCATTATCCGTACGGTGGAGGAGATGCTTAGACTGGTTCCTTCATTCTATCGAGAAGGCTCTTTAGCTTTAGGAGCTTCAGAATGGCGCACCTACCTTTCGGTCGTCGTTCCGGCGGCAGGGAATGGGATCATCACCGGGCTTATGTTAGCCATTGCCAGAGCAGCCGGCGAAGCTGCGCCAATGTTATTTACGGCTTTTGGCAATCCGTTCATGAATTTTTCTTTAGACCAACCTGTGGCAACCCTGCCACAAACAATTTATGTTTACGCAATTTCTCCTTACCCGGATTGGCAGGCAAAAGCCTGGGGTACAGCGCTCGTGCTCATCGTATTGGTGCTGTCTTTGAACATTGCAGCACGTGTTTTAATAGGCTTCCGCAACCGGCAGTTAGGAATATCATAAAGTCGAGCAGAAGTTGATGGTGTAAAATTATTAGGATCCGATGATTGAGGTGGGCAGTTTTTCGAATTTCTATGGTAAATTAAAAGATATGAACAAAATAACCTCATCCATTAAAGAAACTGAAGTAAGAAAACTTCAACTGGCAAAATTATCTGTCGGGGAAGGAGAACGACCCCGTTCAGAAAATCCGGCTGAGACCAAGATGCAGACGGTCGATATGAATTTTTACTATGGGAAATTTAGAGCTCTGGCCAATATCAACCTGTCTATCCAGGCCCGAAAAATTACTGCGATCATCGGCCCTTCAGGGTGTGGTAAATCAACCCTGTTGCGCGGTTTTAACCGGATGAATGACCTGGTTCCCCAGACGCGGGTTGAGGGAAAATTTTTGCTAGACAACCAGGATATCTATTCGCCTGTCGTAGATGTGGTAGATATACGCCGCCGGGTGGGCATGGTATTCCAGCGCCCCAACCCCTTCCCCATGAGCATTTATGATAACGTGGCATATGGGCCGCGCCTGTACGGGATCAACAAACGCGCCACGCTTAACGAAATCGTCGAAAAAAGTCTGCGCCAATCGGCCTTATGGGATGAAGTCAAAGACAAGCTCAACCAATCTGGCATGTCGATCTCGGGTGGGCAGCAGCAGCGCCTGTGCATCGCCCGCGCCCTGGCGGTTGAGCCAGACGTGATCCTGATGGATGAACCGGCCAGCGCCCTCGACCCGGTATCCACGTTGAAAATAGAAGATTTGATGCAATCTTTGAAATTAAGTTATACTATCGTTATCGTGACCCACAACATGCCGCAGGCAGCCCGCGTTTCAGATTTCACTGCCTTTATGATTATCGACGCCAACCGGGCCGGCACGCTGGTCGAGTTTGGGGAGACCCCACAAATTTTTACGAACCCGAAGAATAAACAGACGGAAGAATATGTTACCGGGCGTTTTGGTTAAGAACCTATCCGAAATAAGGAAATCACTTTTATATGTTCAAAAACCTACGGTTTTTTGAACATATAAAAGTGAAACCTTTCGAATCTTCGGATAGGTACTACACTTTAGGATGAGGTAATCGATGACTCGAGAAGTCCTGAACCAGCATATACTGCAGTTAAAAGACGAAGTCCTGCTCTTAGGAAGTATGGTTGAAGAAGCCACCCTGAGCGCCATTGACGCGTTAAAACAACGCGATATCGAGGCTTCCGAGACGATTATCGAAGACGATACCCTGATAAACGAGAAACGCTTTGCCATTGAAAATGCCATCCTGATCCTGATTGCCACTCAACAGCCAATGGCGCACGATCTGCGCCTGCTGGCGGCCATCCTGGAAGTAGATTCTGAGCTGGAGCGCATGGGTGATTACGCCAAAGGCATCGCCAAGACCGTCATCCGCATGGGCGATGCCCAAATAGCCATTCCGATGCGTGAGATCGAAAGCATGGCCAATAAGGGGATCAACATGCTCCACCAGGCACTGGGCGCTTTTACCACTGAAAATGCCGCTCAGGCTTACCAGATTCCTAAACAGGACGATGAAGTGGATGCTTTGTACGTGAAAGGCTACCGGCTGATGGTCAGTGCGATGATAGCCAACCCGGAAAGCATCGACCACGGCAATTATGTCATCTGGGTGCTGCATAACCTGGAACGCCTGGCTGACCGCGTCACCAATATCTGCGAGCGTACCGTATTCATCTGCACCGGCGAACTGCTTGAACTCGCCAGCAACGACGAAGAGGACAGCGAAGTCGAGACCGACGAATAAGAGACTAAGAACCTATCCGAAAATTAAGAAACCACTTTTTTATATTCAAAAACCTACGGTTTTTGAATATAAAAAAGTGAAATTTCCGAATTTTCGGATAAACACTAACTTTTTTAGGTGTGAAAATCTGCGATTTTCACACCTAAAAAAGTTAGTGGATTTCTACCGGGCAAGTAAACACGCAGGTAGTTATCTTGGTTTTGTTATCCCCAATTAATTCGAAACTGCCAGACAGGCGGATATCATCCGAAGAACTGCCCACCATCACCTGGATTTCACCGGGTTCGAGCACCAGATTCAACCGCTGGTCATAGAAAGCCAGCATATCTGCCGGGAGCATAAAGGTGACCTGGCGAGTCTCACCAGGGCCGAGGGTCAGGCGAATGTAGCCTTTCAGTTCCTTGACCGGGCGGGGTTGGCTGGCATACACATCTCGGGTGTAGAGTTGGACAACTTCATCCCCGGTGGTAACTCCGGTGTTTTTAACCCGGACGGAAATTTTCACAACCTGTGCCTGCGCGGCGTGCGTTCTATCGATAACCAGGTCGCTGTACTCAAAAGTGGTATAGCTCAAACCATGGCCAAACACGTACAGAGGGGTGACCTTCTCTCCCACGTAATCTACGTGCCAGTTGGATTTCATCCCGGAAGGTTTATGGTTGTAGAAAATTGGCACCTGTCCTACGTGACGTGGGAAAGTGATCGGCAGTTTCCCGCCCGGGTTAGCGTCCCCAAACAACGTCTCGGCCACGGCTGCGCCCCCCTCTTCACCGGGCAGCCACGCTTCCAGGATGGCATTGGCATGTTCAGCCAGCCAGGGCATGGCAAAAGGCCGTCCATTGACCAGCACGACCACCACAGGCTTTCCTGTTGACAGTATCGCTTGCGCCAGGTCTTCCTGGACCCCGGGCAGGCGCAGGTCGACACTGTCGCGGGTTTCACCCGTGGTGCAGCAAGCCGCCAACCCTGAACGGTCCCCCAGAACGAGAATAACCGCATCGGCCTGGTTAGCAATGGCTACGGCCTCTTCACAACCACTGGCATCGTCGTCCAGGTTATCGCAACCCCTGGCGTAGAGTACTTTAGTGCCAGGTGACACAATTTCCTGGATCGATTCAAGCACAGTCTTGACGCGTACTGCGTGCGAATCCAGGGCCTGGTCGTCCACATTCTCAAAACAAGAATCAACCGGGGGTTCCCCCCTCAAGCGTTCCAGGCTGGCGGCGTAGGAATAATCTGAGAGCAGGCTGCGGGCATAATCGGCGTTCGGCCCGATGACTGCCAGTGTAGGGATGGTTTTTTTGAGCGGGAGAGTCCCGTCATTCTTAAGTAAAACCATACTTTCAAGGGCAATCCTGTGCGCCAGGCGCCGCTGCGCTTGAGTTTCAAACAAGGCCAGTACATTGCCTTCGTCGACAAATGGGTTTTCGAACAGGCCAAGGTCGTATTTCATTTGCAGGTGCCGGCCGACAGCCAAATCAATGGTCTCGATATTTATTTTCCCGGCATTTATGGCCAACTTTAATTGGTCGCCATAACACATAACGGATGGGAGTTCAACCTCAATACCGGCATTGAGCGCCAGGCCTGCGGCTTCTGCCAGGTCGGCGGCGGCATTATGGTAGGTATGGATCATTTCAACTGCCTGATAGTCTGATACGAGCACGCCTTCAAAGCCAAGGGTTTCACGCAACAGCCCGGTGAGGACGCGGCGCGAGGCCGCTACCACTTCACCATCCAGTTCGGGATAGGAATTCATGATCGATGCGAGACCGGCTTCCTGAATCGCCGCCTGAAAAGAGGGCAGGTAAATGTTATACAGATCATTCCAGCCAATCTGCGCGGGACCACAGTTCAACCCTCCCAACGATATACTGTGCCCGATAAAATGCTTGCCGGTCGCCACAACGCCTTCGCCTAAGGTTTGGCCTTGCAACCCACGCACATAAGCCATCCCAAAATGGCTGACCAGGGTGGGATCTTCGCCGAAAGTCTCCTCCACACGCCCCCAGCGCGGGTAGCGGGCCACGTCGAGCACCGGGGCAAGACCCTGCCTGGCGCCGATTGCGCGCAGTTGGGCGCTTATTTCAAGCGCCATCTGATCTGCCAGGTCAGGCCGGAAAGAGCTGGCGACCCCGATCATCTGGGGAAAAACCGTCCCACCCAGCATCATTGCCCCTGAACAGCATTCTTCGTGGAAAATAGCCGGTATTCCCAGGCGGGTCTGTTCGACCAGGAATTTCTGCAGATGGTTGGTCGCTTTGGCGGCGCTGACCGGATCGAAAGTAGTGACGCCTGCCGGCCGGGAAATTTGCCCAATGCCATCTTTCAACTTTTCGGAAATTTTTTGATGGTCAAGCTTCCCTTTGGATTGCAGCTCAAACATCCAATAAGAACCGATCTGGGCCAGTTTTTCATCCAGGCTCATCTGCGAAAGAAGCCGGTGAACGCGTTGATCAATGGAAATAGGCATTATTCCCCACTTTGGTTTGTATATTTATGACATTTGACCAGAACACCATCGACAAGAATATCGTTGGGCACCACGCCTTTGCAGATATCCATAACCACCGGACATCTTCCCGCAAATTTACAACCTTTGCGCAAATATTCATCCTGTTCCAACTCGGTCAATGTAACCGTATCATGCCAGCGCTTCTTCGGATCGATTTCTGGGATGGACTCGCGCAGCAGTTTAGTGTAAGGGTGGCGGGGAGCCATCAACACCTGCTCCACCGGCCCCATTTCCACGATGTTGCCGCGGAACATGATAGCGATGCGGTCGCTCACGTAGTAGGCCGTGGCCAGGTCGTGGGTAATGTAGAGCACACTGACCCCATAATCATCCCTGAGTTTCTTGAACAGGTTCACAATCGACATACGCAACGAAGCATCCACCATCGAAACCGGTTCATCAGCGATCAAGAGGGTCGGGTCAGTCAGTAGAGCGCGGGCAATTGAAATGCGTTGGAGCTGCCCCCCCGAATACTCATTCGGATATTTTCCGGCGAACTCTTCATAAGACAGGCCGACCAAATTGAGTTTGCGGTCGATCAAGGCGATAGCTTCGGTTTTGGTACTGGCCAGCTTGAAATTTTGAACAGTCTCAAAGAAATAACAATCGACTGTTCTCAAGGGGTTGAAAGTGCTGAAAGGGTCCTGAAAAATGGCTTGAACACCCTCGGTGATCCACACCCTCTCTTTTCTGGTCTTTAGCTTGCCTTTGTGGACGACCGCGCCGGATGTTTGTTCTTCAAAACCGAGAATGATTTTGGCGCTCGTGGTTTTGCCACAGCCGCTTTCACCCGCCAGGGTGAAGATCTCGGCCGGTTTTATGAAAAAGGAGATATTGTCCACCGCCATTATCCTGGTCCTGGCGATCAAGCTCCCCAAGGCGTATTCTTTTTTGAGAAGATCAACTTCAAGTAGCTTTTCCATTTTAACCTTCTCCAATCAACCAGCAGGCAACTCTGTGGCGATCCTTGGGATGTACAAAGTCCGGCATCTGGGTTTTACAGACATCCATCACCCGCGGGCATCTCGGATGAAATGGACAGCCGTCGGGTAGATCTGCTAACGACGGGGGACTTCCTGGTACACTTCCCCGGGTTGATTTATCGCCAAACTTGGGCAGAGAGTTGATTAAGAATTGAGTGTAGGGATGGAGCGGGCTGTTAAAAATGAGTTCGGTGGTCGCCTCTTCCACGATTTTGCCGGCATACATGATGCCCACCCGGTCAGCTATATTGGCATGCACGCCCATATCGTGCGTCACTATAATGATCGTGTTTCTTAAATTCCTTTGAATATTTTTGAGTAGCTGAATAACTCCTCTTTGAACCACCACGTCCAGGGCGGTAGTGGGTTCATCACAGATCATGATACGGGGCTTGAGCAGCGTCGCCAGGGCGATCGTAACGCGCTGGCGCATTCCACCTGATAACTGGTGAGGATAGGCACCCAGGATGTTGGCCGGTAGTCCCAATTCAACGATATGCGCTTTGGCCAGTTCGAAGGCTTCTGTTCGGGTCTTTCCATCGACATGGCTGGCGATAAAATCTTGATAAGTTTCTTTGAGCTTCATCACAGGGTTTAGCACGCTCATCGATCCCTGCGGGACGTAGGAAATATATTCCATGCGCAGCTTTCGCTTCTCCTCCTGGTTGAGTGAAGTACCATCCACATACCGGTCACCCATACCGTAGAAGATCTTGCCGCCCATCAGGTGTAAAGGAGGATCGAAGGAATTGAAAAGCGCCTTGAGCAGGGTTGTTTTTCCACAGCCACTTTCGCCGGCAATCCCATAAATTTCGTTTTCCTCGATCTTCAGGTCCACTTCATTGACCGCCTTTACGATCTTTTGGGTACCCTGCATATCCAGGATGTAGAAGGCCTTCAATTTTTCGGTTCGAAGAATAATATTTTTCATGAAAGCCTCATTACGCCCCTACTCGTTGGATGCGCGTACGCGGGTCCAGATATTCGCTGATGCTGACCGACATCCAGTAAAGGGCGATGAAAAGAAAGAGCGATAAGATTACCGGCGTCAAGACCCACCACCAGCGTCCTAATAGAATAGATTGGTAGAAGAGCGCCCAGTTCAGCATCGTGCCCAGGGTGGGAATGTTGAGATTGACCAATCCAAGGATGGCCAGCGTCATCTCCAACCCAATCGCCCATGAAATGTTATTAATCAAAGTCGAGAAGATGAGAGGCATGGCAAAGGGCATGTACTCGTTCAACACCAGTTTGACAGTGCCAGTGCCTGAAAGGATAGCTGTTTGCGTAAATTCACGTTCTCGCAGGCTCAAGATCACCGAACGGATCACACGCGCGTCCCAGGCCCAACCAAAGAACGATAACAGCAGCCCCAGAATCGCCAGAGTCATAAACTGCCGAACCATCATGGCTAACATAACCATGACCAGGAAGAGCGGGATCACCAGCAGGCTGTCGCCGATAAACATCAACACCCGGTTGGTATTTCCGCCCTTGTAGCCGGCAACCATGCCAACCAGGACGGCAATCACCCTTGAAATTAATGCTGCGATAAGTGAAATGATCAAAGAATTGCGCACCGCGAAGGTGGCCTGCCAGAAAATATCCTGCCCGTTCGAATCGGTGCCGAGCAGGTATTTGGCTGATGGCTTCAGATCTTCGGGACAACATTCCATCAAGTCGGGTCATGAGGCGAAAAGATGGACATGACGGTCAGGATCAGGATGATCACAAGGACGATAAAGCTGAAGCAGAAACGATAATCTTTGAGTAAATCTCTTAAAATTTTCACAGGAGCGGTCTCCTTATGTGTATCTTACGCGCGGGTCAAATAAAGGATATGTCAGGTCAACGACCAGGATCGCGGTTGTGATACCCACGATAGAAAGGAGAGTGATACCCATGATCAGGTTGTAATCTCCATTGACGATGGCGCGATAAAGCAACCCTCCCAGGCCAGGATAACCAAAAACGATCTCTGTAATCAGCGCCCCGCTGAAGATTTGACCCAGCGAAAGAGCCAGGCCGGTAATTTGCGGCAGTATAGCATTGCGGATTACGTACTTGCTCACAATGCGGTCTTCCGTAACGCCGCCCATTTTAGCATACTGAACAAAATTTTCTGCATTGACATTCTGTACAATCAGCTTCATCGTTTGAAACGTGACTGCCCCTCCCAGGAGGCTTAACGAGAGGGCTGGCAAGAACGAATGCCAGAGGACATCTTTGATATAAGCCCAGGTGAAGATAGGTAAGGCTCCCAAGGATGCCCCACCGGTAATTGGGAACCAGCGCACAACATAAGCCAGAAGTAAGAGCAACGCAAAGGCAAAGATGTAATAGGGCAGCGGGCGGATCACCATGGCAACGGCATCCAGGGTCCGCGACCAGGTCTTCCGCGAATAGTACCCCGCTAATCCGCCAATGATATTCCCTAGAATCCAGGAGAGGGCAGTCGAGGTTAGCAGGAGTCCCAAAGTCCAGGGCAAGGCGGTAGCAATTAGTTGGTTCACACGTGTGGGGAATTGGAAGAAGGAAACCCCGAAATCACCGCGGACCACCCTGCCCCAGAAAGCCCAGTATTGATCAAGCCAGGAGCCTTGCAGGCCATACATCTCGGTCAGGTCGCGGATGATGCCGTCCATTGCGCCCGGTTCCAAGGTTGAACCGCGTGCTCTCATTACACCTACCATAGCCATGACAGGGTCATTCGGAGTGATTCTGGGAATGAGAAAAACCACGGTGATGCCCAGCCAGATAACTAAAAAGTATTGAAACAGACGGGGGATGAGATATCGTTTTAGAAATGTCACGGTTTTACCCTCATGGGTTTTTCAAATCAAGCCTTGACGATTTATCATTACCTAATATATAAGAAGAAACCACAAAAAGTGGGGAAAATAACCTCTCCTGGGCGGGTTTCCCAGCCCAGGAAGTATTGAAATATGGTTGAAGCAGCCTTGCAGAACCCTTAGGCGCCAGAGGGTTTCAGGAATGGAGTCGTGTACTTGAAGTTGGGCCAATGGGTATAAGGCTCATTGTAGGCATTCTCGCTGCCAGGCCAGTTGGTCCAGTAATACTGGTCCCAACCGACAAAGCCGATATAGCCGTAAGTCGGGACGCCGGGCATGTTCTTGACCGCTTCCTTGAGGCCCTCGGTGCCGGCGGCGATGACGCCTTCAGCATTGAAGGGATCCGTCTCGCGCAGCTTCTTGATGATCGCATCCATCTCCGGGCTCGACCAGCGCGAGTAAATGCCCTGAGTACGCTCTCCAAGAGGCTTCTTATAAGCGGAGTTCCAGCGGTCGAGCACGCGGTACAGGTCAGGACCCGCACCCCATGGCTCCTGCGCCGGCCAGTTGCCGCTCACATCAAAGTCACCCAGGGCTTGCGGGCCATCATTTTGCTCGAGTGAAAGCACCTCGGCATTGATGCCGAACTTCTTCCACTGCTGTACGGCAGCCGCGGCGTTGCGCGCATCGTGGTTGGAGAGAACCGTGCCGCACATGAAGGAGATCTTCCAGGGCTTGCCATCGGGCATCAGCCATTTGCCATCTTTATCCTTCTTGAAGCCGTTCTTTTCCAGGAGTTTTGTGGCGATATCCGGGGCAAACTTATACCAGCCAAGTCCGAAAGCCTGTTCAAGGAATTCCGGCGTATCGGGGAAGACGTAGCCGCGGCTCTTAGCGTCGGCAGCCACACGCTTCGGCGCTTCCGGATCGTAGGGAGCAAAGGTTTCGCCGTTGCCAACATCGATGGTGAAGGACTTCAACCAGTCTTGCATCGGCCTGATGTAATCCGCAGGGTATGGGCCAAGGTGCGGGACGTGCACCGGACTCAAGGTGCCCGAGGAATCGACGGCGATGCTCGTGTATTCGACGATATCGATCGCCAGCACTAACGCCCAGCGGACATCCACGTTATCAAATGGTTTCCTGGCGGTGTTGAAGAGGATACCGGTGATGCAGGGGTCATTGTTGACCACGAAGGGGAAGGTGGGCTGGTAAGCGCGGGAAGTCTTCGACTGAGCCAGCAGCGCCTTGAGACCGTCAGCGGAGAGCTCCGCCACATCCAACTGGTGCGTTATTTGCGACAGGATTTGAGCGCCTTCATTGTCAAAGGCCTGGTAGATGACGTACTTTGGTACCGGCTCGCCGTACATGATGCCGGTCGGGCTCTTGGCCCAATCGTCGCGCTTCACCCAGGCTGTCCAGTTCCCCTGGGGATCAAAGCTGTGCAGCTTGTAAGGGCCGGTGCCTATATACGGGTTGTCAGTAAACAGAGTCGGATCAGTTTCCTTCTCGAAGACGTGCTTGGGCATGATCCTGGTGGCGCCCCAGCGGTCGAGGAAGGTGGTGTGGAAGCGGGAGTTGGGCTGCTTCAGATCAAATTTGACCGTGTTATCATCCACCGCCGTCACCGCGGCGATGTTATCCACAAAGAAGGAGTGGGCGTTGAAGCCCGTAAACTTCATGTTGGCCTCGATCGTATAGACCACATCGGCAGCGGTGAAAGGTTCGCCGTCATTCCAGGTAACGCCTTTGCGCAGCGGGACCGTAACGCTCATGAAATCTGGGCTGTACTTTGCGTCTCCTTCCGCAAGGCCGTTGATGATCTTACCGGTGGCGAAATCGACCGTCCAAAGCGCCTCGTCGGCCAGGTTCTGAATGCCGCGGTCCTGCCATTTCCAACCAACATGCAGGTTGAAGTTATCGGGTGATCCAACACGCCCAGTGAGGATTCTGGCAATAAAAGTTTCCCGGCGGGGGAAAGTCCCCAATACATCGGCTACTTGCTCCTGCACGACAGGCTTGGGGGTGGCGGTCACCACTACCTGCTCGACCACCGGTGTCCCGGCAACGATACGAGTGACTTCGATGTTCTGCGTGATTACCTCAGCCGTAGGCGGTGGCGCTGCCGGGGGTGTCGCGCAAGAAGCTACGATCAGGCCGGCGCTGGCAGAAGCTGCCAGAGCCAAAAACTTACGTCGATTCACTTTCCTTGACATTTCTTCCTCCTGAATGGTTTGAATAGTTTCCTGTACAACCAGGTTGAACTTGGGTAACACACCGGGGATACTTACTTAGTCTGTTCCACCTCCTTCTAACCAAATCAATCAATCGGTTACGATTCAGAAGTGTTCCTGGAAAAAGCCTATAAAATATTTCCCGACCGAGTACGGTGACCCTACCAATATCAGATTAAAGAAAAACAGGAATCGCGAACGACGAGCTGCGTCGGCACTTTAAGCAAGCTCTTTTCAAGAGTCTCGCCATTCACCAACTTAACCACCATCTCGATAGCGGTAGCCCCCATGTTAGAAATAAATTGGTCGATCGTAGTCAGAGCTGGGGTAAGAAATAACGATTCACGGAGATTGTCGAAACCGATCACGGATAGATTCTGCGGAATACGCACCCCGGCTTCCTGGGCAGCCTGGTAAACGCCGATGGCAGACATATCGTTAGAAGCAAAGATGGCGGTGGGTGGGTTTTCTAAAGCCAACAACCGGCGCGCACAGGCCAATGCGGTATCCGTGGTGTAATCGCTGACCTGGATCAATTCCTCATCCACGGCAATCCCGCAGGCAGCCAGGCCATCCCTGTATCCCAGCAAGCGTTGGCTGGCGCTGACCAGTTCGAGACGCCCGGTAATAAAACCGATCCGGTGGTGGCCTAATCCGGTCAGATAGTTCATGGCAGCCAGGGCGCCGGCCCGGTTGTTGGCAACGATCGCCGGGCAATCGGGACTTTCATTGTTGGGATCGATGGCTACCACCGGCGCATCGGTGGAAAAGTAAGTCGCCGCTGGGGTTACGACAATTACGCCATCTGTAATCCCGCCGTTTAATAATGCCACATAGCGACGTTCCTGGTCGGCTGTGCCATATTTACGGACATCCCCGGTGGTGTAAACGACCAGGTCATAATCCAACTTGGCAATCGCCTGGTTCACCCCACGCATCACTTCGATGCAATACGGCGAGGAAACGTCCGGCATAATTAAGCCAATCACATCCGTACGCGAACTGCGCATACCGCGGGCTGCCAGGCTGGAGGCATATCCCAGCTCCTCGATGATCCCCTGCACCTTTTCGAAGGTTTCAGACGCGACATCGACCTTGCTGTTCAATACCCGGGATACCGTAGAGACAGAGACACCTGCTTCCCGAGCAACATCCTGGATGGTTGCCGAACGTTTCTTATGGCGCATAATAAAAACAGGCTATAGATTGATCAATAATTCTGGGATATTTACCGGTATCGTTACCGGTAACGTTATTATTGCATATTTTTTGCACAGAGTCAACATTTTTTAAGATTAAATGGTCAAATTCGAGCTATCTGCGAGTTGCCGTGTCGACCTACCG
>VFSW01005125.1_pt1 | contig 19436 bp, 19 predicted proteins | sample 5358111 | NCBI WGS metagenome assembly VFSW01 (sample SAMN11554181, study PRJNA540505) | mine drainage metagenome | isolation source: sediment from site ElyBrook_90M | place: USA: Ely Copper Mine, Vershire, VT | collected 2017 | reverse complement strand
GCTACACTATCCGCATCGGCTAGAATTTGACTCCGAAGAAAGGGGTACCTTACATACTGACCAACGATGTATATAGCGTGACGAGCTTTTGCTTAGTCGAGACTGATGCAATCGCCGTACCAATCTCGGTCACATTCGCAAGGTAGGTCTGGTCAAAGTACCCGTCACCGCCTCGGCCCCAGGATGTTCCACAGCTATTTCTGAAGTAAATATATTTATCATCGTATCCCCAAAGGACGACGAAGTGCCCGTCATCATAGGTTCCAAGACGAAGCGGGAGGATGTCTTTTTCTGCATAGGAAGCAGTGCCGTTGGGGGCAGTCCACCAGCCAGTGCCGCATTTGACAAGTGCGATGACGACTTTGTTTTGATATATAGCCTGTTGAATCTGACTCCAAGTAGGATTGTTGATAAAAGCGTAGTTGACGACTCCGTAAGGAGCAGCATCGGTGAGCATCGTTTGAGTGATGACTGACGCATCTGAATACTCAAGCAATGTCGCATCGAGTACGTTAGGACAAAGCGATTCGTGGCAGGTGCCTTGATTCTGAAGGCTTTGGAAGATAGAGCGCATGTCAGCCTGCATACACAGGTCGCACAAAGGATGTTGTGCAACCCTCATCCTGTCTTCATGAGCTATCGGTATAGTTACATCCATAGAAAGAATTACTATGAATTCAACAACCAAGCTCGCGGGAGCGCTTTTCGCCTCCATTATTGCCCTCTCTACTTTCGCGACGAGCGCAGCAGCGCTCAGCCTTTCTCCCATGACAGTCAATAGAACCATGTTGCCGGCCCCTTCATGCACCGTGATCACGCACACGCTTTATCTCGGTTCGCGCGATTATATGACCGCGGGCGATGTCACGAACTTGCAGAACTTCCTTCGCGCACAGGGCCGTATGCAGGTAGGCGCCACCGGGTACTTCGGCGTCCTTACATTACGTGCCGTCATGCAATTCCAGGCGAGCCAGGGCATATCGGCAATCGGCTTGGTCGGGCCACTCACGCGCGCGGCGATCCAGAACGTCAGCTGCGGCACGACGCCTCCGCCTACATCGGGCCTCTATATCCAATCACTCTCGCCGAATGCAGGCGCGGTCGGTACCCAAGTCACGATCTACGGCTCGGGCTTCAATACTGACAATACGATCATTTTCGGCAGCGGTGCCATCGTGCACGTCGCGTCATATAACGGAACGACGCTGACCTTTACGGTCCCGAGCGTCCTCAACCCGCTGTGCTATTACTCGGGCTGCATGCAGCCTTCCCAGCAGACACTTCCGGGCACATATAGCGTCTCAGTGCAGAACATCAACGGCGCCACCAATTCGATATCATTCACGGTGACCTCTGGACAGCAAGTGACCCCGGTCTCCATCTACCGCATCTCGCCTACCTCGGGCCCGACCGGGACAACGGTCTCGATTACCGGCTTCGGCTTCACTTCTGCCAACATTGTGCACATCGGAAGCGGCGCCATCGGCAACGTTCCGATATCCTCATCCATCGCAATCTCGTGCACCACCGACCCGAGTTGCCATGGCGGCATCAATCAGACGCTCGTCATCACGATACCTTCCGCGATCGGACCATACTGCGCGACAGGCATGATGTGCGCGATGTATATGCAACTCCTCACGCCCGGCACATATACGGTCTATATACAGAACAATAACGGTTCAAGCAATGCCGTTTCGTTCACGGTGACCGGATCAAGCTCGAGCCAAGGGCCGACCATAACCGGCATCGACGCACCTTCATCGCTCGTGCTCGGCTCAGTCGGCACGTGGACAGTGCACGCCTCAGTACCGTCCGGATCGACAACGAACCTTCATTACTCGGTGAATTGGGGAGATCAGTACGCAATCCCTAATGGCATCGTCGCCTCGTCGCCGGCCGCAACATTCCAGTCATCCGCTACCTTCACGCATGCGTATGCTCAAGCAGGGACGTATACGGCAATGTTCGCGGTAAACGATGACTCAGGACGTTCATCCACGGTCAATTCGACCATCACGGTGACTCCGCTCTACTAGATTAGCTCCAGAGCGCGGATGCCTACAGATCTGCAACTGAATCTTTTCAGGAATAAATCTTCATCCCGATTTTCTATTGGATCGTGAAATTCGAAGTTGTGACTTCACTCGTGCCGTCGGCGTGCTTGGCGACCGCCTGCAGGACTGACGGGCCGCGGGAGGCCGGAAGGAATGACACCGAGTAGGGCGGGGTGGTCGCTGTACCGAGCATCGCGCCGTTGAGGAAGTACGTCACGTTCTCGATGTCAGACGGATTCGGATCCGATGCGGTGATCGTCAAAGCGCTCGCCGAGGAGACGATGGTGCCGTTCTGCGGGGAGGTTATCTGGAAGGCCGCTCCAGTTTCCGGAGCCGCGCCGGGACCGCTCGAGACGCCCGTGCCCGCGGTCGAGGACGCCTCGTAGCCGTTTGTCGCCGCCCACTGCTGCACCGGATATTCCCAATACGCGAACTGCGGATCGCTTGCGGGGTCGGTCGGCGGTCCGGCGAGCGGATTGTCCTTCTGCACCCAGTAGAGGATCTCGTGGATGCCTTCGGCGGGATCGGTGTTCCAGTTGCCCTGCAACACCGGCGGCAGCGTCGCCTCGTTGGGATTGGGTGCTGGCGGCGGGAATGTGTCGGATGCCGAGGAGTACTTCTGGAGCGCGTAGGACATGATCTTGTGCCACGTGGGCACGACGATAAGCGCCGCTATATTGTTCACCATCGGCGTGTTGTTGTCGTTGCCCGCCCACTCACCGACGACTACAGACGGCGAGTAGCCGATGACCCACGCGTCGCGAGAGTCGTTGGTCGTGCCGGTCTTGTCGGCGACGTCGTAACCGGGGAAGGTAAGGAGGCTCCCAGGTGTGAATTCAGGCTGGCGGTCGGCGTCGTCGGAGAGGACGTCGTTCATCGTGCGCGCGATCTGCGGATCAAGCACGCGCGTTGCCTGGCTTTGATAGCTCTCAAGCACGTTGCCGGAGCTGTCCTCTACCTCGAGGATGCCGGTCGGCGGATTCTTGATGCCGTCGTTGGCGAAGACGCCGTAGGCGCCGGTCATCTGCAGGAGGTTCACTTCGCCGCCGCCGAGCACCAAGGTGAGCCCGTACTGGTCGGGGTTGCCGAGGGTCGCTATACCCATCGATTGTGCGGTATTTATCGAGTCCTGTATGCCGGCGAGATAGAGGAGCTTCACGGACGGCACGTTCTCGGAATTATCCAGCGCTTGCGCCAGGCTCATCGGTCCGAGGAACGTTCCGCTGTAGTTGACGGGCGCGTAGCAAGGCGGCGTGTTGTCGGTCGTATCCGATGGCGCGCACGAGGTGGAAAATTGCGTCTGGAGGTCGAAGAGCGTGGTCTGCGGCGTATATCCTTTCTCGAATGCGGTCGCGTAGACGAACGGCTTGAAGGACGAGCCTGGCTGGCGGTTGGCGAGCGTGACGTTGACCTGGCCGTCGATGGCGTTATTGAAATAGTCCTCAGAGCCGACCATCGCGAGGATCTGGCCGGTCTTCGGATCTATGGCGACGACGCCGGTATTCGACGCGTTGAACTTCGAAAGCAGGCCGGGCCCGTCTGCGGTGACGATCGCCTGCGCGTGCTGCTGGAGATCGTAATCGAGGGTCGTTATCACCTTGAGGCCGCCGTTGTCGACCGCGTCGACGCCGTATTTCTGCTCGAGATACGAGAGTATGTAGAAGACGAAGTGCGGCGCGAGTACCCCGCCTTCGTTCTCCGTCTTGAATTGTACCGTCTCGGCGACCGCCTGGTTGTATTCGTCCTGCGTGATATAGCCATGCGTTTTCATCTGCGCCAAGACGAGGTTCTTGCGGGCGTCGAGGGCGGCCCTATTGTTGCCATAAGGCGAGAGGTACGTCGGCGCCTGCGGCAAGGCCGCGATGTATGCCGCCTGCGCGAGATCCACGTCGCTCGCGTCGACGCCGAAGAAATATTGCGCCGCGGCCTGCACGCCGTAGATGGTGCCGCCGTACGGCGATTCATTGAGGTAGGTGTTGAGTATCTGGTCCTTGGTATAGGCCTTAGTGAGACGCAGCGCGAGGACCGTTTCTTCGATCTTGCGCGTGATGGTCTTGTCCTGCGTGAGAAGCGCGTTCTTGACTACCTGCTGGGTGATGGTCGAGGCGCCCTGTTGGAACGAGCCGGAGGTGATGTCGACCAACAGCGCGCGCAAGTCCGACAGCGGGTCGACGCCGATGTTGGTATAGAAGGTCGAATCTTCTATCGCGATGGTCGCCTCCTGTATGTAGGGACTGATGGCAGAGAGCGGCACCGAGGTGCGCTCTTCGGCACCGTGGGCATCGTAGAGGACGACGTTGCCGGTACGGTCGTAGATCTTCGTCGACTGCGACACCTCGCGGTTCTCGAAGTTGTTGATGGACGGGATCGGCACGAGCGAGGCCCAGACGATGATGCCGCCGAGCCCGAAGAGGACGAGCGCGAAGAACGCGAGCGCCCCGAGCTCGAGCCATTGCGGAATGCTGAAGCGCTTGAAGAAGCGGCGGCGCCGCGGCGTATCGTTCGGACTGCGTCGACTTAATTCACGTGATGGCATAGCGATGCGAAATCTCTCGAATTATTCCTATTGTAACGCTTCAGAGGGTTCCTGACTATCGCTCGCGCGAAGGCGTATGCGCGAGATGCGTCATACCGACCGCTATCGCATCGTACTCGTCGTCATGCTTGATAGCCTTATCTATCTTCATGAGCATGCGCAGCATCGTGATGACCTGCTTCTTATCGGCGCCGCCCCAGCCGCCTGCCGCGCTCTTGATCTGCGCAGGCGTATACTCGGATACCGCGACACCATGCGACGTCGCTGACTGTATCAAAGCACCCCGTACCTCGGCGACCCGCATGGCGGTCTTCTGGTTGCCGCTGAAGAAGAGCTTCTCGATAGCCAAGTGATCGGGCTTGAACTTCTCGATGAGCCGGCCGCACTCGTCGGCGACCGCGGCCAGGCGTTCGGTGAATTCGGCCTTCGCGGAGGTCTCCACACATTCAGAAAAGATGAGTACATCCTTGCCGCCTTCGCCGCGCTCTACTATGGCCATCCCGCATCTGCCGTATCCGGGATCTATCGAAAGGACCTTCATACGTCCGATGATAGTCCCTTATTCCGCGTTCGTATACACCTCTTCGACATCATCATGCGCGTCGAGCTCTTCAAGGATCTTCATCAAGGAAGCGTTGTCGGATTCCGAAAGCGGGACCATCGTCTTTGGCGCGTAGCCCTCGTACGTCTTCTCGAATGCCCACGCAGCCGAGCCGGGGGCGGCCAAGGCGAGTCCGTTCTTGGAGAGCAGATGCTTTATCTCCTGCGCGGTCCTGTTGCGATTGTCGGTCAGGGTCTCGATGATGATGCCGGCGCCTCCCGGACCGTAGGATTCGTAGGTGATGGATTCCATCTCGCCGGCCTCGCTGCTGACGCCTTTGGCGACAGCCTTCTCGATCTTGTCCTTGGGCATATTCGCTTTGTGCGCCTTCTCGATGAAGGCGCGGAGCTTCGCCGAGGCGACGTCGCCTCCGGCCGCTTTGGATTCGACCGTGATGCGGCGGGAGAGTTTGCCCCAGATGCCGCTCTTCTCGGCGTCGGCGGCGCCCTTCTGATGCTTGATCTGCGACCATTTGTTGTGTCCGGACATATCCGCATTCTATACGCCTGGGCGGCAGCCTGCAAAAGTGCGGTATTATAGGCACATGTTGCGCTCGAAGTTCATCGGAACAGTCCTGGTCTTGATCCTCGGCGTGAACCTCGGCGCATGGACGCTCTCGGTCGCCACGAATCCTTCAGCATCCGTCGCCTCGCTCTCCGTGCCGATAAGCGCGCCAGCGATAGACGCGCGCTCGCAGGCGGCGAGCGCCGTCCTCACGCAGGCTCCGGCAGTTCCGGCCAACGAGATCGCAGCCGACATCGCGGTGACCGCCAACCCCGGCACGACGACTATATCGGCCATTTCGTCGCAGCCACCGCAGGCGGCAGCTTCAAGTACTGCTGCTTCCTCGGCGCCGCCTTCTCCTCCGACACTGGTGCAATAACTGGCGATTTGCCCGCGATTCGTGCAGGATACCCTCCTGCAGCGCGAGAATGTCTATATATACCGCAAGCACGCGCTTCGCGAAGCGCTCGCCAATACGCCGCACATCGTGAAGAAGGTCTTCGCGGCCGACGGCGCGCTCGACGCAGAAACACTACGCCTCTTGAAGGAGAAGAACATCTCGCTCTCGCCCTTGAAAGGCGAAGCGCAGAACGTGAGCAAGGACGCCTCGCACCAGGGCGTCATCGTCACTATAGATCCGACCGACCTCCTCTGGGACCTCAAGGAATTCCTTGCCGGGCTCGATATGTCGAAGAACCCCTCGCTCGTCCTCTTGGACGAAGTGCAGGATCCGCATAATGTCGGCGCCATCATCCGCTCCGCAGCGGCCTTCGGCATTTCCGGGGTCCTCATCCCGCAAGCCAATCAGGCGCAAGTGACCGGCGCCGTCGTGAAGACTTCCGCCGGTATGGCATTCCGCGTGCCTCTGGTCTCGATAGGCAACGTGAACCAGACGCTGGGGATACTGAAAGAGAAGAAATTCTGGGCCTATGGACTCGCGATGGAAGGCTCGAAAGAATTAGGTCAGGAGAAACTCGACGCGCCGGCAGTATTCGTCATCGGCAACGAAGGCGAGGGGATACATAAACGCACGCTTGAGCTGTGCGATGTGGCGCTCTCCATCCCGATGCATCCGCGCACGGAATCCCTCAACGCTGCCGTATCAGCGGCGATCGTGCTCTATGAGTGGTCCAAGCAGCATCCGGACGCGTTAGATTCTAGAGGTCGGTCCTTAAGGGAGCCCAAGGTCCGTCCTCTGGAATCTTGATCTGTATGGTACGCAAAGATTTAACAACCGAAGGCTGGAAAGATTACGAGCTCCTCGACTCGGGCGACGGGATGAAGCTCGAGCGTTACGGCGAGATACTGATCTCACGCCCGGAGACGCAGGCGATATGGAAGCCGCTGAAGACCGACCTATGGAAAAAGGCGCAGGCGACCTTCGAGTGGAAAGAGGGCAAGAGCGAATGGAAAAAGAACAGCGATGTCCCCGAATCGTGGCCGCTCGCATGGAACGATATCAAGTTCATCGCGCGCCTCACGTCCTTCAAGCACACCGGCATATTCCCGGAGCAGGCAGCTAACTGGAAGTGGGTCGAGGAATCCTTGAGGTCGGTCCTTAAGGGAGCCCAAGGTCCGTCCTCAGGGATTCCTTCGGCAGATGCTCCAAAGGTACTGAATTTATTCGGCTATACCGGCATCGCAAGCGTCGTCGCGGCGAAGGCAGGCGCCATCGTCACGCACATCGATGCTTCCAAGCAATCCCTCGACTGGGCGCACGACAACGCGCGGCTCTCCGGCATCGCCGAAGGCCAGATCAAGTATCTCTTCGAAGACGCTGTCGCATACGTAAAGCGTGAAGCTCGTCGAGGCAACAAGTACGACGGCATCATCCTCGATCCACCGGCATTCGGCCGCGGCGCCAAAGGGGAAGTGTGGAAAATAGAAGAGCAGCTTCAGGAACTCATCACACTGACTAAAGAGCTCCTCAGCGACAAGCCGGGCTCCTTCTATCTATTGAACGGCTATGCCGCAGGTTACAGCGCGCAATCCTTCGCGCAACTCGTCAAAAGCGTCTTCGGCGATGTCGCCGTCACCTTCGGTGATCTCAATATAAAGGAATCCAATTCCGAGCGAGTCATTCCCGCCGGCATCTATACGAGCTTCGTCCGCTAGAGATTAAGCGTGGGATTTTTCGGCACTTCCATTCCGATGTGCTCATAACCTTTCGGCGTGATGATGCGGCCGCGCGGGGTGCGTTCGAGGAGGCCTGCTTGCATGAGATACGGCTCGTTGACCTCCTCGACAGTCGCGTCTTCTTCGCTAAGCGCGGCGGCGATCGTCTTGAGGCCGACGGGGCCGCCGTGGAATTTCTCGGCGATGATGAGTAATATGTCGCGATCGGTCTGGTTGAGCCCGAGCTCGTCGATCTCGAGAAGTGCCAAGGCTTTCTTGACCGTCTTCACGTCAAGCGCTTCTTCATTGACCTCAGCGAAGTCACGGGCACGTTTGACCAGGTAATTGGCCGTGCGCGGCGTCGCACGGCTACGGCGCGCTATCTCATGCAGGGAATCGTTCTCGATGCCGATGCCGAGGATCTTGGCCGAGCGGCGCAGGATCTCGGTGAGCTCGTCCTCGCTGTAGTAAGTGAGGCGGAATGTCCCGCCGGAGAAACGCGAGCGCAGCGGCGCGCTGAGCATCGAGATGCGCGTCGTCGCGGCGATGAGCGTGAACGGCGGCAGCTCGAGCTGTACGGTGCGCGCGGCCGGCCCTTTGCCTATCACGATATCCAAGACGCCTGCTTCCATGGCGGGGTAGAGGACTTCCTCGATAGTCCTGTTGAGTCGGTGGATCTCGTCGATGAAAAGCACGTCGCCCGGAGAAAGATTGGTGAGTATCGCGGCGAGATCGCCGACGCGCTCGATAGCAGGGCCGGAAGTAGCGCGCAAGCTGGTCCCGATCTCTTTGGTTATCAAATGGGCGAGCGTGGTCTTGCCGAGCCCCGGCGGCCCGTAGAGCAAGATGTGCTCGGCTTGGTGATTACGCCCGCGCGCGGCGGTCAGAAGGATGCGCAAATTCTCCTTTATCGCCGGCTGACCGACGTACTCCGCCCACGAATCAGGGCGCAATGCCTGATCCAGCGAACGGGGGCTTTTCTCAATGATTTTTTTGTCTTCGTTCGTCATATGAAGCCGGCTCTCCGCGTGCCCGATCAGGCAGGTTCGAGGCAACTAGTAAGCTATTGACTTTTATCTCCTATATGCTATACTTCCGCCAGTTCTAATTTCTACTGAATCTATCAAATCATGTCAATTCGCGAGCGTCCCTCGCGGTGACGGAGGCGCGGTTCTCTTAGCAAACGTATCTTTTTCGAGGACGGAGCGGTCGCTGGTTCGCCAGTATCACTGCCCCTATCCTTAGATCCCGGTACACCTTTCCATGAAAGTGTTGCTAAGAGAACCGCGCCTCTGTCTTTCCATATAATACACCCATCCCTGCCGCCTCGGGCACAGTATCATCAGGATTCAAATTGCAAACTGTCCCAGAGAGCGATTCTGTTGCCTATACTCCACGATATCCCTCTCGATACTTCAACATTGACTCGCTAGCCATTGATGCCGTCGAGCATCGTCTCGTCGGTGAGGTCGACGACGCGGGAGAGTTCCTCGAAGGATGTGACGCCTTGCAATATTTTTACCGCGCCGTCCTGCGCCATGCGGCGGATGTTCTGCGGGCGCGCCGCCTTCCATATCTCGCGCTCGCTGGAGGTCTCGCGGATGGCGGTCTCGATGGCGTGATCCATCGTGATCACTTCGACCACCGCGATGCGGCCTTTGTATCCGAGGCCGCCGCATTTCTCGCAGCCCTTCGGCAGCCACATCGTGTCGCGATTCTCGGGGAGCTCGTCGGCGTGGGGGATATTTTTCAAAAGCAGATCCATCGTCTTCCTATCCTCACCCGCGATCGGAGTCGGCACGCGGCAATTCGGGCAGAGCCGGCGCACGAGGCGCTGCGCCATCGCGACGGTGAGCGATGCCGCGAGGATGTCGGCGCTGATGCCCATGTCGATGAGGCGCGGGAAGGTGCCGGCGGCGTCGTTGGTGTGGAGCGTGGAAAATACGAGGTGACCGGTCAAGGACGCCTGCACCGCGGTCGATGCTACTTCGGCATCGCGGATCTCGCCGACCATTATCACGTCCGGGTCCTGGCGCAAAGTGGAGCGAAGGCCGAGGGCGAATGTGTAATCCTTCGATACCTGCGTCTGCACGACGCCCGGCAGGTGGTATTCGATCGGGTCTTCGATAGTGACGACCTTGATATCCGAGGTCGATACGCCGCGCAAGAACGCGTAGAGGGTCGTGGTCTTGCCGGATCCCGTCGGACCGGTGTTGAGGATCATGCCGTTGGGCTTTGCGATCTCGTGCTGGAAAAGAGCCATCAGATATTTGTCGAAACCGAGCGCTTCCATCGGGAGCGCTATGGTCGTCGGGTCGAGGACGCGCATGACGATCGTCTCGGCGTAGGCGCCGGGCAGCACGCTCGCGCGGATCTCGATCTCTTTCTGATTGACGACGATGGAGAAGCGGCCGTCCTGCGCGGCGTTCTTGATATTGAGCTTCAGCCCCGAGAGAAGCTTGAGGCGCGAAGAGATGAGGGCGTACGTCGGCAGGTCGAACATCGTCACCTCGACCAAGACGCCGTCGAGGCGGTAGCGCATGCGCACCTCCTTCTCCTCGGGCTCCATGTGCACGTCGGAGGCTCCGAGGGACAAGGCGCCCGCCATGATTATTTCCAAGACGCGCGAGATGCGATGCGTGTCCTTGCTGCCGGCGTGCGAGCTGATCTCGGCGCGCACGTCGTCCATCGTCTTGAGCTTGCCGAGCATCTGGTTGATCGTGTCGTTGGAGAGCGTTAGGATGCCCGCTTCGGTCTCGGTGGCGTAGGAGATATCGTGGTAGCGGTCCCATGCGTGCTCCAAGGAAGCTTGCGAGGTGATGAAGCGCCGGACCGCGTAGCCCATGTGCTCGAGGTTGCCCGCGGTCGTGAGCGAATCCGGGCGCTCTGGCGCGCGCATCGCGACGAAGAGGTTCTTGTTGAGCTTGTGGAAGACCGCGAGCTCGCCGGCGCGCGCCTCGGCCTCGGGGATGAGGCGCAGCGCATCGGTGTCGATGGACCTATTGGTGAGGTCGACGTATTCCACGCCGTACTTGCTCGCGAGCATCTCGGCAAGCTGCTCTTCCTCGCGGCTACGCAGATCATGCAGGCGCTCTTCGGACTTCTTTTCGTTGAATTGCGTCGCCATAGGTAGTACGGCCATTGTAGCGCATTCTATGAGCTAATTCTGCCTAGAATACCCAAATGCTACAATCTCGTCATGGAAGCCGTAGAGATGAGGGAAATAAGGGGTCTCGAAGAAATGCAGGCTGAAGCGGCGCGGTTCGTACATGAAGATTTGCATCAAGTCCGACTTATGGCAACGGTGGTCGCGCTTTCGGGAGAGCTCGGTGCGGGCAAGACCACCTTCGCGCAGGGGATCGCGCTCGCGCTCGGGGTAACGGAAAGCGTCACGAGCCCGACGTTCGTCATTGAGAAGATATACCAGCTCGACGGGCAGGTTTTCAGCCGCCTCATACATATAGATGCATACCGGCTCAACGACCCGCACGAATTGGAAGTCCTCGGCTGGAAGGAGATAGCCGCTGACCCCGCGAACCTCATCATCATCGAATGGCCCGAGAAGGCGGCCTCGTTGATAACCAAGGATGCCATCCGCGTCTCCTTCGAAGGCTCCGGCGATTCGCGCGAAATCACGTATGGTTAAGAAAAAAACGGCGAAAGACGGGAAGACGAAGCGGCTCGTCCTCTTGGACTCGCACGCGATATTGCATCGCGCGTATCATGCGCTGCCGGATTTTTCGTCGAGCAAGGGCGAGCCGACCGGCGCTTTGTACGGCCTCATCACGATGCTGCTGCGTATCGTCGATGACTTGAAGCCGGATTACGTCGTCGCCACGCGCGATCTCCCGGGCGGCACGCATCGCCACGACCTCTTCGAGGCGTACAAGGGCACGCGCGTGAAAACGGAGGACGAGCTCGTGGCCCAGCTCGAGCGGGCGCCGGAAGTCCTCAAGGCCTTCGGCATCCCGGTCTACCAAGTGCCCGGATACGAGGCGGATGACTGTTTGGGCACTATCGTCCACGAGCTCAAAGGGCGCGATGATGTAGAGACGATCATCGCCTCGGGAGATATGGATACGCTGCAGCTCGTCTCGCCAGTAGTCTCTGTCTATACGATGCGCAAAGGTATCAACGACACGGTCCTCTACGACGAAGACCGCGTGCATGAGCGTTATGGCTTCGGGCCGGAGAGCGTCATCGATTACAAGGCGTTGCGCGGCGACCCATCGGACAACATTCCCGGCGTGAAGGGGATAGGCGAGAAGACCGCGACGGAACTTTTGCAACAATTCGGCACGCTCGAGAATCTCTACACGGCGCTCGACACCGAGCCCGAATCCCTCAAGGATGCAGGCATCAAGCCGCGCATCGTCGAGCTCCTGCGCGAGCATCGCAAGGATGCCGAGATGTCGAAGGTCTTGGCTACCATCAGCCACGACGCGCCGATAGATTTCCATATCCCAGAAAAGAAATGGCAGCTCGCCGATCATCTCGAGACAATCGGCGCCCTGTGCGACGAGCTTGAGTTCAAATCGCTCAAGGAGCGTGTGCGGATGGCGAGCCGGACTGGAGCGGCCACCGAGGAAGATTTGAAAGAAGAAGCGGAGGATGCGGTCGAACTTCCGACCGTGGATGCGCAATCGCTCGCGGAGACGTCGGTCGCCATGTGGCTTTTGCATTCGGACACGTCAGACCCGAGTGTAGAAGACATTCTCGCGTATGAAGGGACGGATGATTTCCAGGAAGCGCGCGAGAAGATCTTCAAAAGATTGAAAGAGACTGGACGGCTCGCGCAGGTATACAAGGAGATCGAGGAGCCGCTGATCCCTATAGCCCGCCGCATGCACGAAGACGGCGTGCATGTCGACGTGAAGACCTTGAAGGTCCTCTCGAAGGAATACAGTGCCGAGCTCGGACGGCTCGCGGGCAAGATCTATATGCATGCCGGCCGCGAGTTCAACATCAATTCACCCAAGCAGCTCGGCGGCGTCTTGTACGACGAGCTCAAGATCGTGCCGGAGAAGCAGAAGAAGACGGCGACCGGCGCGCGCACGACCCGCGAAGAGGAATTGCTGAAGCTCGAGGGCGCGCATCCGATCATCGCGGACGTGCTCGCGTATCGTGAATTGCAGAAGCTCCTCTCTACTTATATAGAGAAGATGCCGGCACTCATCGCAACGGACGGCCGCCTGCATGCGAAGTTCCTGCAGGCGGGCACCACGACCGGCCGCATGGCGAGCGATTCCCCGAATCTCCAGAACATTCCCGTGAAGACAGATTACGGCCGCCGCATACGCACCGCATTCGCCGCTGAGAAAGGGAATGTCTTGGTCGCCATCGATTATTCGCAGATCGAGCTGCGTATCGCCGCGGGGCTCTCCGACGATGAGAAGCTGATACAGGTGTTCAAGGATGGCGGCGACGTGCATACCGCGGTCGCTTCGGAAGTCTTCGGCGTTCCGTCGGAGAAAGTCGATAGGGAAATGCGCCGCAAGGCGAAGGTCATCAACTTCGGCATCCTCTACGGCATGGGGGTCAACGCGCTGCGTGCGAACCTCGGCGGGAATACCTCGCGCGAGGACGCGGCGGAATTCCTGCGGCAGTACTTCAGGAATTTCTCGGGTGTTGCCAATTGGATAGCGGACACCAAAGCCGAGGCCGCGAAAGTTGGCTATACGGAGACCTTATTCGGCCGTCGCCGCTATTTCCCCGGATTCAAATCATCCTTGCCTGGCATGATCGCTCAAGCCGAGCGCATGGCGGTGAACGCCCCGATACAGGGGACCCAGGCCGACATCATCAAGCTCGCGATGGTCGAGGCCGATGCCTTGATCGAGAAAGAAGGCTGGAGAGACAAAGTCCGCCTTGTGCTGCAAGTCCACGACGAATTGGTATATGAGGTGCCGGCAAAGGGCGCCGAAGACATCGCGCGCACGCTGCGTACCGTGATGGAGACAGCCGCTCCGAGCGACAAGCTCTCGGATGTGCCGATAATCGCGGAAGCGTCAGTCGGTCCCAACTGGGGAGAGATGGAGCGCATCTCGCGCGAATAACGTATGTTGCATTTCTATTGGGGAGGCGATCGGGAGAAATCGCGCAAAGCGATGCAGGAGGGGATGAGGGAGGCCGCAGCCAAGGGCGCGAGCATCGTGCGTGTGACCGACGCCAACAAGCCCGAGGATTTCAGGGCCGCATTGCGCTCCGGCGGGATGTTTGCGAGCGAGCACGTCTTCGTCTTCGAAGGGACTTTGGAGAACGAGGAGATGCGGGCAGTCCTGCTCGAAGAATTGGCGGCGCTCAAGTCATCGACAGATCATTTTTTCATATTAGAAGAGAAGCCGGATGCGGCGACGAGGAAGTCGGTGGAGAAGTACGCGGAGGATTCGCAGAAATTCGAGGCCGAGAAGAAAGGAGCGGCGAGCAATTCGATATTCGCGCTCGCCAACGCCTTGCGCGCAGGCAACAAGAAGGCGCTTTGGGTCGGCTATCAACGCGAGCTCCTCAACGACGCCGCGCCGGAGGCGATACACGGCCTTCTTTTCTGGGCGGCAAAGGACATGATGCTAAAATCACGCACCGAGAGCGAGAAGGTCCGCGCGAAGGCGCTCATTGCGCGTCTCGCCGAGCTTCCTCATGAAGCGCGGCGGCAGGGCGAGGGCCTTGAATATGCACTTGAGCGGTTCGTACTGTCTCTTGCGCTTGCGTAAGCATGATATTATTTCCCTATCAGTATGAATAAATCCCGCACTCTGCTCCTGCGGCAATCAGTCTCTGCGACGCTCGCGCTCACGCTGCTATTGGCGACATCAATCTTGCCGGCGAGCGCGTATGCCGCTGTAAGTACAGGAGATGCTGTGGCAATCGGTGTCGGTGCCGGCGCGGCCGGATATTGTCTCGGTTCTAATTGTCTCAGTGGACTTTTTGGCAGCGCTAGTGCAGTCAGTACGGCAAATGCTACCTGTGTCGCCACCGGTGTGGAATATCTTCCTGCTGTAGCACATTGTGCGATGGATAATACTAAGAAGCCACCGATATTCAATGAGTATGGTTGTCTATGTACGCAGGCAGGTGTCGGGGGTTTCTGTGATCTTCCGACGCATTGCTTAGCCACTTCGGCTGCCGGCCTCAACGGTGCAATGTCAGGCGTTGGCTCTGGTTCACTCGGCCTCTTGGCAGGCGCGGTCGGCGGACTCCTGGGCGCGCTTCTCATGTCGCCGAGCAATTCGAATACGGGCGTTCCTACCACCGGCGTCAGCACCGGCTGCACCTCCTCGTATTATGCCGAATCAGTCACGCAGACCCCGACCGATCCCTGCGCCTATTACGTAGCTCCATCGACCACCATCGCCGCGAGCTCGACGACGAGCACTACGTGCGACGCCCTGAGCCAGGCGCTCGGGATGTGCAACGGTACGCTTCCGACATCGACTCCGATAATCGCGCCGATCATTACTCCTGTAACGATCGCGCCGACGACCTCCGTCACCGTTTCGAGCACCAGCCCCGCCCAGACCGTCGCCATTGTGACAGGATCCTTCGGCGGCCAGAGCGTGGCGACGGTGACCCCGCCGGGGCTCACCGGCAGCATACAGACCACCGGCACGGGAGCGACCTTCGTCACCAATGATACGCAGGGCAATACCGAGACCTCGACTTTCTTCGGCGGCAATGCGATCGGCGGCTTCGTGAGCGATCTCGTCGGCGGGTGGTGCAAGACGCGCCCGTGGGCGAGCGGCTTCATCGCATCGATCATCCCGCCCTCCTTCTTCGACGGACTCTGCACGGCGGGCGGATTCACCGTGGGCACTCCGGCGCCCACCGCTCCGGTCCAGGCTCCCTCGACGCAGACCTCTGTCGTCCTCACGCAGACGCCGGTGCAAAAGGCTACTCCGACCGTGGTACAAGCGATCGCTCCGTCGGCTCCGGTCCTGCCGGCGCGCGTCGACATCTGGGCGGTGCCGCCCTCGGTGCCGCTGGGCTCCCGCACGACCATCTTCTGGAATACCGAGAACGTCACCGAGTGCAGCGAGACTTCGCCGGACGGAAGCTTCAGCCAGTCATCGCTCTCCGGCGGCGCCGCGACGGTGCCCTTGACCGAGCCCACGACCTTCAGCATTTCCTGCATCGACGCGCAGGGGAATCCCCAGACCGATTACATCACCGTCAGTATATCGGGCTAGCGGTCTCCGGTTTCACCGGGTCGATTCTAAGCTCCTAGCGAGAGGAGCGCGAAGGCGAGCGCGCCTGCGACGACGCAATAGAGTGCGAACGGCTTCAATGTCTTGGTCTGGAAATATTTTGTCAGGAAACGTACTGAAAGGTATGCGGCGACGGCCGCGCATATGAAGCCCGCGATCGCGGGCCCCCACTCCCCGTGGTGGCTTATGATATGCGGGACCTTCACTATCGAAGCAGCGAAGATTATCGGCGTCGCCAGGAGGAACGAATAGCGCGCTGCATTGTCGTGCGAGAAGCCATTGAAGAGGCCCGCGGTCATCGTGGTCCCCGTGCGCGAGAAGCCGGGGATCAAGGCGAGGCATTGCGCGAAGCCTATACCTACCGCCTGCAGCCAGGTCATACGCGCGAGCTTGCGGTCGTCGGCCCCGCTCTGCGCGCTGCGCCGCAGATACTCCGCGAGGAAAAGGACGATGCCGTTGAGCACGAGGGCGATGGCGACGAGGCGCGCGTCGGCGAAGAGCTCCTGCAGCTTCGTTTGGAAGATGAATCCGAGGATGCCGGCGGGGATCGAGCTTACCACGATGAGAAATCCGATGCGCGCGTGCGCGGAGACGAGGCGCCTCTGCGCTACGGAGCGGAGCATGTCGCGGATGATACGCAGCCAATCGGCGTAGAAGAATAGGAGGAGCGCGAGCGCGGTAGCGAGATGCGTCAGGACCACGAATGAGAGGAACGAATCGCTCGACTGGTCGATATTCCAATGCAAGAGGGCCGGCAGGAGCACGCTATGCCCGAGACTCGATACCGGGAAGAGTTCCGAGACGCCCTGGAGGCTGCCGAGAACGATCGCTTGCAGGAGCGTGAGCATAGGCCTAGCGTATCACGGCGGCGCCGGCCTTCGTGCGCATTACCCGGTATTCATGCCAGATGAGCCACAAGATAACGAAGTCGAAGAGCGTGATGACGATGAGGAAGGCCGAATGCCCGATGATGATGCTGTATATCTGATACAGCATGAAAAGCCCGAGAACGATGAGCGCCGCGGGATAGGCCCAGAGCTTGTTCTTGAGAAGGGCGACGACGAGTCCGAGCTTGATGAGCCCGCGGCTCAGGAGGTATATCGCGATGAACGCCTGCGGGGTGAGCGAGAATTGCTGGGCCAAGGGCAATGCGTGGGATGCCAGGAAGCTTCCCGGCTCCTCGGCGAGCTCGTTCTGGCTCATCGCGATGATGAAGTTGCCGATCGAGAGAGGCGTGATGAAGAGAATCGCCGTGCCGGCGAATATTTCGACGAGCGAGAGCGTGCCCTTGAGAAAGATGCCCACGCGGAAGAGCTGGTAGAGATATTTTTCCCTGAGCTTGTTGATGGACGGCATCACTGTACGATACTACTGTTTCGCCCGTTTGTCTGTCGCAAGCTCCCCGTGCCGCGATCCGAGGACCGGTAGCTGGGAATCATGATAAAAATATAAGGCTCCCAAGCATATGCCGGGGAGCCTTCGCGGGATCAGCCGCCTACTGGCACAAGATTCCGCCGAAGATCGGGGCGTATTGTCGGTAGCATCCATAGCCGCCGTATCCGAATCCTCCTCCGCCCCAGCCGCCACCGTAACGACGCCCTCCGCCGAAGCCTCCCGAGCGGTGGAATCCGCCGCCGTGGAAGCCACCGCCGTGGGAGCCTCCGCCGCCGCCGTGGCGCATTCCGGCCGCAGCCGGTGTCGCGAGCGCGAGCATGCCGATGGCAAGCGCAAGAATGAACCTCCTCATGTCCTATCCTTTCATGTATGAATAGCGAAGAAAAATTCCTCTCTGTTCAACGTAGAGCATAGCAGATACGGATGATAGTGCGGTGAAGCCGCCTGAGGAGAACCGATGGTCTACCTCAAAAAGTGGCCTTGTAAGGATCATAGCGGCAGAGATACCATCGAGAAGTAGAGTGATGTACCATGCCTTCATGGACCGCGACAAGTTCCGCTGGGTGGTTCTCGCGACCGTCATCTTCGGGACCTTCCTCGGACGCCTCGACCAGACGGTCGTCAACCTTGCGCTCCCGAAGATCATCGGGGATTTCAACGTCAGCGTGGCGCATGCCGCCTGGATATCGACGGCTTATATCCTGGCCAACGCCATCTTCGTGCCCGTCTGGGGGAAGCTCGGAGATACCGCCGGGCGCAAACGCATCTATCTCATCGGCTTCATAGGATTCACGATAGCCTCCGGCTTATGCGCCGTCGCTTGGAATCTGAGCTCGATGATCGTCTTCCGCGTCATCCAGGGATTCGCGGTCTCGGCGGATTATCCGACGGCGATGGCGATAATCTCGGTCACCTTCACCGATATGAAAGAGCGGGCGCAGGCGCTCGGCATCTGGTCGGGCGCCTTTGCCGTGGCATCCGTCTTCGGCCCCTTGATCGGCGGCCCCTTGATCGACAACTTCAGCTGGCGGTCCGTCTTCTTCATCAATATCCCGCTGGGCATCATCGGGCTCCTGCTCGCGCTGCGCTATATCAACGAATCGGTCGGCGCCAAGAAGAACGTGAAATTCGACTGGTGGGGATCGATCACCCTCGGCGTCGCCCTCGCCGCCCTGGTACTCGTGCTCGACCAGGGCCAGTCGTGGGGATGGCTGTCGCTCTCGAGCCTCTTGTGCTATCTCGCCGTCCTAGTCTTCGGAGTCGCGTTCTATCTCATCGAGCTTCGCGAGAAGGAGCCGATCGTCGATCTCGATTTCTTCAAGATACCCACCTTCCTCTTCACGATGCTCAACAACTTCATCGTCTTCATGGCGCTCATCGGCGCGATATTCCTCATCCCGATATTCGCCGAGACATACCTCGGCGACAGCGCGACACAGACGGGGCTCCTCTTCATACCGCTCGCCGTCTCACTCATGATAGCGGCCCCCTTGGGCGGCCAGCTCATCGGCCGGGTGAAGCCGAGCTACGTGATATTCCTCAGCACGTTCTTCTCCGGCGTGGGAATATTCCTACTCTCCTACATCGACCCGCGCTCGACGGCCATAGACCTCATCATCCCGATGTGCATCCTCGCGTTCTCGCTCGGCTTCGGCATGGCCCAGCGCACCAACCTCATCGCCACCGCCGTCCCGCACGACAAGATCGGAGAGGCATCGGCAGTCCTCGCGCTCGTGCGCAACATCTCGGGCGCCTTCGGGCTGGCCATATTCAGCACGCTCCTGACGAATTCCGAGAATGCCAACGTCATCGCCACCGCGATGCACAGCGTCTTGAACGTCGTAACGCCCTCGAACATGCAGCAGTTCATCGCGCTGGTCGAGCTCAAGTCCCAGGTCGCGGCCTACGCGACCGTCTTCGACGTCGCCGCCATCATCGTCATGCTCGGCTCCTTCACCGCGCTTCTCATCAGCGTGCCGAGAGAGGCGCTCGGCCGCCAGCACCATGTGGTCGGCGAGTAAGGGCTT
>VFSW01005124.1_pt1 | contig 19437 bp, 16 predicted proteins | sample 5358111 | NCBI WGS metagenome assembly VFSW01 (sample SAMN11554181, study PRJNA540505) | mine drainage metagenome | isolation source: sediment from site ElyBrook_90M | place: USA: Ely Copper Mine, Vershire, VT | collected 2017 | reverse complement strand
ATCTTTCTCCGCGAGCTCATCTCCAACTCCTCCGACGCGCTCGACAAGCTTCGCCACCTCACGCTGGTCGACGACAAGTACAAGGCGCTGGTCGGCAAGGGCATCGATCCGCCGCGCATCGACCTCGAGCTGGACGAAGAGAAGAAGACGCTCACCCTCTCCGACACCGGCATCGGGATGAACGAGGAAGACCTCATCTCGCACCTCGGCACCATCGCGCGCTCCGGGACAAAGAACTTTCTCGCGCAGCTCTCCGGTGACGAGAAGAAGGACTCCAACCTCATCGGCCAGTTCGGCGTCGGGTTCTACTCCGTCTTCATGGTCGCCGACAAAGTGGAGGTCATCTCGCGCAAGGCCGGAGAAGAGACCAGCTATAAGTGGACCAGCGACGGCAAGACCGGCTTCGACATCGAACAGGTCTCAGGACCCGATGCGCGCAACACCGCCGGAACCACGGTCCTCATCCACTTCAACGAGGACGGAGCGCAGTACGCCAACAGCTGGCGTCTCCAGGAGACCGTCAAAAAATACTCCAACCACATCGCCTTCCCCATCTTCCTCACCTACGACAAGAGCGAGTGGAACGCCGAGAAGAAGGAGTCCATCAAGTCTCGCGTCACCGAACAGGTGAACGCCGCCAGTGCGATCTGGCAACGCCCCAAGTCCGAACTCAAGGACGAGGACTACAAGGAGTTCTACAAATCGCTCACCGGCGACTTCGAAGACCCTCTCTTCTGGTTTCACACCCGCGCCGAAGGCACGCTCGAGTACACCACCCTCTTCTACATTCCGGCCAAGGCTCCACTCGATCTCTACCAGGCGGAATACAAGGGCGGCATCAAGCTCTACGTCAAGCGAGTCTTCATCATGGACGACTCCAAGGAGCTGCTACCGCAGTACCTCCGCTTCGTGCGAGGCATCATCGATTCCGAAGACCTGCCGCTCAATGTCTCGCGCGAGATACTGCAGCAGAATAAAGTGCTCACCAGCATCAAGAACGCCAGCGTCAAGAAAATCCTCTCCGAACTGAAGAACATCGCTGACATCGACAAAGACAAGTACCTGCAATTCATCACCGAGTACAACCGTCCGCTGAAGGAAGGACTCTACGGCGACTACGCCAACCGGGAGACGCTGCTTGATCTGGTCCGCTTCAAGTCAACGAAGGTCGAAGGGCTGACCTCGCTCGCCGACGCGAAGGAGCGTATGCAGCCGGAGCAGAAGGGGCTTTACTACATCACCGGCGGTTCGGAGAGCATGCTGCGGAACTCGCCCCTGCTGGAAATCTATAAGAAGAAGGGCATCGAGGTGCTCCTCCTCGACGACGACATCGACGAGATCGTCTTCTCCTCCGTACCCGCGTATGGCGAGTTCGATCTCAAGGCCGTGAACAAGTCCACCACCGGAGACGATCTCAAGGACGACTCCACGCCCGAAAAGGCAGAAGAGCTGAAGCCCCTGCTCGAAAAGATCAAGGCCACGCTCGGCGATGCCGTGAAGGAGGTCCGTGCTTCGTCGCGCCTCGCGGACAGTCCCTCTGTGATCGTCTCGGACGAGGACGAACCCAGCGCGCGCATGCGTCAGATGATGCAGGCCATGGGCCAGAAAGAAATCCCGGAACTCATCCCCACCCTCGAGATCAATCCCGACCACGAGATCATCCGAAAGCTCCTTCTCGACCCCAGCAACAGCAGGGTAGAAGACGCCGCCTGGCTGCTCTTTGATCAGGCACTTTTGCTGGAAGGCGTGCCGCTAAAAGACCCAGCCACTTTCGTCCGGCGTCTCAACCGTGTGCTGAATCAGTCGATCTAAGCATGCTGCAAGCCGACGTGATCTCTGCCGCCGTGAAGCTTTTCTCAAATTAACGGAGCACAGACCTTGCGGCTCTGGGACCGCAATGCCCATCCACGTCCAAAAGTTCGTTCGGAGCCGTCTACCATTCAGGAAACTTCATCGGCGGCATGTATGTGAGTCGCTGTGTGCTTGGTGCAACGCTTACCAAATTTGTCCCAACGTACTCGACTGAAGCTCTCAGAAAGACGGCGTCTTGAGATACAACGGCTCGAAGTTACCGCAAAGCCGAGCGGCCTCAACCGGTCGACGCAACGCTGGCCGACATTTGACAACTCATGCGAAGTAGAGCAAATCGGAGTAGTTGAACGGGCCTGACCGTTCGTTGTCGGGCTCGCGTTCGCCACGGTCCACGAAGTTTGCTTATTGAAGGGATAGGAATTTTCTATGCAACCCGGCGATCAGCGCCGCGTTGCATAGCATCCTGTCCTAGTCGCTCATCCGTTCCTATCCGTGGTCATGGTCATGCTGTCCGCGTCCGCGATCCTGGTGTTCCATTCATTCTTGGCCTTCCTGCAACGCGTAAGGAGTTCGCGATGGCACCCGTTCCTGTCTCTGACGCAAGTTCTGTAGCGAATTCGCAAGCCGCGGCTGCTTCCAGTTGTTCTGCGCCGCCGCTGGCCCCGAAAGACTATGGCAATGGTGATCCCGATGCGCCGTATAACCCTCCCGGAGCGCGCAACACTGACTCTTGCCTGCCACTGAAACCTGCGGGCGAAGTGGACCATGACTACACGACGAAGGGGCCTGCTCCGGGCAATATTGTCTTTCGATGGATCCATGGATCGGTGTGCGCGGCAAAGAACACCGATCCTCGAATCCAGGTGGTGGCCTACAACGAGGACACGTACATTCTGCGTGAGAATCCGTGCGTGAACTGGGAGGCGCCGTTTACCTATCTGCTATTCGGCAATGATGGAGCGCTGCTGATCGACACGGGGGCTACACCTGAGGCCGGTTACTATCCGTTGCGCGCGACGGTGGAGCAGATTGTCAGTCGCTGGTGTGGGATTCGCAGGAAGAAGAACGTGCCGCTTACGGTGGTGCTGACGTCGGGGGAAGACGTGGCGCAGAACCAGGGAATCGGGCAGTTCGCGGGACGTGCCCGGACCAGCGTTACGCCGCTCGAACTCGGCGCGCGGATGGAGTTTCACGCACTGGGGAGCGACTGGAAACAGGGAGTGGGGCGAATCGGGCGAATCGATCTTGGGGGTCGCGTGGTGGAAGTGATTCCTACGTCGGGAACGCACAAGGACGGATTGACTTTCTACGACTCGTATACATGTCTTCTGTTTACGGGCGATTTACTCTATGCAGGCCGGGTGCAGATTGCGAACGACCGTGACTATGTTGCCTCGCTCGAACGCCTGCAGCAATGGCAGCAGATCCATCCTGTGAAGTGGGTCATGGGCGGGCACATCGAGATGATGTTTATTCCCGGCAGAGGGTATCCACGGTTTTCAAACAACAGGCCGTTCGAGCATGTACTGGAGCTGGAAGCAGGCGCGATCGATGAAGCTTTGGAACATGCGCGAGGAGTTGTCGGCAAACCGGCCGTGGTGTTTCGCGCGGATTTCATTCTGCTCAACCGGGTGAGCCCGGATGAGCAGGTTTATCAGGATGCCCCTAATCTGCCGCTGGTCCCGGTTCCGTACTGGGTGAGTTTGCAGTAAGAAAGAGGATGTGTGCGCATGGATGTGAAATCGACCGTAGATCTGAAATCCCTGAACCGCAGGACATTTCTTTCTTTGCCGGTTGTGTCTGTCGTGCTTCCTGCTGTTGCCGCCGCGATGACTCCCGAAGCGGAGGCGAGGAGTATGCCTGCCGCACCCGACGCACCCATTGTGCAGAGCGGACCGATCAACTTCACGGCCGGAGTGCCGGCGCCGGGGAACTTTCCAGAGAAGTGGATCTGCGGGTCGTCGTCGTGCATGGACAATCACGATCCTCCGATCCAGGTCCACTGGTACAACGAACACACAGTGTTCATGCGGCAGAATAAGGCGTACAGCTTCGAGGCTCCGTTCCTGCACCTCTACTTTGGGAATGAGCGGATACTCATGATTGACCAGGGCTACACCCAGCTAAGAACCGACTGGCCATTGCGCGATGTTGTCGATGGCTGCATTGCCGAGTGGTGCCGAAAGCATGGGCGCAAGGTGGAAGACATGGAGTTGCTGCTTGCCTTCACCCACCTGCACGATGACCACTATGTAGGCATCAACCAGTTCTATGACCGGCCGAATACGCGGTATATGGGGCAGACGCATGAGGAGATGATCGGGTTCTGGGGCATGACGAACTATCCCGAGGAGCGAGTTACGCTGGACCTTGGCGGCCGCAACATCCTGGTATGGGGGAACCCGGGGCATGTGTTCTCTGAGTTTGCATACTATGACTCGTACACACAGATTCTCCACACGGGAGATATGTTTTATCGCGGCCGATGCTATATCAGTTTTTGGGATAAGTGGTTTACGAGTCTGAAACGCCTGATGGCGTTTCTGGAGGAGCATCCGGTGACGTGGGTCGTCGGTTGCCATGTGGAGATCAGCCGCACTGGCGAGGACTATCCCTATGGGATTACCTATCAACCCGATGAAGCGCCGATGCACATGCCGGTGGACGTATTGAAACACGCGTACGAAGTGGCGAAGACGATCACCAAGCCGGGGATCTATTTCACTGGCTCCGTGTTTTTGTGCAACGAGACACGGAATGCCACGACGGTCGACAGAATTGCTTATGCGTATGACTAAGGTGTATTCGCAGTGTCGACACTCAGCTCAATAACTTGCCGAACGCTTCGCCGCTATTCAAGCCCCAGGGTTACGGCCTCACGGAAGCGTCTATTCAACTTGTTCCCTTGCTGGCCCACATGGGCGCATGGGGATGCCGGTTCACTCCTGCGTCCAGGCAACTCTCGATCCGCGCCCAGCTTCTTGAAGAAGGCGGTGAGCGAATGTGGAAGGCATTCATGGCCGAACTCAGAAGCATTCACATGGGAGCGCTCATGCCGCGTCGGTCGGTCTTCGCCGAGCTTCAGGCTGCCTTTGAGTCTGCAATGAGACGCGAAGCCAATGCTCGAACAGGCAGTAAAACTCTATAGCATGGCATCGGTAATTGGCGAGGCGTTGGGTTGAACACGCCTGTCTGGATCGATAACGATAAACACCTAAGGCCCTGTCTAAAAACTAGTACGGTATTCCCCGGTTTGGACTGACTTCACCAAGTGGCGTCGGATGACACGGCTGCTTGTTCTACCCCCAACTTCTACCTGCAAAGTCGCCCAGCACAGACTCTGCTCATCCTAAATTGGATTTAGGTTTTACTCGTCGAGGTTCGATACTACGCCGGATAACCAGGGACGATAGAACGAGAGATGTTGTTGTAGCCACATATGGAGTCAACCTGTCGATGGTCTTTTCTAATTCTTCGACCGATCCGGCCATCACTTTCATGATGAAAGAATCGGAGCCAGTGACCCGATGACATTCGAGTACTTCAGGAATGCCTTTGGCAAGCTTGCTCATGCGAGGCAGGAAGTCGCCGGTGACATGCACGCCGATGAAGGCTGCGATAGGGTACCCCATCTTGCTGTGGTCCACCTCGGCGCGATAGCCTGCAATGACTCCCGCGTCTTCGAGACGGCGCACCCGGTCCATGACGGCGGGCGTCGAAAGCCCAACTCTACGGCCCAGTTCCGAGAATGGAATGCGGCCATTCTCCTGCAGTTCCGCCAAAATCTTTCTTCCAATCTCGTCGAGCAACTTCGAGAGATCCATGTGCATTTCATTCCTCCCCAGAGTGCAGATTCGCGCGCTCGTTACGAGCGCTATAAAAAGCGTCATTAACCCGATTGCTTCGAATATCGAAAACTATAAACTATTTTGGCGTATTTTCCTTAAAGTTCTACTTGTTCGGTTCTCGATTGTGCGGCATGCTTTTACCAGTAGAGGCGAACAGCACATGTTGGAAGCGATGGAACCTTACCGGGTACGCGTGGTTGAACCGATCCGTCACACCTGCCGCGCGCAGCGAGAAGCATTGCTGGCGGAAGCCGATTTCAACTTATATCGAATCGATTCGGAGTACATACAAATCGATTTGCTCACTGACAGCGGAACGTGCGCTATCAGTAGCGCGCAGCAAGCGGCAATGATGCAAGGTGACGAGTCGTATGCGGGTAGTTCGAGCTATCGGCGCTTCGAGTCGGCGGTGCGCAGCACGTTTGGATTCGAAAACGTAGTTCCGACACATCAGGGGCGAGCGGCCGAGCGGCTGATGCTGGAGTGCTTGGCCATGCCTGGATCGCTTGTGCCTTCCAACACTCTTTTCGAGACGACGCGCGCCAATTGCATTGCGCTCGGAATAGAGCCAGCCGATTTTCCTGTTGACACGTTCTGGAATTTTGCGGCGTCGGATGCATTCAAAGGAAATATGGATTGCGCGGCTCTCGATAGATTGCTGAGCGGTCCGGAAGGGAATCGAGTGCCCTTCGTGTTGCTGACTGTGACCAACAACATGTGTGGGGACCAGCCGGTATCGATGGCAAATATCCGCGAAACAAAGCAGGTTGCCTCGCGCTATAACAAGCCGCTCTACCTGGACGCGTGCCGATTTGCGCAGAACGCATGGTTCATCCAGAGGAGCGAAGCGGTTTACGAAGGCGAAAATATCGATACCATCGTGCACGAGATGTGCTCCTATGCGGATGGATGCATCTTTTCCGCTAAGAAAGACGCACTATCGCAGATGGGCGGTTTTTTTGCGACGCGCTCCATGGAAATAGCCGCACATGCGCGGGAGCTGCTGGTTTTGAGCGAAGGCTACATCACCTATGGCGGAATGACGGGACGAGATATGGAAGCGATCGCGGTCGGCTTGACCGAAGTGCTCGACGACGAGTATCTACGGTACCGCATGGAGACGACGCGCTATCTATTCAACCGGCTTCGGGAGCATTCCATCCCTGTAATTTGTCCAGCGGGCGGGCATGCTGTGTACATCGACGCGGGAGGCTTGCTGGCGCATCTGAAGGAAGAAGAGAATCCCGGCCAGGCGCTGGCCGTTGAGCTTTACAGGGAAGCGGGCATACGCACGACCCGCATTGTGTTAAAGCCGAAGCGCGGAATCGCAGATGGACGCACCGTGGAACTTGTACGGCTGGCGCTTCCGAGCAGAGTTTATTCGACGAGGCACCTCGACTTTGTCGCGGCATCGCTTGTCGAAGTGGCCAATCGCGCCGCCTCGATAGAAGGTTTGCATCTGGTTTCCGCGCCAACTCTCTTGGGTGGATTTCAGGCAAAGTACAGGCTGGCATCAACGGGCCAAGATCCAGACAGGCGACCTGTAAGGGAAGCCGCACTGGGCTAAGAAAGCAATCGCCAGGCATTTACGATGTTAGGATGTTTGACATTATGAGCCGCTCCCCCAACACGGCTGCCTGGCAATGGATGACTACTCAAACGGAACGCGGCGCCTTGCCGTGCGATGAGTGGATCGATAGGTGTTGTCGGGCGATCTAAGCAGTTAGCAGCAATCTCACTATCTCACTAGTTTCGACCAGCTTCCTGGACTTTCGCGATTGTGCGCGAAAGCGAAGCAGCATCGTCTTCCAGGGGTAACCCATTCATACCTGCCGAGCAGCGAGTTGCTTCGTGGCACGTTAACAGACACTTATCCAAAAAGGAGAATGAGATGACTTATATTCGTATCCTCGGGAGGATCGCTGCTCGCGGTCTGGTAGGCGGCCTGCTGCTTGGCTTTGCTGTGTTACCCCCTGCGCGAGCCCAGGTCGCGGGTGGCACCATCCAGGGGATAGTCTCCGACTCTTCTGGAGCTACGATTACCAGTGCGCGCGTGATTGTGACGGCGCTCGCTACAGGCGTCAGCCGCAGCGCGACTACAAACGACACAGGATTCTATTCCCTGGCCGATCTGCAACCAACGGCCTATCGAATCACGGTCTCTGCGGTAGGCTTCTCAACCAAGAGCACGGGAGACGTTGCGCTTGCAGTGGGAGCGGAGCTTACCATCAATTTTGCCCTGACGGTGGGCGGCTCTGCCGAACGGGTGGAGGTAGAAGACTCGGCCGCAACTGTCGAGCTGGCGACTTCGCAGATTGACGCAGTGGTCGACAGCGCCACCATGCGCGAGTTGCCTCTCAACGGACGCGATTGGTCGCAATTGATTACCTTACAGCCGGGCGCCAATGAAGTGCGCAATCAATCCACCATCGGGGGTGCGGGTACATCGGACGGGAATCGAGGCCTTCGCGGGTTTGGCAACCAGATGAGCATCGCAGGCACGCGCCCGCAGCAGAACAACTATCGCCTGGACGGTGTGAGCTTCAATGATTACACCAACGGTGCGCCCGGAGGTGTACTGGGAAATGTCACCGGTGTCGATGCCGTGCAGGAGTTCTCGGTGATCACCACGAACTATGCCGCGGAATATGGTAAAACCTCTGGCGGTGTGATCAATGCAATTACTCGCTCCGGAACCAATCAGTATCATGGCAGCGCCTATGAGTTCATCCGCAACAGCGCTCTCGATGCCCGAAACTACTTCGATGCAGCGACCATCGCGCCGTTTCGGCGCAATCAGTTCGGTGGCACCGCAGGCGGCCCGGTGGTCCACGACAAAACTTTCTTCTTCTTCAACTATGAGGGCCTGCGGCAATCACTTGGTGTGTCCAACTTCGACCAGGTGCCGTCGCAGAACGCCCGCAACGGCATTCTTTCAACTGGCAATGTAACCGTGAGTCCAGCGGTTGTTCCCTATTTCACCTTCTGGCCGCTACCCAACGCGGGCCTGGATTCCACGGGCGATGTGGGGAACTACGAAGTGGCAACCAGCCAGATTGGGAATGAGAACTTCTACACAGGAAAGGTTGACCACCACTTTTCATCGAGCGATACGCTGGCAGGAACATTTCTTTACGATGCGACGAGTCTGTCTCAGCCCGACTCGCTGAATAACCTGCACTTTAATAATCAGGACGCGCGGACGTTCACCAGCATTGAAGAGACCCACATCTTCAATCCAAGTTTCTTGAATACAGTGCGTTTTGGTTTCAGCCGCAACCACGCGCTCTCGAACACCGACGATCCGATCAATCCGGCGGCAGGCGAGTCATCTCTGGGCTCTGTTCCCGGTCAGCCTGCGCCCTTTCTCATCATTCCCACTTGGTCGAACTTCTACGGAGGTGTGGGCGGTTTTCCGAACTTCGTTATTGGCTGAAACTCCTTCCAGTACTACGACGATGCTTACTGGACCCGAGGCAAGCACACCGTTAAGTTCGGCTTTGCCGCGGAGAGAATGCAGTCGAACAACTTCATGCGCTTCACGGAAGATGGTCGTTTTGTGTATGACAGCGTGCAAGACTTTTTGACCAACAATCCGCTTGTCTACAGCGTGCAGCTACCCAGTGGTGAGTCCGAGCGCGGTATTCGCCAATCTTTGTTTGGCGCCTATGTGCAGGACGATTGGCGTATCCGGCATAACCTGACGTTAAACTACGGCATCCGCTACGAGATAACCACCGTTCCAACCGAAGTGCATGGACAGCTGTCGACGCTGCGTAGCATGACTGACGCGACCGTTCACTTGGGCAACCCACTGTTCTACAATCCGACTCTCAAGGATTTTTCGCCGCGGCTTGGCTTCTCGTGGGATCCGTACGGCGCCGGGAAGACAGCGGTGCGTGGAGGGTTTGGCATCTACGATGTGCTGCCCCTTCCCTATCTCACCCTGATCAGCGCCGCAGGCTCTGCACCCTATACGATTGAACCGACATTGGTCCGCCCCGGAGCCGGCACCTTCCCTACCGTGGCGTACAGCGCTGCTCTTGCCGCCGTCACGCAAGGACCGCTGGTCAGTGAGCGCGTCTCCTATTTCGACCCGCACCCGCCGCGCAGTCTTACCTATAATTGGAATTTGAATATTCAACAGGAACTTGCTGCAAAGACAACGCTGACGATTGCGTATGTGGGCTCTCGCGGGGTGCATCTTCCCTATCACACCGATGACGCAAATCTAGTCATGCCCACATTGACCCCGGCCGGATATGTCTGGCCGTCGGGCAATAACTATCAAAACGGAACCGTATTGAACCCGAATGTGGGCGACATCAATCGAACCTCGTTCGATGCCGACTCGTATTTTCACAGCCTGCAGGTTGGATTTGAGCAGCAGATGAAGCACGGCCTCGAAGTACGCGGCGCCTACACCTGGGGCCGCAGCATCGACACAGGCTCCTCTTCTATCGCAGGCGACCAGTTTTCCAACTCGCCATCGAGCCCGCCGCTCTGGTTCGATCCGCGAACGCGCCGCGGGCCCTCCGACTTCAATCTCCCTCAAGACGGCGTGATCAGCGTTTTGTGGAGTACGCCCGAACTCAAGAACGGCGGAGCCTTCGTCCGCTGGGCGGCAAACGGTTGGCAGGCCGGTTCCATCTTTCAGGCCAGCAGCGGCTCACCGTTCTCCGTGCTGATTGCGGGCGATCCATTGGGTATGAACAGCACCGATCCATGGGACTACCCTGATCGTATTCGGGGTACTGGGTGCGGATCGCTCGTGAATAAAGGCAATCCGAATAACTACATCAAAGTGCAATGCTTTTCGGCGCCGGTTCAGACCTTCCAGACCTCGAGCGGACCGCAACAGCAGATTGTACGATTAGGCAACGCGGGCAGGAATGAGCTCGTAGGGCCCGGCCTCGCTGAGTTGGACTTTTCCATGGTGAAGAATTCCAGGATTCCCGGTCTGGAGTCGGGCAATGTGCAGTTCCGGGCTGAGATTTTCAATATTCTGAACAAGAGCAACTTTGCCGCGCCACTGGATAACGACACCATCTTCAACCAGGATGGCACGGTGGCGGACGGTGGAGGCGTTGTCGACCAGACGCAGACAACGTCACGGCAGATTCAGTTTGGCTTGAAGATCTTGTTTTGACGTAGCCTCTATTCCAAATCCACGATCACCGAACGTTGATTGAAATTTCAACCAATCGAACAAGGAGAGAATCGAACATGAGAAGAAATCTCGGCAAATCAGTATGCTGCCTGCTGCTTTCGTTGATTCTGCTGCCCGCGGGTCTGATGACCGCAGCCCATGCGCAAGCGACCATTGGCGCTGGCGATGGAAAGAACACAGTCTCGGTGGACTTTTACAAGGTGCCGCCTGGTAAGCAGGACGAGTGGCTTGCGCTCTACAAGAAGTATCACTTTCCGATCATGCAGTATCAAAAGGCCCACGGACAGGTAATCAGCGAGACGGTGTATACGCGCGCCATTCACCAGTTGAGCCCTTCGTGGGATTTTGCGATTGTCATTGTGGCGCCTCCTCCGGAGAAACGGCCCAAACCGGAATACAACCGCAGCCAGCTAATCCGCTCGCTGTTCCCAGATATCGACGACTACGTCAAAGGCGAGAAGGCGCGCTGGGCTCTCACAGTCGACCATTGGGACGAGAGCTGGGTTGAAGTAGATGTCGAGAACCATCCCTCGCTGTACGTGCCCTACTAGGTTTTCGCTTGCTTGATACTCGATAAGTATTGCTTGCTCCGGGGCGCATTCATTTCAACGAACCGGACCGAAACAGGGATGCGGTGCGCCTGATGGGCGCCGCATCCGGAGTGATCATCGCATGAAGTTTAGATTTCATTGCTTGACGTTGGCGCTTGTTTTCGCAGGCGCGCGCCTCGCGGCCGCTCAGCAGCCCTTAACTTTAGTCGAATCCATCGAGATGCCTGAAGTCCCTGCCGGTCCATACGCGGATCACATGGCGGTTGACGTGAAGGGAGAGAGATTGTTCGCAACCCCCCAAGCCAACAAAGCTGTGGATGTGCTCGACCTGCGGACCGGCAAGGTACTGCACACCATCCCTGGGTTTGGAAACCCACATGCCATTCTCTTTCTCGGAGATCGAAATCGTCTCTTTGTCACAGACGGCGGGGTGGGTGCGTTGAAGATATTCGACGCCACATCCTTCCACGAAGTGAACGAGATCAAGCTCGAAGCGGATGCGGACGGTATCGTCTTTGACCCGGAGACGGGCTATCTGTATGTAAGCAACGGAGGAGATGCGGCCGGCAAGGACTATACGCTGATTTCCATCGTTGACACAACGCGCGAAGAAAAGATCGGAGACATCCGTGTTGAGGCTTCGGGCCTGGAAGCGATGACAATCGACAAGGCCAACGAGAAACTCTATGTCAACCTTCCCGAGTCGAGTTCGATCGCCGTAATCGATTTGAAGAAGAGATCCGTAATTGCCACGTGGCATCTCACTATGGGCAAGAAGAACATGGCCTTCGCGTTCAACGCGCAGCAAAAGCTGCTCTATGTAGGCTGCCGCGATACCGATGTGCGCGGAAGCATTGTTGTGGTTAATGCAGAAACAGGCAACGAGCTGAGCAAGATGCCCATTGGCGGTTGGGTCGATTCCATGTTTTACGATGCGCAAAAGGCGCGCATCTATGCTTCATCGGGAGTTGGAGAAGTCTTCACATACCAGCGCCATGCAGATGGAAGCTACCAGGCCCTCGAGGCCGTCGACACGGGATGGATGGCAAAGACGTCTATTTACTCGGCGGAACTGAATCGGCTTTTTGTTGCTGTTCCACATTTGGGGGAGACGCCGTCGAAAGTGTTGGTATTCAAGCCGGAGTAAATGCATCCATATGTGCTTTTGACCGGAGCAGATATCCCGCTTCCATAGGTCACTGTGCAAACAGGCTTCCTTCAAGTCGCTGTATCAGAAGCGCCCCGCTCACTCCATGCCGCTGCCCACGGCTGCGCGACGGGGCGCTCCAGACATGGCACTAAGACTTCACGGTGCTTAGACTTCCTCGTCATGGATCTCAGACGCGGGCTGCATAGTAATAGCATGGCTGGTCTGGAAGGCAATCCCAAAGACCTTAACGCTTGGTGGGCCGTAAAGCTCCTGAACATGTTGCACGTCTGGTTGATGGAGACCTCCGTAAGATGCCGAAGAAGCGCCTCTATCGTGCGCACAGAACGAGGACTCGATCAGATCTCTTTTCTTGCGTTGCGAGGTTTTGAAGCGGGGGCGCATGGCGCCGATATGCTGCTTGGCACGGCTGAGAATCAGGCGACAGCTGGCTTCGCTCTGGCTGAGGATGGCAGCGATCTCGGTGTACTCGTATGTAAAGACCTCGCGAAGCAGAAAGATGGCGCGCTCGACAGGCGTGAGGCGCTCCAGCCTGCCAAGAAAAGCCATGGACAGCGGTTCATCGATGCGGATGATCTCGGGCGGATCGCTTTCGGGACCGGTGACGATGGGTTCAGTTGCTAAACGCGAGTAGGAAAGTAAGCATCGGTCAATTCAGACGAATAGGAGACTACAGTTGATACCAGGTATGACGCAGAGGAGTTCACATGCCCGTAACAACGATGGTTTGCTTAGCGAATTCCCGCAAGTTCGGCGGAAGATGTATCGCCGGATTAGCGTGGGACGAAAACAAAGACTGGTTCTGGATTCGTCCCGTCTCTGCCCATGGCGCTGGCGAACTGAACTCTGAACGTCTCTATCAAGATGGGAGTGATCCCCAACTTCTTGATCTTATCGACTTATCGCTCTTACATCCGAAGCCAATTGGCTGTCACGCCGAGGACATCTTGGTGGACTCCACCAAACGATGGCAAAAGTGCGACAACATCACATATCGCGAAGCACTCGAATCGATTCCAATGTCGTCTACGTCGCTCTGGATCAATGGAAAAAGTACCTCACACGGTCTCAATGATGTAATGGACGATTGGGTAGCTGCAAGACTCAAAAGCTCGCTGAAGCTCATCTGTCCCGACAAATTCACTATGACAGCTACTGCAGAACATGAAAACAAGAGAAAAGTTCGAGGTGAATTTTGGCTCAGGAATTCTTCTTACAAATTGACGGTCACCGACCCTTGGATCGAGAACGAGTTTTCGCATTACGAGATAGGGACTAAACGTATAGCCCTCAAGCCCCTTTTATGTGTAAGCATCGGACAAGTGTTCGAGCAGACCAAGGCATGCTACAAGCTAATAGCTGGTGTAATAGAGGCATAACTTGATAAACGAAATCTTTACGATCGGTCACTCAAATTATCCGACTGAAAAGTTTCTCGATTTATTGCGACTGAATGGCATCACGGCCGTTGCAGACGTCAGATCGAGCCCCCGCACCCGTGTCAACCCCGACTTCAGCCAGCCCTTCATCGAACAAGTATTCAGCAAACTAGGCATCCACTATGCCTTTCTCGGCGAGGAATTGGGTGCGCGAAGCTCCGATGAGAGTTGCTATGAAAAAGGACGAGTTTGTTATGATCGACTCGCAAAACAGACGATGTTTCAAGACGGTCTAGATAGAATCGAAATGGGGGCTGAAAAATACCGCATCGCCCTTCTGTGCGCGGAAAAGGAACCACTAGATTGCCACAGGTGCATCTTGATCGCGAGACACCTGGTTAACAGGAATCTTGACGTAAGCCACATACTCGCGGACGGTTCGACCGAAACGCACAGCGAAACAATCGTCCGCCTGAAGCATTCTCTGGATCTGATGATTCAACGTGACATGTTCAGGACCGACGACGAACTCACGAACATGGCGTATTCCTTACAAGAAGAGAAAATCGCATATGCGATTCCAGAAGAAAAGATTCCTGATTTGGTGACTTGATCATGCAGGTTTTTACCATCGGATTTACGAAAACGACCGCTGAGAATTTCTTTTCAAGATTGGCTAAAGCACGAGTTAGTCGAATAGCCGATGTCCGCCTCAACAACGTTTCGCAATTGGCAGGTTTTGCTAAGAAGAACGACTTGAAATATTTTGCACGAACAATTTGCGGAATAGAGTACACGCATTTACCGTGCCTTGCCCCTGAGAAGGGCATGCTCGACGATTACAAAAAGAAAACGCACGACTGGAGCGCCTACGAGACGCGTTTCAATTCCCTCATGAAAGAAAGACAAATTGAACAAACCCTGTCCAGGGAGGATCTAACTGGAGCGTGCCTCCTGTGCAGTGAGGACAAACCCCACCATTGCCACCGACGCCTCGTCGCAGAATATCTAAGCAACGCTTGGGGAGACATGGAAATTATTCATCTGTAAATTCTGGCTCCGATCCAAATCTCAGCAGAGTGCCCCATCCACAAGCGCTTCATGCGGATGGCCAGGCACCCCTCCGTCGAAGAACACGGCCCCGAGCGAGCGTTCTTTGCTCGCATGGGTGGTAACGCTGGAGCGAAGTCGCAGGCCGGCGACCAACCTGCCCTCCTCCACCCCCGCGCCAACTCTCACGCTTACCGGTGCGGTCTACCACCGCCACCGCCACGGAATCCCGGCAGCGCATGTTCTCCAGCGACCGAGTGGCCTGCCTCCCCGACATTCCCGTGCCCATCGCGAGCCTCATTCCCCTGGAAGTGGTCGAACGGCCGCGCTCCCCGGTCCGGCACCGGTCCGTGATAACCATGGCGCGGGTCAAACCGGTTATCCACGTGCCCAAAGAATCCACGCGGCCCATGGAACCACGGTCCCGCTCCCAGGAACACGCCTCCCACAAACCAATCCGGCCCGTAGTACCCATAAGGAGCACAGTCATACGGCGCGTAGTCGAAGTACCCATACGGGCAATACGGCTCGGGCCCAATCCCCACAACAACTTGTGAAGGCGCCACCTGCGTCGACGCCAGCGCCATTACTGCAACAGCAGACAATACCACCCGTTTCCAAAAGGACATAACGATCATCTCCTAAAGAACTTACCCAAAATGCACTCGATTAGATGGCATACCCCTCCGCAAGGTTGCCATAGCCAAACAGGGTTGAGGACACCCGCTGAGAGCGGAATGCTGGTGACATGCCGCCCCAGGTTCGGAGCACCATCTCATCCGACCTCGACCGTTACTCGCACCATCGAGCGGCTAGCAATTTGGCAGCCGCGGCCACAATAGGCTCGAAATTCATAGCGGCTTCAATCGTTGCGCTCCTTAAAACAAAGCCCTGATGGCGGCCAACATATGCTTCAATTCGCCGCCTCATGCCCATCTTGCAGCGTGCATAATCAACCACGCGCCATCGCTGAATATCATGGCGTTTCTCAATACTTTCCTGAAATGTTCGATTACCGGATCGAGACGCTTCCGAACCCGGAATCTTATTCGCGGCTCGCCACAACATCCGTCCCCGATGCAGTGGCGAGGCCCCCAGGCCACCAATTCCAATCGCCTGCAATGCGAAGCAGCGCAGGGCCGATCACAATTCGAACGAGTGTCGCGTCAATCAGCACGGCCGTCGCAAGCGTAAATCCGATCATCTTAACCACCAAAAAATTTCCGAACGTGAACGCGGCGAAGACCACGATCATGATGGCGGCGGCGCTCGTAATCAGACCAGCTGTTCTCGCCATTCCTTCCGGGATCGCGTCCGTTTCACTGAGTCCACTCCTCCTGGCCTCTAGAACACGCGCGACCAGGAACACCTCGTAATCCATGCTGAGTCCGAAGACGATGGCAAAGGCGACGATAGGCACAAGTGGAAACACGCTCCCCGTTCCCTCGGGCACCCCCAGCAGTCTGCTCCCGTGTCCATCCTGGAATACCAAAACCAGGGCTCCGAAGGACGCAGCTACGGAGAGCAGATTGAGGCCGATGGCCTTGACGGCGACGAAGAGCGATCGGAAGCCGCACAGAAGTGCGAGCAGCGTTCCTCCCACCACCAGCCCCATAACCGGCAGAACATGGCGGTCGACGATGGTCTGGTAGTCGGCGTTGAGGGCGGGGATGCCGCCGATTTCAAGCGTCGCTCCGGGTACGCCGGTGAGTGCGGGCGCGCCCATCTTCCTGAGCTCTCGAACCCAGGTGACCTGTTGGCGAAGGGAGACCGAAGTGGCGGGCACTACTTCGAGCAGAGCGGCATGTCCGTCGCTGCTCAAGAACGTGCGACGGGTCGGGCGTGCGATGTCGGTGAGTGAGGCGCGGTTGCCCGCAGCGAGGGTGGTGATGGAGATGACTCGGGCACATCGAGGGTCGCTCGCAAGGCGCTTGCCGAGCCGATCCACAGCGTTCCATCCGGTGTCGGTTTGCGCAACGGAATCCGATGGCAGCTCGACGATGATTCGCATCGAATACACCACGCCGGTGCGATCCATGCGATCCAGGGTGTGCAGGGCTTGCACGGATTCCGCGGACTCGGGTAGCCAATCGCCTTTAGGGACACGGGTATCAAGCCGCGTGGATTGCCAGGCGAGGAGCAGCAGGGGAGCTCCGGCGAGGAGCAGAGCGAGCCAGGGATGGGCTACGATCACTCTTCCCCATCGCCTCCAGCGAATGCCGGTGTGTGCGGCCCGGTGCACATCGAGCTTCGGAGTGAAGGGCATTCGACCAGCGTCGATCCGCGGGCCGAGCAAGCCGAGGACGACCGGGACGAGCGTGTTGGTAAGCAGCACGCTGATTGCCGCGACGAGGAATCCTGCGAGGCCGATGGAACGGATTTCGCCGATGGGAACGGTAAGGAGCGCGAGAAATCCTATCGCTACGGTAGAGGCAGAGATGAGGAGCGTGCGGCCAGCCTGACGTGCGGCCAGAAGCGAGGCCGCCGACCCGTTGTGGCCAGCGGAGATCGCTTCGCGAAAGCGGCTGACCATGAGCAGCGCGTAGTCGATCCCCAATCCGAGACCGAGCATGGTCGCCAGATTCTGAACCAGAATGGAGAGGTGAAAATGCTGAGCGAGTAGCCCGGTGATCGCCATGGCCACAGCGATGGCAAGTTGGCCGACGGCCAGCGGAATGACCGCAGCGACCAGGCTTCCGAAGGCTACGAGCAGGAGGGCGAGGGTTGCGGGGATGACGAGGCTTTCGGCGCGGTTCACGTCGTCGGCGCTGGCTTTGCGGATGTCAAAGTTTAGAGGAAGTTCGCCGGTCAGTTCGAGCTTGACCGCAGGGTAGCGGCTACGCAGTTGATTGGCGAGAGACGTTGCCTGCTCGTGAAGTTGTGGGACAAGCGACTCGACGGGAGCGTCGGTCGAGGTGAGGCCGATCAGGACGAAGGTTCCGCCGCCCTTGCCGAGGAAGATGGGGTCGCGCAGATCGAGATAGGAGACGACGCCGGAGACGCCGGGCTCGTCTTTGAGGGCGGCAACGATGGTGGCTAAGGCTTGCGTGCCCGCGTCGGAATCCGCGGGCGGAAGCCCCTGGACCACGAGGACAACCTGATCAACGAACGGAGAATGAAAACGGGTGGCCAACTCCTGCCGGACGGTCTCTGCCTGGCTGCCTTCGACGCGAGTTGCGGTCTCGAGATGGCGCTCGGCGTGGAAGGAGTATGGAAGGAGTCCGACCACGGCGGTGAGGACTAAGGCGGCCACCCAGAATCGGCGCAGATACATGAGTCTCATGATGTCACACAAATTAGTCGCCAGATAAGTGCCACGCCATCCTTTACCCGCATCAAAAAATGCAGAGGCAAAATCAGGTGCGCTAAGCTCATCCTCGACGGCTCTCTCAATCCGCTAATATTGTTTCCATCGGATCAGGAGGAACAATTCTTAAACTCGCGTTGCTCGCATTGCTTGTCATCATTCAACCTATAGCCACAGACCCTCGTATTGGCTCCTGGACGCTCATCTCCGCGCAGTCCACTCTGACCCCCCCCAACACACTCTCCGTCACGGCTCTGCACGGTGCTGTGCATGTAGTGATGGCAGGTGAAACCCATCTCGACTTCACCGCCAAATCGGACGGACACGACACGCCCGTCCCAGGCAATCCGGGGTTCAATCAGGTCAAGCTGCACAGGATCGATAAGACTCAGTCCGAAGTGAAGGAGATGAAGGACGGGGCTGTCGTCGCAACCGTTCGCGAGAAGGTCTCCAAGGATGGAAACGAGCTGACCGCTACGACGGCGAGGGCTGGCCACACTGATCAGCTCAGTGTCTGGACGCGGAGTGGAGGCGCAAAGGCTGCGCGCGATCCGATGGCGGGCAAGTGGTCTGAGGACCTCAGCAAGACTCGCTTGCGGCAGGGGTTGGCACTCAAGATTGAGGCGGATGGAAACGGTGGGGTTCGTTTCTCGGGTGACTTCAGCTACACAGCCCGTTTCGACGGTAAGCAGTACGATCTCAGAAACTCCCGCAACGATACCGTGACGCTTCAACTCATCGATCCGCACACGGTGGATTCGATTTACCGGCGAGACGATCAAGTGACTCAAAAGGACAGGGCGGTCGTTTCCGCGGATGGGCAAACGATGACGTTGACCACGACAGCCACGTTGGAAACCGGCCAGCACTTAACCGAGAGGCTGGTATTCAAAAAGCAGTAGTGGCATCCGTGAAAGCAAGCGGTTCAGCAGGCGGTGATGGCGGGGTGATCTCTCGAGCCGCAACCGAAATGATTCCCTTGCGGTGCATGAATTTCAGAATGCCACCAACCGTATCCTCGAGCGATGGATCGGGGATGCCCCACGCAGACGCATCGCGAGCCGCTTGATAGGCCGAACTCTCATAGCGGTTGAATTCCATTGCTGAGATGTTGTCCACCGCGCCCACCAGGAAATCCAGCAGCGGAAAGAG
>VFSW01005123.1_pt1 | contig 19437 bp, 21 predicted proteins | sample 5358111 | NCBI WGS metagenome assembly VFSW01 (sample SAMN11554181, study PRJNA540505) | mine drainage metagenome | isolation source: sediment from site ElyBrook_90M | place: USA: Ely Copper Mine, Vershire, VT | collected 2017 | reverse complement strand
CCGCATCGATATGCTCGAGTTGAATGCGAGCTCGTTCGAGCGCGGTGCGTGCTTCGCTCTCCCGGGCGCGCAGCGCGGGGAGGGCATCGGTTTGACCACGCTCGCTTTGCGTCACCTCGTCACGCTCGCGTTGCGCGACAACCACGGCGGTCTGGGCGGCGGCCAGGGCGGTTTGGGCGTCCCGCTGGCGCGATCGGGCGATATGGTGCTCGGTTGCCAGATACTCGGTCTCGGCGTCGCGGATGGCACCCGACAGGTTACGATAGCGATTGGCCTGACGTGCTTGTTTCTGCAAATCGGCCAGCCTCGCTTCCTGCTGGGTACGCAGGTCTTCGGCCCGGGTGAGATTTTGCTCGGCCGCCCGCAGTTTCAGCTCCGCCTCGTGACGCCGGGAATGCAGACCCGTGATGCCGGCCGCTTCCTCGAGGATCGCACGCCGTTCATCCGGGCGTGCATTGACCAGCGCGGAGACGCGGCCCTGGCTGATCATCGCGGAGTTGCGGGCACCGGAGGCAAGATCGGCAAACAGGGTTGCCACATCGCGCGCGCGGGTTTCGCGCCCGTTCACGCGGTAGGTACTGCCCGAACCGCGTTCGATCTTGCGGGTGATCTGGAGTTCCGCATCGGCCTGAAACGGCGCTGGTGCCAGCCCTGCCGTTTCCGTGAGCGAAATGGCGACTTCCGCCACACTCCGTGCGGCGCGGGACAGCGTTCCGGCGAAAATGACATCGTCCATTTCGCCGCCCCGCATCGATTTGGCGCTGGCTTCACCCATCGCCCACCGCAGGGCGTCCACTACGTTGGATTTGCCGCATCCGTTGGGTCCGACGATGCCGGTCAGCCCCGGCAGGATTTCAATCGATGTCGCATCGGCAAAGCTTTTGAAGCCGGCAATCCGGATGCGGGCAAATCGTGCGGGCAACGCGGGCCTACGCTTCGTCGATCCATCGCGAGAACTGCTTGAAGTCGACAGCACCCTCGCGTTTACGGCCATTAATGATGAAGGTGGGGGTCGCGTTCACATGGTACTGCTTTTCGCCGACATTCAGCTCGTTGAGAATGAACGCCTCGAGCTTTTTATCGGCGAGAGCCGCATCGAAAGATTTGCGGTCCATGCCGGCAAGAGCGGCAAACCGGAACAGGGCATTTGCATAATCCTGCTTGGTTTTTAGATTGGGATCAAATGCCCATTGATCCTGGGTGCGGAATAATTCCGAGATGAAGGGGAAATATTCATGCGCAGGCAGTGTGCGAGCGACCTGCGCGGCCATCACCGCGTCTTCGTTCAGCGGGAAATCCTTGAAGACGTAGTAGATTTTTCCGGTATTGATGAAGTTGGTGACAACGTCGGGTAGCACGCGGGTTCCGAAATAGGCACAATGTGGGCAGTTCATCGAAAAATACTCGTGAACGGTCACGGATGCGCCGGGTTTGCCGAGGCTTCGAACGCCGAACGGCGACGATGAGGCCGGCAGCGCCTCGGATGCTGCGGCACGCCCCGTGTCGAAAAGGCCGAGCCCTGCCGATATGCTGAGACCACCAACAAAATGTAGTAGGCTACGACGATCCATGAGTATTATATCCCCAGATTTAGTGTATCGCAAAACACGCTGTCAGGTCGAGAAAAAGTCTTTGGGCGATTCGGCCAGCCCCGCCAAGCGTGTCCTACATATCGAACGGATCGCAAACTGACGAGATCAACCGGGTCGATTTGATCACGGTTGCGGGAGGCGTCACGCCGCGGGGCACACGTTGGTTGCCCAGCGCTTGCGATTTGCCAGCCGCGCAGCCTCCGCTATACGGGCGGCATGGACCTGAAAGACCACATTCGCGGCGTGCCGGATTTCCCGAAACCCGGCATTTTATTTTACGACATCTCAACGCTGTTGCGGAATGCCGACGCCTGGCAGGTTGCGATGGGAAGGTTGGCCCGTATCGTCGGTGCCTACCGGCCTGATGTTCTGGCCGGCGTAGAAAGTCGTGGTTTTTTGCTTGCAGCCCCGCTGGCATTGAAGCTCGGCTGCGGGTTCGTCATGCTGCGCAAACGGGGCAAATTGCCCGGCGACACGGTTGGCCTGAACTATGATCTGGAATATGGCTCCGACCGGATCGAAATCCAATCCGATGCGGTTACGCCCGGCCAACGGGTTGTCGTGGTCGACGACCTTTTGGCGACCGGAGGCACCATGGCGGCTGGCATCGCTCTGCTCAAAAACGTGAAAGCAGAGGTCCCGGCGGCAATCGCCCTGATCGAACTCGGCTTTCTGCATGGGCGGGATCGTCTCGATGTGCCGTTTGAAGCGCTTGTCCGCTACGACCAGTAAGCTTCGATCGTGCGCGCCATGATGCGACGGCGCGTAGTCCTGGGTGGCCTCGGGATGGCAGGCCTCATGCTGAGGGACGGAATCGCCGCACCACCGATGGTGATCGCGGATCAGGTCGATCGGACAATGCCCGACTACGCGATACTGGTGTGTGGGCCGCACGGCGGAAGGATCGATCGTTGGTCACTCGCATTCGCTCAGGGAATCCGCGGAGCTTTATCTCCACATCGCGCCATTCAACTCCAGCGGGTCGGGGGTGAGGATGGCGTCACCGGTGCGAACCGGCTGCAGACCATGGTTGTGCCAGATGGTCGGACGGCGGCGGTTTTGCCGAACGAGGCGATCATTGCCTTCCTGACCGGCGACCCCCGCGTGCATTTTCAACCTGGTGATTGGATTCCGATCATGGCAGGTGTCACTGCCGCCGTTTTGGTCGTCCGGGGAGGGTTGCCGCGCCTTGCCGATACTGCACCGATCCGGCTTGCTGCGGCGTCTCCCGAAAGCCCCGATCTGGCGGCTTTGCTGGCGTTCCAGCGCCTTGGCGTCTCGACTGCACCGATTTTCGGCCTGCGCGGGGCCACGGCGATCGCTCGCGCGTTTGCCGCGGGCGAAGCAGATGCGGTTCTGCTGACCGGGGAAGACGTCCCGGCGGATGCCGCCTCGTTGTCGGCTTATGGCGGTGTCGCGATCGGCACCTTGGGCGTAGTCGATGAGCGTGACCGCGTCATGGCTGATCCGTTGATGAGCGATCTGCCCACGATTCACGCGATCGCCGACAAGCGGGGAGTCGTTCCGCTACCGCAGTCATTGGAGCACGCCTATCGCGCGGTCGCTGCGGCAAGCCGGATCGACTTCATGGCGGTTCTACCGCATTTTACGACACCGACGACCGTGGCAGCGTGGCGCCAGGCGGCCGAAAGCGCTGGCGACATGCAGGCGATGCAGGCGGCCGCGGCGGCAAGCGCCATCAGCCTGACCGTGACGGGCGCAGCCGCTGCGGCGGCACCGTTCGATGTGGCGGCGGATGGTTTGCTCGCTTTGCGTCAGTTCTTGTTTCAGCACTTCGGATGGCATCCATCCTGACCCTGCACTGGACCGCCACATGAAATCGATCGATCGGGCTTGCTGCTGAATGGCGCGGTTGGCAACACGCTTCGTCTGCACAGAGTGTGGGGCAGCAGCACCCAAATGGACCGGCCGCTGTGAAGCGTGTGGTGCCTGGAACACGCTGGAGGCCGAGGCGCCCAGCCCCGGTGCCGGCGCCCGCAAAGCCGGCCGGGGGGCGGGCCGTGGCGTGGAGTTTGTCGGTCTCGCCGGTGAGACACCGCTGCCCGAGCGGATTCCGGTCGGTATTTCCGAGTTCGATCGGGTGCTCGGCGGCGGCATGGTGCAGGCCTCCGCAATCCTGGTGGGCGGCGATCCAGGCATCGGCAAGTCGACGCTCCTGTTGCAGGCGGCGGCCCGTCTGGCGAATGCGGGCAACCGCGTCCTATACATTTCGGGTGAGGAGTCGGTCGCGCAGATTAGGTTGCGGGCCGACCGGCTCGGGCTGCGGGATGCGCCGGTCAGTCTCGCCTCGGCCACCGTGCTGGCCGATATTCTCGGCGCCTTGGAGTCCGAAAAGCACGCGAGCCTGGTCGTGATCGATAGTATTCAGACGATCTGGGATGAGACGATCGAATCGGCGCCCGGTACTGTGGCGCAAGTGCGATCAAACGCGTTCGCGCTGATCAGGGCTGCGAAAACACAGGGGTTTACCTTGATGTTGGTCGGTCATGTGACAAAGGAAGGCGCTCTCGCGGGGCCGCGGGTGATGGAGCATATGGTCGATGTCGTCCTGCATTTCGAAGGCGACCGCGGGCATCAGTTCCGCATCCTGCGCGGCGCCAAGAACCGTTATGGCGCGACCGACGAGATCGGTGTGTTCGAAATGACCGGGCGGGGCTTGGCGGAGGTTGCCAATCCATCCGCCCTGTTTCTGGCCGAGCGGCACGGGCATGTAGCCGGAAGTGCAGTGTTTGCCGGGCTCGAGGGATCGCGACCGGTGCTGATGGAGGTGCAGGCGTTGCTCGCATCGAATGCCGGTGGGTCGGCACGACGGTCGGTAATCGGATGGGATTCGGGACGATTGTCGATGCTGCTGGCCGTGCTCGATTCGCGGTGCGGCGTAAAGCTGGCAGGTCATGACGTTTATCTGAACGTGGCGGGTGGGCTTCGCGTTTCCGAGCCCGCCGCCGATCTTGCGGTGGCCGCGGCGTTGGTCTCCGCAGCAACCGGCGTGCCGACTGATCCCGAGACGGTATTTTTTGGCGAGATCGGCCTGTCGGGCGAGTTGCGTCAGGTCGCACAGGCGGATCTGCGCCTTAAGGAGGCCGCAAAGCTGGGCTTTAGCCGCGCAACGCTGCCGCGACGCGTTGCCGGCGGTAATCGCCGGCTTGCTACGCCGGATGGCATTGTATTGGCTGAATACGGCCATTTGAGCGATCTGGTGGCCGCCACTGCAGGACGGGCATCGCGTTCGGGAGACGAGATATGACATGGGTCGATGGAATTGCGCTCGTGATCATCGTGCTATCGGGGTTGCTGGCGCTGGCTCGCGGCCTGGTCCGCGAGATTCTCGGTGTCGGTGCGTGGATCGGCGCCGGCCTGGCCGCGTTCGAGTATTATCCCGATGTCGAGACCCTGTTGGCAGGCTATGTGCACCAGCCAAAGCTGATCCTCCCGCTGTCGATCGGGTTGATCTTCATTATCGTACTTATCATTCTGTCCATTATCAGCACGTGGCTGGGGTCGATGGTGCGGGATTCAGTGCTTTCGGGGATCGATCGCACATTGGGGCTGGCGTTTGGGCTTGCGCGGGGCGTGGTCATTGTTTGCCTGCTCTATATCGGCCTCTCGATTTTTCTTCAGCCATCCGAATGGCCTGCCGGTATCAGCAATGCCCGGTTGTTGCCTTATGCCGAAAGCGGGTCGCAGGTTTTGGTGGGCTTGTTGCCGGCTGCCTATCAACCCCATATCGATCGTGTGCCGGGTGCGCCTGCACCTCCCGCGCAGCCTCCTACGCCTACGGCTAAAGAAACCGGCCAGTAGGTTCAGCCATGTGAAACGATGCTCGACATGCCAATGCGGGCGGATTAGATGACAGGCTCAAGTCGTAAAGGATGCACCGGCGTGACGCAGTCGATGAACACGACGACCGCGATCGATGATGACAAATTCCACGAGGAATGCGGGGTCATCGGGACCTGGAATGTCACTGATGCGGCAGCGATAACCGCGCTCGGCTTGCATGCTCTACAGCATCGCGGCCAGGAGGCGACAGGCATTGTTACCCATGATGGCGTTCGGTTCCACGCGCACAAGGGTATTGGGCTCGTTGGCGACAATTATGGCGATACGAAGGTCATGGCTGGTTTGCCTGGCACCCGAGCCGTGGGCCATAATCGTTATGCGACGACCGGCGCAACACTTCTGCGAAACGTCCAGCCGCTATTCGCTGAATTTGAATTCGGCGGTTTTGCTGTCGGCCACAACGGTAATCTGACGAATGCCCACACCCTTAAGCGGGCGCTGGTCAAGCGCGGTTGCCTGTTCCAGTCGACGACGGATTCTGAGGTATTCGTTCATCTGATCGCGATCAGCCTGTACGCGACCGTCCTAGACCGGTTGATCGATGCACTCAAGCAAGTAACCGGTGCGTATTCGCTGGTTGCCCTGACCAATGACATGCTGATCGGCGTTCGCGATCCGCTCGGTGTACGCCCGCTGATTTTGGGCCAGACAAACGGTGCGGACGGGATCAGTCCCGGCTGGGTGCTGGCATCTGAGAGTTGCGCGCTTGAAATGGTTGGGGCCGAATTCGTGCGCGACATCGAGCCCGGTGAGATCGTCGCGATCGACCGCAGCGGCGTGCGTAGTCTCAAGCCGTTTTCGCCGCAGAAGCCGCGGTTCTGCGTGTTTGAGTATATTTATTTTGCTCGGCCGGATTCGATTCTCGAGGGCCATTCGGTCTACGCCGCACGGAAGCGGATCGGGCAGGAACTCGCCCGGGAATCCCCGATCGAGGCCGATCTGATCGTGCCGGTACCCGACTCCGGCGTTCCGGCCGCTATGGGGTTTGCCGAACAAAGTGGTGTTCCGTTCGAACTGGGGATTATTCGAAACCACTATGTCGGGCGTACCTTCATCGAGCCGACCGATCAGATCCGACACCTGGGCGTGCGGCTGAAGCACTCGGCGAATCGCGCAATTCTGGAAGGTCGGCGCGTCGTGCTGGTCGATGATTCGATCGTGCGCGGCACGACATCGCAGAAGATCGTCGAGATGGTGCGCGGCGCGGGGGCGCGTGAAGTTCACATGCGGATATCCTCACCGCCGACTACTCATTCGTGTTTCTACGGCATCGACACGCCCGAGCGCGGCAAATTGCTTGCGGCACGGAATAGCGTGGCCGAGATGGCCCAGTTGATCGGGGTCGATAGTCTCGCATTCATCTCGATGGACGGATTGTATCGCGCGCTGGGTCAACCTGGGCGCGACGCGGCGGCCCCTGCGTTCTGTGATGCGTGCTTCAGCGGTGATTACCCGATCGCGCTGACCGATCATGCAGAGCCTCGTCAAGCCCAGTTGTCGTTGCTCGCCGAACTCGCCTAGCTCTTCACGGACCTCGAAACCTTCGAATGTTGCGCTATATCCAGATGATGTTCAGCAAATCAAAATCGACGATACCGACCGCGTCCGAGGCGTTGCCCGGTCGGGCGGCCATGACCCCGGTGCCGGAATTTCATTACGTCAGCGGCGCACGGATGCAGGAACCCTATCCGCCGCATTCCGAAATGGCGCTGTTCGGGCTGGGGTGCTTCTGGGGTGCGGAACGCAAGTTCTGGCAAACCAACGGCGTTTTAGTGACCTCAGTCGGTTACGCCGGGGGGTTCACGCCAAATCCCACCTATGAGGAGGTATGCTCGGGGCGCACGGGTCATGCCGAGGTGGTTTTGGTCGTGTTCGATCCTGCAATCATAAGTTATGAGGGATTACTGAAAATATTCTGGGAAAATCACGATCCTACGCAGGGTATGCGCCAGGGCGGCGATATCGGCACGCAATATCGATCTGTGATTTATACGTTCAACGACCGCCAACTCCATGCCGCAAAACAATCCTGTGCTGCATATCAGAGCCGTTTGAACGATGCCGGATTTGGTACAATCACCACAGAAATCATTCCGGCGCCTCCGTATTTTTTCGCCGAAGCCTATCATCAGCAGTATCTCGCGAAGAATCCGAACGGCTACTGCAACCTTGGTGGCGTTGGTGTTTCATGCCCGATCGGGCTCGCGACGGCCGATTGACCAATCCGCCGTCCGCAGTGGATACACTACGGACGGCATTTTCGCCGGCTAATGAACTGAAACCGGCGCCATTTCGTTTTGGACGATCGCCGCACGTGCCAGATTTCCATCGGTCGCAATCGCCATCGGTGTACCATTGGCCGAAAACACGCCGAAAGCCGGCCCGTTTGGTGTCATGATCGGTCGCACGTACGCGATCTGCTCGAGACCGAGGTCGGCGAGTTGTGCTTCGGTCATGTGGTGCGGATCGAAAAAGGCGCGAAGCGGGAATGCATCGGTCGAACCATCATGGGTTTTGACGTTCATGGTCGTTACTCCTGTTCACGGTCGCGTTCGTAAATTCGTGTTGTCACGGCGTCACTATCCAGAGACCGGGCCGAGTTGATCCCAGACGGGCTGGAACCACCTTTTTTGATCGCGATCGTTTTGATCTTTGCTTCGGGCAACGGCCGGACGAGATCGATATGCAATAATCCGTTATCAAGCCACGCCCCCTTCACCTCGATGCCCTCAGCCAGAACGAAGGCCCTTTGAAACTGTCGCGCAGCAATGCCGCGATGCAGGAATATTCGGCCCTGTGTTTCGTCATTCTGGCGGCCACGTATGACCAATTGGTTATCTTCCTGCGTTATCTGCAGGTCGTCCATTATGAATCCTGCCACGGCGATTGTTATGCGCAAACTCGTCGTGCTGAGTTGTTCGATGTTGTAGGGCGGATATCCCTCGGATGACGTTTTGGCGGCGCGTTCGATAATCTGTTCCAGGTGATCGAAACCGAGAAACAAGGGCGATGTAAACACTCTGGTCGTCATGGCCTCCTCCTTTCGAGCGAGACAAGCGGAGCCCAACAGGCACTCCAGCTTTCGAGAATTGGGCATATTTGGCAGATTTTGCAAGCGGCGATTGATCGCAGCGCGGGGCAGGGGTAAATCGCGCGCATGAGTGATGCGATCGACCTGCCGCTAGAGGCACTGCCTGAGATATTAATCGTGCCGGATAAGCGGTTGCGGGTGAAGGCGCGTCGCATCGGCACCGATGATCGGACCAATGTGGCTCGGCTGGCGGAAACCATGCTGGCCGTCATGTATAAGGCCCCGGGAATTGGGCTTGCCGCGCCGCAGATCGGCGTCTCGCTTAGGTTGGTCGTCATCGATCTGGCACCGGATGGTGCACCTGCGCCGATGGTGATGATCAATCCTGAGATCATGCGGGTCAGCCATCAATTGGTCTCGCGCGAAGAGGGGTGTTTGTCGCTGCCAGGGCAGTATGCCGATGTCACGCGACCGGCCGAACTTGTCGTGGCGTTCGAGAGCGTGACCGGCAAGCGGGAGAGCGTCGAGGCGGATGGATTACTTGCCGCCTGTATTCAGCACGAAATCGATCATCTGGATGGCGTTCTGTTTGTTGATCATCTGTCGGCACTGAAGCGTAACATCCTGCTGCGCAAACTCGCGAAGGAGCAACGTGACAAGCTCAGCGCGGTAAAGCCGGTCCGCTGATGCGACTGGTCTTCATGGGGTCGCCGGCGTTCGCAGTGCCCGCCCTGCGGGCTTTGTGTTCTGCCGGGCACGATGTCGCAGCCGTTTACTGCCAGCGCCCCAAGCCGGCAGGCCGCGGCCAACGGGTGACGCGATGCGCGGTTCATCAGGTCGCTGATGAGTTGGGACTTCCGGTTCGTACGCCGCAGCGACTGCGCGGCAACACCGAAGAAGAAGATCATTTGCGATCGCTCGACCTCGATTACGGCGTGGTCGTTGCGTACGGGCTGATTCTTCCGGCCGCACTTCTGGATGCGCCGCGACGTGGATGCTTGAACATTCACGCCAGCCTGTTGCCGCGATGGCGCGGCGCGGCGCCGATCCAGGCTGCGATTCTGGCAGGCGATAGCGAGACCGGCATCACGATCATGCAGATGGATGCCGGATTGGACACAGGTCCGGCCTTGTTTGCCGAGTCGGTGCCGATCGCCCCGGACGACACCTCGGCAACTCTCCATGATAGATTGTCGGAGATTGGCGGCCGAATGATCCTGCTGGCCCTCTCCGGAGAGTGGCCGCGTACCCCGCAGCCGGAGGACGGCACCTATGCGCCCAAGCTGTCGAAGGTCGATTCGGTGGTCGACTGGAGCCGACCTGCCGGCGAAATCGAACGCCGGATCAGGGCGTTCACGCCTTGGCCAGGCACGGAAACTATCCTCGGTGGCGAGGTGTTGAAAATTGTCACGGCGGAGATTGTCGATGCTGGCGGCGAGCCCGGAGTCGTTCTGGATGATAATTTCACCATCGCCTGTGGCGATCGGGCCCTGCGGTTGACGCGCATCAAACGGGCTGGCGGAGCCACAATGGACGGGGCGGCCTTTCTGCGCGGCCACGATGTTCCGATCGGGACAAGATTAGGGTGACACTGTTCGCCCTTAAACTCGAGTATGACGGCCGTGCGTTCGTCGGATGGCAGCGACAGGTAAACGGCGTCTCGGTACAACAAATCGTGGAGCAGGCGGCGGCTCGTTTGAGCGGTGGCCCTGTGGCATCGAGCGTCGCGGCGGGCCGAACCGATTCCGGCGTGCACGCGGCGGGTCAGGTTGTCCTGGTCGATCTGCCTGATCGGTTTAACGTCCATGCGGTGCGCAATGGGCTGAATTTTCATATGCAACCCCACGCGGTCGTGGTCCTCGCCGCCAGCGTGGTCGGCGATCCGGCGTGGAGTCCACGTTTCTCGGCGATCGAGCGGTCCTACCGCTACGTAATTTTGAACCGGCCCGCGCGACCGGCGCTGGTCGCCGGGTTTGTCTGGCATGTACGAGATCCGCTTGATATCGTCGCGATGCAACAGGCTGCCGATATCCTCGTCGGGCGGCATGATTTTACCAGTTTTCGTGCGTTGGCGTGCCAGGCGGCTTCTCCGGTACGAACCGTCGATCGCCTGAACATCAGCCGTTTTGAAGACAGGGTTATTATAGATGTGGCCGCTCGCAGTTTCTTGCATCACCAGGTTCGGAATTTTGTGGGCACTTTGAAGTTAGTCGGAACCGGGCACTGGTCGGCTGCCCGGGTGAGCGACGTGCTGTTAGCGCGAAACCGCGCCGCAGCAGGCCCGACGGCGCCCGCGGGGGGGCTGACATTGATGCATGTCCGGTATCCGGAGGATCCATTTGCCGACCAGCAATGACGATGCGCGCCTTGTTCTGTTGCTTCAATCGACCGATATCGTCTAGAGGCATCGTAAGACAAATTTATTTCGTCACCACGACAGGAGACCGACATAGCCAGACTACCTGCTCCGCCGACCCCGCCAAGCCGCGAAGGGCCGCGCGTCAATGAAGATATCCGTGTGCCCCAGGTTCGATTGATCGACCAGGACGGCGAAATGATGGGTGTTTTGACAACCCGGGAAGCCCAGCGTCGCGCCACGGAAGTAGGGCTCGATCTGGTTGAGATCAGCCCGAACGCCGATCCACCGGTTTGCAAATTGCTCGATTATGGCAAGTTCAAATACGAGCAGCAAAAAAAGAAGAACGAGGCGCGCAAGAAGCAGAAAGTCATCGAGATCAAGGAGATCAAGGTCCGCCCGAACATCGATGAAAATGACTATCAGGTAAAGCTGCGGGCGATGAAGAGCTTCATCGGCGAGGGCGACAAGGTCAAGGTGACATTGCGATTCCGTGGTCGCGAGATGGCCCATCAGGAGCTTGGCGTGAAGGTTCTGGAGCGGATCAAGATCGACATGGAAACCGAAACCAAGGTTGAGCAGATGCCGAAGATGGAGAATCGCCAGATGGTGATGGTTCTCAGTCCGAAGTGAAGCGACTGGGTTTCGTCGTTTGATCGGCTTTGTCACCGGGCTAAGCGCCGAGGCGCGGTTGCTTGCCAGGTTTAATGTGTTGGTCGAAGCCGGCGGCGGCACACCCGGGGGTGTTCAGCAGGCGGCCCTACGGGCTATCGCGCGGGGGGCGACGATTCTTGTCAGTTTCGGACTGGCAGGCGGGCTTGATCCTGGCTTGCGACCGGGCTCACTTCTGATTCCGAACTGGATCGTATCGGGACAGACACGCTATCGCTGCGACCCGGAACTCGTACGCCATATGGGCGGAGCGACGGTCGAGCGACTGACCGGCGCGGATGCCGTTGCCAAAACAAGCGCTGAGAAAGCCGCACTATACGAAACGACCGCCGCGGCTGCGGTTGACCTTGAGTCAGTCGGTGTGGCGCGAGTCGCCGCACTTCGCGAGATACCTTTTGCTGCGATGCGTGCAATCGCCGATCCTGCTGATCGGGCGTTGCCGCCGGCCAGCCTTGTGGCATTGGACGATCGAGGGCGGATTGTGATCTCCCGCGTGATCGCCAGCGTTATGCGTCGTCCAGGACAAATCGTGGACCTGATCCGATTGGCCCGCGATGCGTCGGCAGCCAGGCGTACCTTGTCACGGCAAGCTGCTCTATATTGCCAGCGTGAGGACGACGGGGACGTGATCTGAGCCGCGCGGCCAGTCGCGTGCGTCACTCAGAATGCGGTGGCGGGACAAGCATGTCTCGAGATCGCGCGACACCCAGATGTGATCAAGTCTCCGACCTCGGTTCGAAGCGCGCCAGTCGCGGTTGCGGTACGACCACCATGTGTAAAGTTTCTGGTCGTGTGGCACGAAGTAGCGGATTGCGTCGATGAAACCCTGCTCACGCCATTGGTCGAGGCCGGAGGTTTCCGCGGGTGTGTGGCTGACGACGCCAAGAAGTTGTCTGTGGTTCCACACGTCATTCTCAAGCGGTGCGATATTGAGATCGCCCACAAGAACGGTCCGCATAGGTGGGTTGGACGCGAAATGTGCTTTCGCCTCTGCGATGAAATCGAGTTTGTGCCCGTATTTTGGATTTGCCTCCCGGTCGGGGATGTCACCGCCGGCGGGTATGTAGAAATTGTGGACCGTTATCGGATGATCGCCGGTGAGTGCATTGGCGGCTATGTGGCGGCAATCGGATTTGCCACACCAATCTGGCATTGCCTCGATGAGTTGCAGTTCGAGCCGCGATAGAATGGCGACGCCGTTATACCCTTTCATCCCGCGCGTCAGGACGTGGGGTAGTCCCAGTCGGCTACCCAGATCGGAAGGGAACAGGGGATCCGGTGCCTTGGTTTCCTGGAGACACAAAATATCCGGTGCGCCATCGGCCATCAGCGTCGTAAGCAGGTCCTGCCGCAAACGGACCGAGTTAATGTTCCAGGTTGCAACGGTCAGCGTCTTGGTCATACCAGTTCGAACGATACCGCGCCGACACCTTCGACGGATCCATGAATACGACTGCCGCGCTCAACAGCGCCGACACCGTCCGGCGTGCCGGTAAAAATCAGATCGCCGGGCATCAGCGCAACCAGATTGGATAAAAAGACGATAATGTCTGGCACTGGCCAGATCATGTCGGCGAGATCGCCGGTTTGTTTGGTGACGCCATCAACCGACAGCGTGATCTGACCACGCCACGGGTGTCCGGCCGTCGCAGCGGGCGAGATCAGGCCGATTGGAGCCGATGCATCAAAGCCCTTGCTCATATCCCAAGGGCGTCTTAGCGATTTAGCCTCGTCCTGCAGGTCGCGCCGTGTCAGATCAACCCCGGCGGCATAGCCGTAAACGTGGCCAAGTGCTTCACTTGCCGCGATGGCTTCGCCCGCTCGCCCGATTGCGACCACCAGTTCCATCTCGAAATGCAGCGACCGTGTTGCAGTTGGAAATGGCACGTGATCGGACGAAATAACCGCGTCGGCTGGTTTGGAAAAAAAGAATGGAGGCTCGCGGTCGGGGTCTGCGCCCATCTCGCGCGCGTGTGCGGCATAGTTACGCCCAACACAAAAAATCCGCCGCACCGGAAACTTGCCGCCGCCGGCGACAGGGACGCTCGGCAATGCGCTTGGATCGATAACCCAGTCCGACATGTAAAATCCCCCGAAATATTGTTCTGGTGCGTGCCTTAAACGCCCCGTACCGCGGCACCAAAGCTCTCAAAAACACGTTGCGAGGCGATATCGCGATCAAAGTCGTACTCCGGGTGCCATTGTACGCCGAGCAGGTACCCTCGGCCGGTTCCCGAAATTGCCTCGATCGTGCCATCGATCGCGCGAGCCTCTACGAGCAATCCCCGCGCCATCCGTTGAATGCCTTGATTGTGCAGCGAGTTGACGGCCAGACGCGTGCTTTGGACGATAGTATCGAGCACACCTCCTGGTCTGATTGCGATAAAATGTGCTTTTCCGACGCGAACAGGCCCATGCGCCTGCATGGGCGTAGAATGATCTATTTTGCCCGGTATTTCTTGCAGGCGCTGATGCAGGGTACCCCCCAGAGCGACGTTTAACTCTTGCAAACCGCGGCAAATTGCTAACACCGGGAGGCCGCGCTCGACCGCGCCGCGAACCAGCGGCAACGTGACCTGATCGCGGGCGGGATCCTCCGGAGCGTCATCGGAGATCTGCGGTGGCCCGCCGTAGAACTCTGCCGCTACGTTGCTGCGGCTACCGGTCAGGATAAGACCATCCAGCCGGTCGAGCAGGGTCGACACGTCAGCGCTTTTTCCATTCGCGGGAATCAAGATCGGTACTGCGCCAACCACCTGATCCACAGCGCGGACATACGTATCGGACGCCGCATGATTGACCATCCCGAAAACCCCGAAGGCCTTCTGACAACAAGAAATACCAACCAGTTTTGGATACCTGACAGCCATGCTGACTACTCCCAAATTTCACGCGGCGTGTCACCACCCACACCGCGGCAGTCAGGAATGCGCCACATGCTAATTTGGTGTGATGCCTTGAATATATTCAAAGTCTTTATTTGGGAACGGCTTGGCGGAATGCAGATCGTAGAGAGTGACCTGGGTTAGTTGGCCCTGAGTATCGGTGACGCGCCATTGACGCAGTTCCATCGGGTCGGTGGAGAATATCAGCGTGATATGACCCTGCTGTGCTTTGCCGGTTCTGATCAGACTTACCTGCACCTCGCCCGGTGGCTGCGATACTTTCGTCACCGTCACCTTACCGGACAAGCGAACGGTCTTATCGAGCAGGATCCCGAGCGGGGTGGAGGCAAGCGGGATATTTGTCGTTTGATCGAGTTGCGGATCGTGGTAGACAAGAAGCCCGAATCCGGCGACAAGCAACTGAGCATTCGGCTTGTCATACTGAAACCGCATCTTTCCGGGCCGTTGGACAATCGCCTGACCGGTGCGAACAGAGCCATCGGGTCCGACTTGCATAAATTTCGCAGTTATCGTTTTCAAGCCATTCAGATAGTCGGCGACCTTGGTCAATACAGCGCTATTTGCGCCAGAAGGCGTCGGCGTGGCTGCCGCATACACTGGACCCGCGCCCAACACGAGGCCCAGTGCGGCGAACGCGATTCGCAACATGGTCGTCAAAATTGCACCGTAACGATGACCATTCGAACTCAACCAGCTACCGCAGACCGGCGTGGTGCCACATCGACGGGCGCTCGGCCGGCCGCGATCAACTCACCCATGACCGAGCGGATTTCCCTGAGAAATGCCGACCCTTTCGTTGTGCGCTGCACCAGGACGCTGCGACGATCAGCGGGGTCGACTTTGCGGCGCGCCAAGTCGAGGTCGGAGAGGCGATCGAGGGCGCGTGTGATTGCCGGTTTCGACACGTTGAGTTGCTGGGCCAGGCCGCGAACGGTGTGCGCTCCTTCGTTGAGATAGCATGTTAGGAAGACACCAAGTTGCCGCGCGGAGAGGTCGACGCCGTCGCGCCTCACCAACGCGACGACCGTATCGCGCAGGATCCCAACAAGGTCATCTGACGTCATTTGTGCTGCCATGAGTTAAACTCCTCTTCATTTGCGAACGGCGGAAATTTCCGAAGACCGCTCACCGGCCTCATACCGTATGGTATCGTAAGATCATTTCTTAACTACCGAGCATTAAGACGTCATGCCGGGTCAACAACGATCGATCCTGCAACAGTTATGAGACTTCACAGGGTAGAACAAGACACCGAAACATGAAAACATTGCAACACCGTTGCAAGGCCGCATGCCGTGATTTTGGCATAATTCAATCGCGGCCCTCTTGGCCGAGGCGTTCAATCGCCGAGACCGTTGCTAAAAGTGATTGAGCTTCGCCGCCTTCTGGCCGCGCGGGCCGGTTCTGGTCGTTCCATGCGTAAGTGTCGATATGTGCCCACGACACATCGCTCGGTACAAAGCGGTTGAGGAATAGGGCCGCAACGATCGCACCGGCCATCGGTTTGGAACCCACCGTGTTGCAATCGGCGATGCTGCTGTCGAGCCACGAATCATAGCCGGACCAAAGGGGAAGGCGCCAAAGCGGGTCGTGTGCTGCGTTGCCGCCCGCAAGCAGGGCGTTGGCGAGACGATCACTGTTGGAAAACAGGGCGGGGATATCCGGGCCAAGAGCAACGCGAGCGGCACCGGTAAGGGTCGCGAAATCGATCAGCCAGTCGGGTTTGGCGGCAGCGGCATCAGTTAATAAATCTGCGAGCACCAGGCGGCCTTCCGCGTCCGTGTTGCCAACCTCGACCATCAGCCCGGCGCGCGTTTTTAGGACGTCGAGCGGCCGCATTGCGTGTCCGGATATGCTGTTTTCTACGCAACCGATCCGGACATCAAGGCGGACCTGCAGGTTCAGCGCCATCACGGCCTGAGCGACGCCGAGTGCGATGGCGGCGCCCCCCATATCCTTTTTCATGCGAAGCATCGCGCCGCTTGGCTTGATGTCGTACCCGCCGGTATCAAAGCAGACGCCTTTACCGCAAAGCGAGATCAACGGCAGGTCCTTGTTGTCGCCCCACTGAAATCGTAACATTTGCGACTGCCGAGACGATCCAGCGCCTACGGCGGCCAACGCCGGGTAGCCATCGTTTAAAGCATCACCGGTAAATCGCTCGATTTTGGCGTTAAAGCGCGATGCAAGGTTAGCGCCGGCGTCTGCTAATTCCGCAGGGCCCAATATGTTAGCAGGCGCGTTAATCAAGTCACGTGCTTCATAGATCGCTTTTGCCAAAACAGATGACCTGGAACGCGAGTCGGGGATAACGATGTGCGCCAATCCTGGTGTCTGTGGTTTGAAACGATTATACCGATACGCACCTCGTTCGATGGCCAGGAAGGCTTGCTCGGAGTCGTAACTCCCGGACACCAAACCCCACCGCGTGTTGGACGGTAAGGCCTCGCTCAATATCCCGAACGTGAAATGCGTGTGATCGTCTCCAAGTCCAAGCAGGGCACAGGCGATGCCGTTTTGACCAGGTATCAGAACAATCCTCCGCTCCTGGCCAGTGAAGCCTTGCGCTGTGATAAACGCCGCGGTGGGACCGTCGCAGGTTTTGAGGAAATCTTGCAGTTCGGACGGACGCAGGGGATATATGGGCAACACTGCTGGTTCCGGACTTATGGTTTCGACAGCGATGGTTGAAGCGTTCATGTATTGCCTCTTTTGTGTCAGGGAACTCATAGCGTTTAGCGCTCCAAGCGAAAGCGTGTCGACTGGCACCGATCACGCCTTTCAACCGGGCGCCAGATCGGTAGGCCAAAAAATTGTGGTTAAACACCGGGGATGACGGAAATGGACCGTGCTTTCAGGGACGGCGAGTGGCCGAATTGGGACGCTTCCTCAAGCGTTAGGAAAAAAGTTGTCCACCAGATAAAATATCGCACAAAATCAGGCCGCTAGCTCACAGGTATGTAACGCCAGTGTCATATATGAGGGATGAAATACTATATGATTCAATATGTTGTGACCATTTTGCTAAAATATTGGTGGATTGGAGGCGAGTCTTGAAACGCGTGCCCGTACAAGGTTGGGTTTCAGTTACGCACAGAGTTATCCACAACAAACAAGCATCGATAACTTGGTGGACTGTCGCGTGACGGAAACTATCACGAAGGCGGGAGTCGAGGTCATTTTGTCTGCGTTGTCGACGCTGCCCGCTGGGCCAGGTGTTTATCGGATGCTTGATGCAGGCGGAAACGCACTTTACGTCGGGAAGGCGCGAAGCCTGAAAAAGCGCGTAATCGCTTATACGCAACCGTATCGACTGCCGGAGCGCCTTCGGCGAATGGTCGCAGAGACCGTCGGGGTCGAGGTTGTCACAACGCACACTGAGGCCGAGGCCCTGCTGCTTGAGGCCAACCTGATCAAGCGGCTGAAGCCCCGCTACAACATCTTGTTGCGTGACGACAAGTCATATCCTTGGCTTATGATTACTGCGGACGGTGCGTTTCCTCAGTTGACCAAGCATCGTGGCGCGCAAACCCGCAAAGGTGACTACTGGGGGCCGTTTGCGTCTGCCTGGTCGGTAAATCAGACCATTCAGGCATTGCAGCGAGTGTTTTTGTTAAGGACGTGTGCCGATACGGTTTTTGCCAACCGGTCGCGTCCTTGCCTACTGCATCAAATCAAGCGTTGCTCGGCACCTTGTGTTGGCCGAATATCGCCCAGCGAATACGGCGTGACGGTCAATCAGGCCAGAGCATTTCTCTCGGGTAAGGCGGGTACCGTGCAACGAGATCTGGCCGCGGAAATGGAGGCTGCTTCCGCGGCGCTGGCGTTCGAGCGCGCCGCAGCGATTCGCGACCGCATCCGCGGCCTTACCCACATCCAGGGTTCTGATGTTATCAATCCTGAAAGCATCGCGGATGCTGATGTGATTGCAATATACCAAGCGGCCGGACAGTTCTGCGTTCAGGTATTTTTTATTCGCGGGGGACGAAACAACGGCAATCGCAGCTTCTTTCCGTCGCAAGCCAGGGGTGAGGGCGCGGCCGACGTGCTCGCGGCATTCATCGCCCAGTTCTATGACGATAAAACACCGCCGCCACTGATTTTGCTTAACGAATCGGTGTTTGAAGTCGACTTGCTCGCCGAGGCTTTGACGTTGCGGGCTGATCGCAAAGTCGAGATAGCGGTGCCGCAGCGTGGCGAGAAGCGCGACGTTGTTCTTCACGCGGAGACGAATGCGCGTGAAGCGATGGAGCGCAAACTTGCGGAGTCCGCTGGTCAGGAAAAGCTCCTGGCTGCTACCGCGGCGTTGTTTGGCCTAGATCAACAGCTTACCCGTATCGAGGTCTATGACAACTCGCACATCATGGGCACCAGCGCCTATGGCGTAATGGTCGTCTCAGGGGCAGATGGATTTGTGAAATCTGCCTATCGAAAATTCGCGATAAAGGGACCGATTACGCCCGGCGATGATTTTGCCATGATGCGTGAAGTTCTGACACGACGCTTCTCGCGGATTATGGCGGAAGATCCAGATCGTACCGATGGGACTTGGCCGGACCTTGTGTTGATCGACGGTGGCATCGGGCAGTTGTCGGCCGCGCAGGCGGTGTTTGATGATTTAGGCATTCGCGATGTGCGATTGGTCGCCATTGCCAAAGGACCCGACCGGGATGCCGGCCGCGAATGGTTTTATCAGAAAGACCGGCCGCCTTTCCAACTGCCGGCGCGAGATCCGGTTTTATATTTCTTGCAGCGGTTGCTGGATGAAGCACATCGCTTTGCCATCACGACCCACCGCGCCGGCCGGAGTAAGAAAATCACAACGAGTGAGCTTGATGAAATTGAAGGTGTGGGGGCGGCGCGAAAGCGGGCATTACTCAATCACTTTGGATCTGCTCGTGGAGTCAAGCAGGCTGGCCTTCGCGATCTAGAGGCTGTTTCAGGTATTAATAAGGCAATAGCCAAGCTGATCTATGCGCACTTTAACATAGGGGTAAGCGTTGAATAATATAGATT
>VFSW01005122.1_pt1 | contig 19447 bp, 19 predicted proteins | sample 5358111 | NCBI WGS metagenome assembly VFSW01 (sample SAMN11554181, study PRJNA540505) | mine drainage metagenome | isolation source: sediment from site ElyBrook_90M | place: USA: Ely Copper Mine, Vershire, VT | collected 2017 | reverse complement strand
CCCCCCGCGGCGCCGCCCAACCCCCCCCTCCCGCACCCGCGCGCGGGCGCCCCGGCCCCGCGCGCGCGCGAACTCGGCACGTTCGCGGCGATGTTCGGCGGCAGCGCGATCCTCGCGGCCGCGGGCGGCTCGGTCGCCGCGCGCCTCGCGCAGGTTCTGCGCGGCGGCCTGTCGATCGATCCGGCCGCGCTCGGCGACGTTCATTCGATGCAATCCGCGCTCGCTGCGGCGACGCGCGCAGCCTTGGTCGCGCTCCTGCCGATATTCGGCGTCCTCACCGCGGTGGTGCTGCTCGCCGGGGTCGCCCTCGGCGGATGGAACTTCAGCGCCAAGGCATTCGCACCCGACTTCTCCCGCATGGGTCCGCTCGCGGGTTTGAAGCGCGTGTTCGGCCTCGAAGGTACCGCAGAGCTCGGCAAGGCGCTGCTCAAAGTAGCGGTCGTCGGCGGCATGTGCGCAGGCGTGTCCGTTCATCTGTTCGGCGCCGTGCTCGGGTTGGGCCACATGGCGCCGCGGGGCGCGATCGGGCGCGGCGCAGTCTTGCTCGGTTGGGGGTTCGTATGGCTGTCGGCGTCCCTCGCGCCGATCGCCATGATCGACGTTCCGCTTCAGCTCTTTCAATTTCATCGCTCACTGCGCATGACCCGACAGGAACTGCGCGACGAGGCGAAGGAGACCGACGGACGACCGGAGACCAAGCAGCGCATTCGCCAGGCGCAGCAAATGCTCGCGCGCCGGCGCATGATGCACAAGGTCCCCGGCGCCGATGTCGTCGTCGTGAATCCGACGCATTTCGCCGTCGCGCTAAAATACGATGCGAAGCGGATGCGCGCGCCGCGGCTCCTCGCGAAAGGCGTCGACGAGGTGGCGCGCAACATCCGCCGCATCGCCGAAGAGAACAAGGTGCCGATCTTCGAGTCGCCGAAGCTCGCGCGCGCGCTCTACCGGTCGACCGATCTCGATCGCGAGATTCCGCCGGGCCTGTACATGGCCGTCGCCCAGGTTCTCTCGTACATATTCAGGATCCGTGCGATGAACCCGACGGCCGCCGCACGCGTGAATCGGCCCGATCCCGCGCTCGGCGACGAGTACGCGGACCTGTGAGCATGCGCCGCGCCATTGCGACTTTCGGGGAACTCGCCGGCAGCGGCCTGGGTGTGCCGCTCGTCGTCATGATCGTGCTGGCGATGATGGTGCTGCCGTTGCCGCCGTTCCTGCTCGACGTGTTCTTCACGTTCAATATCTCGCTGTCGTTGGTGATCCTGCTCGCCGTCATCTACGTGAGGCGCGCGCTCGAGTTCGCAACCTTCCCGACCGTGCTGCTCGGAGCCACTTTGCTGCGCCTCGGGCTGAACGTCGCATCGACGCGGATCGTGCTGATGAACGGACATACGGGGGCGCATGCGGCCGGCAACGTGATCGCCGCATTCGGTCAATTCGTCGTCGGCGGCGACTACGCGGTCGGCCTGGTCGTGTTCATCGTGCTCGTGATCATCAATTTCGTCGTGATCACGAAGGGCGCCGGCCGCATCTCCGAGGTCAGCGCCCGATTTACCCTGGATGCGATGCCCGGGAGGCAGATGGCGATCGACGCGGACATGAACGCGGGCATCATCACGCAGGCCGAGGCGGTGGTTCGCCGCCAGGAGATCCGCGAAGAGGCCGATTTCTACGGCGCGATGGATGGCGCAAGCAAATTCGTGCGCGGTGATGCCGTAGCCGGCATCCTGATCGTGTTCATCAATCTGTTCGGCGGTACGGTCATCGGCGCGACCCAGCACGGACTGTCGCTGGCGGATGCGGGCAAGACCTACGCGCTGTTGACGATCGGCGACGGCCTGGTTGCGCAGATACCGGCTCTGCTCCTTTCGGTCGCCGTTGCGATCCTCGTGACGCGCGTTTCGAGGCCCCATGACATGGGTCAGCAGATCATGTCGCAAGTGCTGAGCCAGCCGCGCGCGCTCGCGGTGACCGGCGGAATTCTCGCATTGCTCGGCATCATTCCCGGGATGCCGAATCTCGTATTCCTGTCCATGGCCGGCATCTGCACTGCCGGGGCGTATTTCCTCACGAAGCGGCGCGCCGTCGCCTCCGCCGCGGCCGCGGCTCCGGCGCAGGCCGCGAAGCCGCCCGCGGACCAGCGCGAACTGTCGTGGGACGACGTCGAGCAAGTCGACCTCATCGGCCTGCAAGTGGGCTATCGCCTGATTCCGCTGGTTGACCGAAATCAAGGCGGGGAATTGATGGCGCGCATCAAGGGTGTGCGCAAGAAATTGTCGGAGGAAATGGGGTTCCTCGTGCAGGCGGTGCACATCCGCGACAACCTCGATCTCGCGCCGAACGCCTATCGAATCACGATTCTCGGAGCGCCGGTCGGCGAGGCCGAGGTGTTCCAGGACAAGGAGCTCGCGATCAATCCGGGTCAGGTCTCGGGTTCCATAGCGGGCGCGCCGACGAAGGACCCGGCCTTCGGCCTCAACGCCGTATGGATAGACAAGTCGCGGCGCGAACAAGCGCAATCGCTGGGATATACGGTCGTCGACGCAAGCAGCGTCATCGCCACGCACTTGAGCCATTTGCTGCAGCTCCACGCGCATGAGCTGCTGGGCCATGAGGAAGTGCAGCAACTGCTGAACCGCCTGGGGAAGTCGGCGCCGAAGCTCGTCGAGGATCTGGTGCCGAAGCTCCTGCCGATGAGCGTCGTCGTCAAGGTTCTGCAGAATCTCCTGCAGGACAAAGTGCCGATTCGCAATTTGCGCACGGTTTGCGAGACGCTCGCGGAATTCGCGCCCAAAACACAGGATCCCGCGGCCCTGGTCGCCGCGGCACGCGTCGCCCTCGGCCGCAGCATCGTGCAAAGCGTCGGCGGGCTGCGCGAGGAGATCCCGGTCATCACGCTCGATCCCGGGCTGGAACAGACGCTGCAGGACTCGATGTCGGGCGGCGGCGAATCCGGGCCCGGCTTCGAACCGGGCCTCGCCGACCGCATCCAAAAGTCGCTGGCCGATAGTGCACGCCGTCAGGAGGTCGCGGGCGAGCCCGCGGTGCTGCTCGTCGCACCGAAGATTCGTCCCTGGGTGGCGAGGCTCATGCGCTACGCGACGCCGAATCTCGCCGTCCTCGCCTACAACGAAATCCCGGAAAACCGCCGAATCCGCGTGATCGCAGCGGTTGGACGATGAACGCATGCCGCCTGATTCAACGAGGTCATCATGAAGATTAAACGCTATACGGCCGCGAGCATGCGACTCGCGCTGGCGCAGGTCCGCGACGAGCAGGGGCCGGAGGCGGTGATTTTATCGAGCCGCCGCATCGACGAGGGCATCGAGGTCATTGCCGCCGTCGACTACGACGAGACCTTGATCGCCAACGCCGGCCGCCAGCGCCCCCCTTTGGCGCCCGCGCGGCCGCTGCCGGCAGAAGAGGAGGCGCCGGCGCCGACCGAACGCAGCGCGCGGCCGCGCACTGCCGCCGCCGACGACGCCACTGCGTATCGGGCTATGCAGTCCGAGCTTCAGGATCTTCGCCGGCTGCTCGAGGGCGGGTTCGCGAGCCTCGCGTTGCGGGACAATAGATCGCGCGAGCCGCTACAGGCCCGCGTCCTCGAGGAGCTGACGGCACTCGACCTCGCTGCGGACGTCGCAATGAGCCTCGCCGCGATGACCCCGCGGCAAACGCGGCTGGCGAACCCCGCACGAATCGCACTCGCGATACTCGCGAAATGCATTCCGCTGATCGACGACCAGACCTGCGTCCGCGGCGGCGTCGCCGCCGTCGTCGGCCCCACCGGCGTCGGCAAGACGACGACGATCGCGAAACTCGCGGCGCGCTGGAGCGTCAGCCACGGCAACGAAGATCTCGCGCTCGTCAGCACGGACGTCTATCGCATCGGTGCACGCGAACAATTGTCGACCTATGCGCGCATTCTCGGCGTACCGATGCATTCGGCCAACAGCGGCAAGGAACTCGCACAGCTGCTCGAGCGGCTGAAGGCCAAGCGGCTCGTGCTCATCGATACGGCCGGCTTCGGGCCGCGCGACGCGCGCTTGGCGGAGCAAATTTCGGCCCTGCGGGCCGGCGCCCCGGGTGCGCGCGTGCTGCTCGCGCTGCCGGCGCAGGGCGAGGCGCGGGCGCTGCAGGAGATCTGCGGCGCCTTTAGCGGGCTCGAGCCGGCGGCGTGCATCCTGACCAAATTGGACGAGGCGGCGAGTCTCGGCGCGGCGCTGTCTAGCGCGATCCGCCAGCGGCTGCCGATCGCCTATTTATGCAATGGACAGCGCGTACCGGAGGACTTGCATTCGGCGCACCGCCGACGCGTGTGGATCGCGCGCGCGGCGGAGCGATTCAAGCAGCCCGCAGCGCAGCCACACGACGAATCCTACTTCGCACGCCACTTCGGCCGAGCACAAGCCCATGCATGACTTCAAATTGCCGCGCAATCAAGCCGAGAAGCTGACCCGGCTCAACGCCTCGAGGCCCGTCAAGGTGCTCGCCGTGACCGGCGGCAAGGGTGGAGTCGGCAAGACGACGGTCTCGGCGAACCTCGCCGTCTCCATCGCGGCTCAAGGGCGCGATGTCATGCTGGTCGACGCCGATCTCGGCCTCGCAAACGTCGACGTCGTGCTCGGGCTGCGCACGCGCTTTCATCTCGGTCACGTGCTCAATGGGGAATGCAGGCTGGAGGATGCGATCGTCACCGGCCCGCACGGCCTGCAGATCGTGCCGGCAGCTTCCGGCAGCAAGCAGATGGCGAACCTATCTCAGTTCGAACATGCTGGATTGATACGCGCATTCAGCGACTTGTACCACCGCATCGACGTTCTGATCGTCGATACCGCCGCCGGGCTGCATGAGAGCGTCGTCACATTCTCGCAAGCCGCGCAGCATGTCTTGGTCGTGGTCTGCGACGAGCCGGCCTCGATCACCGATGCTTACGGCTTGATCAAGGTGCTGAGCCGGGACCATGGCGTGCAGCGCTTCCAGCTACTTGCAAACCAGACGCGCCGCGCCGGCGAGGGGCCGGAGCTTTTCAAGAAAATTCAACGAGTTTGCGACCGGTTCCTCGATGTGGCGCTCGAATTCGCCGGGTCCATACCGTACGACGACTACATGCGCCGCGCCGTTCAGCGGCAAACCGCGGTCGTAGACGCGTACCCGTCGTCAATTTCCTCTCAGGCACTCAAGAATCTGGCCCTGAAGGCCGATAAATGGTCGGTGCCGCGAGGTGCACGCGGACACTTGGAGTTCTTCGTCGAACGAATGGTAGGGACCGGGATAGGTCCTTCGGCGGTGTTGCAATGAGAGCAAGCACGCAGTATTCGAGCACAGAGGCGCGCACATCGAAGCCGCTGGGGAGCGAAAGCGCGCCCATCGATCAAGTGCCGCAACAGGAATTGGTCGTCCGCTATGCCGATCTGGTCAAACGCATCGCCTACCATCTGGTGAGCCGCATGCCGCCGAATGTCGACGTCGACGATCTCATCCAATCCGGCATGATCGGACTGCTGGACGCGGCCAAACATTACTTGGCGACGAAAGGCGCGAATTTCGAGACATACGCGGGCATTCGCATCCGCGGCGCGATGCTCGACGACGTGCGCAAGTCCGACTGGACCCCGCGCTCGGTGCACCGGCACGTGCGCCAAATGGCCGACGCGGTGCGCAAGCTGGAAAACACCCAGGGTCGGGATGCGACCGGCGCCGACATCGTCGAGGCGCTCGGCATATCGACCGACGAATACCACAAGCTGGTCCAGGACGCGGCCGGTTGCCGGCTGTTCAGCTTCGATCAAATGGGAATGAGCGACGATGAATCGAGCCCCGCGAACCTTGCCCGCGACGACGGTCCGAGTCCGTTCGAGCACGTCGAGAACGAAGGGTTTCGCGCGGCGCTCGCGGCGGCGATCGAGCAATTGCCGCAGCGCGAGAAGCTAGTGCTCTCGCTTTACTACGACGACGAGATGAATCTGCGCGAAATCGGCGAAGTGCTCGACGTGTCCGAATCGCGTGTTTGCCAGATCCACGGCCAGGCGCTCGTGCGCCTGCGCGCGCGCCTCGCCGATTGGCTCGAGCCGGCCTGACGCGATGGATTTCCTCAGTATCATCGCCACCTTTCTCGCGCTGATCGCGGTCATCGGCGGCGCCATCTTGAAAGGCAGCAGCGCCCGCGCCCTGGTCGGCAGCGCGGCGTTCGTCATCGTCGTTCTCGGCACGTTCGCGGCGAGCCTGATGCAGACGCGCCTGCCGACGTTCCTGCGCGCGTGGCGGATCGTCATCTGGGTGTTCAAGCCGCCGGTCGATGACCCGTCGGCGATGATCAAAAAAATCGTCGAATGGAGCAACATCGCCCGCAAGCAAGGATTGTTGGGACTGGAGTCCGCGGTCGAACAGGAAAAGGACGACTTCCTCAAAAAAGGGCTTCAGTCGCTCGTCGACGGCGGCGAACCGGAGGCGATTCGATCCAGCATGGAGATCGAACTCGACACGATCGAGCATTTCGACATGCAGGCCGCCAAGGTTTTCGAAGGCATGGGGATATATTCGCCGACGCTCGGGATCATCGGCGCGGTCATGGGACTGATGGCCGTCATGGAACATCTCGCCGATCCTTCGAAGCTCGGCAAGGGAATTGCCGCGGCCTTCGTATCGACGGTGTACGGCATTTCCTTCGCGAATCTGTTGTTCCTGCCGATGGGCAACAAGCTCAAGTCGATCATTCATGACCAGGTGCAGGTGCGCACGATGGTCATCGAAGGAATCATCGCGATTGCGCAAGGCGAGAATCCGCGCAACATCGAGACGAAACTCAAGGGCTACTTCCACCATTAGTCATGGCGCGAAAGAAAAAACACGAAGAGCACATCAATACGGAAGCCTGGGCCATCCCGTACGGCGACCTCGTGACCCTGCTGTTCGCGCTGTTCACGGTCATGTACGCGATGTCCTCGGTGAACGAAGGGAAATTCCGCGTATTGTCCGATTCGCTGATCGCCGCGTTCCGCGGCGTGCCGAAGAGCACGCGCCCGATCAATATCGGCGAGAAACAGTCGGGCAAGGGCGGCAGCGAGCGGCTCGCCGCGGTCGCACCGACCGTGTTGATGAAATTGCCGCAAAGCGAGGCCATGACGCACGCCGCTGCCGCACCCCAGGTGCGCGCGCTGGACGTCAAGAACCCGGCGGAACCGTCTTCGGGCGTCTTGGTGCGCCTCGAACATCAAGTGCAAGAAGCGTTGAAGGGCCTGATCGACGCGAAGCTCGTGACCGTTCGGCGCGAACGCCTGTGGCTCGAGGTGGAAATCAATACCGACATCCTGTTTCCGAGCGGGTCCGACGCGTTTTCTCCGGCCGCGCTGCCGGTGCTGCGCAAATTGGCCGATGTGCTGAAGCCGTTTCCGAACCCGATCCGCGTCGAAGGGCATACCGACGACCGTCCGATCCACACGGCCGCATTTCCGTCGAATTGGGAGCTGTCGGCGGCGCGTGCCGCGAGCGTCGTGCACGAATTCACGAGGGACGGCGTCGACCCGCTGCGGCTCGAGATCGTCGGTTTCGGCGAGTACCATCCGATCGAGTCGAACAAGACGGCCGCGGGCCGCAATGCCAACCGGCGCGTTTCCATCTTGATTCTGGAACAGTCGCTGCCCGGCGACGCGTTGACCGCGCAAACGCGCGACGTCATGCTGGATTCGGCGGTGCGCAACGAGCCAAAGGTCGCCGAAACGCGGGAGGGGCATTGACATGAGCGAAGTCGATCGCTTGAATAATGCGGACCTGCATCCCGCGCTGCCGGTCGCGGACAAGCGCAGAAGGCGCGAAAACCCGGGAGATCAAGCGCCGCAGGACGGCGCCACCGAGAATCCGAACGGCGCCGCCGCAACCGAGTCCGCGCAAGCCGGCACCCCCAGAATTCCGAAATCCTTGGTAGACGAGTACGCATGATGATCCTGTTCCACATGCATTGGGATGCGCTCGTTGCGCCGACGGGTGTTGCGCTCGCGCTGATCGCGCTGTCGCTGTCGGCCGTTGCGCAACGCCGAGCGGCGCGCGCGCGGACGCATTCGCTCAGCCTCGAGTCGACCCTGGAGGCGCTGCGCCGCGACCTTGCGTCGACGGTGGCGATCGCGGCGCGCGGCGCGCGGCAACTGCAGCACATCGAACAGCAATACGCGCGGCTGACCGAGCGCATGCACCTCGTCGAAGCCGGTGCGCAGGCGCGTTCATTCGAGCAGGCGATCGACTCGGCGCGCCACGGCGCCGATCCCGGCCGGCTATCCGAGAGTTTCGGTTTGAGCCGCGGTGAAGCGGATCTGATTTCTCGCTTGCATGGCCGCAAAAAGAGCGCCTGAACGCGGTTCTCCGACGATGATCGACCTGATTCTACTGTCCGGCTTGCTGTCCGACGAAACCGTCTGGTCGGACGTTGCCATGCGGCTTGCGGATGCCGCCAAGGTGCGCATCATTTCGTTCCCAAATTTCTCCTCGATCGGGGAAATGGCGCGGCACGTCCTCAAGAGCGGTCCGCGCCGGTTTGCGCTCGCCGGGCATTCGATGGGCGGCCGCGTCGCGCTCGAGGCCTGGGCGCGAGCCCCGGACCGCATCGCCGGGCTTGCGCTGCTCAACACCGGAAGCTCGCCCTGCGGCGCGAACGAACCGGTGACGCGCGGCCGCCTCGTGCGGCTCGGGCGCGAGCACGGCATGGCGGCGGTCGCGGAGGATTGGCTTGCGCCGATGTTGGGCGCGCCCATCGCGCAGCGCACACAGGTCGTCGCGCGCCTCGCCGCGATGGTCGGGCGGCAAACTCCCGAGAGCTTCGCCGCGCAACAGCAGGCTTTGCTGTCGCGGCCCGACGCGGACCTCGTTCTGCCGACGATCCGCGTGCCGACGCTGCTGCTGTCCGGATCCGCCGACCGCTGGTCGCCGGTCGCCCAACACGAGGCGATGCAGCGCAGGGTTCCGGATGCGACACTGGTCGTTGTCGAGGACGCCGGACACATGGCGCCGATCGAACAGCCGGATGCGGTGGCGAGCGCGCTTCGCGTCTGGCTCGCCGAGCTCGAAAAATAACCCCGCGTTCGCCGCCGCCGCGGCCTCAATTCGCCGGTCGACGCAGGCCGTTTCCCTATTGATAGAGTGTTGCGCGCGGCACGCGGTTATAAACCACGGACGTGTGGGGGCGAGGGGAATCCATGGACCGCCGTCAATTTTGCACAGCCGGTGCTGCAGCCTTGTCCTTAGGCGCCGGCGGCGCACTGTCGCTCGCGATCGAACGGCGCGCGGCCGCGGCCCCCCTTTATAAAGCGGTTTTCGACGAGCGCCATGCCGCGAGCCGTGCTTTCGGGGCCGCAGCGGCGCGCAAGGGCGTGCGCACGGCCGCGATCAACGGTGACGTGACGGCCTTGTGGCTGCACGACCTGCGCTCCCATTGGGCGCGCGGCGGCGGTGCGGTCGCAGGGCTCACGACGATGCCGGCGCTTTTCTCGCTCGAGCAGATGGCGAAGGACCATTGGCTGTCCGTCACGGTGCGCGCCGAACACCGGGCGCCGGCTGGCTTCGTCGCGCTGCATCGGCTGACGGCGGCGGCGCCGAATTGGCCGCAGCTCGCCGCGGCATTGGCCGAGCCGCAAGCCTGGTCCGAGCGTTTCGCCGAGGCGCTGACCGCGCTCACACCCGTGCAGGGCGCTTGGCGCACCGGCATCCTCGCTTGCGCGCAGCCCGGACGTTTCGCGGCGCCGGCGCCGGGTCTCGTTTCCTGGGTCATCGGCGCGTGAAGGAACCGTAGCTTCGCCGGGTGCGGGCAAATACCAGAATGTCGAGCGGGGAGATCGCAATATGAGAGTGCCACCTGGAGTCAGCGCAGGCGATTTCGCGGCGGCGATCGCCGCGTTCGAGCGCATCGTCGGCAAGGATTGGGTCTTCACGAGCGATGATGACCTCAATTTGTATCGCGACGCGTACTCGCCGTATCTCAATGAACCCGAGGAGCGCATCGCCTCCGCCGCGGTTGCGCCGACGACGACCGAGGAAGTCCAGGAGATCGTGCGCGTCGCCAATCGCTACAAGATCCCGATCTATCCGATCTCGACGGGCCGGAACTTGGGCTACGGCGGCGCGGCGCCCGCGTATTCCGGAAGCGTCGTCGTCGACTTGAAGCGCATGAACCGCATTCTCGAGGTCAACGAGAGACACGCGTATGCGCTGGTCGAGCCCGGCGTGAGCTATTTCGATTTGTACAACTACATTCAGGAACACAAGCTGAAAGTGTGGATCGATTGCCCGGACCCGGGTTGGGGCAGCCCGGTCGGCAATTCGATCGACCGCGGCGGCGGCTACACGAATGCCAATTTCCGCAATCATTTCGATTCGCATTGCGGCATGGAAGTCGTGCTGCCCGACGGCGAACTCCTGCGCACGGGGATGGGCGCGATTCCGAACTCGCAGACATGGCAGGCCTACAAGACCGGCTGCGGCCCTTGGGTCGACGGCATTTTCTCGCAGTCGAATTACGGTGTGGTCACGAAGATGGGCTTCTGGCTCATGCCGCAGCCGGAAGCCTATATGCGCTGCACGGTGCGTGCGCCGCGATTCAGCGACTTGGGTCCCCTGGTCGACACCTTGAGTTACCTCGAGAACAGCCGCATCACGACGGGATTTCCCGATCTCTCATCGCCCTTGCTCAGCTATCCGCCGATCGGGCAGATCCAGCTGTGGAACGAGAATGGTCCGCCGAAGCTGTCGGACGAACACATCAAGCTCCTCGCGGATGTCAAACAGGGCTATTCGGCAGAGCTCGAGGCCTACGGAGTGAAAGAGGGAATTCCGTACTGGGAGTTGTGGCTGAGCTTCTACGGACCAATGGAGGTCATCGAGGCCTCATGGCGGGCGACCCAGCGGCATTACGGCAAGATCGACGGCGTGCAATTCCGCGTCGTCGACAAGCTGAACCTGCCGATCGACCCTTCCACGGCGGAGAAATACCACGAGCCGGAACTCGGCGTGCCTTCGCTGCGGATCTTCTCGATCGGCGCGCGCACGCCGTGGAATCCGACGCCCTCGCACGGCCATATGTGGTTCTCGCCGATCATTCCGCGCACCGCGGAGGCGATCATCGAGGCGAACCGTGTCTTCAGCGAGGCGGCGCGCGATTTGGGAATGCCGCTGTTCAAGACCTTCACGCTGCCGGCATGCTTTTGGGAGCGTTCATTCGTGTTCATCCTGGCGACTCCGGTCACCGAGGACCCGGCGACGAACAAACGGTATCGCGAGGGGTTCAAGAAGCTCATCGAAGTCGGCGGCAAGCACGGTTGGGGCGAGTACCGAACGGCGCCGGCATTCCAGAAAACCGTCATGGACCAGTACTCGTACAACAACCACGCGCTGCAGCGCTTCCACGAAACCTTGAAGGATGCGATCGATCCGAACGGCATCATGTCGCCCGGCCGTTACGCGATTTGGCCGAAGAGCCTGCGCGGGGTGCAGTCATGATGCGCATGCGCCGAACCCTCGGCGGGCCCGCCGCCGCTGCCGCGATCATGAGTCTCATCGTCGCTCCGGCATTCGCGCAGCGGCCCGCGGGCCATTACGCGGCCGGCCGCGCCGTCTACCGCAAGTGGTGCGCGCCTTGCCACGATCCCGGCATCACGCACCCCGGCACTCATGCGCTGATGACGAAATACAAGGGCGTCAAATCAGGCGTGCTGCTCGAGTGGACCGATTTGCCGGCGAGTACCGTCAAATACATGGTTCGGCACGGGATCCTGCTGATGCCGCCGTTTCGCAAGACCGAAATCACCGATCAAGAGCTCGATGCGCTAGCGCGGTTCCTTTCGCGCAACACGCCGGGCGGCCGCTAACGGCACGCCTCCGTTCGTCAGATGCCGGCGAGCGCGCGCGTCAGCTCTTCGGTGTGGCTGAAGAACGGCGAATGATCGCTTGCAAGCGTGATGCGGCGCGCGCAGGGGAGGGCATCCTGCATCCTGCGCTGCGCGGCGAGCGTGATCGCGCGGTCGGCCGTGCATTCCACGTAGACGCGCGGCACCCGGCCGAAGCGGCCGGCGCTCAGGCGCAGCGGCGTCGAGAGCGGCGCCAACGGCTCCGGCACGAGCAGTGATTTGGCGAGCACGACGTCCGCATCGCTGCACTGTCCGTAGAACGCGTCGCGCACCGCGGCCTCGCGCACGGTTGCCGTTTGATGGTCATCGGCGATGACCATCGCGGGGCCGACGAGCGACTCAGGGTCGAGCGCGGCCTGTGCGCGCACCGAGTGCCCGTCCTCGAGCAGATATGCGGTCACGTAGACGAGCGAGCGCAGCTTCTCCGGCACTCGTTCGGCGACTTCCGACAGCACGATCCCGCCGCGGCTGTGGCCGACGAGAATCACCGGTTCCGGCTGCTCCGCCACGAGCGCCGCGATTTGATCCGCCCACAGCGCGAGCGTCACGGCGCGGGCCGCCGTCCGGTCGCGTCCGAGCGAGGCCAAGTCCGGCGCGGCGGTTCGATGCGACGCGCGCTCGAGGCCGGCGACGACGCGATGCCAGCACCAGCCGCCGTGCCAGGCGCCGTGCACGAAAATGTAATTAGCCATTGACGATCGCCCCGATGCAATGGAATACGCCGCGGATTCTCACAGGCGAAGCGCCGCTTCGCAACCGCCTATTTCTCGAATATTCTCTGCGGGTTGAGTTAGGCTGCATGCTCGGTTGAGTGCAGTATGGGGCGGCGGGTTCCCATAGGCGGCAACGTAGGCGGAGTGTGCATGCGAGCTGCGGTTTACCACGGTCCGCGCGATTTGCGGCTGGAATCGGTGCCGGAACCCGAGGCGGGTCCCGGCGACGTCAAGCTGCGCGTGCTGTACAACGGCATTTGCGGCAGCGATCTGCATGAATATTACGATGGGCCGGTCACGACCCGCACGACGCCGCACCCCCTGACCGGGGTCAAGAATCCCGTGATCCTGGGTCATGAGCTCTGCGGTGAAGTCGTCGCCGTGGGCGAAGGCGTCGAGGATATGCCGCTCGGCTGTCTGGTCGCCGTAGACCCGCTCGAGTCCTGCGGCCATTGCGTCTGGTGCAAGGACGGCCAGTACCCACACTGCCCGCAAGTCGCGCTGCACGGCTACAACCGCCAGGGCGGTTTGGCGGAATATACCGTCGTACGCCGCGACATGGCACATCGCCTGCCGCCCGGCATGACCGCGCAGCAGGGCGCGCTGATCGAGCCGCTAGCCGTTGCGTTCAACACCGCGAATCGATGCGGGCTCGAAGCGGGTCAGACGGTCGCGATTCACGGCGCCGGCCCGATCGGCATCGGCGTTTGTCTGACCTTGAAGCGGCGCGGGGTGAACGTCATCGTCATCGATCCGTCGCCGCTGCGGCGCTCCGTCGTCGAGCGTCTGGGTGCGCGCTGGACGCTCGACCCGACCGATTGCGATCCGGTTGCCGCGGTGCGCGACTTGACGGGTGGGCGCGGTGCGCATGCCTCGGTCGACGCGGCCGGCGCGCCGTCGGCGTTTCGTGCGGCCCTGCACGGGACGCGTGTGGACGGAACGGCCGTGGTCGTCGCGATTCATCACGTACCGATCGTGATTCCGCCGTTCGAGATGCTGATGCCGGAGGTATACGTCACCGGCGTTGCGATGTCGGCGCACGCTTTTCCGAGCGTCATCGCCGAGATGGCGCTCGGCAGCTATCCGCAAGACGGCTGGGTCGAGACGATCCCATTCGAGGCGCTCGTGGAGCGCGGTCTCGAGCGCCTCAAGCGACAGGAAGGATTGAAGATCCTCGTCGATGTCGGCACGCCGACCGCAAAGCACTGATCCCGGAGCAAGAGCTTGAAAATTCCCGAACTATTCAGCGTCGCCGGCTACGGCGTGATCGTCACCGGCGGTGCGAGCGGCTTAGGGCTGGGGTATGCGGAGGCGCTCGCCGAAAATGGGGCGCGCGTGACGATATTGGACGTCGATGGCGCGCGCGTCGATGCGGAGACGAAGCGGCTTCAGGCGCAAGGTCTCGCGCTGCGCGGCGAAGTCGTCGACGTGCGCGATCACGCGGCGATCGAGCGCGCGTTCGACGCGGCCGTTGCGGCGCACGGTCGGCTGGACGTCGTATTCGCGAACGCGGGGATCGATTCCGGCCCCGGCTTCGTCGGCAGCTGGGCCGGAGCGCAGCGCCCGCGCAATCCCGAAGGCGCGTTGGAGCGCTACACCGACGAGCGTTGGAACCGCGTGATCGACATCAATTTGAACGGCATCTTCGCGACCTTGCGCGCAGGCGCGAGACTGATGCGCCCACAGCGGTCGGGGCGGATGATCGTCACGACCTCGGTCGCGGCCTACCAATGCGAGCCGGCGATCGGCGCCGCCTACATGAGCGCGAAGGCGGGCGCCGCGCATTTGATGCGCCAGGTCGCGCACGAACTCGCCGCCTACCAGATCACGGTCAACGCGATTGCGCCGGGATTCTTCGCGACCAACATCGGCGGCGGACACGCGAAGCAGCCCGCGGTCCAGGAAGCGATGAGCAAGGCGATACCGATGCATCGGGTCGGCTTTGCCGACGACATCAAGGGCCTGGCTCTGTTCCTCGCATCGCCGGCCTCCGCATACGTGACCGGGCAACAAATATCGATCGACGGCGGCTGGACGCTCGGCGTCGCCGACTAAACGACTCAACGGGAGAAGGCGATGGGACTCGTAGGATTCGGTCAACCGGATGACGGCATCATTCAGATGGCTTACGTCGTCAGCGACATTCGCGCGGCGATGAACCATTGGGTCGAGAAACTCAAGGTCGGCCCGTGGTTCCTGCTCGATCATTTCACGGGAAATGATCCGAAATACCGCGGCGCCGATTCGAAGGCCGACGTTGCGCTCGCGATGAGTTTCGCGGGCCACATGAACATCGAGCTCATCCAGCCCAACAACGACGAGCCGTCCGTGTACCGCGAATGGATCGAACGCCGCGGCTATGGATTTCACCACTGGGGCCGGGCGACCTCGAACTTCGATCGCGACGTTCAGCAATACCGTGCGGCCGGACACGAGCTTGCGTTCCTCGCCGGCGTGCCGAGCGGCGGGCGCGTCGCCTACATGGATACCACCGCGACGCTGCCCGGTTACGTCGAATTCATCGAGATCGGCGGCATGTTCGAGCCGGTGTTCAGCCGCTTCTATCGCGAGAGTATCGGTTGGGACGGCTCGTCCCCGGTGCGCTCGTTCATCTGATCGCGGCCCCGGCGCCGGATTCGGCGGCATCACACGGCGATGCGGACCTCGAGCAGCATCGGCACATCCGCCGCAAAAATCCGCGTGAGCGCGGCGTCTAGATCCTCGCAGCAATCGACGCGGATTGCGGCCACGCCCTGGCCTTGCGCAAGCGCGCAGAAATCGAGGTGCGGCAGCCGCATGCCCGGCAGCGCCGCGATGCCGAAGTGGCGGCCGAAATCCTCGAGCGCACGATAGCTCGCGTTATTGACGATGATGAACGCGACCGCAAGCTTGAGTTCGGCCGCCGACCAAAGGCCCTGGATCGAATACATCGCGGAGCCGTCGCCGAGCAGCCCGATGACCTTGTCGGCAGGCCGCGCGAGCGCGACGCCGACCGCCGCCGGCAAGCCGTGGCCAAGGCCGCCGCTCGCGCAGGTGAAAAACGTGCCGGGCTCGTTGATCGGCAGGTGCTCGTGCATCGTGCCGCGGCTGGTCGGGGCTTCCTCGACGATGATGCTGCGCGCCGGGCGCAGCGCGGCAATGCGCTGAAGCAGATAGCGGTCGGTGAGCTTTCCGGCCGCGACCGGCGCGGCGCGCGGCGGAATGCGAGGCGCGACGCGCTCCAAGGTTCGCGAATGCGCGGCGCCGTGGGCGAGCAGCGCGGCGATGCCCGGTTTGAGGCTCGTCAAAATCGACGTGCCGACCGGGCACCAAGCCGCGGCGCCGGGATCGTCGGTCAGTTGGATCAAGCGGGCGCCCACCGGGATCATCGGGCCGGGGTTTTCGACGTGAACCGTGAATGCCGGTGCGCCCAGCACCAGGATCAAATCCGCCCCATCCAGTCGATCGACGATCGCACCGCGATCGGCCGGCAGGAAGCCGGCGAACAATCGATGACTTTGGGGAAAGCTGTTGCGCGAGGACATCGGTGCGACCCAAACGGCCGCGTCATGCCGCTCCGCCAGTGCGACCGCCTCGTCCCAGGCGTCGTCACGCGCGACCGATGCGCCGACGACGATGACTGGCCGGCGCGCGCGCGCCAGCGCGGCGGCGGCGTGCTCGAGGAGCTGCGGGTCGCCGGCGACACGGCGGCTGACCTCGCGCATCGCGACGGCGATGCCGGGCCGGTCCCAGTCGTCGACCGGTATCGATACGAACGCGGGACCACGCGGCGGCTGCATCGCCACGTAGTATGCGCGCGCGATCGCCGCGGGAACGTCGGCGGCGCGGGCCGGTTCGCAGCTCCACTTGACGTACGGCTTTGGCAATTGCGCCGCTTGTTCGGAGTACAGGAACGGTTCGAGCGGCATGATCGAACGGGCTTGCTGGCCGGCCGTGATCACGAGCGGCGTTTGGTTCTTGAAGGCCGTGAAAATGCTGCCGAGCGCATGCCCGACGCCGGTTGCGGAGTGCAAATTGACGATTGCCGCCTCGCCGCGCGCCTGCGCGTAGCCGTCCGCCGTCGCGACGACGACGGATTCCTGAAGTCCGAGCACGTAGCGAAAGTCCGCCGGAAAGTCACGGAACATCGGCAGCTCGGTCGATCCCGGGTTGCCGAACACCGTCGTCAAGCCGCATTCGCGCAGCAGCGCAACGACGGCTTCCCGCACCGTGATTTGCGGCGACGCCGGGCCGCTCAAATCCGAATCACCACTTTGCCGTAATGCGCGCCGCTCTCGAGGTGACGATAGGCGGCCACGGTTTCATCGAAGCCGAATACGCGGTCGATCACCGGTTCGAGCTGGGCCGCGCCGAGCGCCGCGTTCATGCGCTCGAAGTGGCCGCGGGAACCTACGAACACGCCCTTCACGCTCGCCTGTTTGCCGAGCAGCGGGTACGGACTCACGAGGTTCGCGAAGCCGGTGAGCACGCCGATCAACGCGATGCGCCCGCCAACGGCGACCGAGGCCATCGAGCGGCCGAGCGTACCGGCGCCGCCGACTTCGATCACGTGGTCGACGCCGCGGCCTTGCGTCAGGCGCAACACCTCGTGTTCCCACTCCGGCGTCGCCTTGTAGTTGATGCAGCCGTCCGCGCCTTGCGCGCGAGCCCGCGCGAGCTTCTCGTCGCTCGAGGAGATGATCAGCGCGCGTGCGCCGGCGAGCCGCGCGAATTGCAGCGCGAACATCGACACGCCACCGGTGCCGATCAGCAGCACCGATTCACCGGGCGTGACGCGGCCGTTCTCGACCAGGCCATGCCAAGCGGTTACCGCGGCGCAAGGCAGCGTCGCCGCCCCCTCGAACGACAAATGCGCCGGCAGTGCGACGGCGTCCTCCTCGTCGAACGCGGCGTATTCGGCGAGCACGCCGTCGGCGGGCGGCGCCCCGAGAGCAACCAGGGGCCTTGCAGGCGGCTGGCCGTCGGCCCAATTGCGGAAGAACGTGCCGGCGACGCGGTCGCCGACGCGAAAGCGCGTCACGGCCGCGCCGACCGAGACGACCTCGCCTGCGCCATCGGACAGCGCGGTCGTGTTTGCGCCGACCGGCCCGCCCGAATAATGGCCGCGCGCGATCATCAGGTCACGGTAGTTCAGCGAAGCGGCGCGCATGCGCACGAGGATTTGCGTGGCCGTGGGCACGGGGTCGGCGACCTCGACCCGGCGCAGGCCGTCCAACGAGTTGCTGCCGGCGACGATTTGATAAGCGCGCATCGAGTACCCTCCAGGTGTGAACGGGGGATTCGGCCAGAATAACCGCAAAGCGGCTCGACTCTAACCGAAACGCCGGTCCACCGGCAGGGAACCCGGGCGGTACCTGCGTGCATAAACGGGCCGTGAGCGGCTAAGCCGTCAATCGCGCCGTCTCCTCGAGCACTCGCCGCCACGCTTCCTGCACGTGACGCGCCTCCGTGTTTGTTTGTCCGATGCACATGCGCAGCGTCAGCTTGCCGTCAAGCTTGGTATGGGTCAGGTATAGGTCGCCGCTCGAATTGAGCGCCTCCATGAGCTTCTGGTTCGCGCCATCCCCGTGCCGCAGGCGGAAGCACACGAGGTTAAGCGGCGCAGGAGCCGCCAACTCGAAGCGGGCGTCGTTGCGCACCCATCCGGCGAACTCCTGCGCGAGCCGGACATGCTCGCGCAGGTGATGCTGCAGCCCCTCGATTCCGTAGTGCCGGATCACGAACCAAAGCTTCAGCGAGCGAAAGCGCCGCCCCAGAGGTATTTGCCAGTCGCGGTAGTCGATCACCGCACCCGACAGGGTGGCCTGGTTGCGCAGGTATTCGGGCAGTACCGACAGGGTCCGGATCAGGTGCTTGCGGTCGGCGACGTAGAAGCAATCGCAGTCGAAATTGGTGAACATCCACTTGTGCGGGTTGAAGCAGTAGCTGTCCGCGGACTCCACGCCGTCGTGCAGGAAACGGAATTCCGGGCAGAGCGCGGCGGTTCCGCACATCGCCGCGTCCACATGCAACCACAGATCCTGCGCGCGGCAGATCCGGGCGATTTCGCGCACCGGGTCGATCGCGTTCGACGAGGTCGTGCCGACCGTCGCGCAGACGAAGCAGGGAATCATGCCCGCTTTGCGGTCGACGGCGATCTGCCGTTCGAGCGCCTCCGGACGCATCGCGAAATTCGCGTCCACTTCGATCTGGCGAAGATTCAGGGCGCCGATCCCGGCGACCTTTGCGGCTTTCTCCACGGAGGAATGCGTCTGCGTCGAGCAGTAGGCGACCAACTTGCCGTCGCAGCCGTGTCGGTTGCTGTGGAACTGGGTCGCTCTTTCCCGTCCGGCCAACAGGGCGCAAAGGGCGGCACTCGACGCCGAGTCTTGAATCACGCCGCCGCCGGTGCTCGAAGACAAAAAGTGCTCCGGCAGGCCGAGCATCGGCACGAGCCAGTCGAGGACCTGCGTCTCCAGTTCCGTGCAGGCAGGGCTCGTCGACCAGAGCATTCCCTGCACGCCCAGCCCCGAGGAAAGCAGATCGCCGAGGATCGCCGGCCCGGACGCGTTGGCCGGAAAGTACGCGTAGAAGTTCGGCGACTGCCAATGCGTGATTCCGGGAAGGATGACGCGCTCGATGTCGCCGAGGATCTGCTCGAATGCTTCGCCCGCGCGCGGCGCGCTCTGCGGGAGTTGCGAACGGATTTCGCCCGGTCGGACCCTGGACAGTACGGGAAAGCTCTCGATCCGCGCGAAATAATCGGCGATCCAGTCGATCACCGCGTGGCCTTGACGGCGGAACTCTTCCGCAGACATATGGAACGACGTTTTGTTTGGCATGGCTCTTTATACTGCCGCTGAGCAT
>VFSW01005121.1_pt1 | contig 19452 bp, 20 predicted proteins | sample 5358111 | NCBI WGS metagenome assembly VFSW01 (sample SAMN11554181, study PRJNA540505) | mine drainage metagenome | isolation source: sediment from site ElyBrook_90M | place: USA: Ely Copper Mine, Vershire, VT | collected 2017 | reverse complement strand
ACCTGCTCGCCGCCGGGGCCCGCCTCGCGATCGAGATCGAACGCCGTCCCGGCGGCTCGCCAGGTGACGGACCCTGTCCGAACCTCGTAGTCGGCGCCGGCCGGCAGGTCGACGCGGTGGTAGACGCGGCCGTTCAATTGATCGACCGAGATGTGATTGCTCGAGAGCGCATCCAGGCGCAGGTCGGCGCCCTCGGACATGCGGACGTAGCTGCCACCGAGCCGGAGCGTGGCCGCTCCGCCGGAGCCCACCTTGATCTCGTCGCCGGCTCGCAGGGCCGCGCCGGCCGCAAGCTCGGTGGTTGCCCCGTCGCGAGTCAGCGCCGCCGCGGACGCCGCGTCCGCCGTCGCCGCAAACCCGGCCGGGATCAGGACCGCGTTGACAGAGAGCGCGACCACCGCAACGACTACTGCCATGGCGATTGCCAGCGCGGCGGTCCGTCGTGGCGCGAGAAGGCGAGGGCGGCCCGTCGTGGCCCGCTGCCGGCTCTCGGCCATCCGCACTCGCAGATCCGCGCCAAGGCTTTCGGCGAAGTGGAGGCTCGGGCCGCCGTATCGGGCCTGGTCGTCTCCGCGCGCGGCTCGACCGGCATCCGCGAGAATCGCGCGGACGTCGTCCGACCGACTGCCCCGTATTCCTCTAGGCGTCATCGGTCGACTCCTTTGCGATTGCCCTGCGCAGCGCCCGGATCGCCCGGTGGAGCCGGAGCGCCAGCACCGGCCGCGAGCAACCGAGGACGGCGCAGATCTCGGGCGCGTCCAGATCGTCGTAGTAGCGCAGAACCAGGACTTCACGCTGTCGCGCGGTCAGGCCGGCCAGTGCCCGGCGAACCTCGTCGCGGTCCACCGCCGCGGCCATCGCGTCGGCCGCCAGGTCGCTCGGCTCCGTTTCGGCGAAGGCCTGGCTCATCGAGACGCTTCGCCGGTCGAGCCGGAAATGGTCCACGACGGCGTTCGAGGCGACTCGGTACAGCCAGCCGCCGAGCGTGTCGTTTCGGAAGTCGGATCGGCGGACCGCCTCGAGAGCCCTCTGGAAGACGACGGACGTCAGGTCCTCGGTAGCCGAGTGGTCGCGAACGCGGCGGAAGACGAAGCCGTAGATGCGCGGCAGATAGAAGTGGTACAGCTCCACGAACGCCTCGTCGTCTTCGCGCACGCGGGCAACGAGCGCTCGCTCGCGCTCGGGTGGCATGCGCGAGGCGCCGTCATCCTGCATAGGGAGCCCCACGGTAGGAAGGGACCGCGCCAGGGGCAATCGGCCGGCCGTACCGTGGTCCACCGCCGGCGGGGCCTCCCCGGTCAGGGCTGCGATCAGCGACCCCGCAAGGCTCCGGGCAGTAAGACGCACGAGGCCCCGGGCACGGCCGTCCGGAGGAGCCTCGACTCTCGTCGGAGCTCCTCCGGCAGGCAATTCGAACGCGAAGAACGATGCCACGGCCGATGGTCAGGCTCCGGCCCCTGTCGCGGGCGCCACGCTCGGCGCGAGGCTTGGAGATGGGTTCGGCGCGAGGCTCGGCGCCACGCTCGGCGGGACCCGGGCGGCCGACAGGCGGACGTGGATCACGTTCGTCTGGCCGCAGACGTAGGGCGCGCCGTCCAGATATGCGATCGCCTCGACGCGGACCTGGTAGTTGCCCGGGCCCACGCCGCTGACCCTGACGGAGGTGACGCCCGGTGCGGGCGAAGCCCAGGTTGGGCTGCCGGCCACGAACGAGGGCGTTTTGCCCGACGCGCTCAGCTCGAAGACGAGCCGGTAGCCCGCGAACGAGCCGCCTGTGTATGCGTTCCAGCTGAAGCCCAGGGTGAAGTCAAGGTTGTCGGTGGCGGCGAGGGGTCCGAGATCGGCGATCGATCCGGCGCCGGGAGCCGGTGTCGGCGCGGGTGTCAGTGCCGGGGCGGTAGGAGCGGGCGGCTGGCTCGGGGGCACCACGGGGCCGGGCGAGAAACGCGCGGTCGAAAGATGGACGTGGATCGTGGACGTCTGCGCGACGACGCAGACCCGGCTGCCGGCGCGGTCGATCGCCTGGAGACGGACCTGGTAGTCGCCCGGACCGACGCCACTCACCGACGCTGAGGTGGCCGTCGCCGCCGGCGATGCCCACGTAGAGCTGACCGGGTACGACGGCGTCTTGCCGGACGCGGTTAGCTCGTAGGCGAGCACGTAGCCGTCGAAAGCACCGCCCGAATAGGCGGTCCAGCGGAAGCCAAGGGTGAGGTCCAGGTTGTCGGTCGCGGCCAGGGGTCCAAGGTTCGCCACCGAGGCGGGACAACCTGAGACCTCGAGTGGCGCGGCTACGTTCGATGGCTCGGTCGTTCCGGTCGGTTCGGCCGACGCCGGCACCGGAGACGCAGTGGCCGGCGTGAGCTCGAGGCCGGTCTGGGGGCCGGATTCGGCCCGCTCGCCTGCGCCGGCCTGTGCCGCTGACTGGTCTGTGGCCGCCGCCTGACGTGCGAGTGTCGAGTCGCCGGAGCCGCCGGCCCCGGCCCCGCTGCTGCCGGTGTCGACGGTTGCGGCGGCCTCGGCCGGCCCGGCAACGGTTCGAATGACCGTCGCGGCGAATGCCACGCTCGAGACCATCAGGATCGCAGCCAGGGCGAGCGGAAGCCCCGCGAGCGTGCGGTGACGGAAGACGCTCAGGATGGAGCGCGCTGTTGGCTTGTCCATGTCGTTCGCTCCGATGAAGGGTGTCCGGGATGATTCCTTGCCGTGGTTCGCGATCGCGGACAACTTAACGAGGCTGAACGCCCCGGATTTCGGAGCGGTGCCCGAATTCACCGTCGAATCTGCCGATCGCCGCGGAGCGAACGCGGGATTGGCGGGAGGACACATTCCGGCGAAGTCTGCGAGCGATCATGGACGGGTACAGGTCCGCGAAGGCCCGGCCGCGCGAGCGATCAGGCCGCCGACGGCCACCGGGCATCGACCGGGCATCGACCGGGCGAGTCGGTCGGAAGAAGTCGAAGAGCAAGAAAGGTGAGGCGAAACGGTGAAGGCCATGGCCGGCACGGTCCCGTATGCGGTTGCGCTCGCGGCGGCGGGCGGCGCCATCTGGTGGCTTCTGTCGCAGAACCTGGCGGCGGGAACCTGGCTGTTTGCCGGGCTGCTGGTCGCGCACGGCCTGATCCACTTCCTCTTCGCGGTTCCGACGCCACCCGCGACCGCCGGCGCCCCCGAATGGCCGTTCTCGATGGCCCGGGCCTGGCCCGTCACCGCCGCCGGCCTGGACCCGAGAGGCGTTCGAACCGCCGGCCTGGCCCTCATCGTCGTGGTCGTCGCGGGCCTGACGCTGGCCGGTCTGTCGACCGTCGGGATCGTCGTCCCATCGAGCTGGTGGGCCGCGCTGGTCGCCGCGGGCGCCGTCGGTTCGGCCGTGACGCTCGTCTTCCTCTTCAACCCGCAGCTCATCGTGGGCCTCGGCATCGACGCGGTCCTGCTCTGGGTCGTCGTCGCGGGAGCCTGGCGGCCGTAGCCTCGAGCTCGCCCGGCGGGCCTCCAAACGGTCGGCAAGCGATCGGTCCGCATTTGACGGCGCAAGCCTCAAGCCTCACCGTGGATCGGTGCCGGGTGCGCCGGGTCGCGACTTCCGTCTCTCGCAGCGCATGGCAGATCGGAAGGCCTTCGTGGCCCGCAGACCCTTTCTCACCGCCGACGCTCTGATCGTCGTGAGCACGGACGGTTATTTCGACGTCTATCCGCCGGCAGGCCATCAGGCCAATGAGCGCCCGGCCTATCGAGGCACGCTGGCCGAGCTGGGCTCAACGGTACGGGGCGGCGATGATCGCCTGTCCGTCAGGCCCGATTCGGTCGCCCTGCTGGCCGCCGTATCCACCTGGTCGAGGAGCCACGGCGCGTCGGCCGTGCGCGGCGACATGGGCCTCGGCCGCAGCGCCCAGGTCGTACCGGCCAAGGTGGCGGTCAAGTCGTAGGGTCTGCCGCCGCCCCGGCCCGGACGCGGCTGCGCAGCGGCGCCGAGCGGCCGTTCGACGGCGACATCCCCGGCCAGGCCAGCGCATACCCTTCGCGTCCCATCGATCGGTGGGCGCGTCCCGATTCTCCGAAGAGGAACCCACGATGACCGACGAAACCAACGAACCAAAGGCAGCCAGCGGCAAATCCGGCTATCGCGCCGCCGCGCCCGTGGCGGCCAACCTGAGCCGCACCACCGGCGGCTCGGGCGTTCAGAGAAGCCACCTCCGCGACCGGAAGCGCTGGCTCAAGAGCCGGATTCGAGCCGGGCGAACCTGGGCCCAGCGCAAGGCTTCGAGCACGACCTACTGCCCCGCGAAGCCCGCCGGCCGCGATCGCGTATGAGCGAAACCGAGCTCCCGAGGGCCGGCGCACCGGACGCCGACTCGGAGGTCAACGACCGGATCCAGCTCATGCTCCGGGAGGCCGCCGAGAAGCGCGAAGCTCGCGCCCGCGCGCAGTCGATCGAGGATCAGTCCGACGCGAGCCGGCAGCTCGAGGCCGCGATCAAGCTGGCCAAGTCGCAGAGCAAGACGCCCCGCCGCTGAGCTCGGCCGTCGCCCGCCACCTTGACCCGCGCCGCCGGGGTGAATGCGCTCGCCGTGCCGAAAGGTTAAGCGTTCTAGACCGAATCGCTCGTGTTGTGGTGTCCCCTCGCTCCTAGCATCGGTGACGTCGTCGTCAAAACCCTTGCCAGGAGGAGGTAAGTCTCATGCGACGTTTCGCGCAGCTTGGCCGCACCCGACGAGTCGCGACGGGCATCATGGCCCTCGTGCTCGCGAGCCTGCTCGGTGGTGCCGTGGCCTTGGCCGCCGGCCCGGCGATCCAGACGTTCACTCCGCATTCGGCGAATCAGATCACGAACCTGGACGTTCTGCGCCAGCAGATCCGCAACTACTACGGCGATCCGATGGGCACCGGCAACTTCGCCAGCGACAGCTACTACGCCAAGGAGGCCACTTCTGTCGCGAATGCCGGCGCACGCTACCTCGCGGCGCACAGCCATCAGCACGGCCTGAAGGCCATCGTTCTCGACGTGGACGACACCACGCTCGCGACCTGGAACTACGAGGTCTTCAGCAACTGGGCCTACAACCCGACCACCAACGCCACGTACGTCAACGGCCAGCTGTTCCCGGCCGTCCCCGGCATGGTGGACATGGTCACGAAGGCCGCCAAGGAAGGCTATGCGATCATCTGGATCACCGGCCGCCCGGCTACCCAGGAGGCTGCCACGCTCGGCAACCTGACGTCTGACGGTATCGGGGTCGATGCCGGCTATCCCGCGCCGACCAAGCTCGTCGACGGTGAGGACGGCCTCTTCACCAAGCCCGCCGTGGCCGACTACCCGGCCTACCTCAAGACCGCCTGCGCGGCCGAGATCAGCGCCGGTTCGTCGTGCACGACGATCCACTACAAGTCCGCCACGCGGGCCCACATCGAATCGCTGGGCTATGACATCGTGGCCGACTTCGGCGACCAGTTCAGCGACCTCAAGGGCGGCTTCACGGACCAGACCTTCAAGCTGCCGAACCCGAACTACTACCTGCCGTAGCCCCGAGCTATAACGACAGGCGAGGGCCCGACTCCCACCGGGGTCGGGCCCTTTTCTATGCTGACCCGCGGTTCCGCCAGCGGGCGGTCGCGCGTCCACCGCCGCGGACTACGCATCGGGATTTTGCACGTCGCCTCGCAGCCGTCACAATGCCGGGCATGGCTCGTGCCAAGCGCATCGGTATCCTCACCGCCGGCGGCGACAGCCCGGGGTTGAACGCCGCGATTCGCGGCATCGGCAAAGCCGCGATCGACACGTACGGAATGACCGTCATCGGCTTCCGCGACGGTTTCCGCGGGCTCGCCGAGAATCGTTCGCAGCCGCTGGACCACAGGCTCTCCGGAATCCTCACGGTCGGCGGCACCATCCTGGGCACCAGCCGCGACAAGCCACATCGAATGCTGGTCGACGGCGAGGTCGTCGATATGACCGGCGCGGTGGTGGACACCTACAAGAAGCACCGCCTCGATGCCCTCGTCTGCCTGGGCGGCGGCGGCACGGCCAAGAACGCCCTCCGGCTGGTCCGGGCCGGCCTCGACGTCATCACCCTCCCCAAGACCATCGACAACGACATCGTCATGACCGACGCGTCGTTCGGCTTCGCCACCGCCCTCGACATCGCCACCGAGGCGATCGACCGGCTGCACAGCACGGCCCACAGCCACCACCGGATCATCGTCGTCGAGATCATGGGCCATCGGGCCGGCTGGCTCGCCCTCGGCGCCGGAGTCGCCGGCGGCGCCGACGTGATCCTGATCCCGGAGGTGCCATACGACGTCAATTCGATCGCGGCGGCGATCCGTCGCCGGGTGCAGAGCGGGTCCGCCTTCAGCATCGTCGCGGTGGCCGAAGGGGCGCGGAGCCCCGAGGACGCGGCCGCGTTCGAAGCCGCGGAGCTGCGCAAGAAGAAAGCTTCCACTCCAGATGAGATACGAGAAGCAGTCGCGGCTCTGGCTGCCGTGGAGGCTGCTCACGCGGGCAATACATACCGGCTCGCCGCCCAGCTGGAAGCCCTCACCGGTCTCGAGTCCCGGGTCACGATCCTCGGCTACGTCCAGCGCGGCGGGACGCCCTCGGCCGCCGACCGTCTCCTGGCGACGCGGCTCGGCAGCGCGGGCGCGGATCTGATCAATCAGGGTGTCTTCGGCGTGATGGTCGCGGCGCGCGGAGAGGGCGCCGAACCCGTGCCGCTGGACCAGGTCGCGGGCAAGCGCAAGCCCGTCCCGCCGGATCACCCGTGGGTCCAGGCTGCGCGGCACGTCGGCACCTGCCTGGGAGACTGAGCGACTACGACGCGCGCGCTGATCGACCCTCGCGGAAGAAGTCGGCCAGGTACGGGGCCAGCGCGCGGGCGGCCGGCTCGTGGGGCTGGTCGGGTATCTCCTGGTAGCGCGCGTTCGGGATGATCCGGGCCAGCTCCATGGCCGTGGAGCGCATGTAGTCCCAGCTTGCGGCGCCGTTCATCACCAGCGTGGGGACCGCGATCGTGGCCGCTCGGTCACGCGGGAGCACCGCGTGGTTGATCACCGCGGCGTCGTACGCGAGGGTGTGCGCCGAGGCCACCATGGCGTCCCACGTCGGCGTCCCGCGGAGTCGATCGACGGCTTCGCGCGATCTCACACCCGAGACGAACAGCTCGACCGCCTCCGCGCGCATACCCGCCGCCAGCAGTCGATCGAGTCGGGCGTAGTAGTCGTCGAGGCCGTCCGCCACCATCCGGGGCGAGCCGTACGGCGGCTCGTAGAGTGCGAGCCTGGCGATCTTGCCGGTTGCGCGGCCACCCTCGCGGCCGCCGTCCGCGGCGCCATCGTCGATGCGCCCGGCGACGCCGCCGCCACCCCCGAGCCGGGCCGCCGCCTCCAGTGCGAGCGCGGCTCCGGACGAGATCCCGTAGACGAAGGCCGAACCGCCCGCTTCGTCGATGAGCGCCTCGAGGTCTTCGATCTCGCGCTCCGCCGCGTACGGCGGCGTGTCGCCGCTCTCGTTCCGGCCGCGCCGGTCGTAGCGGTAGACGGTCAGGTCTTCCGACAGAAGCCGCTGCAGGGCAGAGAAGAAGTCCACGGCGCGGCTTCCGAGCGTGCCGTCGACGAGGATCAGCGGCGGTCCCTCGCCTCGAGTCTGATAGGCGATGGTCGTCCCGTCGCGAGAAGTCACCGTAGGCATGGCGCCGCCAAGGCTAGCCCAAACCGCGTTTGCCCCGATAAGCCGCAGCCAGGCGGCCGCGGTGGCGGCCAGCCGGAAATCCGCTGGCGCCGCCTCGGCGGCCAGGCCATCTTCGGCGAACCGTAGCTTCCCGATGCCGGGATACGGGCCGGATCCACCTCAGCTCTGGCGCAACCGGCCGGTCCTCGGACCTGACGGCGCCGTCGGCACAACCCGTACCTACCTCCCGGCTCGGAAGATGAGCCGTCGGGCGTTCTCGGCATAGATGAGACCGAGCACGTCGTGTGGAAGTCCCAGACCGGTGATGGCCCAGCGGCCCTGGCTGCCGGGCCCGCCGTCGGGATCGTAGGGAAAGCTCTCGTCGCGGGTCTCGAGAAACCGGAAGTTGACCGACCATGCGGCCGCATTCGGAGGCGAGTCCGTGCCGAACAGGATGCGATCGGCCCAGCGGCACATGAACTCACGCGCCGTGTAGGGCTGCCTGCCGAGCTCCGCGATCCTGGCCGCGAGGTCCACGTTCCAGTTCGGGTATGCGGCCAGCCAGCGCGAGACGAGATCGAGATCTTCAGCGGCACAGCCGACGTGCGCGCCGATGAAGGTGGTGTTCGGATGGACGGCCACTACGGTCTCGAGACCGGCGATCACTTCATCGAAGCCGGGGAACCCGGCTGCTTCGGGATGGCCAGCCGGCTGCCGCGGCCAGAAGTGCCAGTCCGGATGCTCGTGGAGCTCCTCCCAGCGCTCGCTGGTTCGATCGAGGGGCCGGAAGAAGGCAATCGGATCCGAGACGTGGATGGTGACCGGCAGGCCCAGCTCGCCCGCCGTTGACCACAGGGGATCCAGCCGGTGGTCGTCGACCGCCACCAGGCGGCCGTGGCTGTCGCGGGCTCGCAGCCCCAATGTCTTCCAGACCTTCAGGCCCCGCGCCCCGGCCGCAGCCGAGGCCGCAAGCCGCCGCGCCTCTTCCTCCCCGAAATCCTTGCGTGAGGCCCACATCTCGTAGTCGAGCCCGGCGAAGACAGCGACCTTCGAGTCGAGCCGCTCCCAGCGGGCGATCTCCCTCTCGAGCGCCTCGCCCTGGCCGCCGTCCAGATCGACGATGGCCGCGATCCCCGAGGCCTCCATGGCCTCCTCGAGAGATGCGGCGTCTCGAGCGAACCATCCGTCCGAGAAAGGAGTCGGGCCCAGGTGGTTGTGGGCGTCGATGGCCGGGAGCGCCGGTCGCGCCGGAGCGCCGGCCCAGCGAACGCGAAGCTGCGACCTCGGCCGGTAGTCGGCCAGCGACAGGTCGCCGGCCGGCGGCACGTCGTCGGGCCCGTCCACCGGCCTGACCGTCACCGCGGCTCAGCCTTTGAGCCCGGAGATAGTGATGCCGCGGACGAAATACCTCTGGGCGACGAGGAACAGGATGATCATCGGCAGCAGGCTTACCAGAGCTCCGGCCATCATCACCGGCCAGTTGCCGATGTACTGGCCCTGGAAGAAGGCAAGTCCCACCGTGGTGGTGTAGCTCGGCAGGTCGCGCAGGTAGATGAGCGGATCGAGCAGGTCGTTCCAGCTCCACATGAACTGGAAGATAGCCAGCGTCGCGAGTGCCGGCCTCGCGAGTGGCACATAGATGCTGATGAAGATCTGCCATGGGTTGGCGCCGTCGACTCGTGCCGCGTCGGCCAGGTCGGATGGGACCGTCAGAAAGAACTGGCGGATGAGGAACGTACCGAAAGCCCCGCCGAAGAAAGCCCAGACCCACAGAGGCAGGTTCGTGCCGATCCAGTTGCCGCTGTCGCTCCACGGAAACGGCAGATACCGGTACAGGACGAAGTTGGGGACCAGGACCACCTGGAACGGGATGATCAGGGTCGCGAGTATCAGAGCGAAGAGGATTCGCTTGCCCCGGAACTCGAGCACGGCGAAAGCGTAGGCAGCCATCGAGCAGGTGATGAGCTGGCCGATCGTAGCCATGGAGGCGATGAACAGTGAGTTCTGGAAGAACGTCCCGAAGGTGACCCCGGGCAGGGCGAACCACATGTTGGAGTAGTTCTCCCAGTGAAGTCCGGTCGGGAACGAGAAAGGGGCGCTCGAGAAGACTTCACTCCGCGCCTTGAGCGACGTCGAAACCATCCACAGGAACGGGATCATCATCGCCAGCCCGCCAGCGACGAGCCCGGCATAGAGGGTCACCCGGCGTCCAGTCCTCGCGAGGCGACGCCTGGGCGAATGCGCCGACCACGAGTCTCCGGATGACGAGACCGACACTGACGGGGCGCTCATGAGTGAAGCCTCACTGGTAGTGGACCCATCGGTTCTGCGTTCGGAAGTAGATGAGCGTGAAGACGGCCACGATCAGGAAGAGGATCCACGCGGCAGCGCTGGCCACGCCCATGTGGAAGTTGCGGAAACCGCTTTCGTAGATGAAGTAGACGAGCGTGATCGTCGGACTGCCGGGTTTGCCCGGGTTGGCCATGACGTACACCTGGTCGAAGACCTGGAATGCGCCGATGAGGGCCAGGATGCCGGTGAAGAAGATCGATGGCGTCAGCAGCGGTACCGTCACGAAGCGGAACCGGGCCCAGCGTCCGGCGCCGTCGACGCTGACCGCGTCGTAGTACTCCGTCGGGATCCCCTGCAGGCCGGCAAGGAAGATGATCACGTTCGCGGGCAGCCCTTGCCACGTGCTCATGGCGATGATCGACGGCATCGCCAGAGTCGGGTCGGCGACCCAGCGGAGCGGCGAGATCCCGACTATCGCCAGGGCGTGGTTTATGAGACCAGTTGGGCTGTACATCCAGAGCCAGACGATCGCAATGGCCGTGGAGGACGTGACGAGAGGCAGGAAGTACATCGTCCGGATCCACGAGATGCCGCGGATCCTCTGGTTGAGCGTCATGGCCAGGGCGAGCGCAAGGCCAAGCCCGAGGGGCACCGAAACGAAGGTATAGAAGAACGTGTTCCGCAGAGCCGTAAGGAACCGGTCGTCGCCCAGCAGGTTCGTGTAGTTGTCGAGGCCCACGAATTTGGGCACAGTCAGCATGTCCCAGCTTGTGAGGCTGATGCCGAGCGTCGCGAGGATCGGCCCGACAGAGAGGACCGCCAGGCCGATCAGCGTCGGCGCCAGGAATAGCAGGGCCCAGCGTTCTTCTCCCGCGCGCGGCCCGCGCCGTGGCCGGACCGGCCCGGCCACGGGGGTCCGCCCGACCGGCGGCGCAGGAGTGGCTTCCGGGCCGGCCGGCGATCCGGGCAACGTCAGACCCGAGCTACTGGCCAAGTAGCTGCCTCAGTTTCGGCGCGACCTCGTCCAGGGCCGCCTTGGCCGTGAGGCTGTTGTTGTTGAACACCTTCGAGTCGAGCTCGTCCTGAAGCGCCGTGGTGAACTCGTTGTAGCCGCGGAACGACGGCTTGAGATGGGCGTAGGTCAGAGCGTCGGCGAAGGTGGCGCCACCCTCGAACGACTTCGCGTAGACGTTGGCCAGGATCTGCTTGTTGGCAGGCATCGAAGCCTTGAGGTTGGCCACGATCGTCTGCATCTGCGGGCCGGTGTAGCACTTCACGAATTCCCAGGCCGCGTCAGCGGACTTGCTGCCCTTGTAGGCGACGACGCCGCTGGGGTTGACCGACGTGGCGCGTCCGGCAGGCCCGGCGGGCAGCGGAGCGACTCCGAACTTGATTCCCGCGGCCACATGGGTCGGGACGAGCCAGGAGCCGTTGGCTTCCATGGCCGCCTGGCCGTTCTCGAAGAGGTCGCCGCTGCCTCCCGGCGTCGGCTGGGCCATGACCTTGTCCTTGTAGATGAGGTCCTGCAGGAACTGGATCCCGGCCGCCGCCTTGTCGGAGTCGATAAGAAGCGTCTTCTTGTCCGGCCCGACGATATCGCCGCCCGCCTGCCAGACGAGTGAGGACCAGTAGTTCTCCATGTCCGTGGTCTCGGTGTAGAAGCCCCACTGGGTGGCGCCGCCGGAGATGGTCAGCTTCTTCGCCGCTTCCACGAGCTTGTCCCAGGTCCAGGTGCCGTCCGGGTAGGCGAGCCCGGCCGCATCGAACATCGTCTTGTTGTAGTACAGGGCGATCGTGCTCAGATCTCGGGGCAGGCCGTAGATGTGGCCGTCGGCGGCCGTGAAGTCCTTGACGCCGAGATCGGCCAGCGCGCCGGTGTCGAAGCCGTCACGGGCGATCAGCGGAGTCAGATCGAGCAGCTGGTCGCGGGTCTGGTAGTCGGGAAAGAGCGGGCCGTCCATGACGAACACGTCGGGTGCGTTGCCGCCCGCCAGGGATGCCTGGAGCTTGTCCCAGTAGGTGTCCCAGTCCGACACGGTGAGCTTGACCTTGATCTTGGGCTCCATGGACTGGAATGCGTCGACGATCTTCTGCTGGTTCGTGAGCTCGGTCGCGTCGCCGAAGGTCGCGTAGTTGATGGTCGTCGCCGGGCCGGAATAACTGCCGCAGTTCGCCGCGGGATTGGCCGTGGGTGTAGCCCCGGGCGTCGCCGACGGGCCTGCCGGTGCCGACATGCTGGCCACGGCCGTCGTCGGCGTTGGGGTGGCCGTCGGGGTCTGCGTCGGAGTCGCAGTCGACGCGGTCGAACTGCAACCGGCGAGGAAGATGGTCGCGATGCCGGCCAGTGCCAGCGCTCGCGGCATACGCGCGATTCTTGACATCCCTGGTCCTCCTCTTGGTCAGTCTGTCCAGTTGGGGGCGGTGCCGCCGAGCCAGGCCGGCAGCCACTCCGCCTCCGCGGCGATCAACTCATCGGTCAGTCGCCAGGCCTCATCGAGTGAGAGGCCGGCCTGGACCTGAGGGTCGGTGAGAACGGCGTGATGGACGAGGTCGCGGCTCTTCTCGAGTGCGGCCGCCACTGTCAGGAGCTGGCAGTCGACTGCGGGGTGGGTGTAGGCCGCGCACTGCAGAGGCAGTGGACCCGTCCCGATCGGATGGACACCCAGCCGGTCGACCATTGCCGGCACTTCGACGCAGGCGTCGAGGGCCAGGTTGGGAATGAGCGGCCCGCTTTCGGCGGAGCCGGCTTGGGTCGCATCGTTCAGCACATTGGCGACGATGCGGGCCGGCTTGCCCGTTGCCATGGCGTGAACGATGACCGGGGCGTATTCGCCGCTCTGCTCGATCTCGAACGGCGCTCCCGCGTCGAGCAGACGTTTCGTCTCCGCGAATTCGGCCTGGTTGTGGGCCACCCGCGAGAGGTACTCCCCGATCGGGATGTGGAGGCTTTCCACCTTGTTCTTGGATATGAACCAGGGGCTGTACTCCGCGTGGTGCTCGGAGGATTCCGTCGGGTAGAAGCCGAAGCGGCGGAACAGCTCGGCGCGCACCAGGTCGTCCTCCGGGACGCCGCTCGACGCGACGAACGACCGGAGAGCTGGATAGAGGTCCTTGCCGCGATGCTCGAGGCGCAGGATCCAGGCCAGGTGGTTGACGCCGCCCGAGACTGCGTCCACCTCTTCGAAGGGAAGACCCAGGTAGCCGGCCAGGGTATGAACCGTCCAGTAGACCGAATGGCAGAGGCCCACGACCGGCAGCCCGACGCCCTGGTGCACCGCCTTTACAAGAATCGCCAGCGGGTTCGCGTAGTTGAGCAACGCGGCGTCCGGGCAGACGTCGGCCATGTCCCGCGCGATGCCCAGAACCACGGGGATCGATCGGAGACCGCGGAAGACGCCGCCGACGTTGATCGTGTCGTTGATCGTGTAGTGGAGCCCATAGCGAGCCGGAACGTCGAAATCGATCTGCGTTGCGCGGCTGCCGCCCACCTGGATGATGTCGATGACGAAGTCGGCGCCCGCCAGGGCTTCCCGGCGGTTCAGGCTGGCCGTGACCGTGGGCGTGGCGCCCAGCGCCGAGGCCGTCCAGTGGGTCATTCGGACGGCCGTCGCCAGCCTGTCCGGGTCGATGTCGTGGAGGACGATTTCGGCGTCGCGCAGCTCCGGGAACGAGAAGAAATCGCCGAGCAGGTTGCGAGTGAACTCCACGCTGCCTGCTCCCACCAGAACGATCCGAGGCATGGTCAATCCACCTCCGCGTGGCTTTCGACGCCGACGATGTGGCGGAGGCCCTGGCTGTGGTATCGCTCCACCCAGTCCGGTCGATCGGGGTTGTGGCCGCGTCGCCTGGCGAGGACGAAGGCGAGCAGGGCTACCGGGGCAACTGCGACAAGTGGCGAGTAGTCCTCGGCCGACGTCGCCGGTATCGGCAGATGCGCCGCCCCGTCGAGCGCCGGGCCGCCTCCCCGATCCATCGCCGGTCCGACCTCGACGATTCGAGCTCCCCAGCCGGCCGCGTGCCGGGCGACGTCGAGGGTGGCCTCGCGGCCGGGGCCGTTGGGTGCGAGTGCGATGACGACCGTCCCGGGACCGACGATCGTCGCTCCGCCGGTGGCCATCTCCCAGGATTCGGCGCCCTCGGCATGGACGATGGCCATCTCTTTGAGCTTGAGCGCCGCCTCGAGGGCGGCCACCGAGGCGTTGCCGCTGCCGACGACAAAGATGTGCTCGGCCTCGATCAGCTCGTCCGCGAGCCGCTCGACGCGAGGCATCGCGGCCTCCACCGCTGCGTCGACGTCGCCGCCGGCGCCGCCCAGGGCATCCCTGACCGCGGCGGCTCGTTGCTCGCCGAGCAACTCGCCCAACAGCAGCTGGGCGGCGGCGAGCGTAGCCACGAACGTCTTTGTCATGACCGGGACCAGGCTCGGCCCGCCGGCCGACACAACGCAGTGGTCCGCCGAGCCGGCCAGCGTGCTGCCCGGGACGTGGATCATGCCGACCGTGGGCACGCGGCCACGCAGCTCGTCGAAGACGACCACCACGTCCCGGAACTCGCCGGAGGCGGAAATGCCTATCACGGCGTCGCCCTTGCCCAAGGCTGGTCTGTAGTGGCGGAACTCGCCCGCTCCGAGCGGGATTACCGTCGGTTCGCCGGCTGTGGCGATGTGGCGGTAGGCCGTGGCGGCCGCCAGCGCGGAGTGGTAGGACGTGCCATTGCCGATGACGTAGACGCGCCGCGTGCCGGCTGCCCGCAAGGCCTGAGCTGCCGACCGGGCGGCCGGCACGCTCTCTGCGAGGGTGGCCCGGATGGCCTCGCCTTCGGCTGCTATCTCGGCGGGAATGATGCCTTCGATCATGGCTTGGCGGCTCTCCGGTGCGACCTGGCTAGCGGGCGACGATGACCCGGATGTTGTGGCTCTTCAGCGAAGCGACGTCGGCCGGATCGACATCGGAGTCCGTGACGACCGTGTTGACCTCGCCGAGCCCGAACACGAACGCGGGCGCGACCTGCCAGAACTTGGTCGAGTCCGCCAGAACGACGCAGTTCCGCGAGCTGTTGCGGAGCGCCCGGTCCGTCAGGATCTCCGGCACCGAGTCGTTCATGAGGCCGCGTTCGGGGTCGATGGCGCCGACGCCCATGAACAGCGTGTCCGCCCGGAGCTCGCCCAGGGCCAGCTCGGCCAGATGACCGAGCATCGAGTGCATCCGCGGCCGAACCACGCCGCCCAGGATGATCAACTCGATGCCGTCACGATCGACCAGCACCGTGGCCACGTCCAGAGCGTTGGTGATGACGGTCAAACGCCGATCGACGAGCCGGCGCGCCAGCTCCAGGGTCGTCGAACCGCTCGAGATGGCGATCGTCTGACCGTCCTCGATCAGGTCCGCGGCCGCGACGGCGATGGCCCGCTTGGCCGCGGTCGTCGCGCCGCCGCTACGCGCGGTAGTCGTAACGCCGGGAAGCGCCGCCCCGCCGTAGGTTCGGACCAGGGTCCCGTCGACGGCGAGACTGGCGAGGTCGCGACGGATGGTGGATTCCGTAACTCCGAGGTCTTTGGCCAGGGCGGGGACGGTGACCCGGCCATCTTCTCGGAGACGTAGGACGAGGGATCGTCGGCGCTCGTTCTGCGGCATGCGCGCATGCTGTGACTCGAAATGCGCGCAGTCAAGCCGATTCCTGCTCGAATCGCGCAGGAATCGGATTGTTATGCGATGGCTGGCTCCATATGATCGGCTCGATTCGCACGAGGTGAGGCATGGCCTACCTGCTCGGAACACGTCGCGGACTGGACGCCTGCGCATCCGCGCGCGGGACGTTCGGCGTCCTCGCCCTGGATCACCGCCAGAATCTGCGGCGAGAGCTGCATCCCGAGGATCCGGCGGCGACCACGTACGCCGAGATGGTCGAATTCAAGCGAGCCGTCGTTCGGGCGATGGCCGGCAGCGCCACCGGCGCGCTTCTCGATCCGGAGATCGGCGCCGCGCAGTGCGTCTCGGACGGCTCCTTTCCGCCCTGTTCGGGGTTGATCGTGGCCGTCGAGGCCACCGGCTACGAGGGCCCGCCGAACGCCCGGATCAGCCGCGTACTCCCGGGATGGTCGATCGAGAAGGCCAAGCGGATGGGCGCTTCGGCCGCCAAGCTCCTCATCTACTACCACCCCGCCGCGGCCAACGCCGGCAACCAGGAGAAGTTGCTCGAGACCGTTGCCCGGCAGTGCCGGGCATCCGATCTGGCGCTCTTCGTCGAGCCGCTCTCATTCGATCCGGTGAGCGGCGGGAAGCTGGCCGGCGAGGCCCGCCGGAGCTGCGTCGTCGAGACCGCACGGCGGCTGATGAAGATTGGCGGAGACATCCTCAAGGCCGAGTTCCCGTACGACGCCTCGATCACGGACGAGGCCGCCTGGGCGGATGCCTGCGCCGAGCTCGACGCCGCCTCGCCCGTCCCGTGGGTTCTTCTCTCCGGCGGCGTGGACGATCGAACGTTCGAGCGTCAGGTGACCATCGCCTGCCGGGCGGGAGCTTCGGGCGTGCTCGCCGGACGCTCGGTCTGGGCTCCGGCGGCCACGATGTTGGTCCACGACCGCGACGCCTGGCTGGCGTCGGAGGGGCGTTCGCGGCTCGAGCGGCTCGTGGATCTAGTAGACGCCGAGGGCCTGCCCTGGCACACCAGATCCCGCGGAACGCTGGCGCTGGCTTCGGCTCCCGGCGACGGTTGGTACCGGGAATACTGAGCGCATGCGCGACATCGACGTTCTCGTAGTCGGTGAGATCCTCGCGGACGTTATCGTGCGCGCTCGAGATCCCAAGCCCGCCTTTGGCCAGGCGGAGCATTACGTCGACTCCGTGGATCTGGTGATGGGCAGCTCGTCGGTGATATTCGCCTGCGGGACGGCCCGGTTGGGGCTGCGGGTCGCGATGGCCAGCGTCGCGGGCGACGACGCCCTCGGCCGTTTCGTGCTCGCTTCGATGGCTGAGCGAGGCATCGACACAACCGCGGTCCGCGTCGATCCGAGCCATCCCACCGGGGCGAGCGTCCATCTCGTCTCGCCGACGGATCGGGCGATTCTCACGGCGCCTGGGACAACCCCGTTCGTTCGCGCGGAGGACGTGCCCGCGGCCCTCCTTGGAAGGGCGAGACACCTCCATGCCGGTGCCGTCTACGTGCTCGACGCGCTGCGGCCCGACCTGCCGTCTCTGTTCCGAGCGGCGCGAGCGGGGGGCGCCACCACGTCCTGCGACACGAACTGGGACCCCACGGAGACCTGGGACGGAGGCGTCGCGGCGCTCCTCGAGGAGACCGACGTCTTCCTGCCCAACGAGGCTGAGGCGACTCGGATCGCCCGAGAGCAGAACCCGGAGGCGGCGGCGCGGACGCTGGTGGCCATGGGCGCGCGGGTCGTCGCCGTCAAGCTCGGGGCTGCGGGCGCGATCGCCGTCACGGCCGACGGACGCCGGGCCAGCTGTCCCGCCCTGCCGGTCGAGCCCGTCGAGGCGACGGGCGCAGGCGATTCGTTCGATGCTGGGTTCGTCGCGGCCTGGCTGGCCGGGCGACCGCTCGAGGCCTGCCTGGCCCTGGGCGTGGCATGCGGGTCGCTCTCGACTCGCGGCGTGGGGGGAACGGTCTCTCAACCGACGCTCGGCGAGGCGGAAGCGGCTCTCCGAGCTGCGTCGATCCCGTGGTGACTGCCGGAGCCGTGCCCGTGCGGCGATTGATCTGCGTTTCGGTGAACGCCGCCATCGACAAGACCGCGGAGGTTCCGCGGCTCGTTCCCGGCGAGATCCATCGACCGCGGATGCTCTCCGTCCTGCCGGGTGGCAAGGCCCTCAACGTGGCGCGGGCGGCCCGGACACTGGGCCTGGAAGCGAGCGTGATCGCGGTCCTGGGAGGCTATGCCGGCGATTGGATGGAGCAGCAGCTGGCGGCGCGCGGGATCCGGACCCGGGCCGTCCGAGTGCCCGGCGAGACACGGACCTGCCTATCCATACTGGATCGTGAGAAGGGCGGCTTGACCGAGTTCTACGAGGCCGGCCTGGAACTCCTGCCGGAGGGTTGGGCCTCCGTCGAGAGCGCGCTCCGGGCCGAGCTTGCCGACGATCCGTCCAGGGCGTTGGTCGTCGTCGCCGGCAGCCTGCCGCCCGGCGCGCCGCTCGACGGCTACGGGCGGTTGAGTCGCATCGCCGCCGAGCTGGGGGCGCGGGCAGCTGTCGACGTGGGCGGCGCGCATCTCTCGGCGTCCCTGCCGGGCCGTCCCTGGCTGGTGAAGGTCAACGCCCGCGAGGCGGCCGAAGCATGCGGTTTGGCCGAGGGGGTCGACGAAGGCGAGGGCGGCGGCAACAGCCCGGAGGTTGCCGCGCGCGCGGCATTTGAGCTGCGGAGGCGCGGCGCCACGGTTGCGCTCGTGACGCGGGGAACGATGGGGGCCGTGCTCGTTGACGAGGCCGGTCGCGGATGGTTGATCGGTCCACCGCCAGAACTGGGTCCGTTTCCCGTCGGCAGCGGCGACGCGTTGCTGGCCGGGATGGCCGCGGCACTGGCGCGCGGTCTGCCTCTCCCCGAGGCGGCACGCGAGGGGGCGGCGGCGGCATGCGCGAATGCCCTCCGGCCAGGCCAGGGGGAGCTGGACCGTGCCGATGTCGCGCGAGTCCTTGGGCCCATCTCACTCGCTCGGATGTAGCCGGGTCCGCCGATCCCCGGCGTGCTCCGGCCGCGACCGCGTCGCTACACAGTCCTGGGCGAAAGCGCGAGCGCCCAGAATGTCCAAGCCATCAGCCAGAGAGCCAGGAAGACCAGCCCGGCCGCGAGGAACGAGACTGGTCTCACGGGGATCCGCGCCGGTAGACGCGTCCCGCCCAGGGCGCCGCCGATCGAGCCGAGAACTGCCGCGACAGCGACCGGCTCGTAGCGGCCGAAAAGGACGGAATAGTGGTCGAGCGAGCCGGCCTGGATCGTTCCCAGGCCGAGGAGCGGCGCAATGACCAGGTAAGGCAGGAGAGCGCCGCTCAGGGCGCCGGCGACGGCACCGACCCACCCGGCGCGGCCGAGTCGAGCCGCCCCGGTCAGCGCGCCCACCGCCGCGCCCACGATGCCGGCGCACACGATCGGGGCCGCGGAGTCCTCGACGCTCAGAGAACGCACGAAGTCATCGGTGATCACCAGGACCGGGAGGGCCACCCACCCGACACTCGCCCCGATCGCCAGGTTGCGGAGCGTTCCGGTCTCGGGACCGCGACTCTGAGTCATTCGGGTTCCCCTCCGCTTTCCTGATCACAGTATGCCCCGCCGTCCGACGGGCGAACACGGTCGCAACTCCATCGAGCCGTGACCGATTCGTACCGGTCACATAGCGCTTGACGGGCGAGTAGAGTTGTCGGGGCGTCCACAGCGCAGGGGTGGGATCCAGTGGGGGAACTCGCCGTCACGAGTGTTTCCTCGCGGGCCGAAGAACCGGCCCCGGGCATCCCAGCGCCCGCCACCGGGCCGGTCACGGAGTCTGGCGC
>VFSW01005120.1_pt1 | contig 19454 bp, 21 predicted proteins | sample 5358111 | NCBI WGS metagenome assembly VFSW01 (sample SAMN11554181, study PRJNA540505) | mine drainage metagenome | isolation source: sediment from site ElyBrook_90M | place: USA: Ely Copper Mine, Vershire, VT | collected 2017 | reverse complement strand
AAGTAAGCGCAATTCAACTTCGCTTCCATATTGACGAGCGCCCAGCCGGCCATGCTGTCGGCCCTCGGCGGGTTCTTCGGCCAAGTGAGCAGCAAGCTCACGACATTCGCGTGGCCTTTCTCGGCGGCCCTCACGAGCACGTCGCCACGCCGGCAGTCGGCCCTCGGCGCAAAGACCGGCCAGGAGAGCAACAACTCGACGACTTTGACGTGCCCGTTCGAAGCGGCCTCGACGAGCGCCATGCCGTACCTGCAGTCGGCCCTCGGCGCCGAGTGCGGCCAGGAAAGCAGCAGCCTGACCGTCGCGGCACACCCGCCAGACGCCGCGGAGATCAATGCCTGGCTGTCATGGCAGTCGGCCCTCGGCGCGTTCTCCGGCCACGAGAGCAGCGTCGCGACCGTTTCCGTGCGCCCGCGCAAAGCCGCCTCGAACAGCGCCCAGCCGCTGTCGGCCCTCGGTGCGCGTCCTTTCCACCGGAGGAGCGCGGCGAGCGCGGACGTCCTGCCGGCTCCGGCGAGGCGCCGGAGCGCTTCTTCGCCGAACCGACCGAACATTGAGTCTTCGATGTGCCGATCGAGCAGCATCTCGACCTGGCATGCATCGCGTCGCAGTTCCGAAAGGAAAGACTTTGAGACGAGCATAGGGCAGTTTGAGCTCCTCGTGTGAGGACCGACCAAACGGGGCAGGATCATCGCAATGATATCGTGCGGAAGCTCCGGCGACGTGTCCCCGACGACCATCTGCCCGGCTGCACATTCGCGTCCGCATTTTCTTACAAACGTGGACGTTGCTGCGTTTGGATCCCGAAAAACAAAAAGTTTGCTCATCCAAATGGCGCGTAAAACTTCAAAGGCAAGCAACTCGACGAGCGTCGCAAAGGAAACCGATGGACTTCAACTTCAAGAAACTCTTCCTTCCTCGGCCGAAGAAGTCCCTGTGGCTCAAAACGCCGACACCGTGGGCTCTGCCAACACCGTAGACTCTGCCGACACCGTAGACTCTGCAATAGACACCGTAGACTCTGCAATAGACACTACAGACACCGCAGCAGACGCTACAAAAGACTCGACGGTCCCTCCCGTCACAGAGAAGGGCGAGGATGATTGTCAAGAGGACAAGACCCGTCGTCGCATGTCCCATGCGGTCATGGAGCAAGTCGCCAAGCGGCTGGATCAAGTGATCACCCGACTCGTGCCGCTCACCAAGGTCCGGGAAGAGATCCCCAAAGCCGCCGCGAAGCAAGAGCTGCGCGAGCTCGTTGCTGAGCTGAGGGACATCAGGTCTGGCATGCGGATCCGTGTTCGCAATCCAAACGCCGAGCGGAGGACGTCCGAGTTCAACTTGTTTGTCAGGGAGACCATGCGAGAGTTGCGCGACCAGGGAATCGTCTTTCCGTCCACGACCGAGCGCATGAAAGAGTGCGGCAGGCGTTGGAACGACCTGAAGCTCAAGACCTCGACGACAACAGCGCCCTTGGCCCCGTAAAGCGGTCCACCGCACTCACACATGAAAAAAATGTTTGATGAAGATGGCGCTCTCCGCGTGGCACGCCTCACGCCGGACTCCAAGATCCCCGTCCGCTCGAGCGCTTTGGCAGCCGGCATGGACCTGTTCAGCGCGACCTCCGGCGTCGTCTCAAAGAGGTCTCGAGCGCTGTTTCCGCTTGACATTGCGATCCAGCTCCCGCCGGGCACGTACGGCCGCATCGCCGGACGTTCCGGGCTTGCCCTCAAGTGGGGCATCGACGTCGCCGCCGGAGTCATCGATGCCGATTACCGGGGGCCGGTGGGGGTGGTGCTCGTCAACAACTCGGACGAGGATTTCGCCGTCCAGCCCGGCGACCGGATCGCGCAGCTGATCCTCGAGCGCATTGCGATGCCAAAGATAGTCGAGGTCGACGCGGATGGCCTCTCGGACACGCGTCGCGGGGCGGGAGGCTTTGGTTCCACCGGCCAACAGTGATCAAATGGTGATGGCGAGCTTTCCGCTGGGCTTGATGTTGTACTCGATCAGGTTATTGCTCGGCAAGGTAGCTTGTCCCCACGACACGATCAACATGCGAGGAAAAACGTATTGCACTGCGTAGCGCGAGCTCTCGAGTGCGCGCTTGACATGGATGACGCAGTCCGCGAGGTCGTACGGGACTTGTCCGAGGATGAACTCTGGGATCTCGAGCATGCACGACGTTGCGTTGCGATTGAACGCGACCATTCGACGGATCCTCGAAAAGCATCGGTCGACGACTGCCTCCATCGCCTCGCGCCGAAGCTCGTGTCGCCGACGATGGATGGCTTGGATCTCGGCAATTTGGATGCGGCTCGGATGCATTTCTATCTTTCCCCGAAATTTTTGTTCGGAAAGTAGAAATGAGCTTGAGCAGGACCGTTTACGACGAGTGTGTGTACGAACAGAATCTGAAGCAATCGACGACACCGCTATCGTTCATCCTCGACCCGATCCAGTACCAAAACAACAACCAGTGCCGCATGGAGCTCGGCATCGTGGGCGGGAACGCTGTGTCGCACGTCCAGGGCAACCTGGTCGACACCGAGAGCGATCTCCGCGGGCAGACCCGCCCGTCTGCGCAGTGCCCGCAGAGCCGGTACTTTCCTGCCAAAGACAAGGCGATGGTTCACCTCCCGCCGTGCCAGATGATCGACTACGGATCGGTCGCTTCGACGCCGGCTATGAAACCGAGCGCGTGCGGCTCTAGGCGGTAGTTTTTGACAGTTGCACGCTTCACGCAATTCTGACAAGTTTTCATGCGACGAGCCAGTACGACGAGACGGCGACAAAGATGAACATCAACAACGCGGCAAACTCGGCGTCGAACGAGTACCGGCCGGGATCCGTGATGTAGAGCATGGTTTGGATTACGATCTGGATCAAGATCATGCGGAAGGCGTCCTCCGCGTACGGTTTGTTTTCGGCTCCGACCAGGCGAGTCATGTCGACGGTCCATATCGCGCTCGCCATTTGTTTGCGCCCCGGAAAAAACATTCGCCCGCCAACCGCTTTTTTTTTCTCATTGCACAGAAAACAACAGATGAACGCAGCATCAGCACCCGCCCCCTCTGCGACAACGATCGACGTCTTCCGCCCCATGTCGTTTCTGTCCATGCCCGCGATCATCGCGCTGGTGGCTTACCTCGTCATGGCGCTCGTCATCATCCTGCCCTTCGAGATCCCCGTGAGGGACGACATCACCGGCCAGGTCGTCATCCTCCGGTACAACTTTGTGGAGCGTCTGCTCACGCTGCTGCTCATGACTCTCCCGATCGCGCTCTCGGTGTACAGCATCAACTGCATGGTTGTGGGATCCTGCGACATCCTGTCGTACCTTATCGCGTTCCTAACCGTCCTGTGGGTCGCCATCATGGTTGTCATGGCGTTCATGTACACCTTTTCGCGATGAATGTGAGCGCGTAACAAAATTTTTTTTTTTGTCGTTACCGACGTTAGAAGAGCGCGACATGTCGATCAGCAGCAAGAGCCTCTCGTGGGCTCATGTGTCACCTACCCCGACCGGAAGGGTCCGGCTCACCGTGTACGCGTCCAAGCTGGCCGGCCTCGCTGACATGAACCGCTTCGCCAACCGCGACGAGATGAAATCAGAGCTCGTCAGCGTCTTTGACAGAAATTCCACGTATGAATCTCCCTCGGATCGAAACGCCCGAGCGATCGACGAAGGCCTCTCGCCAGAGGCACGGAGCACGCTCGACGCGACGCTCGCCCTCCTGCCGGAGATGGCTGAGCGAGGCGGCGAGGCCGTCCGAGTAGCGGTCGCGTCGATCTGCGCGGCGCCCGGCACCACCGACGAGGCCAAGGAGGCCGCGCGGAGCGCGCTGTACACGGCGCACGGCATGCACGGGGAGGACGCGATCAGGCGCGGCGCTTCGGTAGGCCTCGGCGAGACGATACGAGTCGACAATCGCTTCAGGGTTTCGAAGAAGTTGTTCGAGGCCGGGATGTTCGACGTCTACGTCGGCGGGAGGCACGACGGCGTGATCGGCAAAGACCGAGTCTTGACCGAGATCAAGAACCGCGTCAACCGGTGGCTGGGCGTCCCGGGCTACGAACGCGTCCAGCTGCACGCGTACATGGCCATCTTTGGCGTGCCGAGCGCGCTCCTCGTCGAGGCGTTCCGCGGAGAGATACGCCACCATCCGGTCGAGTTCGACGCTCAGCTGTGGACGAGCGTGGTCGAGAGGTCCTCGGAGTTCCTGACTCTCGCGAGCGAGGAAATTTTGTGAGCCAATGACACACACACGGATGGGCGCCGGGTTCTCCGCCTCGGACAAAAAGAGGGGTGAGCGGATCGAGCGGATTGTCGACGAGATGCTGGTGTCACACGAATCGGTTGGCTCTGTCGGAGGATGCATGGCTCATTACTCGATCGTACTCGGCAGCGAGATCAAAAAGATGAAAAAGGTCGACGTTTCCGCACTGAAGGACGAGGTGTTTTTCGTGCCAGATTCGGCCGCCAAGCACGCGCGAGGGGCGATGGTGACCAAGCGTGAGATGTGCGAGAAGCTTGCAGACCATTACGCCGGCGCAATGACGCTGTTCAGGGCCGTCAAGGCGGTCTACGCGTCGTCGTCGACGCTGTGGGAGTCGGTCGAACGTTCGCTCGAGTTCGATCGGCGGGCGCTCGTGCGCGTGCGCGCTTTCGTAAACGTGGACGACGACTTGCTTGTGACGATGCCGGGCTTGGCCGATGCGGTCGAGATGTTTGACTCGAGCGAGAGGGGAGCGTTTGCCAATGGGATCCGGCTCGCGCTCGGTGCTAGCTCGGCGCTCCGCGACGCGACGGCTTGTGGTGACACACTGTTCTCCCCGACCGAATACGCTGCCGCGCTGCCCGCGCTTGAGTCTCCCGAGGTTTCGAGGGTCACCGGGGCGGCTTGCGTGCGCTACCGGGAGTCGGCGCTGCGCTCTGATGACTTTTGGGTCCGCGAAGGCGTTGTCTCCCCGATCGCCGGTACAGGCGCCGTCCGCAAGACGTACAGAATCGCAGACCCAAAGCGCGCCGCAAAGGCGCTCGCCGAGATGCGGCGGCGGTACTCGGCCAACCTGGCACGCGTCGAGCGCCTCGTGGCCGCGCTGGTCGAGACGCTCCCCTCGGGCGAAGTCCGGCTCCGGCACATGCCGCACGCACGCCTCGCCCAGATGGTCGCCGAGGCAAAGCGCGTCGTCGCCAGGCATTACCTCGAGACTCTTCACGATTTTTCCCACCTCCGACAAAATTGACGTCTCTCACTTTGAAAAAAAATTGACAAACAAAAATCATGTTTTGAAGAGCCGGTCAAAAATGTCTTCAGGCCATGACGGTCTGCCAGACGAATTGACCTCGCAGATTCTTGTGTTCGCGGTCGACGGGACAACGACCGGCACGACCGGACCGTTCCATGTGTCGAAGAGATTGCACAAAATCCTGAGCAAGGACAACTTGACGGTCGAGATGTTGGTCAAGAGGCACGGCGGCGAAAAGGCGTTGATGAAACTCGTGGAGTGCGGAAGGACGCAGGCCGTGAGTTACCTGCTGCAGAGGCACCCGCAGCTGGCCGACTGCTGGGCACTGGCAATGGCCGCTAGGGCGGGCCACGTGGACGTCGTGAGGCTTCTGCTCGCCTGGCCAGTGAATGCGCCGAGGGCCGACTGCCGCGAGGGCATGGTGCTGTTGTGGGCCGCCGGGGACGGCCGCTGCGACGTGGTGAGGCTCGTGCCCGCCTGGCAGGTGCAGGCGCCGACGGCCGACTGCCGGAACGGCGAGGCGCTGAGGTGGGCCGCCTGGGAAGGCCACTCGGACGTCGTGAGTCTTCTGCTCGCTTGGCCAGTGAACGCGCCAAGGGCCGACTGCCAGAACGGCAGGGCGCTGTGGTGGGCTGCCAGGGAAGGCCACTTGGGCGTCGTGAGGCTTCTGCTCGCCTGGCCGGAGCACGCGCCGAGGGCCGACTGCCAGAACGGCGAGGCGCTGTTGGAGGCCGTCAGGCAAGGCAACTTGGACGTCGTGAAGGAGCTGCTGAACTGGCCGGTGAACGCGCCGAGGGCCAACTGCCGCCGCAATCGCGCGTTGGTGATTGCCGCCGAGATGGGCCACTTGGGCGTCGTGAAGGAGATGCTCACCAGGCCGAAGTACGCGCCCAAAGCCGACTCCCGCGGGGCGCTGGCCCGGGCAGCCGTTGGAGGCCACTCGGACGTCGTGAAGGAGCTGCTGAACTGGCCGGTGAACGCGCCGCAGGCGAACTGGGAGCTGGTGTGGGCAGCCCAGAGAGGCCACTCAAATGTCGTGAAGCTGATGCTCGAGGCCAAGAACGCGCCGAGGGCTGACTTCATGAACGGTTACGCACTGGTGCAAGCAGCCAAGATGGGCCACTTGGACATCGTGAGGCTTCTGCTCACCTGGCCAGAAAACGCGCCGAGGGCAGACTGCCGGAACGGCGAGGCCCTGGTACAGGCCGCAGAAGCAGGGCACTCAGACGTCGTGGTTCTGCTCGAGACCGTGATGATGGAGCAAAATGCAAAAGAGTGAAACCACAGGCTGCAAGCTCGTGACCGTCTTTTCCAATGTTTTGATGGTGTGATCGAAAAAGTTGATGACCCTCTTTTGCCCCAATCCTTTGCGCATTTCGCTCGGTTGGTTTTGTACTTTTGACTTGCGCGTCCTGACAGCGATGAAGTGCTCATTGCACACTGTTAAGAATGTCGTTGCTCTCTGAAACCTCGCCGCGGATCCCGTCGACCCTTGCGGGCTGCAAGGTTCGCCTCGCGGATCACCAACGCGCAATGATCCGACGGTGCCTCGACATCGAGCGACAACGGATCGGCACCGCCGACAGCTACGGCATCATGAGCGACGCGCCGGGCACTGGTAAGACATACGCAATCCTCGCGATGGTCTTGATGCTCAAGATCACCGCCCGCGCGATGGGGGCGGACACGGGTGCCAACGTCATCGTGGCCCCGTTGCACATTTTTTCGCAGTGGCGCGAGGCTTGCCGCGCGTTTTCCGATGACCTGACCGTCGCCGAATGCCAGTCTCTCTCGGCCGTGTCGCGGGCGTCAGAAAAAGATCGCAAGACCGATATCATCCTCACGACGCGCGAGTTCCTCCCGTTGCTCGAGGGTGTCGCGGCGCACCGTTTGATCCTCGACGAGCCTCCGCGCAGGGAGGATGGCGAGCGCCGCCCGCGTGCAAAGATGACGTGGTACATCTCGGCTTCGCTCCGCTCTGACTCGATCCGCGACAACGAGTGCGTGTGCGCGCGCGATTTCGTGACGCGCTCGTTCGGAGACCTGGACCTTGCGGTGCCCGAGCCAGAACTCGCCCGTGTCCGATGCTCGAACCCGATGACAACACGCGTGCTTTCACACGTGCTCTCGGGTCCCGACCTCGAAAAGGCATTTGCATGCGTGTACGAGTGCGGTGACGCCAAGGCCAGCTCGGCGGGAGAGCTCGCGCGCCTGATCCGCGCCAGGCTGGCCGAGACGCTCGAGGGCACGACGCGCGAGCTCGACAACGTCGCAAAGCGGCGCTTGCGGATAAGCAAGGACCAGGTGCGCGACCTGACCGAGGCGCATGGCCGCGCGGCCGCCGAGCTCGACAGGCTCAGGAAGAGCATGCTCGACGCGGGCGTATGCGGGTGCTGTGGGGAGATTATCTACGAGCGCGGGTACCGGTCAGAGTGCTCGACGCTCGACGTCGCATGTGAGCGATGCTCGAGGGGAGACGCCTGCCCGTGGTGCCGCTCGAGGGACTGCGTCTCGACCGAGGCGACCGCATTGCCGATCAACGTGCGCACAAGCGTCGACGGCGACAAGATCGCGACGCTCATCCGCCTGGTCGAGCGCGCGCCGGCAAACGCGCGAGTGGTCATCGTGTCGAACCACGGGTTCGAGCGGTTTCGCGCGGCCGTCGAGGGCTCTCTCGAGATCACGGATGATCCGGTCGCCTTCATGGCCAAGCCGACGCGGATCATGCTGCTCGACCCGGCGATCCATGGCACTGGGTCCAACATGCACGAAGCGACCGACGTCGTGTTCCTTCATCGGATGCATCCTCGGCTCGAGATGCAGGTGATCGGGAGAGCCTCTCGGCCGCCTAGGACCGCCGCTTTGCGCGTGTGGCATCTCCGCTACGACAACGAGACGAGCATGTAACGTTTTTTTCATCGGCCGCTTGCAGGCGCCAAAGCCCGTGCAAAGGTCTTTGCGCTCTTGATCTTGGCCCAATCATCGTCGAGGCACGGGTCCGATCGGTGCAGGGTCTTTCGTTCGCCGCCGAAATGCTCTCGCGAATAAATCGTGACGGCAAAACCGGGCGGGACGTAGATCGAGTGGACGTTGTCCATCCCGAGCTCGTGGACGTGCGAGAGCGTCATGCCTCCGCGATGATCGACCTGCTTCCCGCGAAATCCGCATTCCGAGAAAAAAGCCACTCGGTCGCGCGGATAGTGGTTATTCTCCTCGTCGTCCTCATCCCTTGAGCGCACCACGCGCGTGACGTAAATGGCATACAAGATCGCAAAGATGATCGTCATGAGGCCGACGGGTAAAAAAATAGCGAGCAACGTAAACGTGTATCCGTCCATACCTTTTCCTTGTACGCGGCATTTTTTTCGAGAGTGCTACGTTTCGGTGCTTCACGGGGCGGCAAACCCTCTCGGGTCTCGGCCACCCCTTGATGAAACAAAATATGCCTGAATTGTCCCATGTCCCAAAATATTTTGTCCGCCGCTTTATTTGGGCCGAGTCATTAACGATGCCGGCAATCTCGTCGATCCAACTCGACGAGTTGAACGAGAGCTCCCTGAGAAAGACCTCCCCGTACCTCGGGCTCGCGCGCCACCAGGAGGCCGCGTTGTCTGCCTGCCTGGACATCGAGCGGGGAGGAGCAGTCCCTGGATCTGGATCCCCCCGCATCGAAACTTCGGTGGGCGTCCTTGGCGATCGGCCGGGCTCGGGCAAGTCGCTCGCGATGCTGGCCCTGGCCCTCGAAGCGCTGTCGAGGGGCGCGCGCGACGAGCAGGTACTCACGAGTCACGCACGCGACATGATCCACGTCTTCCGTGTTAGCACCGCGAAAGACGTCGACGCAAGCATCGTCTTTACGCCGCTCGCCGAGGCCAACGCGTGGGTCGACCTCGCCCGGCGTGTCCACGGCGGGCCCCGTATCGCCGTCTGCCATAGCAAGGCCAAGCTGGCGTCGCTGTCCGATGACTCGTTCGACGTCCTCATCACGACGTTTCAGCTGTCGACCGCGGTCGGCCGGCGTTGGCCGCACGTCCGCTGGAAGCGCGCGATCTATGACGAGTGCCCCCCGTCGTCAAACTGCGTCCGCGTGGCGGCCCGGATGTACTGGTTTGTCAAGGCCTCGTTTCGCGTCGACGATGCAAGAGGGCGAAAGCCGCTCGGCCGGTGCATGTGGAACGATTTGTTGGCCGATCTTTCCAAAGAGAGCCCAGAGATAGTGCGTCGCATCGTCATCAAAAACGAGGATTCGTTCGTCGACGCTTCGCTGGGCGTCCCGCCGGTCGTCCGCCGACTCATCCGATGCAAGCCCTCTCTTGAACGCGATGAGCCCCACCACGACTCTCGCTACGCGTTCGAGGTCATGCAGAGCCTCGAGTCGGGCGACATCACCGACGCAATCGCGTTGACCGGGGCGTCGGTGAAGAGCGACGACGAAGGGGTGATCGGTGCGCTCGCCGAGATCGTCGAGCAAAAGATGCGTAACCTGCTCATTCGGATCGATTTCAACCGGGCGATGGCGGCCAGGCACGGCGACTGCGAAGAGAGTTGGCACGCCTCCGAACTCATCGCGCTCGACACGAAACTGACCGAGATGGAGCGCGTGTCGCGCACGATTCGCGATCGAGTCTCGTCCGCCGACACGTGCCCGATCTGCTACGAACTGCTCGACGTCAAGAGTGTCGTGCCGTGCTGTCAGTCAGCCTTTTGCGTGCGCTGCGTGAGCCGGTGGCTCGTCAAGAGCGACGTGTGCGCCATCTGCAAGGCCAGGATCCGCCTCTCGGACATGCTGCTGGTGGCGCCGCCAGGCTTGGGCTTGAGCGAGGAGAAGACCCGGGTCGACCTCCTCGGGGAGATCCTGTCGAGGTCAGGCGCACGCGTCGTGGTGGTCGCGCCTTACGACGACGCGTTTGTCGAGATCAAGCGAAAGGTCAGCGACATGAAGATCGGGAACGGGTCGTTGACTGGGACGAGTGCATCGAGGGTGAGGGCGATCGTCAAGGAGTTCCAGGACCCGGCCGGCGGCGTCGCCCTCCTCTTCACACGACTGGGCAAGGCCGCGATGAGACTTTCGCTGACCGCTGCGACCGACATTGTGGTTATGCAGAAGACCGAAAAGAGAGAGCTCGACGAGCTGATCGGGTGTGCGCACCGCCCCGGGCGGACGGTGTCGCTGCGGGTGTGGCACCTGCTTTGCCGAAGCCCGAAAACGAGTCCGTAATGAGGGAAATGCAAAAAAAATGTCCACATTTGTAACGATGGCCAGTCACCCGATCGCCGACTTTGCCGTCAATGCGAAAGCTGACTTTTGGACGAATTTTCTCCAGACCAATTTCAGTGACGGGAGCACGCTGAACCAGACGGCTCCGAGCGCCCGCGTCGCCGCGATGCAGAGCCTAAAGGATCACATCGACGAGCTCGTCAAGCAACACCAAGACTCGACGCAGGCCGTTTCGTATGCCAACCAGCTGACCAAGCTCGAGAGCTACATCAAGAAGAAGCTCGATGTAGACTACCGACAGACTTTTACGTCGACCGACAGCGTGGTCAAGACCATCCACCAAACGCGGCAGCGGTACATCGACAAGGCCTCGCAAGTCTACTTCAACTGGTGGCTGGTCAACGTCTTCCACAAGTCGCTGCTTTTCCTGAGCGTCGCAGCGTTTCTGACGATCATGACCATGTCAGACGCGCTGTCCGCCGTGGCTTTTACGATCTGCATGGTCGTCCTCTCGCTGTTGTTCGTGTGCTGGTTTTATGGCCAGGTGGGCGTCGATGCGATGCGCGACCGTGACAACCCCGATGTCGTCGTGTGGAACGGCGCCAGCTCTTCTTCTTCTTCTTGCCAACAAAAGACCACCCTCGCCTCGCTCATCGGCCTTTGATTTGTCCGTTTTGATACTGAAATGGCAGACGACGGAGGCAAAGATCGAAATTCCAAGCGACCCAAAGCGAGACGGTCGCCCTCTCCGACCAAGGACAACGCCGCGTTCGACGGGTACAATTCTGACGAAGCGCGGTATTACCAGTTGCTCGACCGGCGCACGCGTCGGAGGGTGACGGACGCGGAGATGCTCGTCCGCCGGTTGAACGAGTCACACGTCCCGCTGAGATTCAAGGTGCTCATGTCGGACGTCGATGACCGGGTCAAGGCCCTTGCGATCAAAAAGGTCGACGGTCTGAACGACATGGACGGCTCGTCGTATCACAAGGTGCTCCAGTGGGTCGATTCGCTGTGCAACCTCCCGATCGGAAAGTTCAAGAAGCTTCCGATCGCATCCGACGCACCGCGCGAGGATATCGCGGGATTCCTGACCGGCATGCACCATAAGCTGGACGCGGCCGTGTATGGCCACGCGGAGGCCAAGGGGCGCGTCGTGCGGCTGCTCGCGCAGTGGATCACAAACCCGAGCGCAAATGGCCTCGTCGTCGGAATCCACGGCCCGCCAGGCGTTGGCAAGACCGAGCTCTGCAAGGCGATTTGCGACGTGCTGAATCTCCCGTTTGCGTTCCTCCCGCTCGGAGGCGCTAGCGACGGGTGCTACCTCGACGGACACAGTTTCACCTACGAGGGCTCGACGTGGGGAAAGATCGCCGACGTCCTCATGAAGTGCAAATGCATGAACCCCGTCCTCTTCTTTGACGAGCTGGACAAGGTGAGCAGCACGCATCGCGGTCAAGAGATCACCAACCTCCTGATTCACCTCACCGACTCGACCCAGAACGACCGCTTCAACGACAAATATTTCGTCGACGTTGAGCTGGACCTCTCCAAGTGTCTGGTTATCTTTTCGTTCAACGACGAGTCCAAAATCAGCCCGATCCTTCGCGACAGGATGACGCGCGTCGAGACCGAGGGGTACACGAGCAAGGACAAGGTGTGCATCGCTCGCGCCCACCTCGTCCCCAATGTTCTTAAGCAGTTTTCCATCGGCGACGGCGGCGACCGGATTGAATTCGATGACGAGATCATCGGGCGGCTGATCGACGCCGTCGAGGAGGAAAAGGGTGTCAGGAACCTCAAACGCGCGTTGTACGACGTCGTGAGCAACATCAACTTTGAGCGGCTGGTCGGACAAGTCGGACAAGTCGGAAATGTCCTCGAAGGCCCTGTCGTCGTCACGAGGGAGCACGTCGAAAAGTACGTCGAGAGGCGGGGCTCGGGCCGAGCCCAGAGGGGGGAGAACTGGCGTTCGATGTACCTGTAACGCGAGCCTCAGTGCGTCGAGTTTGCGGCACGGGTTGCCCGCGCAACCTCCTCGAGCACGCGGGCGGCGTACGTCGCCCCTGCGTCGACGGTGCAAAAGTCGCCGAAGAACGCATTACCGTGGCGGACGATGTTGGCGCACGTTGTCAGATCTGCCTCGCATCGCTGCAAGACCTCGGGTAGGTCGTCGATGTTGTCGAGCCCGACGTAGTGCACGCCGCGTTTCAGCGACGGGTAGTACCACGTACCCTCCTCGCACCCGGCGAGGTCGATCATGACGGAGCGCGACATGAGGATCATCGGGACGCGGGACCAACAACACGTGTTCCCTTGGACGTTCAAGATGTAGCGGTGCATGTACTGCTCGCGCTGCGAGAGAAACGGGCGGCATATGCGGGCTGTCATCTCTTTGCCGAGGTGCTTGACCAGCGATTCTGAAGTCATCTGACAAACGTTCGTGATGCGAAAATCGGCAAAGTCCCATTCGGTGCCGCAAACACAGGCGGCGATCCGCTTGTTCGCCGCCGGATCCTCGCTCCCCGTGGTGACCCCGGCGAACACAGCGCTGCTCGACTTTTGCTCGAAGCTAAGATCGTCCTGCAGGCAGGCGTCGAACTGACCTCTGTACCCGAACATCTGGTACAGGTCCGGGAACAGGATCGAGCGGCGGTCGTCGCGGGCGAGATTGCGCGAAAAACAGAGCGTCGGCAGATTCGCGTCCCTCGAAGCGTCGTGTGGCTCGAATCTGTACGACCCGGAGACGTCGAAGCGGACCCGCGGAAGCACCCGCTCCTCGATAAAACGCCGCACGGCCGGCATCCGGTTTGCGGCCGGGTGGACGGACGGCTCGCAGACAACCTCGTATGTAGACTTTGATCGTCGGATGTGGACCATCGGTGCCTCGCTGGGCCCTTTCGCCCTCCACGCTGCCACAGGGACGCGTCGCACCTCGGCGCGCGCCATGTCCGCCAAGTTGTTGCAGTCGAGCTCCATCTTGATCCTTTCGCAGATCTTTCACCGTCTCACGAGGTCGAACGACACCGACACCGTGTCGCGCCGACGCTGGAAGCGCAGGTGATACGACGGCAGGCTGCGCTCGTCCCCGCACAGCTCGAAGAAAACGCGTGGATGCTGGTCGTCGCTGCCCTCGAGCGCGACTCGAGTCTCGACTCTCAGGACGATCCCCGCGTTCATCATTTTGCGCTTTAAAGTCGCGATGCGATCGGCGCCAAGAGAGTCGAGCTCGACCGAATTGTCCTCGGACCCGTACAAGAGGACGATGCCTTTGGTCAGCACTTCGAGAAACACGTGAAAGAGGTCCTCGACGCTGCACCGTCCCTCGCCGATAGCGAGCTCGATGGGCAAGTCCCGAACGTTGTCGATAAAAAGGAGCTGTGGGAGGTTGGCGATGGTCGCCTCGATCATTTTCGTTGGCGAGGAACAAAAAATTCAGAGCGCATCTTGTACAAGATGGATACTTCGATCGACGTCAACTTTCTTCGCGACAAGTGTGAAAAAGATACGGTCGCTGTCGTCGTCGACGGGAACCTCAGGGACCGGACGGCGTACCCGGATCCGGCAAGGTTCGCGGTTAATCTGCGGGAGCCGGTCAAGCTGGTCTACGGCTACGACATCCTGGACGCTACGATCCCGTCCTCGATGTACAACGTCTCGTCGAAAAACAACTTTTTGAGTTACGTCGTCGTGCAGGGCGACGCCATGGACGGCGAAGCCACCGCGTCGTTCATCGGCACACTGGGAGCCTTGTTGACGTCGCCTCCGCCACCCGGGACCCCGGCGACGGTCCGCTTTGACCCCGGTCTCTCCGCAGCGAAGTTGGCCCGCGAAGCCGGAGGCCTCGTGTTCGACGTCCCGGCACTGGCGCGCGAGACATCCTTCCGTGTCTCGTTCGAGTCGGTCTCGTTGGTCCCCGGCTTTTACACATCGGACACGCTCGTCAGCGAATTCGGCAAGCGTTGCGCCCACCTGACCTGCTCGATCGATCCGCTGAGCTACAAGTTCCGCCTCGACTCTCTCTCCACGCCTTTTATCGTCTACTTGCCTTGGTCGTCTCTAGCGCCGAAGCTTGGCCTCTTCTCGTACGCAAATAAGGCCTTCCTGCCCTCGTCGCTTTCTATGATCGGATCTTGGAGCGTCGTCTCGGAGGGGATTGCGACTTTTAAAGATGTCTCGTACATCATCCTGCGCTGCGACGAGCTCGAGGAGCACATCTACCGGGAGGACGTGCAGGGCGCGAGCGGCATCGGCGTCTTCAAAGTCGTCGATGTCAACGACGTGTCGCACCTCCGCTTCGACTTTGTCAACTTTGCGCGCCGCGCGTTTCACCCGATCAGCAACCTTGCGAGGCTGACGTTCACGTTTCAGCACACGGATGGCTCGTTGTGCGACTTCAACGGCTTGTCCGCGATGATGATCATCGGGATCAAGCGTTACATGCCGCTCACACCCGCCGACTTTGGAACGCAGTATCCGCTCAACCCGAACTATGACCCTGATTACCGAAACTACCGCATCCGGAGGCTCGAGATGCTACAGCGCTTCCAACGGGGCGCCGCACGCGATACGCGTCTGCCGCCGATCGACGAGTTTGTGCGCGAGCACAATGCGTTTGTCCGCGATCCAAAGATGCGCTTGCCGATGAGAGAGGATTTTGAGGACAACGAGTCGGATGACACAGTCGATTCCGAGTCTGAGTCGGACGACGACCGCGTGCCGTTCGAGTCGTCCATTTGGGGCCGCCGCGGCACGATTGACTTTTTCGAAAAAAGAAAAAACGCATAGCATTTTTTCAGACAAAGATGCGCTTGGGCTTGAGGACGCCGGGGTAGAGAAACTTCGCAAACTGGGTCTGGTCATTGGGCGTCGTCGTGGAGGGCACCGTGTAAAACTGCCGGTGTGCCGAGTGCGCGTAAAAAACGTCGTCGACGTCGCGAAAAAGGGACTCTTGGTAAAGTTCATCCACAGATCGGCGGACGTCGGGCCGGGTGATGTCGCAAGCGGCAGGCGCCCTTGGGTCGTCGAACACCAGCGGGTTCATGAACACGTTGTCGGCCGTGGGGGCGCGGCATGTCGGCGGCACCTCTTTGCCGTCGAAGCTTTCTTGGCGATGCACCGTCAACGTGAAAAAAACGCCGGCCAGGACAGAAAAAGTCGCGAGCTGTAGGTTGCCAGTTGCGACGACGACCGCTATCGCAAAAACCACGGAAAGGCGCATGACGGCATTCAGTTGCATATCGAGCGTCTCGCCCGAGTCGGGCCACACGTGGAACACGCGTCGTCCGTCGATCAACGCGAACGGGTCGAGAAACCACACCCGGCATACCCTTTCGAGAGTTTTTGATTCTCGAGCCATGTACGATGATCGCTCAAAAAAACTCACGGATTCAGCCGCTGGAAGAAGCCTCCATCGCTCTCGAGGATCGCCCTCTTGACAAGATTGGAGTATTGGTGGCCGCCACTCTGGCGAAAGGCCGGATGCAAGACCGCTGGGCCCTGGAGATCCCGCCACAACATGGTGTCCTTGTTGTGCATGGGCGGTGCCAGCACGGCTGACACCTCTTGAGCTTTCAGATTGACTTTGTCGAGATTGTAGAACAGGTAGACCACGCAACCCTTTTCGGGGTACTTGGAACTGTCCATGACGAAGTTCCGGACGAGCCTCCCAAGCGTGATCCACCTTCCGTCGCTTTCCATCAATTCTGTCTCGCCGTCACATCTCTGGTATGGTCCATTATAGTTGAAGCGGACCACCATGGCTTTTTTGTCTTGTTGGAGTGCATATTCGATGTACGCCTCGTTCTTCTCTGCGTCGTTGTTTGGACGCACGTTGGAGTGGCTGTTTCCGTCCAGTTCGATGAAGACCATCAGCTTTGTGTCTTTGTTAAACGTCAGGAGGTAGTCGACCTTGTACGGATTGCCCACCGACGACGGCACGCTGGCCTCCTTCGTGATTTGCGCCCCCTTGTTCGGGAACCCTTTCGGAAAGCACACCGCCATCATGTCACGCGCTTCGACGTCGGCTTCTGTGCCGGGCGACTTGGACAGGCTGCAACCGCAAATTGTCTTTGTGTTACTGCACTCTTTTCCGCAGAGAGGGCACGCCCACGCCGTGACATCGCCGACACGGTTGTGTGGTTCCCCAGTTAAATCCTTGCATGGCGCGCAAACCGCATGCAACTTGATCATGTTGTGTGCGAAATCCGGCTGGCAGTCCCTGAGATGATTCAGCATGTCGGTATGCAGGAATGCGGTAGGTGAATTTGTACTGCCTATGCATTGCCCTCCCACGACCTTGCGGTTGTAGCACGTTCTCTTTTTCACGTGTGGCTTCTTGAGCTCTTTCCCGTACTTCGATATGAACACATCCTCTGGTGTTGATGATGATGTCATACGTGACTCGAGCTGGCTCACGCGGTGGTCGAGCTTCGTGATCTTCTGAACGAGCATCGTTTGCGTCTGCAAGAGCTCTGCGCATTTTTGTTCGAGATTTCCCCCATCATCACCGCTCTCATCTTCAGGCGGTTCTTCTGGGTGTCGCTTCTTGTTTTGATGACTCGGCTCAAGCACGAATTTGTCATCGGTAAACCTTTTACTTTGCACCCTTTGTCGCTCGCTCCTTCTCATCGTTGACCCACACATCTCTGTTGGATCGACTTGCGTCAATTTTTTCGCTCATTGAAAGAGCAAATCGGGCATCACAGCCATCGAAAAATAATTGTCGATTCTCGTACCTTTGGGAGGACATGCCGTTTTCACCGTTGGAGTCTTTGTCGATGTCGAGGCTACTTGCGTGTCAGTTCGCTCCAACCCGAGCCCGTCCGCAGAGCCCTGTACAAAGCTGCAGATGTGCGCATCACAGCGCTCGACCGCGAGCGAAGGAGGGATCTTTGTCCCGCAGGCAAGGCATGCGTTTGTCTCGTACGCCTTGCGACGCTGGTCCTTCTGGATTCGAGTCCCGTTTGTCTCGAGAAAACGTCGGTATTGGTACGAAGACATGCCCGTCGGGACACAGTCCTGGATCACTGCAACCCCTTTTGGGCGATGGTCGGTGAAGGCGCGTCCGTCCGACATTCGCGGAGGACACGTCGAGAAAGCATTGTCGGTAGCTCGATCGCATGACATCTGGGTGGTATCATTACAATACATGATTTTTTTTCACAGCTCGAGCGTGATGGGAGCGGCAACGACCTCGGCGGCGGTCACCTTTTTCGGAGAGAGGCGTTGCCTGGGTTGAGAGGGAGGCTTGCCTTCGGTCCTCTTTTTTCCATTTGAGGTGGCCTTCTCCGCGTTCCCAGAATCCCCATTTTTCTCTTTCTCCACGACCACAACCTCGATCTCCTCTGAAGAAGGAGCCTCGCCGGCAAAAGGAGCATCGCCGGCAGAAGGAGCATTGCCGGCAGAAGGAGCATCGCCGGCAGAAGGAGCATCGCCGGCAGAAGGAGCCTCGCCGGCGTTCATCTGCGCATGGATGTGCTTCATGACGTCGGACATCACATCGTCATCATCCTCTTCGTCCTCGTCAACCTGACCGTTGCCGACCACGATCACGTACTCGGGACGTTGTCCGCCCTCGCACACCTCCCCTCCTCCACCTCCCATTACGGCATTTGCGAGCGCAATCTCCAGCGATTCGACCTGACTCGCAAGCGCCTGATTCTGCAACGAGAGAGATTGGAACGTGATGTACGCGTATCCGATTGCCGCAATCGCCAAGACAATCACGATGGCCTGGATCCTGAGGGCAAGCTGCGATGCCATGTTTATTTATACAAGAGGCCCGAATGTTAAACTTGGCGTCAAACGCGCTCAAGCGACCTGTGCATGCACCGACCCGATGCGAAACGGTGTCAGCATGTCCAACGGCGCGTGGTAGAGCGCATAGTGCCCGTCGTCGGGATCATACGTGACCCACGGCGTGACGAAGAAGCGGTATCCCGACGACATGCCAGCGTTGGGCACGTCGAACAACGACGTCGCGGCTGTGAACATGGACTGGGTCGTCGACCACCGGTGGACGGCCATACGGCTGACCGGGTTCGTGTCGAGGAAGTCGGTCATCAGCGTCCCGCGGATCACGAACCGCACTCTCGTCCACGTGGCGCCCTCTCCCGATAGATCGGCGCCGAGCAGCGCCGAGGCGAAGAAGTTTGCGCCCGGGTTGCCGGGTTCGGTGGCGGCGTCGAGCTCATAGTACCCGCCAGGGACGACGTCGACGAACGAGATCGGGGGCACCAACACGAAAGTCGGCCCTAGCGTCCCGCACGCGGCGCTGACGGATCCGACGACGTCGAGCTTGCACCTCGGCGCGGACGTGCCGACGCCGATCATCCCGTCCTTGCTCGCGAGGTCAGACGCGTTGACCGAGAGCTCGCCGGCCACCGTCAGCGGGCCGGTCGAGGCCGCACCGAACACCGCCAGCGGCCCGCGGCAGCGAAAGGCACCAAGGAGCGTCGTCGACTGCGCGACTGGGTCGACAACGAGCCGACCAGATGACAGGCTGCATGTGCCCTGGACCGACAGCGACGAGACGTTGAGCAGCGCTCGCGTCGAGTCGATCACGGGGACACCGTTGACCGAGATCGTCCCGCTGACGTCGAGCATCGAAGCCGGGGCCCTGGTGCCGACCCCGAGGAACCCGTTGGGGGCCATGCGGAGCGCCTCGGTCCCGTTGACGGCGACCGAAAACGCACCAAACGCCGGCGACGGGTCGGTCACCGACAGTGCGATGCGGCCGCCGCCCTCGACCGACACCGGCCCCGCGTAGTTCCGCACGGCCATGGCCGAGGTCGATGAACACGCGACGTTTTGCGCCACGATCGTGTCAGACACGGCCAGATTGCTCAGCGTCAGCCGGTTCATGTCGATCACGTTGTTGAACCAGATACCGTTGCCCGAGATGGACATTGCCGAGACGGCGCCCTCCCCATTTCCGAACAGGATGCGCTTACCGGGATCCGATGTGTAGATCGTCAAGTCG